>Ga0138261_1669589_pt1 | contig 15534 bp, 23 predicted proteins | sample RNAA_720151113_FD_105266 | JGI IMG/M metagenome (GOLD analysis project Ga0138261, IMG submission 105266) | Metatranscriptomics of polar marine prokaryotic and eukaryotic communities from Palmer Station, Antarctica after 72hr light incubation -... | ecosystem: Environmental > Aquatic > Marine >...
CTCTCGGATGCCCAGAATCACATTCAGCTGCTCCATCCGCCTTTGGAATGCAACCTCATCGTTTGAACCATTTGTCGATATTTAGATGGACAAATTTTAGACACTCTAAATATCGACAAATGGTTCAAACGATGAGGTTGCATTCCAAAGGCGGATGGAGCAGCTGAATGTGATTCTGGGCATCCGAGAACTGAAACAATATGCAGAGGAGGGTCTGCAGTTGCCTCTTCCGCCAAAGAAGTGGGGTCAACTGCAGGAGTACCTCGCCAAAGGCCTGATTGGAATCAGCGGTGATCAAGAGGAGGTCGTGAAGAGCCTTCGTCTTCTTGATAGCGGAGGCCTGCTCAAGGATGTGGTTTGCAACCAGCTTCTGACCGCTGAACACGCAGAAACTGCCGACGCGTCTGCACGAGACAATTTCATGGAGTTGCTCTCGATCATCTTGCAATTTACTGATCAAGCCAAATTGAGAATACTTCAGCATTTGGTGGATCATAAGCATGCCCTTGATCTCTTGAAGCACCTTGATTCTCCAAAGCAGCTCCATATAATTTTCAGACTTTTTGATGCGGAGCCCTTCCTACGGACGTTATGGGATACCTCCCCACTCTATTCAATTGAGCTTGAAAAGCTAAACGAAAAGGATAGGATGGTTTGTCAATATCTCCTGAGGATGGTGCACAACAACGAGGCTTAAGAGGCTGATGATTCAAACCAAAGGCTAAATAGCATCATGCTGGTCGATTAGCTTCGAGTCAGCCAGAAAGAAGAGAGAAGGTTGAAAGAGGAGCTGGAGCAGAAGATCGGTGAGCTGTAGCTCTATCGGATGCAAGAACCAGAAGCCAATGCACACGAAGATTTGATTTGTACCCCACATCTGGCCAGAAAAGTTGGCGGAGCTATCGATGAAATGGAGAAACACATCTTCAGACATTTTGCAGTCTTTGGAGACGAGGGTAGCGGTAAGATGTCGTTTGTGAGGCTCATGAAGGGAGTGAGCCACCAGCAGCTCATCGTGGTGACTCTGGAGGAGTCTTTTGACTCCAAGAACCTCGTTGGAACCTACATCTGCAACGAGACTGGAGAGTTCATCTTCAAAAAAGGTCCACTTACAGTTGCCGCCGAGGAAGGAATGTGGCTCATCTTGAGAAACATCGATCAGTCACCTCCAGACCTTCTCTCCTTTCTGCTGCCACTGGTACAAGAGAACAAGCTCCAGGTGACTTCGACGTTCTCAATTACTCCAAAACTGGGTTTTAGGATCATCGTACTCAGCAATAGGAACATGAGCGAAAGCAGCATATCACCGTTTCTTTCATTGCTCTATACTATCCAATTGGAGCCACTCCAATCAAGGGAAGACTTTAATCAGATTTTGAGCTCAAAATATCGATATGTGGAGAGCATCCCATGGATGCCTCAGTTTCTGGCCAAATGTGTGGCCCATCTTGAAGAGAAATTGAATAAATTCAAAGGATAAATGCTCGACCATAAGCCCTTCTCGATCAAGTAGACGTTCAAACTTTTTGAAAGGGTCGACCACGCCTTAAGAAGCATTGTTGATCTCCAAGATGCCAGTGAGGTCTTCATCTCCAGCACGCTCTCGCAAAACCTGCTCCTTGAGGTTGTGGATATCTATCTGGCTCATATTTACGACAAGCACATCAAAGCCGCTCTCGTCCTCTCTTTGGCAGCAGAAGCAAACTCTCTCTTCGAATCAGTCGGTCAAGGACAGCTCTCCCCTGACGCCTTCGTCGACTTTGTTATGAAGCACACTCGGGACTTTGGCATCGGAGACCACTCGTACTATTTCGGAAGGAGCGAACCTGTAGCCAGAGAGATCGCGGAGTCCCAACCAGACAAGAGTTTTGTCTTCACCTCGACGACTCTTCGCCTTATGGAGCAGGTCGGCGTTGCTCTCAAACGAGAAGAATCGCTCCTCTTGGTCGGCGAGACAGGCACAGGCAAGACGTGCTCCATTCAAGAGCTGGCCAAGCTCCAAGGTAAGAAATTGCACGTCTTCAACATGAACCAGAACACAGACTCAGCTGATCTTCTGGGAGGCTTCAAGCCCGTTGACATCAAATTCTTGCTGAAACCTACATATGAATATTTCTTAGGATTATTCAAGAAAGCATTTAAATCACATAAAAACCAGAAGTTCTTGGATTTGATGCAAAAATGCTATGAAGAGAATCAGATAAAAGAGTTCATTCAATGTTTGAGTCACGGACTCACGAGCTTGAAGGCGAAGAAAGGCCTTGATCCAGAAGGAACAAAGCAACTAGAAACCATGATCCAGGATCTGCAGAGAAGAGCACAGAAGCTTGAGTCAGGTGGTGGCTTCATCTTCCAGTTCATTGAGGGAACTTTGATAAAAAGCTTGCAATGTGGTGATTGGGTCCTCCTTGATGAGATCAACCTGGCCAGTGACTCAGTTCTCAACAAGCTCTCGACCATCATCGAAGGTCATCACATCCTACTGAACGAGCGTGCAGACATTGTCGAGACAAAGAGACATCCAGACTTCAGAATCTTCATGTGTATGAACCCACCATATACATCAGCAGGCAAAAAGCAGCTTCCAGCCAGCCTCAGAGTCAAATTGACTGAGCTCTACGTCCCTGAGCTTGAATTGGAAATAGATTTGTGGCCTATAGTTGATCGAAATGCCCCTTCTACGATGTTTTCGGAGAGCCAAAAGCGCCAAATCCTCGAGTTCTACTTATTAGCGAGATCTTTGGTCATGAATCACAACAAACGTGGCAATATTGGCCTCAGAAACTTGAGCAGAGCGCTCAAAATGATGTAAGCAGCAGTAAATCTGAGATATCCAGTACTCAAGGCCATTTATGATGCGCTGTTCACCTGTTTTGCCAGCCATCTTGACAGCTCTTTGCAACAAGCACTTGAGAAGGAGATCTTCCGGCTCTTCCAGATCAAGACTCTGCCATCGCTCGATATGGTCTCACGAACACGTGGAGACGACGCAGACAAGTTCGCATGCGTTGAAGAGTTCATCATCATCAAAGGAGGTCACCCAATACCTTTCAATGAGAGCGATTTCATACTCACTCCAACTTTCAGGCGGTTGGTCAAGAGGCTCGCTTCGATCGTGTCTGTCACTGATTATGCTGTGATCCTTGAGGGGCCAACTTCCGCTGGAAAGACATCAACGGTATAATATCTGGCAAATGTGACACAGAACAAGGTAATCAGGATCAACAACCACATGCATACGGATATCCAGGAGTACTTGGGCTCCTATGTGCCTTCTCAGACTGAGTAGGATGGCAAGCTCGTCTTCCAAGAAGGAGTATTGGTCGAGGCAGTGAGGCATGGGTACTGGGTAATCCTAGATGAGCTCAATCTCGCTCCATCAGAGGTACTGGAGGCTTTAAACAGGCTACTTGACGACAATCGAGAGCTTCATATCGTGGAGACGCAAAAAACGATCAAGGCACATCCAAATTTTAGGATTTTTGCCACTCAGAATCCAACTGAGGGCTACGGTGGAAGAAAAGAGCTATCTGAAGCTTTCAAGAATAGATTTATTTTAATAAAGGTTGGTGATGTTCCAATTGATGAGCTGCAGGAGATCCTGATTCAAAAATGTGCCCTCCCAAAGAGCAGAGCCACCTTGATGGTCAAAACGATGGAGAACCTGCAGATCTATCGATCACAAAGCAGCCTATTCTCAGGGAAGGATTCAACCATCACTGTCAGAGATCTTCTCAAATGGGCAAACCGTGTGAATCATGACGAGAGCATGGCAACTTAGGACATTGCCCTTGAAGGCTACCTGGTTCTTGGTGAGAGATCGAGGAGCGTGTAAGACAAGGAATTCATCAAAAAGACCATCGAGACCACCCTGCGGTGCAAGATAGACGAAGCAAGCTTCTACCAGGCTTATTTTGACAAGTTCAATCTTGGTCAAGCATTTGAAGACATGCCTATGAAGCTGGGGATTCCAAAGCTCGTCGTCAGCAGACAACTCATGAGACTGGCGGTCCTCGTCCACAAATGCCTCCAAAACAAGGAGCCAGTCCTCCTGGTTGGTGAAACAGGCTGTGGAAAGACCACGTTGTGCCAGGTGTTTGCCGCACTGAACGAGCAGCAGCTCTTCAGCATCAATTGTCACCAAAATACTGAAACCTCAGATTTCATTGGGTGCATGAGGACCAGGAAGAATCTGCAGAAGACTTAAGATGATCTTGAGCAAATGATGCAAGCAGCTTTGGAACAATAGCCAGATTGCGCATTCACTGAAGAATAGAAGGCCTCAATTGGCAAAATACAAGCCATGCAGAAGAAAGCTGCAGCTTTCCTGAAAGCCTTGAAGCCCCTCTGTCGATCAGACGACGGGCTCAAAGAGCTGTACAGGAATGTGAAAAGCCTAAAGATGGAGCTCAATATGGTCTTCGAGTGGCATGATGGCATCTTGGTTGAAGCCATGCAAACTGGAGGCCTACTGCTGATTGATGAGATATCCTTGGCCAACGACTCGGTTCTTGAGAGACTCAACTCGGTCTTTGAAACAGAGAGGATGCTCATTTTGTCTGAGAAAAGCTCCTCTGAAGCCATCAAAATCGTAGGAGCAGAAGGCTTCAACATCGTTGCCACCATGAATCCATCTGGAGACTTTGGAAAGAAAGAGCTCAGCCCTGCTCTACGAAACAGAATGACAGAGATCTGGGTTGAGTCATATTTTGTGCAAAAAGAGCTCATTGATCTTTATCAGCCGTAGATTGCTCAGAGCTTTGCATTACAGCCACAGATTCACAGGGCCATCTCGAGAGATATTGACCTCTACCTCATCGTGTTCAAGATGTGCGAAACCAAGCTCAACGCACTGGGCGCATCTGAGGTCGAGCAGGCTAGTCTGACTTTGTTCAATATGATTGGCTTCGTCAACTTCACTCTTGCCAGGAAATTCACAGTCTTGCAGAGGAAAGCTCTCAGTGTGAGAGACATCATCAATGCAATCGATTTTATCAAAGTTGGATTCCCGCTTTTTGAAGAAGCTCGTCAAGCTCAGCTGGCACTGACTCTATACCATGCTATTTCGCTGGTCATCATGGATGGGCTCTGCCTTGGTATCGATGTTGCCGGCGACCGGTAGAAGGAGTAGATCACAGGTCACTGCACTGAATATCTTGACATGCTCTTAAATGACGTCTGCTTGCCGTCGTGGCGAGATCGCTCAAGCTCATTTGAGGGAGAGTTTATAAACACAGAAATGCAGATTGGTGTACATCCGTTCGTTCTGGATAAAAAAGTGGGCACCACGAGCTCACAATTTGCATTTGATGCAAAGACAACGAAATCAAATCTCCATCGGCTGCTGCGAGCTCATCAGCTGCAGAAGCCAACCTTGATAGAAGGACCTCCTGGAGTCGGAAAAACCAGCCTCGTCGAAAACCTGGCCAGAATAAGTGGCAGGCTGCTCACCAGAGTCAACTTGAGTGAGCAGACGGACATGATGGACCTTCTTGGCAGCGAGTATCCCACAACCAACGACAACGGTGGCCCAGAGTCGGGTGATGGTGAAGATATTCAGTTCAGGTGGTGCGATGGCGCCCTCCTCAGGGCGATCAAGGAAGGCCACTGGTTCTTGATCGATGAGATGAACCTCGCCCAATAAAGTGTACTGGAAGGCCTGAATGCAATCCTTGACCATCGAAGAACCGTATACATTCCAGAACTCAACAGAGAATTTGAGTGCCACCCTGACTTCTTCGTCTTCGCTTGCCAGAACCCGAGCTAATCGAGCTCATCGGTTGGTGGCCGCAAGACTCTACCCAAATCCTTCTTGAATAGGTTCAACAAGATCTACCTGGAGGAGCTGACCCAAGACGACTACTGGTGCATATTGGAGCGCCAGATCCTCAACGATCGTCTGCTCGCGCGCTTAGATGTCACTGCCTTGTTGGAATTCAGCAAGACGGTGGAGTGCATTCTGAGAGAACAGGCAGGCAGGACAGCAGCTTGCCCTGATGAGGGTGCCGTCAACCTGAGGGACCTCAATCGACTGTTCAAGCTCTATCGTAGGTTCATCCAGGAGACAGATGGAGATCACGACCTCAGTCTGGCTTGGTGCGTGGACATCTGCTACCTGCAGAAGGTCACCAAGTCCTCGGTGAGGCACAAGATAGTCGATGAGATCCTCGCCGCCTCCGGCTTGATAGGCGACATCGAGAGAGTGAGAGAGGCGCTGGCTGCACGCCCATTAGTCAGAATCCTGCCAAATAATCAGCTGAAATTTGAGAACCATAAGCCAACCGTGATAGGAAATGGCCTTCTTGATCTCGAGAGATCAGATCTGTTCCTCAGTGACATCTTGAAGATGTAAGGCTGCCAGACAAAGAGCCTCCAATTCCTGGCAGATTGCCTGCATACCAACTTTCCCTTGCTCGTTGTGACCGATGATTGCTCGCAGCTCATTCGGAACTTGTAGACGATCGCTCAGCTATGGAACAAGTAGCTCAAGAGGATCTTGCTCAATGACCGCAGCGACACCACCCAATTGCTTGGCTGCTTCGAGCAGACCTCGCAGGACTTGACGCAGCTGCAGTCTGAGATAGCAAAGAGCTACATCGACCGGCTCACTGGCCCAGTCATCAGCCTTCAGCACAAACTCGCAGCTACGAGAGACCTTGAGGACCAAATCTTGATAATAGAGGAATTCATTTCATAGAATTCGAATGAATTGCAAGAAGATGGAGAGAAATTGACGCGCAAGCTGAACCAATTCAAACGCACGATCTCGAAAGGCTAAAGCAGGTTCGAATGGGTGGACTCGGTGCTGGTCAACGCCATCGAGGACGGCCAATGGGCCGTCTTTGAGAATGCAAACCTATGTAACCCTTCCATTTTGGACAGGTTGAACTCTTTGCTCGAGGAGGGCAACCACTCGCTCAGCATTAATGAGCAGGGTCTCGTCCAAGGCGATGAATTGAGAGTAGTCAAGGCGCACCAAGACTTCAGGCCGATATTCCTTTTGAGCAAGCAGACTCTGGTGGACCAAGGTCGAGACGTATCACGAGCGTTACGCAACAGGTGCTTGCTTATCGAGATTGACTACCAGGCCGCACAGACCCTCAAAGACGCTGGTCAAGACGCTCAGGCTATTTCTGAGGATGTGACAGCGTTGGTCGATGAGCAAGATGGGCGCGTCCTCGACGCCTATCACGAGGCTCTGAAATTCGACTTCTATCCGCTAATGCGACACAACTCATAGACGCCTTAAGGCACAGATAGCTCGGACAGCTCTTCACCGCAAGACCCGGTGCAGCTTGGAAAGCGAAGCAAGCCCTCGGCGCCACCTGCCGGCTCCTAAGCCTCAGGATCTAATCAATCCACAAAGTCTTGGCTTGCTCCATATCTGTTCCAGCACCTCACGCACTTCAAGACCCAGGAGGATATTGTGGCTCTCTATCTGAAGGGAGCAAATGAAGCCAACTCCGACCAGATCCATTTGTGCCTGACTACTATCGCTCAAAGGGAGCACCCAGACGGCTGGTTTGCCTGGTACCTGGACTGCCAGGTCCAACGCCTCACAGCGTTGATCCAGCAGGCAGTCAGCAATCCATCAAGCAAGATCGTCTTGACCAACACCTCGCATCAGATATTGGCCATAATTCTCCAAAAGCGAGCAAATCAGAGCCTGGCGATGCTTGCAGACCGGTATTTCTTGCTGCAAAAGATCCACGAAGCTCTCTGCTAGCGTGGCCAAGTCGATGTGCTTTAGTCGCATTCAATAATTTTTATGCTCACCAAGATTCACGGAGACGCTCCAGTGGAGGTGATGCGACACCTGGAAGCCCAGCATGGCGAGGTGAGCATAAGGGCTCTGACGAACAACACCAAGGGTCTTCAGAATCGACTTAGCTTGGTCGAGCAGCTCAAGCCCAATGCATTGAGCGATGATGAGATCAACCAAATTGCAAGGATGAGGGAATGGCAAGAAGACTTGAAGCAAAATCCGCTTGGGTTCGTCTGGATCGCCACGCTTTCTGGAGTCTCTGGAGACAATACCAATACAAAGCACGGCTTTGGTGGTCTTGAGGCTCACTACTCAATAATCTGCCTCAATGATGACAAAGAGATCCTCAGCAAAGAGGACGTCGATGCTTACAACCTCGCTGAGATGATTCAAGAGGCCTCGCCCTATCTCGTGCTCATTCCAAAGGCAGAGGCAACAATCCCGATGAGCACATCCTCGTAGTATCATAGCCTTTGCCTTCTCAAGGATGCCAAGAAGCTCTGTAAAAGGGCGCTACTGAGCCAGGCCAGCCTGAATTTGGATCTTGCGGCCAAAGCGGGTGAACTGCAGGGACAGATGAAGCCAAAGCGACTCAGCTGGCTCCTTCCAGCCGTCAGCAACACAGCAAACAGGTTTGCCAGATGCCTAAACCTTTTCAATATCGAAAGAATGTACAATTTCAAGAAGTCGATGGAGGTCTCGACGATGAATCGAGTTCTATGTGACGAGGCAATGCACCTGACTCTGCGAGATCTCCCCAGCTTCTATGCATGTGCAGCTGGCTTACTTACACAAATGAAGTACCAGCTCGAGAACTCAGACAACAGGAACGGACTTCTCCAAGAGGCACTTGAGTTCTGCGAGGCTCCCTCTAATCAAGCCCACCATGTTGACGAGGAGCTCCAGGATGGGCTTTCTTTGCTGAGGGCCAACTTGGAGAAGCAGTCTTCCTAGACTCCACGCCAAACCAAGAGCATTGACGCCATCGTGGGCTGCTTTGCCAAGTTCAGGGCGCTCTAGACCGTGGATGTCATCGAAGCCATGCTTGTCCTGCCATTTGAGCACGCTCGACTTCTAGGGCTAGCCGAAACCCACTACACTGATGCATATCTGAGCGAGCTGAACTTCTGGCAGTACCAGCTCCGAAATATGTTTGCTGCCCTCGATGCCACGAAGCCAATCAGAGCACAGATTGACGAGCTCGAGACGCAAGTCCAGCACCTAGCGTCTCTGATGCCTTCTCCTGAGATCCACCAGCGGCTTCTTGCTCTCCTTCAGTACACAGTCCACCTGATCGATAGCGTGACGGAGCTGGCGGCGGCTTTGGCACAGACGAGGGACTTCAGGGTAGGTCTCAAGCATATGCTCACCAAGTGTGAGCTGATCAACCAGCTACTTATGAGAGGCCAAGATCTTTATCATGCTTGCTTCAACAATATCGTGGAGCCTCTCATGACCAGCTCTCTGTTCTTGGTGGTGAGCTCGAGGGCCTATCTGCACGAGCTTATCAAAGCTGAGGTCGGAGATGAGCTCGTGGATCGCCTCGTTGGGCTAGAGAGCGTAGAGAGCTACGAGCAGGAGACAGCACTGCACTGCAAGAATGTGTTATAGTAGAAAAAGGCATCCGAACCATAATCAGGCAGCGCCAGCCCAGAGAGGCAAATTCTATATGAGCAGCAGCTGCTGTGGCTACTCAAGCTTCAGAGGCTCTGTCCAGCAACAAAGGAGAGCCAAAAGTCTGCTCTGGCAGTCAGAGTCCATGCATTAGATCACTTTGTGAGGAGAGAAATTGCCAAGAAAATTGCTGAGGAGGATGAAATGGACGAGATGGAGGCCCAAGTCTACAACCTTCCCTTCAAGATGAAAGTACAGAGCATCATGGACGATAATAAAGCCATTGATGAGCTCACTGCTAAAGATAAAGCGCAAATGGAAAGAGAAGCCAATGAAGAGATCGAGGTCAACTTTCCAAGCTACTTCGATGAGTTTCAGAAGAAGCTCCTCTCCATATCCAATGAGCGGATAGGAGCAACAGGTGCTGCTGCCCAAGGTCTTAGTCAAGCTGAGCCTGCTGAGGTATAGCACCGTGAAGTACTGGTTGAAAGGGTCTTGGATGAGCTCACCGAGGTGAGCAGCGCAAATGAGGATGTCTTCCGGTCTGACTTCCTACGACAGCGCCTGGAAATTGTTCAGATGTGCTGGGAGCAGACAGAGGTCGTCAACATCTCAAGGCATGAGCAAGCAATAAGAATACCAGATTTGGTGCAGTCATTCATCGAGAGAGATAACCGATGGATGGAAGATGCAGTCTATTGTCTAGAAGACTAGATCAAGTAGTCACAGCTCAAGTCAGTTATGAACATCACCGACTTGTAACTACCAACAACCTTCAACTTCTATCATGACTCCATTCCACAAGAAGCAAGACTGATCTACCAGCCGCTCGCGAAGCTCCAGCAGCGAGTTCGAGACATCCTGCTAGAGTATGAGAGCCCTATCCTGAACGACGTCCTCTTCCTTTCGAACTATATGATGACCTCATTCAATACTAAATCTACTCCCTTGATGAAGATTCTGACGGGTGTTGAGCTGCTACTGGAGAAGCTCGACGAGTGGCAACCATATGCCAGCAAGAACCTGAACTCATGCCATGAAGAGATAACGTCGATCAAGCAGCTGATCATACGGTACCGAAAGATATAGATCTTATCCTGGAGGAATCTACTCAACCACAGAAGAACAAAAATGATCAAAGACGATTTCCGCAATTGCATCAGGCTAATTCACACAGTCGAAAGGCAGATCTTTGATGAGGATTTGTACACGCTTAGAAACAAAGAGCCAAGAAGAGCAGCCAATAGCAGCAAGAATCTGCACAATAATAAAGATAAGGTGGAGCTCTAGATCTTCGAACTGGTTGATCTCTTCATCAGAGATAGCAGCCTTGGGCTCTTTGAGTCTCGTCTTGCAGTCATGTAGCTTCTTCATGATAGTCTTGAGCTCAAGCAAAGCCATCTTAGTCAACGAGATGGCCATGGACTTGCACATTAACTCATTTCTCTCCCAGACTTTAATCATGGAAAGCAAGATCTCGTCATCGAGAGATTGCAAAAGGTGCTCAACATCCTCCACTTTGTGCTGGGCTACTACGGCCAGTTCAAAGGCAAGCTAATTCGTACAATTGCCAGGCTTGATGCAGCAGCTCGTGACAAGATAAAGACTTTGATCGATGTCTCTAAATGGTCAGTCCAAAAGTTCACATAAGTGAAGTCGAACATAGATAAGACCCATCGACAGCTTAATAGAGCCTGCAAAAACGAGGAAGAGGTGCTCATGTAGAATATCTAGAGCCTGGTGCTCACGAGCTCTCGCAAGAAATATATCAACACTGATGCTGGTGGAGACAAGCTAGTATCGCTTGATGCAGAGAAAAAAGCTATCGTCGGAGATAAGACTGCCGCTTTGATCATCAAGAAGAACGATGACGGCGGAGAGCAACCCATGATGCTCCGACGACTAGAATTCTTCGAGAAGAAGCACATCGAAAGCAAGTGGCCTGATTTTAGCTCCTTGGAGTCTGTGATGGCTGGAATGTTTGAACGACTCAAAACTGTCCGAGACCTAAACAAAAAGTATCTTCAACGACGAGCCTTCATCGATCTGTTCAAGTTCATGAAAGACCAAGGTCTCAAGCCCAACTTCCAGGATAGGTTACAGCCGCTGATCATCAAGTCAAGATTGGTCAATCTTCAAGAGGAAGCACTCCAAGGCAGGCTTGAATCATATTTCTACAAAGCTCAGGAGCTGCTGATCATCACAGAGGCCTCAAGTCAAGTCGAGGAGAACAGCGACCTCAAGAATGTGGACGTCATCAGGATTCAGGGCTTCTCAAAGTCACTGATGCACAAAATCTTGACGATCAACTTGGAGCTGGCCCAGCTGGAGACCATGAGGAAGGAATTCGGAAATGTGCTGAAGTTGGACGACAAAGTACAAATTCAAGCAAAAGCAGGACAAATGCTCGTGATCACGGCAGCAAAGAGCGCCCTCTTCACCGAGCTTAGAGACCGCTTCGTTCAAGTAAGAGCTAATGCCATATCTCGAATCAATATGATCTTGCTTCTTGAGAACGCTGCTGGGATGGGAAAGCTCGTCACAAATCTGGACAGCGCTGGTTTAAGCGAGAGCGGCTGCGCACAGCTGAAGACAGAGATCGAGTCCTTCATTGAAGAACTCGCGAGAGTAAGGAGCGAGCATTTATCAAGCAGGAGGGTTAAGCAAGTCATCGATGGCTCATTGGAGCTGGCCGAGCCGCTGCTGAGGAAGCTCGAGACAGAGTTTGGCATAGTAGAAGCCAACAGCGAGAGCAATGAGAGCAGTGCCTTGATCATGAAGAAGGCGAAGCTCCTGTCCAAGTATGTTCAGCTTCTCTATCAAGATGTCTATGGTCACGTCTCAGAGTTTTGGCAGCAGCAAGCTAGTGAAGAGTAATTGATAGAAGAAAAGTAAAAAGAATCAGCCAGGAAGGAGTCGTTCGATAGATCAACGATTCTGACAGCCTCAGATGGGAACCAGCAGTAGTTAGCAGAGCCCAATAAGGAGTACGAGGCCGCAGATGAAGAGGACTTTTCGGCTGATCTGACCATATAAGAGCAGCAGGTGTTTACAAGCAAGCTCATCAGCCGGATTCAGGATGGAGCGGAGGTCAAACCAAAGAAAAGTGGCTCAGCGACGCCTGGACAACCAATCATAAGTAAAATCCAAGATGTTGCCGCTCAACTCTTTGAGCTTCAAGGCCTCGACAACGAATATCAACTAACTCAGTGCGACCTTGACGCCCTGAAAACCTCAAGGCAACTGGTCACAAAAGTTCTCTCCCTCCTTGACTTCTTTTTACGTGCTCAGGGTGCCTTCCTTGCCTCCCTTTGCAAATTCAGCTACCTCTCTCAACGTATCTTCCTTTATCTGATATACCAAGGCTTTTGTGGACAAGAAGATGAATCAGACCCTCAAGAGTAACCAGATGACAAGTTCCTGGAAGCCGATGGCTGCGGTATGGGAGATGGCCAAGGCCAAAACAACGTCAGCAATGAGATCGAGCATGAAGAACAGCTCGAAGGACTCAAGAACTACGAAAGTGAGCCCGAATAACAAGAAGAGCCAGAGGATAAAAACGAAGACAAGAAATCAGAGGAAGATAATGACTTTGAAATGAAGGAAGATTTCGATGGAGATATGGAAGATGAGGAAAAGAAAGAAGATCCAGAAGACAAAAAGTCAGAAGATGAAGACAAAGAGGATGACGCTCTTGATAAAGTTGATGACATGCTGGACAACCAGCTCTGGAATAAGAACATGGAGGACATGGAGCAGAAAGAGGACGAAAACGGTGAGAACGATGATAAAGAGAACGAAGAGATAGACTTAGGTGATCGAAATATCGATGAGTAGAATCAACTTGACGAACAGGAGAAGGAATTGGCTGCAGGTGATAATGACAAACAAGAGGATGAAAAGGAAGAAGATGGCGAGCAAAAGGACCAAGAAGGAGAAGATGATGAGGAAATATAACGGGATGATAACCCAGAAGAGGACGAAGAAAAACCTGATGATGAGCTGGAGGATGCCGATAACAAAGACCTCCCGCTTGATAGAGATGAGCTTATCGAAGATGATGTATAAAGCAAGAAGTCAGATGAGGTATCTCAAAAAGCAGATTCAGATCAACAAATGTCGGATGCCGATTCAAAATCAGAGGAGAATCCAGAAGAGCTAAGCGACAAAGAAGGTGAAGAGAAAGAAGCAGAAGAGCTCGAAGACAAACCAGAAGACTTCCAAGAGAAAAATCAGGAGGAGAATTCTGATCAAAACAGCTAGAATCCTGATGATGATCCTGACATTGATTAAATAGGTGACAACAACGTATTAGAAAACTAAGAAAACCAGGCTGATGAAGAAGAAGATGATGCAGCAAACGCAGACCTGAAAGCCAAGCAGGACTAAAGCAAAAACGAAAATGAACAGGAACCGAAAAACCAGGATCAAAACCCAAGCGATCAATAAATGGAAATGCAAACTGAGTTCGATGTCAATGGCAGCGACATCTTATTCTAGCTTGCCCAACAAATTCAAGAGCAGAAGAAATAGAAACAAGAACAAAAAGAACTGCAAAAGAAAAAGCAAGAACAGCTCGACAAAGATAAGCAATAAATCGAACAGCCATAAATGACTGAAGAACAGGACAAGAAACCGGAAGCTGAACAAAATCAAAATGATGATCAGAATGCAATGGAATACGAGTTCGATGAGGAAGCCGAACAGCTCCAAGGCAAACTTGCTGCAGACAACGTTGAAGATAAAGTCCAGGATAAGGAACAGGTTGAGAATCCCGAGGACAAGACTGGCCTTAATGAAGATTAATAGATGGAAGACCTTGAAGACTAGGATGAACAAGAGGAAGATGAAAGCAGTGTGCAGAAGACAGAAGCATAAGCCAAGGCTCAAGATGCCAAAGAAGCGCGGAAGGAGAAGAAAGTGCGCGCCGATCAGCAGCGAGAAGATCTCGATGAACAAGAGGAAGAAATGGATGCAGACCAGCAAGACCTAGTGGATGAGTACCAATAATTCCTCGAAAACAAGGAATCATTGCAGCTCAAACTGGAAGAGGACAAAATGGAGGTTGACCAAATTGCGCCAACCGACTTTATCACAATACCAAGTCAAGAAGACTTTGACTATCAGGCTTCCAAGCTTGCCACTAGAGCCTTATTTGACTTATGGAGGCAGGACGAAGAAGCCTCGCAAGCTTCGATTGCCCTGTTGAGCAGGTTTAAGTCAGAGACTGGGGCCGCCTCTGCCAGCTTATGCGAGCAGCTGAGAATAGTTCTTGAGCCATAGCTCAGTCAACAGCTCCAGGGTGACTACAGGACTGGAAAGCGACTAAACATGAAGAAGGTAATTTCTTTTATAGCCTCGCACTACAGGAATGACAAGATCTGGCTTCGTCGGACCATGCCGTCGAAACGTGACTACAAAATCTTGATTGCCATTGACGACTCACTTTCAATGAATGAATAAAGCCTTGGCTTCTTCTCACTGGAGGCCATGGTCACTCTCGTAGAAGCTCTCAACAGGCTGGAGGTTGGCAAAGTTGCGGTGGCTCGGATCCGAGATCGAATGGAGTTGCTACAATCCTTCGAGGACAGCTACTCCAATGAGAGGTCTGCCTTCATCGTAAACCAGTACGAGTTCAAGCACTCCGCCAAGCAAAGTCACGATACTTCCATGGCAAACTTCGTTAGAGATGCCAACAAGCTCCTCGATTTCTAGAATACACAATCCCAGGCTGCAGGTGCTGTGAGCTGCCCATTCGTCATCATCTTGTCCGACGGCCGCTTCAACAAAAACAACGTTCGCAAATATATGCAAGAAGCCCAAGAAAAAAGATACCTATACATCTTCGTGATTCTAGATGCTGCAAAACCCCAGAACGACCAATCCTCCAAAAGCAAAGACTCCCAAGCTGGTATCCTAAGCCTCCGTAGCGCCGTCAAAGAGCCAGGTCAGTCAGGCATCAAGCTCGTCCCATATCTGAAAGACTTCCCATTCAGCTACTATTGCATAGTCCGGGACCTCCACCAACTTCCAAGTGCCTTGGGCTCCATCTTGGTACAGTGGTTCTCCATCATGTCGTCTAGTGGTGTATGATGGTGATGTAACAAATAATGAATTATAGAATTATAATTCGAAACCACTTTTTAATTAAGAAC
>Ga0138261_1025732_pt1 | contig 15401 bp, 12 predicted proteins | sample RNAA_720151113_FD_105266 | JGI IMG/M metagenome (GOLD analysis project Ga0138261, IMG submission 105266) | Metatranscriptomics of polar marine prokaryotic and eukaryotic communities from Palmer Station, Antarctica after 72hr light incubation -... | ecosystem: Environmental > Aquatic > Marine >...
CTGATCGTAGTCGGGCCCGTAAAGGCCGTTGATTCTAATAAAACTGGGAACACGTTGGCAAGAATTGAGAATTCAATATCGATAATTGAGAAAAGCCAGATTCGAGCCGGTGCAGGTGCCATTTTCCCCCACTAACTAAACTGTTTTAATAATAAATGACGCGAAGGTGTGCCCAAGCCCACCCCCTCTGTTTTAAATATCGCAGCTTGGCGATCGGCACTTAAAAATTTACCAGGGAGGTATTGGTCAGGCAGCCCGCTAAACTCCAGAATAGTGTACTTAGGTATTTCAAAGAGGAATTTAATATCATAATGGTAAACATTAGCAATGCTAGCGCCTACGTCTCTGTATACAAATAACTCAGCTTTTGAACAAAAAAACTCCCACAGTAAAGCCTTTTGGTATGAGGAAACATTACTAACGTTTGAGATATAGCCTTTCTGAATTAGAGGTGAAGTGTAGGTAGTGATCGTAGTCGGACCCGAAAAGGTCATCGTGTTTAATAAAAATGGGAATGCGTCAGCAATAATTCATAATATAATAATAATAATTGAGAAAAGCCAGATTCGAACTGGCGTGGGTACTACCAACAGATTTACAGTCTGTCGCTATCGTCCACTCAGCCATTTTCCCCCTTTATAAACTATGTGAGTACCAAGTTTTCCCATTCTTATATAACTAGTTTGGGGAGAAACCAAGTCTAATACTCTACTGGTGGATAAAACGATAGTGAAAAAAAGTGAAAAAAGCAGCCCCCAAGGAATTGAACCGTAGAGTCTACGGATATGAACCGCGACCAAGACCACTTTTGGGGCTGGTCGGTTTTTTATTTTAAAAGTCTGACTACCTTAAATTTTAGAAAATACTATTTTAGGTCGATACCTAACTTTCTTTTAAATGTTTGTACAAATTGGAAAATATAATGATCAACAAAATCTAGGTTGTGGACAATTCAGCCCATATATAGATATAAATATTGGAGGGAAAATTTTACCCATGGATTACCTACGTAACCTCCTTCAGGCTCATAGTAATACCTACCGCAAGGTAACATACTAGCAGTACAATACATAGACAACATAAATAAAATAAAAAAGCAAGTTTGCAAAGCTGAGTTCTGCATAGGTATGGTAGGGATGTATTTATGATAGGTGTTATAAGCATTATAAATAATTGGAAGTGTCGATAATAAAATTAAAAATAGACCCATCCACATTAAACCTTCGTAATGTGTGGGTGATATAACTAATACACCCATAAATGGCCTAAAATACCAATGAGGTGCGACACCATAAAACCTAATCTCATCGTACTCAGCAATATTTCACCTTTCAAAGAAAAAGTAATTTAGCGTACCACCATTAAAGTGATGTAAAAAGAAATAAATAAAAATAAATAAAGTATAGTACCAAGCGTCCTGAACTTCTTTTAAAAAAAGCGTCGTAAAACCAAGAAACATAAACGGCGGATTTATCCTCGTAAACTTGTTCACCACTATCTGAATCTCAAGTTTCGTGACAAAATAATACATGTAATTTAACTAAGTATAGATAGTAAAATGGCGTAAAGTAGTGTAACACCATTAAACGTGTTAACTGGTCAACGTTTAAGTGTTTATTTGTAAAAACAATATAATATGTTTTGTAAATATTATTAAGTAAAGACCAAAAAATATTAGCTATTATTGTTAGAGTTAGGTCACTTAAGTGAGTAGCACTTAATGAGATACCAAGTGCAATAATGTAATGGAACCAGAAAAAAGCATAACCACCTAATAACCAACCGTCAGATTCAGAGGAGATATAATTTTTTAAGTATATTTTTTTTAAAATGTGTGTGTAAGACAATACCATTAAAGTATCTACTCCTCTAACGTGCATATAAAAAACTTCGGCCCCAAACCTAGTATCGTTAAACATTTCTTCCCTCAACTCGATAACTAAACCGGGCTCGGGGATGTAATACCAACCTAAGAAAAAAACCAGAAAGAAGTTGCATAACAATTGTTAATAAGAGCATGAAACCAATTATAGATGTTACGCTTGTAAAAGGCAATACAAGCCTGTTTACAAAAAAATTTAAATAAGAAAAGACCATCGAGGATAACGAGACCATATTCCAAGTTCAATTTGTCACAATATCAATACTTTGAAAACTTGGGTGGTAACCTCAAACTACTTTTCTAAATTGTCTACCTTCTAACATTAATTATAATATTTAAAAATTTTTATATATAAGAAACTTTTTTGGAAAAAAGGTAACCTCAAAAGCGAAACTTTTAGTACTTAGCATATTAGTACCTAGCGGTATGTTTACATATTTTAACGATAAGAGTAGGTAATATAAACTATTCATGTCCAGTACTCTTAAATTATTGACGTAAAACTGTCCTGAACTTTTCGACTTAAAACTAATAACGAGTTGATAATAACTAAACTTAAATTGTTCTTGTGAAAAAGTTTTATGGGCCATAGGGGCTTTTATTTTTGTTAGTTTAGTTATTTTTTTGGGTAGAAAAGAGAAGGTCGGTACTAAATCTTGTAGCTCACTAGAACCTTTACGTACTCGGTTAAACCAAATTAACAGTATATAAGACTGCTTTAGTACTAATTTATTTTTTTTAAATGTAGTTGAGTCCGACAAGTTTAATGCGTACAAGGATGAATTTTTTACCGAAAGCGGTGTTATTAGTGAAACTAACTTAACAGTGTACGAGGTGCTAGTTTTAATTCTGGAATTTTTTAACTTGTTAACTTTTTTTAAATAAAGTTTTTTAAGAAGTAAATCTTTCACACTACTCATTATTTATAAAAATGTGCCCACTAAAAAGATTAGAAAAGAGCCGCGTATATAATTACAGAGTGGTAGGAAGAAAAAAACGGCGGTAGGAAAAAAAAAATCTCTAAGCCAAGCCACCCACCAGTAAAAAATAACATAAAATGTATAGCAGATATAATCAAATGTAGGTACTCGGCCAAGAAGAACATTAACAGCATCGGACCGTTATACTCTGTCGAGTATCCAGCAACAACTTCCGACTCGGTCTCAGAATGATCAAAGGGGGCTCTTTTTGATTCCAAGAATAGAACTACTACAAATCCTGACGCTGCTGGAGCGAATAGTAGAATATTTCAGTAAGTAGACTGTAATATGACGAAATCATGAAAATTTGCTGACTGAGCACTAAAAACTAATAACGAGTATAAAACTGTTATAAAAATATCTAAAGATATAACATGTACCAAACCCCTAACTGTAGCAATAATAGCATACCTCGATTGAGAAACTAAACCAACCGCTGAAAAAAAGATATTTGAAATTAGTATTAATATTAGGTGGTAAAGTACCATCGAGTCTACAGAGTCTAGCATAAACATTGAGGGGCCCCAAACAAAATTTAATGAGAAAAGTAATTGGGTAGTGAAAAGTAGTGATAAAAATATTGGAGCCATAACAGTTGCTGGGCGAGGAATTAGGAAAATTTCTTTTGTTAGCATTTTAATCAAATCCGCCACTACCTGAAAAGCTCCGTTACGTCCCATCAATGTAGGTCCCATCCTACGCTGCGCAAAAGCTAAAAGTTTACGTTCAAGTAATACTACGAATAAAGTTAATAAAACAATTAATAAAGATGATAATAATGCCATTTCATGAATACTAGAGAAAAGTTAGTTTTGAGCTAACAAACAAAGAAAAGTTACTTAACTTAGTTGACCATTTAGTTATTCCCCCTTAAATTATTTTAAAAAGTTAAAATAGTAACGCCTTAATAAAACCGCCAATTTATCCCCTCAAACATATTTCTATACGGTCAGGCATAAATGGTTTTTCAATACTCGTCTAGTATTTATTTTTAGGAAAAATAAATAGAATAGCTTCTTACTTATATGAATTTCAGCAATTATCTAATCGCGACTTAGCTATGAAACTTGCAAAGTATGTACAATCCCAAAACCATAGGTCGCTCTATCCCAGTCCTCTCGTACTAAGGCAAGGTTCTACATTTTTCAATTTACCAGCAGATAGGGACCAAACTGTCTAACGACGTTCTAAACCCAGCTCGCGTACCATTTTAACGGTAGAACAGACCGACCCTTGGAAGATTATTCACAACCAGGATATGGTGAGCCGACATCGAGGTGCCAATCAATTCCATCGATGGGAACTCTTAAGAATCATTAGCCTGTTATCCCCGGCGTACCTTTTATCTGTTAATCGATAACTTTATCAAAAAAAATTATCGGGTCACTATGGCAGGCAAAATTTAATTTTTACCCCTAAAAAACCCATCAGTTTAATAATCAGACCCAGTTTTATTCATTATAATAATCACACCGCACATGTGTTTGATAAGGTCATTGCACACCCCCGTTACTTTTTAGGAGGCCACCGCCCCAGTGAAACTAGCATCCTTAAAATTTCCAATATTAATTTAGTTATTTTAGTAAAAAATACGTATAAGTTACGGTCAACGAAAATTCTACCGTAATATAAATAAGTATTTTATATATAAAAGGTTCTAGTAAAGGTGCACGGGGTCTTTCCGTCCCGCTGTTCAACCTAGGCATTTTCACCTAATTTTCGGGTTCACTAGATTATGGTTGGAGACAGTGGGGCAGTCGTTACACCATTCATGCAGGACGGAACTTACCCGCCAATGAATTTCGCTACCTTCGGACCGTCAGAGTTACAGCCGCCGTTTACTCGAGCTTAAACTATAAGCAAAACTTATAATTCTTTACTGAAGAGAACCGGGCAGGTGTCAGACTTTATACACTATTATAAAATTTAGCAAAGTCCTGTGTTTTTAATAAACAGTCGCCGCCCCTTCTTTTTTATTACTTTATAAACTAAAGCCCCCCTTCTTCCTAAGTTACAGGGTCAATTTGCCGAGTTCCTTCAACCATATTCTTCTACCACCTTAGTATGTTCTACCCATTCACTTGTGTCAGATTTAATACGCTCTTTGTAAAAAATTTACGATGTAGTTTTAACTTTACGAACTTCAAAGTTACTAAACTCTTTCTAGATTTTAGAATAAAAACGAAAAATACCACTATCAATTCCCGCAATACAATAAAATGTCAATTTAGTAATCAACTCATCAAACATACGGCTTTAGCCTTTTTTTTAGAGAACGATTTTAGCACTTAGGTACTCCCTATTAGCGAAACTCTAGAATTTACGGTGGTTGGAAATTTTTAAGTCACAACTTTACGTTACTATCGCTAACATAATTAAAACTAATTTCTACAACTAATCTCGCAATTAATCTTCATCAAAATATAGAAAACTCCACTACCAAATTAAATTTATCAAATGTTATTTTTTCATAAATTTAACTTTCGGCGCTTCGGTTAACAATTTAACGCCTCTACATTATCGGCTTCACCAATCGACTCATGTTTATTTTCATAACACTTTACTAATCTAGTGAGCTGTTACTCTTTCTTTAGTGAATAGCTGCTTCCAAGCTTATCCCCTAAACAGTTTCCGACGGAAAAACCTTTTGACTTAATTGTTATTGGGCACCTTATCGTCCGATCTGGGCTGTTTCCCTTTTGACGTATTACCTTTGCGCAAATACGTCTAAATACTTATATATAATTAACTTTTATTATTAGTTTTTCGAAGTATAGTCGAATATTCTATCACCTTACTTAAAAATTACTTTACCAAAAATTAAAAATGATAAGCTCGTTACTAAAATAATTTTCGTGGAGAACCAGCTATCACTAACCTTGATTGGCCTTTCACCCCTAATTACAGATCATCCCAGACTAATGCAACAGTCACGGGTTCAGCCCTCAAATAATATTATCAGCTTGTCCATAATTAGATCGGTTAGCTTCGGGTCTAATATATATAACTTTTAGTTTACCTTACTTACGCCTACTAAAAAATTAAGCTTGCTATATATATTAACTTGCTAGCCCATTATGCAAAAGGTACGTTATCGCATTAAGCTTTAACAGTATATACATTAAGTTTCAGTTATTTTCACTTTTTAAGACGTTTAAAAATTTTTCACCACCCATTCACAATACTCTGTACTATCGAAACTAAACGATATAACTTTAAAGATTGATTCTTTGTTTTCAATCATACAATTTCATTTTATGACTTACTCAGAAACTACTTAATAAAACACTAAATATAAACGTACACCACTCAATTAAGCTTTTTTAAAATACCCGACCAGTATAATAAAAAGGCTTAAATAAAAGTTGATAATATTTGCTAACCCAAAAAGTTTAGAGAAGTTTTCAAATAAACTCTCGCGCTTATCTGTACTAAAAAGTAGCGGTCTTAAGGAAAAAGATATAAAAACTAAGTACATGAATAAGTAATAAAAATCCCCAGAGTCTACTAACTCGAAACCAAACTTTTCGGCAACTAAAAAACCAATGAATGCTGACAAAAGAGCAGCTGAGCCTCCGGATACAATATCGTAGGCCGGTGATCTTGAGTATTTTAATTTAGTGTATAAGCGTTCTTTTTTTAAAAAGTTAATATTTATGGGCGAGAATACGTAGTTTGTTTTAATTTTTTTTAGAGTACTCTTACAAACTATGTCGTTAATATTTAGTTTAGAGGTGTCAGGTAGATCCAATTGGGACGTATTAAAATCTAATATTAAATGTTTAACATTACGCACTAATTATAGTAGTTTTAAAAATTTACGAGATTTTAACGATAAAGTTTTATTATGGTCAAGTTTTACGTTCAACATTTTTTGAATAAAAGTTAATAGTAATAAAAAATAAAAATAGTTATTAAAGGTGTTGTATGCTTTTTGAAAATTTTTATTTAAGAAAGTTTTAGTATTTAATTGGTGGAAGAAATACTTAAAAGTATTAAGTCTGAGGTTGTTATATTTTTTTTTACGTAAAATAACTAATTTAGTATTAAATTGTTTTTTTTTTATAAATGTTTTTAGTCTCACTTTTCTGTTTCAAATACATTTACTAAATAGTCATAACACCTAAACACGTAACTAAAGATAAGATCAGGTTTTACGTAATTGTATATAGTTCGACAGTTTAATATTACGCTTAACTCCAATAAAAAAGCGTAAAAAAAACAAATACGATACTAAACTTGATTGGTTTACGGGGATTGCGAAATCAACTAAGTACAAATCCGAAGTTATGGGTATTAAACCTAAGGTGTAAAAATTTGCATTTTTTAAATAAAATAAGGTTTTGGTGTGGTAATTTATGTCTAGTATAAAGCCTAATTGAAAACCTAAATTCTGAAAACGACTGAAAACAAAACCACTGAAATCATTAATTTTGTTAGGTTTATATATTAAAAACGGCCTAATAAACCTCCAGTAAGTTTTTATTATACCAACAGAAACCCAGTTAAGTGCTAGTATTTCTGACCTAAAAAAAGAGTTTCCGAAGAAAAGCAAATTTATATTATAAAAAAAAAGATTATAAATTAAATTATTAATGTTTATTCAAAGTTTGTACATTTTTGTAAGAGCCAAGTTGCAAACGCCACCCGAGTTAATATTAATAAAAAAAAGTCTTTGACTTTGGTGTACAACATGCTTTAACTTAGGTATTTGAATATTAGTTTTTAAAAAAATTTTAAAAAGACTAAACATTTCATTTTTATGAGGTTTTAAAATAAATGATTTTAGTTTACTTGTAGGGTAAGTGGACCTAAAAGAACTTCAAGTCATTTCAATTTTACTAAAGGTTTTAAAATCAGAAGATATAGATCTTGTATTTTTTCATAAATTAAAATTTAACTCACTACCAATAGTAGTAGTATTAAAAAGTTTAGTTTTAACTTTATAAACTAAAAAAGAATTTTTGATTAAATATAAGTTCGACCAGTGTTGTTGCACTAGTCATACGTACGGTAATCAAAAATTTGAACAATAAAAAGCTTTTGGGGTCAAACTTACTTCATAAATAAAGGTGGGTAGGGGGGCTCGAACCCCCAACCTTTAGAGCCACAACCTAACGCTCTACCAATTGAGCCATACCCACCCTACCAAACAACAGGTATTATAGAATTAAAAAAAAAACTAAGTAAAAAACTACCAACGAGTTTAATACACTAAAGGTTCAGTAGTCAAGCCTTTTAGTTTTGAAAAAGTGTGTTGAAGTAAAATTTAATAAAAATATACAAGAGCAAGAAGTTAAGTAAAATATACAGAAATTTACATTTCAAACAAGTTTAGTAGAAACAGATAATAGTAAAAAAACTACGTGTTGTTTGATTTGACCGAAGGATGATGACGTTATAGTATCCGTGGGGGCCGAAAAGCTGTATATAATTAAAATTAAAGATTCTCCATAAAAAAAAAAGAATACCCAAAATAATAACAATACATAACTCGTTAATCGCGCGGTCACAGCAGTGTATCTAAAGCGGTGAGTAAGTAAGTTAACTAAGTTAAAGTTAAAAAATTTGTCAAACCTTAATGAGCTTTGTAGGATTAATAATGACTGTAGGTTCTGATTAAATTTAAATGACCAACTAGACTTATATGCCACCACTGAACCTTTTTTAGAACTAAATAGTACATAAAACACCAATAAAAACATATAAATAGGTGTGAAAAAGAATGAAACAAGTCAGCACCCCCTAACAAAATAAGAAATAAAATCGTCCCTCAAAACTTGAAAAATAAGAAACTCTTTACCTAAAAAACCAGCACTATAAGGTAGCCCAGCTAAATTGAAACAAACACCAAAAAGTAGGACTGCTATATCAAATGAGTAAAGGTACAACCCACCCATTTGGCGCATGTCAGTATTACCACTAAAAAAATGTACTGTGTAACCCACTAAAACGAATAAAAAAGCTTTATTTAGTGCATGTATTATTAAATACAGTAAAACTTCCTCATAACAACAGAATCCACAACCGCACATGAGATAACCGATTTGACTGATGGTTGAATAAGCAACAAGTTTTTTAATGTCACTTTGAAAAGTAGCTGTGATAGCACCGAATGAGAGTGTCAGCGCGCCAAGTAAAACCATGTAATAGTTAGTAAACACAGTAAATTCGAATATTAATGAAAACCTAATTACAAGAAAAATACCAGCCACAACGAGTGTTGAGGAGTGGATTAGTGCTGATGCCGGTGTTGGAGCTTCCATAGCGTCAGGTAGTCAAACATGGGCGAAAAATTGAGCAGCTTTAATAGCGCCCGACGTTACAAGGGCTGATGAAAATAAAGTAAGGAAGTGAAAGCCTAAGTCCCCTATAAAAACATAATGATAAAGTAAAAACGGTGTTTGTAAAAAAATTAAAGATAAGTCAGTTGTTGCGTAAATATTTATTGTCAATAAAAACGCAAAGAACATAAACATGTCACTTATACGAGAAAAAACAAATGTTTTAAGTGCTGCCTTTATTGTATAAATCCTTGTTGAATAGAAATTAACCAATAAAAACGAAAATAAACCAATACATTCCCAAGCGAATAGTATAAGAAAATAATCATAACAGTAAAATAAAAAAACTACGCTAGTCGCAAACATGTTTAGTAAATACAGTAGTCGGTTTATAAAAGCTTCTCTATACATGTACTCTACACCAAAGTAAAGAGCGAACATAGTTAGTAACATAACTAGGGATGAGGATAGTAAGGCTAAACCATCAATACAAAAAACAAAATGAGAGTCAATTAAGTCTAAACAAAAAAACCACCTCCCAAAGTCAACGTACGAGTAATTACCATACCGTAAAAGAATAATAATTTCATTAAGTGATGAAATTAAAACTGTAGTAAATGAGATTAATGATAGGTAAAACGTGGAAATAGGACCTAGCCACCTTTTAAATAAAAAAATAAATAAACAATGTATCACTAACAGTACGGGGGCAAATGATATTATAAAATTTAAAAACACTACTTATAAATAACTCGTAGCACCTACAAAGAGTATATTCTTAAGAAAAAGGCGTCAATGCTTATATAGTGGAAAAACAAGTCAAAAACATTTAAATAATTATACCTAAATGTATATATTTTTTTAGAAGCTACATAGGGGGAAAATAATAAAGGAAGTAAATAAAAAAATAAATTCTTATAGATTTGTTTTTGCATTGACAAAAGAAAGACTTTGATAGGCTCATTTACGCGCGAACTTGTTATAAAAAAGGGGGTGTTAGTAACTAAGAATGGGTTGTGTGAGCCCATTTGGGCCCAATTTGGATCATTTTTTAAAAAAAAGTTATTAAAATTTCAGTAAAACCCATAAACGTAGCTCTGGTTCAGGTTTGATACTAAAGACTTATGTACTATAGGTAAAAAATTTTTTAGTTTATACCAAGAAAAATATACGAAATTTTTTTCAAAGAAATTAGTAAAGACTTTATAATTAATTCTGTAGAAATAAAAAAAAATATTTTCTTGGACGAAAGTTAACGCCAATAACCACGAGTTAAGCTTTAAATGGGAAAAATAACGCTCAGTTTTTTTTCTAAAAACGGTTGTTTTATAAAAATTTTGTACTACAAAGCTTAACATAACTACTTTTTTCATATTAAGAATTTTTTTTTAAAAAATTAATCTAATAAACAACTGTAGATAATTTTTTACCTTTTACGAGTAGGAATAGGTTTAGTAAGGCGTATAAAAAGAATATTAAGTATACATTACCCCCGTAAACACTTACATTAAAGTTTGCGTAAACCGTAAAAAAATTTATATATTGAGTAATAAAATCGTCTTTCAAGATACTTAAAAAACTATATAAGTTTGAGATAGTATGTGAAAAAAAATAGTCTAAATTTAGTAATTGTGACGACCCAAATAAATTTACCTCAGACATTACTACATAATTTAGTTTAGGTGCTAATAAAATAGTATAACTAAATAAAAAAGATGACGAGCCCAAAACACTAATGCGATCAAAAATTAAAAAAAAATTACTGAATGTCAAGTGAGCAAGTGAGTAGTTAATTAGTAAAAAAACAACCACCATAAAGTGCATATAAGTAGTTTTATTTTTTAAAAAAAAGTAGAATATAATTGATTGTTCTAAGCTTAGTAAAAAAAATATTTGGTAGAATTTCATACGCCACAGTAAACAAATTAATAATAATAAAAATAGTAAATTAACCGTAGTTACGCTGGTGAAAAAATTTAAAACATTTACACCTACTTTAAATAATAAAAAATCATTTATTAAAACTTTTAAAGTTATGAATATTATAAGTAGTATAATTAAAAATAAAAATCACGTAAGATATTTGAGTTGAAAATTATGTAATACTAAGTTTATTTTATTTTTGTTTACAATTGAGTACCTAAATAGCAAAAGGCACTGCACAGTCAGTACTATGCATAAAACACTGTGTATGTCTAATAAATTAAAAAATAAATTTTTATTTAGCCCAAAGTTATGCGAAATAAGCGTAAAATTCATTTGAAGAAAATTATAATAAATAATAATAGTAATAGTAACTAATTTTATATTTTTATAAAAGTAATAGTTGCTGTTTACTAAGTAAGAGGTATGGGAGAAAAGTACATATGCGAGTACTATTAGTAAACCTAACACCTCAGACGCATCTCAATTTCATCAACCTCCCCACGAGCCCTCCTGTGAGGCTCACCACGAACCTAAAAAAATTGATAAAAACGAAAAAAAAAGTAGTTTTTTTAAAAAAAAATAATAGTCGGAAAATAGGCAACCTAACCGTAATCTAGTTCAGTTGCTGTGATAAAAAGTTACGACTAAACTAGGTTTTTTTAGTAATAAAATTACTAACGCCATAAAACTTAAATATAACATTCCGGGATGGTACTTGTTGGTACTGTTTAATAATAGTATATTAAAGTTTTCAAAAGACATTTTTATCTCTAAAAAGGAAGTGTTTATATAAAAATAGTCTAACTTTAAAAAAAGTATATAAGTAGATAGTAGGAGTAAGAATAGGTAGTGATTAGTGAAAACCATAAATGTTTGCGTCATAAAAAAAATGACCACTAGTAATAGTAAACAATATAAAAAGTAAAAGGCTGTTCAAAAGTAATAGTAGTTGTTTGTAAAGAAATCTAAAGATATTAGTCTGCTTCAAAAATCGGTATATAAAGTATTTATTGTAAAATTAGTCACATATATCTGATTTACATTCAGTAAATTATACAAAACAGCCATAAAAAATAAAAATACCCGAAAGTTAAGTATCAATTTTGGGTAAATATTATTAGTACTTTTGTTAGATATTTAGAAATATATTGTGTAAAATGAACATATAAAAATAAAAAGGGATACGTATTGAAATAGGACATTAAGTAACATTTCAGAAACATTTGTCGTTTCAAAAATAGAAAAGTAGTGTAGGGGCCAAATTAAAGTGTCTAAGTATATGCGCACTATAAGATCAAAAATAAGGCGCTCACTAAATAAGAAACCGGTAAAAATAACAAACTGACGCACCCATAAATCGGCTGTTTTTTTTTGCAAAAAATCAAAAAGAAAACCATCTCCCCAAATATTTTCATTACGGACGTAGTATTGAGTCAGAAATTGAACTTTACGTAAAGTATTTTTTCAAAAAAATTTAAGTATTTCCTTAAGAGAATATAATGGTAATGTTGACTGTATTTTTTTTGAAGTATTTATATAATACAAATAGTCGGTTTTTAGAATAAAAGTTTTCAGTAAAAAACTCTTCAAATAAATAAATTTAATAGTTAATAGAAAAGCCATACCTGAAAACCCATCACACCAGTAAATGTGTTAATAGTCGCAAACTCGTGCAGTACCCTAAGAACAACACTAGAATGCGACGTTTGCCCAGTGCGATACAGAACTACACGCTTACGTGAGTTTCCTGCAGCACTGATTTTACCCTTTAGTCGTATTTTAAGACCTTTAATTTTTAAATCTGGGAAGGTATAAAAAAAATAATGCTGCATTAGATACTTTAAGAATCTAAAAATAAAACGAGTCTTTCAAAAAGAAATACGCAGTATGATCGCCTTAAGTCAGGATGAAAAAACGCGGGGGTCTTTTAAGTGAAAACTTAAGTGCATTATGTGCAGTGCCTCCTTCATAAAGAATTTATGCCCAAGTTTCTTTTCATAGTAACCCATACGAGGAATTCACTTTTCATAACGAGCTTGGTAGAATAAATCTACATTTTTATGCATAAATGGATAAAATTGGAATAAAATTTTTGAACCTGATATGTTTTCTAAAAAACGCACTATAGTATTATAATACCAGGGAATGAAACTTTCCTTACCAGAACGATCCATTTGGGATTTATATACTTTTTTTGTAATTAAAAAATTAAATGCTGGGCTCGGAAACATGTTTGTGGCTATAACAAACGTTTTATTGACTTTTTGTAAAAGTACTGTAGTTATTCGTCGAAAAATATTATATAAATTATTATTTTTATAAGAAGAGAAGTTAACTTTAAATAAAAACGGCGAATCTAATTTTAAACATAAATCATATATTGATAAAAAATTATTAACTAGGTTATGATTGGCCAAGAAATTTTTTCTAAAAAAGTACTTTGAAAAATCTTTAGTTACTAAATTAGTTTTTTTAGAATTTCATTTATTTTTAAACAAAGCTTTGTTTACTAAAAACAAATTAATTTTAACACTAACAGAATTTAAATTGGGGGATGGGGCACCTAAAAGATTTAACCCTGTTAATGAGTTAGTATTAGAGCGTCGCTGCCGACCACCCTTTTTAAAAAAACGTTTAAACGTGTTAGGTGTTTTATTTAGTAATTTAACAAAGCTTTTTTTTAACCTATAATCTTTTTTTTTTTTTGAAATGGACTTTTTAAATTTTTCTTAGCTGTAAACAACTGTTCACTTAAAAAGTTACTGTAGTCCCCAACTTTAACTAATTCAAATACTGGCTGAGTAGACTTAAATTCACTATAGTGAATTAGTGAAGCTAGGGAACCTAAACTGGTGTGTTTTTTTTTAATAACTAGTCGGCTAAATTGTTTATTTTTAGTTTTTTTATTATTTAGGGCAATTTTTATAAGAAGCTTCAGGTTTACATTCTTTAAGGAATTTGTTTGCTTATTTTTTAAGTTTATGGAATTTCTAAATTTATAGTTAGAAAAATTACTAAGTAACGTTTTATTTTTATAATTAGTGAAGTAATTACTTCATTTTAAAAAATTTTTAGTAAAGATACCGGATAGGCACGCTTGTTCTTTTTGAAAAAATAGACTTTTTTGGTGTAAAAAAAAACCTAAACTACTAGAAGACACATTCAAATTTTCTGTTTTATGCAGTGCAGCTGCTATGTAAGTTCGGTCTAGTGAATAATAAGGTAACGGAGTAATCAATAAGGTACGTTTTTTGTTTTTTTTATCAAAATAAAAATTGTAAGTATTACTACTTAAAATAAAATTTACTTGGTAATTTACTTTATTAAAAAAAAAATTTTTCTCTGAAGAGAAATTTTTACTAATCGCAGGTGTATATTTGTCGGACTTGGTAGTCCACTGGGTTTTTTTAGAATAAATTAGGGAATCAACTGTAGTGCGAGTACTTACATTAGCAAAGGGGAGAATTTTTAAATACTGTCGAGTTAATTTATTTGAAAATGTAGGTAGATTGTTAGACCCGTCCGCAAAAGTAGCCTTATCCATACCCACACCTAACTGTGAAAGGGTGTTACTTTTTTGAATACTTTTGGCGCCCAAACCCATTAAAAAGTGCTTTAGTACTAAGTACTTTAGAATATTCAAGTTTGATAGGTTATAGTTTTGGTAAATAGTATTAGAAAAGAATTTTAATTTTAGAAAGTTGCTTTTATTTAAAAAAAGATTTGAGTAATTTATTTGATGGGCAATACCCAAACCAATATATATTGTTGGGTTTATTAAAACATTTATTACACTGTTTACGTGAAATAAAGTGTTAGTAAATATATCCGTAAATGGTAGATTGACTAACCTAAAAGAGAGTGATCAGTTTTTTTGAGGGAAGTGGTTACCCAAATTAGGGACTGTAGTTAAGTTTTTTTTTTTTAATACTGAGTTTTTTAATTTATGAAAAAAGTTTAAACTGTTGTTTGGAGTTTTTTTAAAAAAACTTTTAAAAAAATACAGTGGGGTTTTTTTTTTATTTAGTAAAATGATTTTACTTTTGTTGAAATTTTTAGGTAATCTTTTCTTTATTTTAAATATACGAAATTTTTTTTTTAAAAAAATTGAAAAAGGTGGGAGGTTACAAGCCTACACACTTTTTAGTTTTAGAAACTAACGCCAAAACTGTATTAAAGTAAAAAAACACCTTTTCGAAAAGTTATGTTAGTATAGTATTACTGGACTTTCACCATCTACGGTAGTCTCTTCTTCGAAACATTAGACTATAAACTAAATGAACACGTTAAAGTTTATGGAACTTCGCTCACCGCTACTTTCCCTATCTC
>Ga0138261_1544270_pt1 | contig 15376 bp, 22 predicted proteins | sample RNAA_720151113_FD_105266 | JGI IMG/M metagenome (GOLD analysis project Ga0138261, IMG submission 105266) | Metatranscriptomics of polar marine prokaryotic and eukaryotic communities from Palmer Station, Antarctica after 72hr light incubation -... | ecosystem: Environmental > Aquatic > Marine >...
ATTCAATTTATGATTGATCAACTCAAAATGGTTGCAAATAATCGCTCTGCGAATTCATGGTGCTGCGCGCCTCCAGATACTCAATAATCGTGATAGATCAGAGCCAAGAGGCTTAGTCAAGATAGACGAAACAAGAGCCTTGCTAAGTTGAGGCTGCTGATTCTGATCCTTCTGCTCCTTGACACCGCCAATGCCGGTTCGTCACCTACTTGTCCAGCCGGTAGCGCATGCTCTGCAAGTGGCACGGTCACGTCGACCTGTGCTACTGGCTACTACTCACCAGAAGGAGAGTCCGACTGCTTGGGTTGCCCTTCGGGCTACCAATGCCCTGCTCCAGCTGAGTTGGCCACGCTATGTCCGTACGGGACGTACAGGGTTGGTTCGCCAAGCAGCAGCCCTCCTTACCAGCCTTGGTATTGTGCAAGCTGTCCTGCTGGCTCTGCATGCCCAACAAGGGACTCGGCTACTCCTTGCCCTGCCACTGCTGGTAGTGCTAGCTACTCTCTTGAAGGAGAGGCATATTGCACTCCATGTCCGGCTGGCTCCATCTGTCCAACAGCCGCCCAGGAGCCTGTGGTTTGTCCAGCGGGATGGTATTCTGCTGCTGCTGCTACTGCATGCATAGAGTGCCCTCGTGGGAGCTTCTGTCCGTCGACTCAGGTCGCAGCGCCACTTGCCTGCCCTGGAGGGACATATGCGCCCCTCGCTGGGATGACTGCCTGTGAAAACTGCCCTCCAGGTTACGCTTGCCCTCTCGCAGCTGGACTTGCACCTGCCACGCCGACCCTCTGTGCCTCCAACGTCATCAGTTTGGGTAATTCTCTGGCCTGTTCAAGCGAGGTTGTAGGGTACAGTACCAATGACAGAGGTGCTGAGCCACAGATTTGCCCAAGCGGGACCCAGAGAGGTGGGTCTACCTCAAGCCCATCTTGCTTGCTCGTATCCGCTGGTCACTCCGGTGCCTTCAACGCTGATGATAGCGGAGGCACTGCTTGTCCAACTGGACAGTATCGAGCTCTAGATGGTGGTCCTGCTGCATGTCACGCCTGCCCTGCTGGGCATACGTGCTCCTCTACCGCTGTGCTGCCCACTCCTTGTGATTATTCATCGCCTGGCTGCAGCCCTCCAGCCGCTGGGTAGTTCAAATCAAATGCTTTTGAGTCTGCGATCTCTTGTCCTTCTGGCACCTTCGGTATTGGCATCACGTTCGACGCAGTCGCTGATGCAGCATTCATCCTGGCCAATGGAATCGGTGACGCAGGAGCAGCCAAAGGCAGCTGCCACGCCTGTCCACCGGGATACCAGTGTCCAGACGCCACCACGAAACCCACGGCTTGTAGCTCAGGCTATTACGCTCTTGGAAATTCCACTGCCTGTGCTCAGTGTCCAGCTGGGTCCTATTGCCCTACCGCCATGAAGGCGCCTTAGTCTTGCAACAGAGGATCATATAGCGCTGCTGGGGCAACGTCTTGCACCGTTTGCCCTGCTGGAGAAGCTTGTCCAACTCCTTATGCGGCTGACAAAGTAGCTTGCAGTACCGTGGCTGGCTCCAGCCAATACTCTCTCGCTGGTCAAAGCTTCTGCTCACCATGCCCGCTCTCGCACTCCTGCAGCTCAGCCAGCTCTGTACCTCAACGATGCCCAGCAGGATAGACTTCAGCTCTAGGCGTAACTACCTGTGCCGATGCTCCCGCTTCTGAAGCTGTCTGGAGCGCAGTAACTCTAACCACTTGCCCAACTGGCCATTATTCTCCGGCAGGAGCGCTCTCTTGCTACGCATGCCCAGCAGGCTACAGTTGCAGTGCCACAGCTGTCCTCACTGCTTGTCCTTCGGGGCAGTTCTCAGGAAGAGGTCATCTAGCGTGCCATGCTTGCCCAAAGGGCTTTTAGTGCCCGTTTACTGGCTAGGCAGTCATCTAGCAGTGTGCTCCAGGGACTTACTCCTTGGGAAACCAAGCTTACTGCATTGAATGTCCTGAAAATAAGCAATGTGAACACCGAGATAGCGTAGCAGCTCTCAAAGACGGCTTCTGGTCTCCAGCCGGTACTGGCGTGGCCCTTGTTTGCCCAGCTGGAGCAATCTGCAAACAGGAGGGTGTCTCTACGTTTGTCTTGTTTGGTTTGTAAAAGCTGGAGTGGTGCCCATACGGGACCTGGTCAGCAGCAGGGAGCACCGCTTGTACTGGCACTCTTGCACAGACTGCTGGCCTTCTGCCTGATTCAAAAGGTTTCACATGCGCCGAGGGCTTCTATTCTGAGGTAGGGTGGTCACATTGTGCCCCTTGTGAAGAGGGTCAATACTGGAAGGTAGTCACTTAGGCCGCATCATCGCCAGGTGGAGCAGCCACCGCCACATTCTCCTGTGCTACTACCGACGCTGGCGACTTTAGCTTGTAGAGCTACCTTGCACCCCTGCCCTGCCCAGCCGGCACCTACGCAGCTTGGTCTGGTCCTGCTGGTGGTGGAGGAGCGCGAACGACTGTCCAATGTCAGCCTTGTGACCCTGGAGCCGTGTGTCCTTCTCGCTCGGTTACTGCAACAGGATCCCATGTACATACCGATTCGGCTGGTGTGACAAGTGTTGAGCCTCCGCATATATGCCCCTATGGATTCTTCTGCAACATCTAAGACGAATATGCTGCCCGACTATCGGCCTAACCTTGTCCAGTGGGCAAGTACCCGATCTCAACGACGGCTCCCCGCACCAGCGAGGCTACTCAATGCACCGTTTGTCCAGAGGCCTATTATTGCAGAGCATGTGCAGTCAACGAAGACTGTGGCAGCGAGAATGGCCTACCTGTCCATTTCAAGAAGCTGGCATGCCCAAAGGGCCATTATTGCCCAGAGGGAGTGAGGAGGTCTACTGAGTTTCCTTGTCCTGCCGGGACTTACCAGCCTCTTGACGGCCAGACATCTATCGCTGCGTGCCAGCCCTGCTCTGCTGGAAGCTACTGCCTTCAGGGGTCAGCAACCGAGTATCCCTGCCCTCCAGGCTCTTATTGCCCAACGACTGGGATCAGAGACCCTCAGGAGTACCTCGCACCTGCTGGTCGTAGACTACCAGCGACAGGCGCCAGCACTCTACCAACCACTGCGACAACAGACGCAACCGCGAACCAGGTGACTGCAGCAACTTGCGTGGCTGGGCTATGCCCTCCTGGTTCCTCCAGGACCTATCCTTGCCCTGCTGGATACTATACGCAAGATACCCTTGCTCCGCTCTTTGCCAAGTACCAATGTACGCCTTGTGATGAGCACAGAGTATGCCCAACTATGGCTGACCGTGAGCTTGGTGGCAGCAAGAGTTTCACTGGTACCGACTACGATTGTAAAAAGGGCTACCTCTGCCCAAAGTAGACAGAGAGCTGGGAGTAGAAGCCTTGTCCTCCAGGAAGTTGGGACGCCTCACCCGCAGGTACCTCGCTCACAAGCCCAACCGCTTGTACTCCATGTGCTGCTGGCTTTGCCTGCTCAGAGGGCACTGGGCCTGAGACATCTACGACTTCCTTCGCGGCTGGATCAATTGGTCGCAAGAGGACCTACTGTGAGCCAGGGCATTATTGCCCAGGCGGCACGCTCCATGACCGCCAGTTTAAGTGCCCAGGTGGCACGTACACCTCGAGCACATCCCTTGCGGCTAGCGACCAGTGCACAGCCTGTCCAACGGGTTCATTCTGTCCACCAGGGTCATATCGGCCCCATATCTGCCCAGCCGGCTATTACTGCCCACTCAATACAATCAGCTATGCGGACTTTCCATGCCCCTCTGGAACCTACGGAAAGACAGAAGATAACTCATATGCTCTTGGCCTCTCTTTGGCATCACAATGCACCGCGTGTCCTGCTGGCTACTTCTGCAAGAGCTGGACCGTCACTCCTCAGCGTTGCCCTGTCGGGAGCTACATGCCTGATGCCTCCGCTCAGATGGCAGACCAAGGCAACGCAGCAGCTATGGGGGTGTCCACGGACTTGGCTTGCAGGCCTTGCGCTGCAGGTTATTCTTGCCCAGAGCAGGGCATGACGGCTATGACGATCTGCCCCATTGGCACGTACTCTCCTGCCTAATCGAGCTCGTGCTTCGGCTGTCGCGCTGGTCACTACTGCCTCACTCCAGGTCTCACCGAGGCCAAATATGCCCTTCAGCTCTGCGCGGTGGGTTAATATTGTGCTGGAGGGGCTTCAAGCCCAGTGGCTTGCCCTATGGCTCGCTATTGTGGTTCTGCCTCTTTCGAGCGCTCTCTCACCTAGGCGTGTCCTGTTGGAACCTACGCCAACGCGCTTGGTCTCAGCTCTGCGGCCTAATGCCTCACTACAGGAGTCGGTTACTACACAGACACTGCAGCATCTCTCGAACGCCAAGTAGCGCCAAACGAATGTGCACACGGCCATAAATGCCCAGCTGGTGCCCACTCTGGCTACCAAGAAGCTTGTGAGCCCGGATACTACCAGGACGAGAAAGCTCAAGGGATTTGCAAGAGCTGCCCAGCTGGCTCATACTGCACTGGAACAACTTCTCGACCTCTCGTCTGTCCTCCTGGTCACTATTGCATAGGCCAAGCATCAGAGCCCGCACAGTGTCCTGTCGGGACCTTTGGGGCTACAGCAGGTCTTGTCGAGCTCGCTGGCTGCAGCCCTTGCCTTGCAGGTCACTACTGCGCACAAGCGGGCCTCGAGTTCCCTGACGGCCTCTGTGACCCTGGATCCTACTGCATAGGTGGAGCAAGCGTCTCTGCTCCAAGAGATGGAGTCACTGGCTCAGTCTGCCCTGAGGGTGGCTACTGCGAGATGGGCTCTCGGCGTCCTCAGAACTGTCCTCCAGGAACCTACAACGGCCAAACTGGAGGAAGATCTCGATATGACTGTGCTGCTTGCCCTCCTGGTAAGTACTGCGCGGGAACAGCCAACCCAGAGCCTGATGGAAGCTGCTCGCCAGGATATTACTGCCCTGCCCGATCCCAGACTCCCTACTAGAAGACCACGCTCCCAGGCTACTACTCTGAGGCTGGTGCTGCCACTCCCACTCCTTGCGCAGCCGGTACTTATGGCCCGTTTACGGCTCAGTCTGCTTGCATGCCTTGCCCCGCTGGGTTTTACTGTCCCGATCCAGGCATGTCTGACACCTACTTCGACTGCCCAAAGGGCTCGTACTGCCCGACTCCAGCTGGCTCGGCGACAGGATCGGCAGCGCCAACAGTCTGTCCAACAGGTACTTACAGCAACGTGTTCAACCTCGCTGCCGAAGGTGATTGCAAGCCCTGCCGTCCTGGGTACTATTGCGCCACCACAGGCCTCATAGCTCCCTCCGGTGAGTGTCAAGCTGGCTTCTTTTGCAGCCAGCGGGCGATCGAGGGCTCCCCTCCGGCCAACTACCTTGCTCCAGCGACCCTCGCTGCCGCCCCATCTACAACTACGCCTGATGCAGGTCCTTGCCCTCCCGGCTTCTACTGTCCATTGGCCACTGCGTGGCCTCTTCCTTGCTCTGCTGGTACCTTTTCAAGCGCAACCAAGGCAGTCTCCTCTGCCACCTGTGAGGCCTGCACAGCAGGATCCTACTGCGCGTATGCGGAAGGCTATGCCCTTCCTTGGCCGTCTCCCAGAACAGCGGCGCGCTAGGCCGCGCCAACAGGTCCGTGTGACGCTGGCTTCTTCTGCCCTACAGGCTCAAAGTAGGCTCGACCGGCCACCAGCGTCTGTGCTGCAGGACAAAAGTGCCCGACAGGAAGTTCCGCACCAGTGGCATGCCCGGCTGGCACCTACCAGACCCAGGCAGCTCAAGGAGATTGCCTTGCCTGCCCCATCGGCTACTTCTGTCTCGAAGGTGCCACACAGTATTTGCAGAGTTCCTTGAGTGGCCCCTGTCCTATTGGCCACTTCTGTCCTGCGAATACTGTATCTTCGACCAAGCACCCATGCGCAGCTGGATACTACGCTCCAAATACTGGCGCTCCAGCCTGCCTACTCTGTGATCCTGGCTCATACTGCGCCATACCTGGCCTCTCCGCTGTCTCTGGTGCTTGCATGCAAGGCTACTACTGCACAGAAGGCAGCACCACAGCTGAGCCTGTGATTTCACTGCTTGGACCTACAGGCAAACCAATGGGCGACCGATGTCCTGCAGGCTATTCTTGCCCAACAGGGTCTGTGCATCCGGTGCCATGCCCTCCAGGGAAGGCTTGCACAGTGCCAGGACTGGCAGCGCCAGATGCAACTTGTACGGCTGGTTACTATTGCGCGGCAAGGGCATCGACGGCCACACCAACCGATGATGCTCTTGAAGCGGACGGAGGCAACCGGTGCCGACCTGGCTACTATTGCGTTGGAGGCTCTGGCTGGCCAGTCGCTTGCGGTCCTGGGACCTACAATCCTGCCTATCTCGCTACCAGTGCTGCAGCGTGCCTATAGTGCTCAGCAGGGACGTACTGTGGCTCTGCTGGACTCGCAGCGCCAACCGATTAGTGTGCGGCTGGATATATTTGCGCAGCTGGCTCATCGAGCCCTCAGCCACCGGCTGGTCTATGCCCTGCTGGTGCGACATGCGCAGCTGGAGCAATAACCGCTACTCCATGTGCTTCAGGGACCTACCAGCCTCTCAAGGGCCAGACCACTTGTCTCTCCTGCCCAGCCGGTTACAGATGCAGCGGAGCAGCCAGAACTGGAGAGTGTGGAACAGACCATTACTGCCCGCTTGGTGTCGACGCTGCCATGCTATGCCCAGCAGGAACCTATACCAAAAAGACAACGGCCTCGACGCCATATGAGTGCTCACAATGTCCCGCCGGTAAGTATTGCGCTCCCAATGGCTAAGCGGCTCCAAACGATGCCATCGTGATCACACCTTGCGTCGCAGGGACTTACTGCGCTGCTGGCGCTTCAACTGCAGCAGGCACTGGTACATGTGGGATAGGGGTGATCTGCCCAGCTGGAAGTGCAGTTGGTCAACCCTGCCCTCCCGGCTCAGCTTGCGAGCAGCCCGGTTAGGCAGCAGCGACAGCATCATGTGCTGCTGGTTGGTACTGCGTGGGAGGAGCGACCACAGCTTAGCCAACAGATGGCCTGACTGGTGACGTTTGCCCTTCTGGCCACTACTGCCTCGCAGCAGCACGTTGGCCAACACCGTGCCCAATAGGAACCTATCGAGAGGTATCAGGAGGCAAAGCCGAAGCAGATTGCTCAGCTTGCTCGCCAGGAATGATCTGTAACGTGCTTGGAGCAACAGAGCAAGCGCTTCCCTGCCCTGGTGGTTACTATTGTCCTACGCCGAGCGTACGGACACCATGTCCTGCTGGCCACCAATGTCCTGGAGGTAGCGCGGCCGCAGTCGCCTGCACCGCTGGAACATTCTAGCCCAATACTCACCAGGCCTCCTGCCTCGCCTGTCCAGAGGGCTATTTCTGCAGCGTTGTTAGCCAAGCAGCTGGTTACGCAGTCGCGACTATTTGTCCTGCTGGCAATTACTGTCCCAGTGGCCTGAGTGTAGCCACTGTTTGTCCTGCTGGCACCTACAACCCATTCAAAGGGAAAGGCAAGCAGTCAGAATGCACACCGTGCACGGCAGGTCACTATTGTGCAACTGCTGGCCTTGCTACTGCTTCTGCAGCACCGCCCTGCGCTGCTGGAAGACACTGTCCAGCCGGCACAAGCACCGCTGGTGGTTCAGCATGCCCTGCAGGCTCATATTGCCTGGCTGGAACCGCAGCTCCTCAGCCTTGCCCGAGTGGCACATACACGCTTGACACTGGAGGAGCAGTTCAGCTTTCTGACTGCACGCCTTGTCCCGCCAACTACTATTGCCCTCTACGTGGAGGCACCGCTGCCATGTATGGTGGCTTCACCGCGGCAAACGCATACGCCTGTGGTGCAGGTTACCGTTGCCTTGGTGGTGTCAGAGACCTCAGGCCGGTACCAACCACCGACTCCGCAGCTGTTCCACCAGGAGCTCAGTACTGCTCTGCTCGTCACTACTGCGTTCAGGAAGTCCTCGGCGAGCAGCTTTGTCCTGTCGGCTTCTATCAGCCAAACGAGGGACAATCCGCTTGTATTCGTTGCCCAGCAGGTACACTCTGTGCGTCCACTGGCCTAGCTGCTCCAGTTGTGTGCCCAGCAGGGCAGTACTGCCCGAGCAGCTCTGTGTCAACGGCCGCTCAAGCTGTGCCTTGCCCCGCAGGCACATACAGCCCTTTCACGGGTGGAGCCAGTGCAGCAGATTGCATCCCTTGCCCAGAGGGCAAATACTGCCAAGGTACAGGTCTCACTGCAGCAACAGGAGCATGTGCGGCTGGATATCACTGCCCCTCTGGTGCCACCTAAGAAGCACCTTCTCGCCAGGCTGAAATCGGTGATCTCACAGCTGGTAAATGTCCCACAGGGCATGCCTGCGCATCAGGCATTGCCGTTCCATGTGCATCAGGCGAGTACGCATACGTGGCACAGAAGATCTGCTCAACTTGCCCACCAGGTAAGTACTGCCCTCGCTACGCTGTGACCCCTGCAGAGCTCCCACTTCTACACTGCGCCGCAGGATACTACTGCACTGAAGGGGCGCTCACACCTTACCCAACTGATGGAGTCAAGGGAGCGCTGTGCCCAGTAGATCGATACTGTCCAGAGGGAGCGTCTGTCCCATTGCGCTGTGAGCCAGGAACTTATGAGCCAAGGCAGGGCTCTTCGGAATGTCAGACTTGTCCACCAGGCTTTTACTGTGCCAACGGGCTGAGAACTGCCTGCTCTGGAGGTTATTGTCCTGCTGGATCTGCCACACCGACTCCATGTCCAGATGGGCAGCATGACAATGGCGTTACCAAGCTTGCATCTGCCAGCGGGTGTGCATACTGTCCTGTAGGCGAGTACTGTCAAGGGGGACTCCGACGAGGAAGCTGCAGCGCTGGGTATTACTGCGACTTTGGCGCTGCTGTTGCAAATCAGGGTGCCTTGGCCATCGAACGAAAAGTCACGGCAGCTGAAGCAGTGCTCGTCGTCCAGGTGCTCTTCTTGATCGACGTCAGTGCTACCAGTACAGCTACTACCGGCTATCTAGATAGTCTCTCCACGCTTGCGAGCTTCCGCAGCACCCTCACGGAGGCTCATCCTAAACTGACGTTCGAAGCAGCTGTGATTGGCTTTTACGATGTTGCTATGTGTACCTCTCGGGTCGAGAACGCAATCCTCGACTTCACCACAGACATCGTGGCTCTCAGCACAGCAGCGGCCAAGATCCCGACAGGATGCGCTAGCGGTGATCCGGATGTAGCAGGAGATTTGTCTTAAGCACTCACAGACGGCCTTGACACAGCCAAGCTTCGTTGGAGGACCTCTGCTGATCATTTCGTATACCTTCTGACTGATGCTCCAGCACACGGCACCCAATACTGGAGCTCAACGGCCCTAGCAAGCCAGTCTATAGCGTCAACAGCCAAAGATTCTCTACCAGGAGTGGCTGCTGGCACAATCGAAGGCCTGATCGGGCGCTACTGCTCAACTCTGGCAGCCAAGGTGCAGCTGATCGACGTCAACTGGCAGGGTGGGTCCGCAAACTACACCAGCCAAATGTTTGGTCTGATAGCAGCCGCGCAACCCACATGCCTGAGTAGGTCTGCCCTCGTCCAAGGCGGCTCTGGCGCAACCACACTGCCTGCGTTGGTCACGATGACATTGACCAGCCATTTGGACGTTGCGGCTGCAGCTGCTGCAACAGCCCAGTCAAGCACCGTCACATATAGCTCTAAACAATGCCCTAAAGGTCACTTCTGTGTCGCAGGAGCTATATATCCTTCTCGATGCGGTGCTGGTCGCTATACTTCTGCAAGAGGCTCTACACGCTCCTCTCAATGTGTCGATTGCCCAGCTGGAAGCTACTGCCGTGCGAGGGACAACGCTGCCCACCCCTGCCCAAAAGGCCATTGGTGCCAGAAAGGTGCTGACGAGCCCTGGGCTTGCAGAATTGGTACGTACAACAACCACCGTGCTCAGACGTCAGGTCGTGCCTGTCATGACTGCCCTCCTGGTGCATACTGCAGCACCGAGGGCGTGGCAGACTACAGAGACCACCTCTGTCAAGCTGGTTATTACTGCCCCACCAACAGCACCAGCTATCCACGCCCATGTCCTGCTGGGACTTATTTGAACTTCCGAGGTGCTGAGGACAGCAGCGAGTGCCTTGCTTGCCCAGCAGGCTATAATTGCCGAGCAGCCAGCCCTTAGCCAGAGCCCTGCAACAACGGGACCTATTGTCCTCCATCGTCGCCAACAACTCGAAACTGTGCTCCAGGTACCTACTGTCCGTTCCTCTCAGCAAGCCCGCTCTCCAGTCCTGCGGCATTCTATCAGCCGAAGGTTGCGTCAGACTTCTATGTCTTGTGCCCTAACGGCACTTACTGTGGTGGAGGTGCCACTCGTCCCACCGTCTGCCGCTCTGGCTACTTTGGCTCCAGCGTAATTCAAAGCACAGATTTTGCGACGGGCTGTCGGCCTTGTGACCCCGGCTTCTATGCTCCTACAGGTGCCAACACCTGCTTGCCTTGCAAGCCTGGATATGTCTGCCTTGGTGCTGCAGCTGGCTCGAACCGAAGGCAAAGACGGCTCGCATCTGGTCCTCATAATAATACAGAAGCAGGGCGTGTCCTTGTGGGCGATGACTAGGGCTATACCTGTCCGCCGGGGTACTACTGCCCACCTGGAGTAGGAGCAGAGAAAGCTTGTCCAGTAGGAACTCATCAGCCGCGGGCCGCTCAGTCCTCGATCACCTCCTGCATTGCCTGCCCAGCTGGTAGTTATGGCCACGACGTCGGCCTATCGGAGTGCAGCAAGTGCCAGGGATCATCAAACTCCGAAGCAGGCTCCTCAAGCTGCCAATGCTTGGCTCTCAACAGAATCTTTTTGCGCGATGTCGGCAAATGCGTTTGCCAAACAGGCCATGTAGCTGCTGATGGCTCCCCACCTGATGAGGATTCAGACGTCGACTGTGAAAAGATGGTCTACGAGAGGTGTAGCGCTGACGAGCTCCTTGATTCAAATGGCGTCTGTAGGGCCCCAACCGAGTGCGAGGACCAATGCGACGGAGGCTACGGAGCTGTAGATCGTGGTCTTGGTGTTTGCATCTGCGACAACAAAGTCTCGGCGAAGGATGTATGCGATACCGCATGCCGTGAGGATCTGCCTCGAATTATCTTCACAGCGACCGGAGACGTCAAGGTCACCGACTTGAAAACTGAAAAAACGCTCACATTTCAAAGAGCATCGCTACCGCAGCTCGCTGGAATGGCTAAGTGCCAGCTCAAGGATGGTGCAGATTGCAGAATTCTAAATCTTGGGATGGATTAAAAGACAGGCGATTTCCTGGCAGACTTTCAGTCACCAACGATCCTTGGCTTGCCGAGGAGAAAGTTGCACTCTTAAAGATTTATGCAGGGTGAAGTTGAAGATGGCCATGGCTTACAGCACAGAAACTTAACCGCTTCTACCTTGAGCATCAGGAATCCCGTGGTATGCCTCACTGCTGGATCTGCAGTCTTCTTTTCTGGCCTTAGTAAGCTGCATTATCCTGTTTATCAGAAGAACTCATTGTTGAATACCAATGAGGAATTTGATTTTGGAGCTTTCCTCAAGCTGGATGCAGAGCTCACAAAGGAGAGCAGCAAGGCGACCTCGTTCGCATTTACCTTCGTCAAAGCTGGTGTTTATGTCTTCAGAGACGCAGGTAACACTGCCAAGGAGACGATCATAGCCGTGATGGCGGGCGGCGGCGCTTGCCCTGCAGGTCTGATCTATGAATCTAAATCTTCGTCAACTCTGCTTCGAGTAGGTGCATCAGTAAGTGAGGATGTCGCACTCACACCAAATTGGAGTTTGTTCTTGGCTTCATGCATAGGATTCTTGGTGCTTATCCTGGTGACTGCAGTGATAGTCTCATACGTCTATAACAAAAATTGGGACCAAGATCCTTCAAGAAAGTCTGTGATGTATCAGACAAAGCAGTACCGCAAACTCAAGAACAGCGATATCGAGGACCCAAAGGCTCTTGTTTCTGTCAATTCAGAAGCCTCCTCATTCCAATTCCGCCAGCAAGGTAAAACCGATACCTTCATGGCTATGCAGCAAGAGGGAGCTGAAGCCCAACCACCATCTAGCAAGCGCAAAAACGGCCAAGAAGTTCAAGCCCTTGATCTAGAAGAGCTCGAAAATCTCAAAGAAGGCCTTGATCGATAAGTTGGTGAAATCAGAAAGCTGTACAGCGAAGACGACCATCTCGATCTGAGTGATGATGAGGGCCTTGGTGACCTCAACACTCAGATCCTGCAGCTGAAGAGACTTGTAGAACAACACAAGGCCGCTCTCTAAGGTGAAGAGGTCATCGAATCTGATGATGATGCTCTTCGGTCCAGCTCCGAAGATGAGGATGATTTAGAGAAGCAACGAAAGCTTGAGAAGTAGAAGCAGGCAGAAGATGCTGCATTTGAGCAATAGCAGGAACAAGAAGCAGCTCAATAAGCAGAGAATACAGAGAAGAATAGGGATGATGTTGCTGGCACAGCCATTGCAGAGGTTGCAGACCGTGTTGAGGAGTTCACAGACAAGCTCAAGCGACAGGGCTCCTTCAGTGAAGCAGATACTCAAAATTTGCTGGCCGAAGTTGATGCAACCTGTGAATCGATGGAGAAGGCCCTTGGTGGAGATAAAGCTCGTCAATAGCTGTTGCTATAAAGGAGGCTCGAGGCCAGGAGACGAAAACGAGCCAAGCTTCAAGTAGACCTCGGAGCTGTTGATGACAAGATCAAAGACAAGGAGCAAGAATACGGTGCAGCGAGAGAGGATGTGGTCGAGAAGCATAACAAAGAATATCGGTAGAAATGTGGTGAGTATGATAAAGAATATGAGACATAGACCAAAGCTCTCGAACAGAACTTAAAAGAGCAGAAGCACGATAAACTGGCCGCGTACGAAGACAAACTGAAAGATGCTAACAAGTCGGCAGCATTTTCAAAAGTCTTGGATGAATATAGAGGTGCCCAAGACAAGGTGGACAGGGAGCTTGATAAGCAACGTGAAAAAGAAATGACTGAACTGCAAAGACGTCTCAGGAATAGGAGGAATAAGGCCAAGTCAGAGAAGGAACTGGCCACCCAGGAGGACCTCAAGGCGCTTTAGGTCAAAGAGGAGGAAGAATTGGTTGACTTAAAGGCAAAAAGGAGCTAGTTGGTAGGCCTCATAGCACAAGACTCAGTTAAAGGTGAGCAGAGAGATCAAGAAGCTGGCCCAGATCAGCATGACGATCCAGCCGCAGAGCTTCAGCTGGGTGAGTCAGCAGCTCTTAGAGCCTAGGAGCTGACACAACAAATAAATGAGTCCACAGCCCAAAAAGCCGAGGTAGAGAAGGAATAGAAGCTGGCATTGAGAGTACTGTCCATGGAGGCTGAACGAGAGAATACTGAGCTTGCCAACGAAATTGAAAAGGCATCAGCTGAAGCCGCTAAAGCAGCCCAAGGCGTAGCAGAAACTGTGAAATCCGAAGTCGCAAAGAAGCAGGAGCTGTAAAAGAAGCTCAAAGAAGAGGCAGCTGGAGACCCGGAAGCCCAAGCAGCACTGATGGCAGCGTTGAAGTAGACCGACGATGATATTGCCGCCAAACTGGCAGCAGAATCTGGCAGTTAATCTAGCAACCTGGCAGCGAAGCTAGCTGAGCGGAAGAGACGACGAGGAGCTCAAGCCCAAAAAGAACGTGAGCTTAAAGCAGAGTAGGGAGCCGAACAAGCCAAATTGCAGTAAGAGGTGGACACGAAATAGGCAGAGCTACAGGCGTAAGCCAGAGATGCGAGGTTTGAAGCCAATCTTGATCGAATGCTCATGGAGAAGACAGCCGATGAGCTACCAGCAGCTGTTCTGGGAGCTCTAGATGACAAGCACCACGAGGAACTTGACGACCTGCTGATGAGACTGTACAAGTAGAGGGCCGATGAACTCAAAGGCCAAGTTCTAGCTCTACTCGAAGAAAAAGTGCAAGGTCAGACGGTCATCGCTAAGAACTTCAAGGCCAAGGAAGCTGCTCTAGCTGCGGTTGCTGAAGCCCTGGCAGGAGCCGACGGTGGATCCGTTGACGCATCAACTCAACGAAAGCTCGACGAGAGCAAAGAAGCCCTGGCTGCGGAGGAGCGCAAGGAGCTACAGCAGCTCCAAAAAGATCACCAGCTCAAGAAGAGTGAGGTCGAGCGGGCCCTCTTGGAGCGAGCACTGGCAAAAGAGAACGAGCAAGTGCAGGCTTTGCAGGAAGCGTAGTTAGTAGAGAGGCAGAGAGTAACGGATGAGAGGCTCGGTGGCGCCTTGGTAAGGTACCTCCTCGAGGAGCTTGACGACGAAGCTGCAGCAGCTTTGGACGAGTTCAAGGTCGAGCAGGAGCAGCAGCTCCAAGCCAAGAGGGTGGAATTGGCGCAAGAGGAGCAAGCACTAGCAAAGCAGCTTGATGAGGAGCTGAAACAGCTCGAAGAACTGAAACACAAGGCAGAGGCACTCGAGCACGCCGGTAGCTCAGCGCCGTCCAAGAAGCAGCTGCTGCGTAAACAATCAAGCATGACAGCATCAAAACTTGCAGGAGTCCACGGCATGCAGAAGAACAAGCACGCCATCAAGGCTTTGGCAAAGGAGGGAAGTGCAGCATATGATGCTTTGAGCCAGAAGTTCCTTGACGAGAAGCAAAGGCAGCTGGAGGCTCTCGAGGGACAACTCGAAGCAAGAGCGGCACGAAGACGTGAGGCTGAGGAGGCTAAGCTGCGAGAAGTGCAAGCCCAGGGAGAGCAAGAACGCCAGCGTATCCACGCCCTCATGGAAACACGTCGGGTAGCACAGGAAAAGTTCATGACCTTGAAGACGACGATGCAGAAGCGCAGAAAGGTCACCTTTAAGGGTGGTTTCTCTCAGGCGCCTCTTGAGCCCTTCAACAGGACGTAGAATGACCGCAAAGTTCAGCTTGAGCAGCTCGGAAATGACGCTCAGAAACGAGCTCAGGACGCTGCGCAAGTCCAGAAGCTTACAGAAATCCTGACTAAGATAGACGAGCTGGATGTGAGGATCAAGTCCGATGTAAGAACCTTGAAGCGTGGACTGGGAGTAGCCGAAGACGTCAGCGATATATAGAGCACAAGGAGCAGAGTGAGCCGTGCCCCAGGCGGCCACCGCCGCTAATCTGTTCTCATCAATCCATTAGCATCACATAGATCAACACTGCCTCGTGATGCAGGTGGATAGGGCCTGCAACGAATGACGACCGTGAGGACGAACAAGGGAAAGAGGTGAGAGCTCACCAAATTCCTCAAATATCTCCTTCTTTGATGTTTTTGATAAGTGAATTATTAATAAATCAGAAAGATGATAAATCGTTTGTATATATTCG
>Ga0138261_1741754_pt1 | contig 15359 bp, 21 predicted proteins | sample RNAA_720151113_FD_105266 | JGI IMG/M metagenome (GOLD analysis project Ga0138261, IMG submission 105266) | Metatranscriptomics of polar marine prokaryotic and eukaryotic communities from Palmer Station, Antarctica after 72hr light incubation -... | ecosystem: Environmental > Aquatic > Marine >...
ATTTCCTTGAAAGAACAGATAAAATGAAGCCCTTTCAGCGGGAAATACCTCAAAGAAGCAAATACAAGAAAGAGATGCACACAGGTGCACCAGGAGGTGGCTACCAGGGAGCCAGGGCTGGCATCGCATCCAACGCTGCAGTCAGATAGAACAACGGAGAGTATTAACCAGACATTCTGAGACCAGCGGCAGCCATGCCCAGGGATGGTGTCCTTGCCGAAGCTCGAAAGTCATAGCAATAATTTGGTGGCCACCCGAATCAAGCCGAGACGGGAATGAGGCACCAGGGCTATATGGAAAACCAACAAATGAACAACACCATTAATGCTAGTGGTGCCCAGTTGAGGCTCACAGGAGGCCGATACATGGCTGGCACCGGGAACATACGTGAAGGAGAAGGAATTCACTTTGGAGGCGCTGGATATCGGGCGTCATAAGGAGGCGCACCTGGATAGAGTGGAGCCACAGGGCAGGCAAGGGCAGGGAGCAGCCTTGTCAACCCAGGAATTCGTAGAAATGATCGGCGAAAATAAACACAGTCAAAAGGTCGCTAGGGCGCTGTCGGAGATGCATACACAAACGCCCACCTGCAAACCATTTAAGTTAGCTCGAATAATGATTTTGCGGAAAATTTGATTGCTCCTGCGCGAGCCAAAAGCAAGGGCTTTCGGCTAGCACTTCCTGACCAAAATAAAAAGATTGGGAGTCGAGTCTCAGGCCTGCATTGGTAATAGGCGTCCTAAAAAATTGAGGGAGCACGATAGAGCTTGGGAGAGCAGTCGAGCGCCATACCTGGTCTGCAAGCGCATCGAGGTCCAGGATAGGGACAGTATTTGGCGCCAAACAAGAGCGAAAGTGAGCTGAGTGCAGTCTAAAGACCTCGTGGCAAGCACAACGCCACAGCAGACGTAGGGAAGCACCGTGGCTTCAAAGGCCAAGGCTTCCCTCGCCTCCAAGATTAGCTCAAGCAATCGACGGATAGCAGCAGGCCCTTCCAATTCCTCAGCAGCCTGGGCAACAAAGAGGCTGAGACGGTGGAACTCATTCATCATGGCCATGACCAAGGAATGCTCAAAAGGGAGTCCGCGCTCGGGCTTGCTCCACGGCAGCATGGGCCACCGGAAGAGCTGCAGCCCATGTCTAAGAGCCAAGTCAAGATTTTCACTCAACTGGACGTGAGCAAGCCAATCCGGTCACCCACCAAAGGCCAAGAGGCTCTATTCGCAAATGGCTTCGTTGTTGAGTAGCTTGTACCTGCTCTTGATCTTAAAGCATAAATGAGCAGCCGTGAATAGCGTGCCTTCAAGATCAACACCCACCACCAAACTAAGCCAAGGAGAACAGCATCAGCGGCTGGTGCCAGCAGTCGATTGGGTAAACGTGCAGGACAGGAAGATGTCCAACAGCGCGAGCAAGCTAGCCATGCAGCTGCAAACATGGAAGAACGTATGACATCGACGCCCCGTATCGACCATGGTGAGCCAAGTGCTACTACTTTACATGGACCGAGCCCAGGCCAAGAGTTTGAGCCAGGCGCTGATGGTGATGAGCTCAACAGTGCGTTGGTGCAGTCTTTCGGTCAAAAGATCATGACCACGCGGCCAACCACTGCCTTTTTGCGAGAAGCTGATGATAAACTGCCCTATCCTGAGCTCTTCGATCGTTCGGAGAGGACTTTTGCAGCAACGTTTGCAAAGTTTGGAGACCTTTCATACTTCACGCCTGTTCAGAGGATTGGTGTGTACATGGACTATTCCTAGAGACTCAAGAAACGGCATTTGACAGACCTCATTGCGTACCTCAAAACTGCCAAGCATCCAATTAAAGCCATGGATGAGGACCAAGCAAGAACCGAAGCTGGTTTGAGAGAATTCCTCGAGAACTGCTTATTCCATGGCGCGATGCCACTAGAGGACGCTTCAGAGGATCCGCTTCTCAGCGAGGGCTCCAAGAAGCCTACGAAAGCTGCACGTGAGGCTCTCACAAGAGTTTATGACTTCCCTCCTCCATTGCTTGAGGACCAGGGTCAGTTCAGCTACAACCAAGTCTGGTCAGGATAGCTAATGAAGCAGGTGGAGCTAAGCACTCGCCGATTTCAGAGGTATCTTGACTCTCCAGACTCAATCCGAAACGAAGAAGTGGCCAAATTTCGGAAAGAGTGGATGCAGAGAGCTCTTGATCTCATACCAGATGCGCTGCTACAGCGCTTCAGCGATGACGTGAAGAGAGTCTTCCAGGAGGTGTTCGCCAGCTATGTTAGGGCAATGAAGCAAGCAATCCTCGAGTACATACTCAAGAGCCCAGACGAGAGGAAGCGGCTGCACATACTGATGCTGCCTCAAGCAAGAGTAGCTTCCTCGCTCCGACATGCACGGACTGGTGGTTATTCCATCACAAGATACCCAGGTACGCATCAGAGGAAACTTGAGGCAGAGAGCCAGCTGAAACTTGGACTCATAATCAGTAACATCGTCACCAGCTCCCTGCAGAGCTGGTGGTAAGACTTTTAGCATTTTGATCTCCTGGAGATGAGAAACCTTGGACAATTCATTGTCGAGAGGGACCCTGGTCAGCCAGGTTCTGCCGTATATGCAATGGAGATAACTCAATTCTTCGAGTTTTAGGAAGCCTATCGAAGGAAAGTGGTCGCCCTTCTGAGACATGTCTGGCACCGTGGCTGTATGCTTATTGTCAAGAAATTCAAGTGGCTGAGAACTGTGGACCAACAGAGGATGTCGACTGAGGGAAACAAAGGACTGGCAGCTCGAGGCAAGTGGACATTTTGTGGCTACAAGCCTGGTCAGAGAGAGAATACCGAGAGAAGATGGGTCGATGACGCTGTGTGGAGAGCATTCTACCAATTTGACTGCGATCAGGAGAAGACACCACTCCAGGCCTACTACATGAGAGCCGCCGCCGTCCACTCCAACGTGCACCTGCATTACTTCCTCAACGAAAGCGGCCTCGAGTGCACAGACGTACCAGCCATGAGTGACCTAAATGAAGATGCCACGCTCAGAGATCTGGCCGATATACGAGACTGCACGGCCTATCGTGCATTCCAAGGACTTATTGGAGGTCAGCTTGACCTGAGAGAGAACGGCTATGAGGCACTGGCAAAAGAGTAGAGGCGGGAGTTGAAGTTCGCTGCTGGAAACCTCATGTAATATTAGCTCAGGGAGATTGTCGACCGCTCCGTAAGGACTCTCAGGAACTTCTTCAAGGGCTTTCTGACGCTGGACCAGCTCAAGGAGGCTGCTGGTGGGCAGCCTCTGCGGCTCATTCGGCCACTCCTGACGAACGAGGCTGCTCCAAAGTCAAGCAGCAAGCAAGCACCAACTCGTAAGAAATAGATATAGGAGGCCAAAGATGCTGCGAGGCGAAAGAACCCAGCTCTTGCTGCACAGCTTGCCAAACGACAGGCTGAAGAGGCCAAACAGCTCGAGGAAACGCCACACACTGGCGTCGATACAGCTCGAGAAGAAGTACCGGAGCTCAAGATCCCCGACTTCATGGACTTCCAAGACTTTGTAAGCCCTGTTTTCCGCCTCGACCTGCAGCTTCGCCGAGATGACCTCTGCTTGGATGAAGAAGGCAGATAGACTTAAGGAAACCGCCTTGAATTCTCTCACAGCGACGATGACATTCTGCGCAGATTTTCAGAGCTCATCGATGCTCAGGTCACAGCATTTGATAAGTTCTGTAGACCAGAATTCTGCAAGCTATCTGAACTCTTGCCAGAAGAATATGAAGCGTACTCAAATGAGCTAGCAAAGAGTCGGAGATTGGCTACTGCGACGCAAGAGAAAGCTCGGTTTGGAGGCAGACATGCAGATGCTCTGGGCTCAGAGGCAGCCAGATCAGCTGCTGTGCCTCAAGACTTTGAGGCACTCCTTTATCCTGACCTAGGAGGAGAATAATAATTAAAACAGTGCGGCCCTGACGTCTACAGGAAGTACATAGGCCGGCTTCTGTCCGAAGAGAGCGATCCAGCGGTCAAGGGCGACCGCAAGGAGCTGATTCGAGGTCCAGGTACGCAAGTGAACTCGAGCTCTGGCGCTCCAAAATATGTCGGCCGCTTCTTGAGAGTCACAGATGAGGCTGAAACTTGCTATAAAAGGGCAAAAGAAGACATCCTTCATATAGTGAGCACCCATCTTCGTGAGGCAAAGCGAGTTCTAGAGGTGTACCAGCAGTTTGATGAAGTTATCAAGGGACCACTGGCAAGAAGAGTCACCAAAACGCTAACACAATTGCAAGATGATGCCATGTTTGGGCACTCCACCGACAAGGACTACTCCTTGCTGATCAAGGAGCTCAGATACTTGCAGAAGCTATCAAGGCAGCTGCCGACAATCATTTTCTTGCCAATGTTTGAAGTGGGCGCAAGGAGCGTGAAGGAGGAGATTCAGAGGCGTCTAGATGGGCTCCTCGGACAGGTCTTTGAGAGCTACGAGGCTGGCGTAATCGCAGCAGCCCACGCCCTCTGTAATAGGTATGAAAGCATCAAAGAGCACCTCGGCCAGCCTCTCAACACACCAAGCGACGTCGTGGAAATGGACAAGTACAAGAACGACCTCCTCCTTGATATGACACGGCTCCAGGCGGAAATGTAGGCGAACCGGGATTCAGTCTTCTTTTTACTGAGAGCGGACAGACCACTAAGCCAGGAGACCCAAGACCTCGTGCTGCAGCTGCATGCTTGGCCTTAGAAGCTCGATGACGAAATCGCAGCCTGCGAGGAGAGGCACGACGCTGAGCGCTCAGCGCGTGAGGGCGAAATAGCAAAAAGGAGAGCCGATTTTGAGCGTGACACTGAGAAACTTGAGGCCAAGCTGAAGGAGGTAACTACTTGGGGTGATCCATAGGGCTACCGGCCCAACTATCAGAACGTCTCCACCTACTAAGAGCAGCTTCTTGCCGAAGAGGAACGGATGGCGAGTATCTTGGCCGAGGAGAAGATGGTCTTTGGCGTTGCAGGTCGGCTGGTAGGCTTCAGTGAGCTGAGGTCGTGGTTTGCTCCCTATCATGGCCTTTGGACTGCAGTCCATGAAGTCATGACGAAGAAAAGAGCGTGGGCCGACTGCCCACTCAGCTCAATTGACGCAGGTGAGGTTGCTGAGCTACTAAGAGGGTGGAGCGGTACCACTAAGCGTTTACAAAGAGAGCTCGCAGACTCTGGGCCTGCCGCTAGGGTCTTGCACGTTCTCAATCAAGACGTCGCAGACCTCACAGTCCAACTTCCTCTGATTGAAGTCCTTTGTAACCCTGCTCTTAGACCTCGTCACTGGAAAGAAGTCCAGGAGATCATAAATTCCGTGACCGCCCAAGAAGAGATGACATTGGGTCAGCTGAAGCGCCTAGAGGTCCATCATTGTCTTGAGCAGCTTGCTGAGGTAAGTGAAGGAGCCAAAAGAGAGAGCCGACTGGAGAAGATGTTGACCAAGATGCAGCAGGAATGGGATTCGTAGATGCTCGAGCTCACAGCATTTAGAGACACCAGCATACTCATTCTGTAGGGTCGCAACGTGGAAGAGATCCAGGCTCGTCTGGATGAGCACTGCCTGCTTGCCCAGACGATCCGGACAAGCCCAGACGTGGCCCCCATCCTCGCTCAAGCGGAGCGCTGGGAGAAGTAGCTCAGCGAGGTCCAGGACGTGCTGGAGGTCTGGATACGAGTGCAGGCCAACTTTCTCTACTTGGAGCCAGTTCTTCGAGCTGAAGATATCAGGACCACGTTGCCCAAAGAGGCCAAAGAGTTCGAAGCGACAGCTGCGGCATGGACGTCGATCACGTCCCGCGTCAAACCAGACATTCCTGTGGTGGAGCTCGTGGCATCCTTCAACCTATTGGAGCCCCTTATAGCAGCTGACCAAGGCCTTGAGCGCATCATGAAGGGCTTGAGCGCCTACCTCGAAATGAAGCGAGAGCGCTTTCCTCGCTTCTACTTCCTCTCAAATGAGGAGCTTCTGGAGATCCTCGGAGAGAGCAAGAAGCCGGAGCGAGTCCAAGCTCACCTCAAGAAATGCTTTGAGGGAATCGACAAGGTTGTCTTCGAGCCCCGTTCTGAAGGATTGGCAATAACTGGATTGGTGAGCAAGGAGGGCGAGCTTCTTGAGATCCTCAGAAAGGTGGTCCCAGCCGAGTTCCAGAACAACGTGGAGCAGTGGCTCCTCGAGCTGGAAGCTTAGATGGAGCTGTCGGTGCAGGACCTAGTCCACCGCTGCGTTGCAGAGTATACTCGCGCAAGCACAGACCTTGAGCAACGCAAGAACTGGCTTCTTTCTTGGCAGGGTCAGGCAATCCTCGTCAGCTCCCAGTAGGCGTGGACTGAGAAGGTCGAGATGGCGCTTTCTGGAGTTTCTCCACAAAAAGCTCGGTCGGTCCAACAGGCATTGCGTAAATGCCACGAGGAGGGCCAGCTGCACCTTACGTAGATAGTCGGGCTGGTACGGGAGACCCTACCTGAGCTTACTCGAATGACCCTAGGCTCTCTCATTGTGCTCGATGTCCACGCGAAGGACGTCCTGGAAGAGCTCATCCACAACAAGACTGAGAGTATTCAGGCATTTGATTGGGTTTCGCGACTACGATACCACTTCGACGTACCAGCCAGGCAGGTCTACGTTCGCATGGTCACGACTGAGATCGCATATGGCCACGAGTACCTCGGAAACTCCTCAAGGTTGGTGATCACTCCTCTTACAGACAGATGCTACCGCACGCTGATGACAGCTCTCGAGCTCAACCTAGGTGGCGCTCCAGAAGGTCCAGCAGGCACTGGCAAGACCGAGACGACAAAAGATATGGCAAAGGCTGTGGCAGTTCACTGCTTGGTCTTCAACTGCGCAGAGGGCTTGGATGCACTCTCAATGGCCAAATTCTTTAAGGGTCTTGCCTCAACTGGCTCTTGGAGCTGCTTCGACGAGTTCAACCGAATCGATGTTGAAGTCCTTTCGGTGGTTGCTCAGCAGATCCTAGAAATCCAGAGCGCCAAGGGTCAAAGGCTGGAGAAATTCCTCTTCGAAGACAGCTGGGTCACTCTGAAGCCTCGCTGCAATATCTTCATCACGATGAACCCTGGCTACGCAGGACGTGCTGAGTTGCCAGACAACCTCAAGGCGCTCTTTCGCCCGGTGGCGATGATGATCCCAGACTATACCATGATCGGAGAAATCACTCTATACTCTTTTGGCTTCCTGAAGTCTCGAGTCCTGGCCGAAAAGATAGTCGCCACTTTCAGGCTGTGCTCTGAGCAGCTCTCCGTGCAAAACCACTATGACTACGGGATGAGGGCTGTCAAGACAGTCCTGCAAGCAGCCAGGCAGCTCAAGTTGAGGTTCCCAGAAGAACCTGAAGCACTCCTCATCTTAAGGAGCATCAGCAATGTGAACCTGCCAAAGTTTGTCGCGCTCGATATCCCACTCTTTGAAGGCATCGTGGATGATCTCTTCCCTGGGAGCAGCCTCACTCCGACTGACTACGGCTCCCTTGAGACCTGCATCCGAGCGGAGGCAAAGGCGCGACGGCTGTAGGACACGGAGCCATTCGTCGCCAAGGTGCTGCAGCTCTACGAGATGGTAAACTGCCGCCATGGTTTGATGCTTGTCGGTCCACCATTGGCTGCCAAGACCTCGACATACCGAGTGCTGGCTGCTGCCCTCAGCGAACTTGCTGAGCGCCATGACCCAAGAGGAGAAGAGCTCGTGGAAGCTCACGTCCTGAACCCAAAGAGCCTCACACTCTCAGAGCTGTACGGCTCCTTCGACTCGATCTCACACGAGTTCTCCGACGGCCTACTTGGAAGGATCTTCCGCGAATGTGCAGGTGGAGGAAGAGCAGCAGGATGGCAATGGATTGTCTTCGATGGACCTGTGGACGCTGAGTGGGTAGAGAACATGAACACCGTCCTCGACGACAACAGAAAGCTATGCCTGCTCAACGGCGAGGTGATTCAGATGAGCGCAGGAATGAGTATGATCTTCGAGACCGATGGCCTCGCACAGGCCTCCCCAGCCACCGTCTCAAGGTGTGGTATGGTCTACTTGGAGCCAGCTATGCTTGGCGTCCACTCCCATCTTGAGAGCTGGCTCGAGCTCCTCGCTCCTCGGCTGGCAGGTCCTGATGGTGCCGATGTCAACGAGGTCTACATCCAGAGGATCACGGACCTTTTCGAGGCGCTCTTCAGCAGCTCCGTCGAGTTCGTTCGCAGCCACTGCAAGACCTTTGTGCCCTGCTCTGCCGTCCATCTAGCTTGCAGCCTTATGGGCATCCTCGAGACCCAGCTGACTGGCTCAGACTTCCTGTCTTTAGTTCATGACCCTCGAGCACGCGCTGCAGAGGTTGTGCCACGCCTTGATATGCACTTTCTCTACTCCTTGATCTGGTCTGTCGGAGCAGTCACAGACGAGTTCGGCTAGCAAGCCTTTTCTCAGTACCTGCGGAAAGCAACTCAAGGAGCTCACCATCTTGACGGCAAGAAGGTTTTGAAGCTTGACCGGAGCTGCCAGATCCCAGACGGAGGTCAGATCGTGCACGAGTACCACGTTGACCAGCAACGCTGGGTGAGCTGGAGAGATATGCTTCTACGACCGGCATCCCTCAAGTCGCAGCAACAAGAAGGCAACCAGATCATCGTGCCAACCACCGAGAGCCTCAAGGTCGCCAGGATGCTAAGGCTCTGCCAGACCAACCGACTACCACTACTCCTGATAGGCCCAACTGGCACAGGCAAATCTGTTTCAGTGCAGCAATTCCTCAGAGCAGCACCCCGGGAGGTGCGGACCTCAATTTAGATCACCTTCAGCGCAAAGACGACCACCAGGTAGACCAGTGAGATCCTGTTGGCCAAGCTCGAGAAGAGGGGAAGGAGACTTCTTGGTCCAGCTCCTGGTAAGCGCTGCACAGTTTTCGTTGACGACCTCAACATGCCCAGCCTGGAGCAGTACGGCGCCCAGCCTCCTGTGGAGCTACTACGGTAGCTCATCGACCACCGGGCATGGTATGACCAGCTGGAGAAGGACAAGCCACTCAAGGAGGTCATCGACTTGGACTTCATGGCAGCGATGGGACCAGCAGGCGGAGGTAGAAACGCTGTGACTTCGAGGCTCCTGAGGCACTTCAACATCGTCTCGATCAACAACTTCAGCCAGGCCGTGCTTATGCGCATCTTCACAAGCTTGATGGACGATCACCTCAGGAGATCTGGCCTTGCAGGCACAGCTCCAGGTGTGGCGCTGAAAGGTGCTGTCGAGGGCTCCGTTGACGTACTTCTGTTCGCCCAGCAGGAGCTGAGGCCCACTCCCAACAAGTCTCACTACCTTTTCAACCTGAGAGACCTGGCTCGAGTCATCCAAGGCCTCCAAATGCTCGGCAAGACCGAGTTGGGTCCCGATAGCAAGAAGGCGATGCGACTTTGGGTGCACGAGGTAGCTAGGGTCTTCTCCGATAGACTGACCGACGAGGATGACCAACGCAAGCTCTTCGTCAAGCTCGGTGCTGCAGCACGAGAGAAGATTAGAGATGACCTTGCGGGCGCCTTAAGACCTGACGCACACGGCGAATAAGCGTCTCTGCTGGAAGAAGAAGGCCACCGTGTGATGTCAAAAGGTATTCTCTTCACCCATTTGATCCCAGACGGCCGTGGCGTAGCAGACGAAGTCACGGCAGCAGGCAGAGAAGCGGAGCAGCAGCACCTCACCAAGCTGCTCGAGGACTATAATTGCAATACCAAGAAGCCTCTACCAATCGTCTTGTTCGACTATGCAATGGTGCATCTCCTGCGTATTTGCAGGGTCCTCAAGATGCCACAAGGCCACGCATTCCTCATCGGCCTAGGTGGTACAGGTCGGGCCTCTCTGAGCCGGCTCGCCACATCCCTCTGTGAGCATTCTCTGGTTGAGCTGGAGGCCTCCCGGGGCTACTCAGAGGAGCAGTGGCGCGACGACCTCCGTGGTGTGCTGCTTAAGGCAGGACAAGACGGTACCAGGTGTGCACTTGTCCTTCCAGACGCCCAGCTCAAAGGTGGCTTTATGCTGGACGACGTCAACAACCTCCTGAATTCTGGAGGAGTGCCCAACCTATTCCCTGCCGACGAGAGGATGCAGATCCAGGAGCGGCTGCGGGCAACGGCCAAGAGGGTAGGCAGGCTCAACCTTAGCGGTGCAGGCACTCAAGAAGAGTTCGAGGACTTCTTTATTGAGCGAACGAAAGCCCACCTCCACATTGTCCTCGCGATGAGTCCTGTCGGTAACGCATTACGAGACCGAATCAGGAACTTCCCATCCCTCGTCAACTGCTGCACCATCGACTGGTATATGCCGTGGCCAGATGAGGCCCTCGAGGCCGTCTGCGATCGGGTACTTGCTGATGCAGACCTCTTTCCAGAGCAGAGGCGCCAGATGGCAAGGGCCTGTAGAGTCCTCCACCGGCACGCCATTTCACTTAGTGCTCGGCTAGAGAGGCAGAAGCGTCACATCTACGTTACTCCGACAAGCTACTTGGAGCTCCTGCGCACTTACAAGATGCTGCTAGGGACAGAACGAGAGAAAACCCTTCGCCTCAGAGCCGGCTATCAAAGAGGAGTCCAGAAGCTCTTGTCCACTGCTGAGGAGGTATAGAAGATGCGTCAGGATCTGAATGAGAAGTAGCCCCAGCTGGAGTAGATGACCGTGGAGACAGACCGTCTTGTGCTCTAGATCGAGAAGGAGTCGACCGAGGTAGTCGAGCCAAAGCAAGCTCAGATTCAAGAAGAGGAAGCCGTGGCTAACCACATCGCAAAGGAAGCATAGGCCATCAAGGTTGAGTGCGACAACGACCTGGGACAGGCACTTCCGATCCTTGCCAAGGCCCAAGAGGCCCTAAACACTATCAAGAGCTAGCACATTAACGAGATCAAGGTGCTTGGCAAGCCTCCAGAGACGGTGAAGAGGGTTCTCTAGGCAGTCTGCGTGATGTGCTAGAGGAAGGCTGACCGTACACCAAAGAAAGAGAATCCAAAAGAGTTTGAGGAGAACTGGTGGCACACAGCCCAGAAATTTATGTCGGAGAAGAACTTCCTTCAAGGCCTCTTCGACTTCGACAAGGACCACATCCCTGACTCTGTGATGCGCAAGATCAGAGAACAGTTCATACCAGACCCAGACTTCAAGCCATCTCGGGTGGAGAAAGCCTCATTCGCTGCCAAGGGCCTCTGCCAGTGGGTACGCGCCCTGGACCAATACGACAAGGTGGTGAAGATTGTGGCTCCAAAACGAGCCCGAGCTCAAGAGGCAGAGGCAAAATATCGAGAGACCCTGGATGGACTGGCAAAAAAAGCAGGCTGAGCTCCGTGGCATCATCTCACAGTTCTAAGGCCTGCAGGCAAAGCTTGAAGACACCAAGTAGCACCGACAGCACCTGCAAGATGACATTCTTGATTGCCAAAGGAAGCTGACTCGAGCCAAGGCCCTTCTGGAAGGTCTCGGAGGAGAACAGCATAGATGGGATGAGGCCTCAGTCACCCTCGATGGGCTTTATCACGCTCTGATTGGCGACTGCCTTGTCGCGGCTGCCACGATCGCGTATCTTGCTCCCATCACGAGTGAGCTCCGTGCCAGCTCAGCCCACGCTTGGCGGGGCGCCGTCATGGAGAAGGGACTGAGTGTGTCAGCCGACTACTCATTCCAGCGCCTCCTTGGCGAGCCAGTGACCATCAGAGAGTGGAATATCGCTGGTTTGCCACCTGATGCCTTCTCTGTGGACAATGGAATCATTGCAACTCGGGCAAGGCGCTGGCCTTTGATGATCGACCCGCAAGGTCAAGCAAGCAGATGGATTAAGAACATGGAAGGTAGCACCAAGGCACCAAGCGAAGGGCTTGCTCGACCTGGTCAACTCACAGTGGTGAAGCCAGGTGATGCCGACTTCTTGCGGAGGGTGGAGCAATGCATCCAGCTCGGGCAACCCATCCTGCTGGAGGGTGTAGGTGAGGAGCTCGATCCCGTCCTTGAGCCCCTCCTCGACCATGCAACTATCAAAACAGGTGGAGGTCTTAGCATTGCACTCGGTGACTCAGTGCTTGACTACTCGCCAGACTTCTAGCTCTTCATGACGACCAAGCTCGCCAACCCTCACTATCTACCAGAAGTCTCCACGAAAGTCACCTTGATCGATTTCGTCATCACTTTTGACGGTCTCAAGGACTAGTTGCTTGACCTGGTAGTGCAGAAAGAGAACGCTGCCCTGGATGAGGAGCGCCAGAGGCTGATCCAGACTACCTATGCCAATAAACGCGCTCAGCGGGACATCGAACAGCGCATTCTTGACGTGCTTCGTAGCTCCTAGGGCAACATCCTTGATGATGAGAAGGCAATTGATGCTCTCGCACAGTCCCAGAGGCTCGCTCAGGAGATCGCTCACAAGCAGGAGGTAGCCAGCGAGACTCAGAGCAAGCTCGATGAAGCCCGAACGGCCTACTCTCCAGTAGCACATCACTGCAGCCTGCTCTTCTTCCTCGTGTCCAAGCTGGCCAGGGCCGACCTCATGTACCAGTACAGTCTGACATGGTTCCTGCAGCTATTCCACACTGCCCTTGAGGACTTCCGAGGACATCCTGACCGAGACCAAGAAGCACGAGAGAGTGACGCAGAGAGAAGTGGAGATGGAGAGCAAGTGGTGGGTATCGATGAGCTCACCGAGTACTTTAGGTACCAGATCTACTCCAACGTATGCAGGTCCTTATTCGAGAAGGATAAGCTGCTGTTCTCCTTCATGTTGGCAATCACGTTGGCCCAAGCACGCGGTGATGTCACCTCCGCTGAGTATGCATCGCTTGTTGAGGTCGAAGATGCACTTAAAGAGAACAGCCGTGGCCCAAAAAATCAATGGTCTGACTGGCTAGCCGCACCTCGGTGGAACACTCTCTGTCATCTAGCCTCCCGTTCCCCATCACTTTCGGCTGTAGTCGATAACTTCGCAGCCAACGCAGGATAATGGAGGACAATAGCTGAGAGTAAGAGGCCGATGAAGGAGGACTTCCCAGCCTTGAGGATAGATGGTGAATAAAGGCCTTGTGGAACTTTCGCGAAGCTGTGTCTCGTCAAGGCTCTTGCTCCAGCGACCTTCGTTCGTGCAGTGCGAGAGTATGTGGTAGACGAATAGGGTGAGAAATATTTGAGCCCTCCACTCTTTGACATCGAGCGCTCGTATGATGACTCCACGAGTGCCACACCCTTGATCTTCGTCCTGCCAGGAGCAGATCCTCTGCAAGCACTGACTGCGTTTGCCAAGCGCAAAAAGAAGCTTGAATCGCTGAGAAGCATCTCCCTTGGCCAAGGACAGGGTGCAAAAGCGGAGCAGGCTATAGCTGAGGCCCGTAAAGCAGGTGGATGGGTGCTATTGTAGAACTGTCACCTGCATCCTTCGTGGATGCCTCGCCTGGAGCAGATCTGTGACCAGTTCGCGAGCAAGGAGCTTAGCGGTGCTGGAGGTGGAGGTGGAGAATCAACCCATCCATCCTTCCGCCTATGGCTCAGTTCGTATCGCTCAGAGTCTTTCCCAGCCTTAGTACTGCGAAACGGCGTCAAGATGACAAATGAGCCACCAAGTGGACTGGCTGCCAACATGACTAGGAGCTGCATCAGCACCAGAGCCCTTCAAGAGCAGCTCTCAGAAGAGGCCGCGGAGCCTGCTGCTGCCCAGAGGCTATTCTTTGGCCTGTGCATGTTCCACGCTGTTGTTGAGGGCCGTAGAGACTATGGGGCCTTGGGCTGGAACGTGCGCTACGATTTCTCCATCGCCGACCTTCAAATCACGACCCGTCAGCTCTGCCAGTATGTCGGCACGAGTGGGAGTACACCAGAAGCAATCAGCGCTGTTGCAAGGTTGGCAGGGGACTGCAATTACGGTGGCCGACTATCAGATGAGCGAGACCGCCGCGTCCTCCTCGCACTCTTGGAGGACTACTGCACTCCAGCCATTTTGAGTCCTAGCTACCGAGCCCAAGGACTTCAAGGCTTCGAGCCACCCGCCGATGCTCGCAGCCCTCATGATCATCTAGCTCACATCAAATCGATGCCAGGTGACGAACCTCCAGACCTTTTTGGACTGCATCCCAACGCCAGTATCTCAAAGAGCCTACGAGAGATGCTCTCCATGTGCAGCGAGCTGCGCAAGATGGGTGAGGTCGAAGGCCTTCAGACAAGCTCCGACAGCGCGAATGGTGCAGGCGCGTCTGGGCCTGGAGCACCAGCTTATGACTCAGGCGGCGACTCCGCTGCCAAGGGAGATGATGGCGCCGAGGATTCAGGCCTTGCACTGACCTGTCAGGAGCTTTTGTCGAGGCTCCCAAGCCAGCCCTTTGATCTGGCCATGGTGCGAGCAAGGTACCCGATGTCGCGTGAGCAGTCCATGAACTCCGTCTTGGTCCAAGAACTGGAGCGGTACAATGCGCTAGTCAGCTTGATCACTTCTAGCCTTTCTGAGCTCCTTAAGACTCTACGAGGTGAGCAGCTGGCTTCAGCTGCCACCGAGCAGCTCTTTGGTCCTGTGCTGCTCGGCGAGGTCCCTGGTCAATGGTTAAAGGTCTCATATCCTTCCCAAAGGACTCTTGCGGGCTACATCGCAGATCTTCGCCGCAGGCTGACGACCTTTGAGTAGTGGGTGGCAGATGGAGCACCCACCGTCTTCTGGCTCCCAGCATTCTATTCTCCGCAATCCTTCTTGACTGCTCTCTTACAGGACCACGCTCGCCGTGACCGAATAGAAATCGATCGTCTTACTTTCTCGTTTGAGTTTGCAGACAAAGGTCCTCTTGACGGAGATGATGGGAGCTCAAAGGGTTGGCGATCTCTACACGCTCAGACACCAAGTGCTGGAGCTTACGTGACTGGGCTCTTCCTTGAAGGTGCTGCCTGGAGGAGTGCAGAAAAGTGCCTGGGCGAGTCGGTGCCAGGAGTGCTACATTCTGTGATGCCAGTTGTCCACCTACGGCCAACCGAGCTGCCTAACGCAGCTGATGGTGGGCGTCCAGCCTCTGGAGCACACGCCACCTCAGGTGCTGGTGCAGAATCCTCAAACTAAGCTGCCTATGAGTGTCCCCTCTATCGCACTGCTGCTCGTCGTGGTGCCCTTTCGACCACTGGCCACTCGACCAACTTCGTGACGTACGTTCCTCTCGCCGTTGGAGACCTCTCTGCTCCTCATTGGACCAAGAGAGGCGTGGCCCTCCTGTGTGCTCTGCCAACAGAGCATTGAGCTGCTCAGGGCTTGAACACAAAATGATTTCTGAACAAATAATGTGCAGATTAAGATAATAAAACAAATGATTATTTTATCAAATTTTAAATAAATTTCACTTTTTAGGGGTTTTGGGGTTTTGG
>Ga0138261_1073079_pt1 | contig 15023 bp, 12 predicted proteins | sample RNAA_720151113_FD_105266 | JGI IMG/M metagenome (GOLD analysis project Ga0138261, IMG submission 105266) | Metatranscriptomics of polar marine prokaryotic and eukaryotic communities from Palmer Station, Antarctica after 72hr light incubation -... | ecosystem: Environmental > Aquatic > Marine >...
AATAGTTTTAAATACTAATGATGAAAAATATGAATCAAAAACTGATATTTTACCAGAAACCTAATGAAACTGCTTTATCAATAGGTAAACAAGCACCAATACCGAACCATACAGCAAATAAAAATCCGAAAATAAATACTAAACTTGCAATTGGACGACGGAATGGGTTTTGGAATTTATTTACATTCTCAATAAATGGTACTGTAATTAAACCAGCGGGTACAGCTGCCATAGCTAATACGCCTAATAATTTATTTGGTAATACACGTAATAAATTAAAAGTCGGGAAAAAATACCACTCAGGTAAAATTTCTAATGGTGTGTTGAATGGATCTGCCGGTTCACCCATTTGTGTTGGTGCCATTACACCTAAACCAATACAACATGCGAATGTACCTAAAATACATACCGGAAAAACGTATAATAAATCATTTGGCCATGCAGGTTCGCCATAGTAGTTGTGTCCCATACCTTTAGCTAATTTTGCACGTAATTTTGGATCTGATAAATCTGGTTTTTTAATTACTGACATAATTATTCCTTGTTAAAATATAAATAATGCTTTTAATTCTATACTTTAGAATTAAAGTGGTCCTGAAATACCCTGTTTTCTAATCATTAAGAAATGTGTTAACATTAAAACAGCTGCTGCTAATGGTAATACAAACGTATGAGCACTGTAAAAACGTGTTAATGTACTTTGACCTACACTTTCACCACCACGTAATACTAACACTAAAGGTTCACCTACAATAGGAACTGCCGCTGGAACACCTGTTACAATTTTACATGCCCAGAAACCTACTTGATCCCAAGGTAAAGAGTAACCTGTAACACCAAATGAAACAGTAACTACGGCTAAAATAACACCAGTTACCCATGTTAATTCACGAGGTTTTTTAAAACCACCAGTTAAATACACACGGAAAACGTGTAAAACCATCATCATAACCATCATACTTGCTGACCAACGGTGCACAGAACGAATTAACCAACCAAAGTTAACACTTGTCATAATATACTCTACAGAAGCAAATGCATCAACTACACTTGGACGGTAGTAGAATGTCATCGCAAAACCTGTAGCTACTTGAACTAAGAAGCATGTGAATACAATCCCACCAAAACAGTAAAAAATATTAACATGTGGTGGTACATATTTACTTGAAATATCATCAGCAATTGCTTGTACTTCTAAGCGTTCTTCAAACCAATCGTAAACTTTACCCATGAGAAATTATTATAAAGAATAAAACACAGTTAAGCACAATGTTGGTTTCGAAACACAATAAAAGGCGAGAGTGGGATTCGAACCCACGGAATCCGTAAAGATTCATCTGATTTCAAATCAGACGCAATCGACCAACTCTGCCATCTCGCCAAAAGATTAGTTTTAAAACTAATCTTAGATATAAATTAACTTTCGTAAGTAGTTGTTCCACTAAATTTAATTGAAGCAGGATTTGGATTTTTACCAATTGAGAAATCACGACTATTTACCGCTGTACGACCTGGGTTAACTTTCTCAGGTGAAACACCATCTTTTGGATGTAAATATTGAACCTCACCACTAGGGAAAATTCGATAAATTTTGTAGTCATTAATTTTGAAAGTTCGTAACTGCGTAGCTAAAGCTAAGCATTGTTCTTTACGTGCTAAATACAATAAGTTTTCACCATTTCGCATTATTGCAGCACCACCTGTCGGCATTTCAAAAATCTGTTCTTTTTTTACTAGTCCACGTAATAGCATACTTTTCTTCAACTTCAGCAGCTCTTAACCAACCACCAGTACTTCCACCAAAAGTTGGAAATGGCGTTTGTAAATTTAATGTCATAAGTAAAACCTTATTAATATTTAACGTTCAATATAACATTTTAATAAAAAAATGATTTTTTTTGCGTTAATTTATAAATTTTCTAGCGGAGAATGGATTTGAACCATTGACCTTCGGGTTATGAGCCCAACGAGCTACCAGACTGCTCTACTCCGCGAGTTTTGTACTTACATAACTAATAATATTATAACAGATTTAACGATAAAAAACACCATACGTAAAAAAATCGAATACTATTTTAACTTTATTTTTTAAATAAAGTTAAAATAGTGCGAATTTAGGTATTTGCTGGGTTACCAACATTAATACTATCAGTTAAAGATTTTAAAATTAATTTAATTGAACGTACAGCATCATCATTACCAGGAATAGGGATATCTACTAAATCTGGATCACAATTAGTATCTAGGATTGAAATAATAGGAATGCCTAGTTTACGACACTCACGAACAGCTGTCATTTCACGTTTTTGGTCAACAATAATTGCAACGTCAGGTACACGTGGCATATCTTTAACACCATTTAAGTGCTTACGTAATTTTTCTAATTCTTTACGACGTAATGATCCTTCTTTCTTTGGTAACAAATTGAAAACTTGATCTGCTTCTTCTTTTTCAAGTGTTGTTAAACGTTCAATTCGACTTTTTAATGTAACCCAATTTGTTAACATTCCACCTAACCAACGGTGATTAACATAATAAGAATTACAACGTTTTGCTTCCTGAGCAATTAAGCTACTTGCTTGTCGTTTTGTACCAATAAATAAGAAAATCTTATCTTTGGCTGCTTCAGATTTTACATACGAATTTGCTTCTTTTAATAATTGAGCAGATTGTACTAAATCTAAAATATGAATATTATTACGTTCTGTGTAGATGTATGGGAACATTTTTGGGTTCCAACGGTATGCTTTATGTCCAAAATGAACACCAGCATCTAATAATTGGGCTAAAGTAAGCTCAGCCATAAGTAGTTTTAACTCCTTAAAATTTTAATAGGTAAATCTCTAATCTTAACATTACCAAAAAATAAATGAAGGCGTCTAGTTTTATTTTTAAACTTTTTCCAAAGTAGGCAGTAGACTTGAAATTTGTGAAGAAGTTTGTGGTTTTTTTATAAAACAATCTTGATAATTCTGTGACCCAGTACCTGCTGGAATTAAATGACCAATAATAATATTTTCTTTTAAGCCACGTAACCAATCAACTCGACCTTCAATAGCGGCTTTGGTTAAAACTCTTGTTGTTTCTTGGAAACTTGCAGCAGAAATAAATCTAGGGTTGTTTAAAGCTGCTTTAGTAATTCCTAATAATAATGGAACATAAAACGCAGTTTGTTTATTATTTTTCGAAACAATATCATTAATATATTGAATATGATACAGATCAATAACTTCACGTGGTAATAATGGAGTGTCACCTTCATGTGTTATTAATACTTTCGTCGTCATTTGTTTAATAATAACTTCAAGATGTTTATCTGCAATTGAAACACCTTGTGATTCGTATACTGCTTGAACAGAGTTTAAAATCAAAGACTGAACTTTTTTGAAACTACGATAGCTTGCTTCATAGTTATTTGTTAAACGGTATGAAGTAACCTTTTGTGTTCTATCACAGAAAAAGTTTTTAATTAAACCATAATAATTAAAATAAACTTTTAATAATGCATGTGGGTTAATTTTTTCTGTTTCTTTAATGGTAGTACCTAATTTTCTAAACTCAAAACTTGCATCAAGACTAGTTTTTCTAATTAAAAGACCTTTTTTTTGGTTTGTTGAAACATTTTTACTAATTTGACGTTTTTTCCGTGCTTCTAATAACTCTTCAATTCTTGGTAAACCTTGAACAATATCACCTGTAATTTCTTTTTCAAAATTTAATAAGCCTAATGTTTGACCATCAGCCACAAATTCTCCATTTTTACAAAATACACTGTTGACTTCCTGTTCAAAATAGTCTTCGGTAAGTGAATGAATTCCAATAGATTTTGAAAATGGATAACCAAAAAACTGTACACGAATCAGATTACTTAACGGATTCTTTTTTAAGGTATTTGAAACTAAGTCTGAATTTTTTAAAAAAACTGAGTAGTGTGTTCGACGTTTTTTAATCCAAGATGTTTCCTTAGTAGTAACAATATCAGAAATATCTGATTCAGAAATCTTCTCGTCAGTTACAGAGAAATTTTGAACAAAAATAGGAATTGGTGAACTATATAAATTACCATTTTTTCGAATGAACATTTTTGGTAATTCAATCTTCAAACCATTTTCAAAAGGAATTTCTGATGTTGCATCAAGTTTTTTTGTTAAAACTTTTTTGGTAATATCATAATAATTCAACGTAATATTTCGTTTAGTTAAAACAGTATTTGCAAATGGCAACTGTTTTTCTGAAATAATTTTGTAAGCTGTTGATTTTTCTGTTAATGCGTCTTGAACCTGACAATTTGGGAAAAAATATGGTCGACCTTTTTGAATTGTTAAAAACTGACCATTGTCAATAATAATTTTTCCAATTTGGTTGACATTAATATTTTTAATGACTAAATCATTAACTGTTTTAGTGGGAATTTTAGATTTTAGAATAGTTAAACAATCATCATTGGAAATTAATAAAACTTGTCGGTTATTTTTATACTTCGATTTTAGTTTTACAATTTCTAAGGATTGAGTGTTAATACTTTCAAAATAACCTAACGTAGTATAACTATCAATAAACTGATTAGGTTCAACTAAAAGAGATGAACTAATATCTGTATATTTTAAATGTGCGGGAAGATAATTTGGGAAATGAATATTTTCAATAAGTACAAAATTTAAACTACGTTTTATTTTTTCAATTTTAAATTGAATGTTTATTTTATTTTCTGTAGAAGTTTTTAAGTTTGAATCTAAAACATTTGAAATCAAAGTTAATGAACGTGCACTTTTAATTTTTTGATTTGATTTATATAAATATTGTGTACTGTTTTGTAAACCTAAAATAGATTCTATTTGTTGATTTTCTTTGCAAAATGTTTCAACAGAGCGTGGCTTGGGAATTTCATAGATATCTAACGGGCGTATTAATAATTGATCATTTACTTTTCCGATAATATGCTGACATAATGACGGGTGATCAATTTTAATGTCATCAAAAATTGTTTCACCAGGATAAAAAACTTTATTAGCAAAGCTTTTAAAATTTTTCCCTTGATAAACTAAACCTGATTTAATTGAAATCTCAGAAACTAAGTTATTTTTATAACTGATAATTACAATACCGGATTTTTTTGAGAACAACCCAGGGATAATTTCAAAATTCTCACAAATAAAACTACCATGCTCTACTAAAAGCATATTTTTATCACAATTTAGTTTATATGTTTCCTCAGGAAGCCAAATTAGAGACCGAAGACTAAATTGTAATGGGATTTTGTTAAACTGTGTTGTGGTAAATTTAAAAGTATTCCATTCCGAATTTTTAAAATCAAGATTCAATTTTCGGTAATAAGAAATTAATTTTGAACTACTAATAGATTTTTGTTTCGTTCGTTGATCATAATATGGAATACCACCAATTTGTGTTTGATATTGATTTGATAACAAGCTTCCAAAATAATTAGGGGAAATAGAATTTAATTCTAAATTTGAATTTTTAACTTTTAAATTAATAAAGTAACGTTGATTTTTATACTGAAGAATATATTGGTTAAACCTAATTTCTGAATCAATCTTTTGAATAGTTGAATAATTTAAACTGTAGTGATTTGTACTGATTTGTAATAAACGTTCAAATAATTTAGATTTATCATTTATAATTTTTACATATCCTGGGTATTGGTTAATAATTTTCGTTCTAAAAATAAAACTTTCTTTATTAATTTTATGATCTGTATAAAAATTTAAAAATGAATTTGTAGGTGCTTGATAAACTCGACCCGATAAAATCCATAGAAGTTTATTTTTATTAACAAAATTTATTTTCTTTTTTAAACGAGGCATATAAACTTCACCAGATGAAGTACTTAAAATTGGCTTAATTTCTGTTCTCGTTTGTTTTGCGGTATTAGATAATTCGCCTAGAATTGTTCCTTGTTTTACATACTGGTTATTTTTAGCAAATAACATTGTATTTGGAAGAACCTCTAATTGAACTAAATCTTCACCCTGTGTTTCTGGAACAATAACCAAAGACCCAAAATTTTTTGTTAATAAAACATCCTCGCCTCGGTTTGTTCGTAATGTTAGCGTTTTTAATAATTTAGAAAATTTAATTATGCCATTTACTGAACTAGTGATTTGTTGTCTCGCTTCTGAAGTAAAAATACCCCCAGTATGGAATGTCCGCATTGTTAATTGCGTACCTGGTTCCCCAATAGATTGGCCAGCGATAATACCAACAGCTTCCCCAATGTCCACTAAATTTTCATTTGCTAAATCCCAACCGTAACATTTTTGACAAATTGACCGGTATAAACTACAAGTCAAAGGTGAACGGATGTAACACGTTTGAATATTGTGATCAGTAAATGTTTGAATTAAATTAGGAGTAAGTTGAGTATCTTTAGGACTAATTAAATCATGACTAACAGGATCAAAAACTGGTTTACTCAATAACCGTCCTAAAATCTGTTCATTATTTTGAGTGTTATTAACTACACAAGAGTGATGAGTTCCACAATCACGTTCACGAATGATAATATCTTGAGCAACGTCAATAAGACGACGTGTTAGATAACCTGAATTGGCAGTTTTTAATGCCGTATCTACAATTCCTTTTCGTGCACCATAACCTGACATTAAATAATCAGTGATAGTTAATCCTTCACGGAAGTTTTTTTTAATTGGTAATTGAAGAATTTCTCCACTTGGATCGGACATTAAACCACGCATCCCAACTAATTGACGAACTTGAGATAAATTTCCTCGAGCTCCTGAAAAAGCCATGATATAAACTGAATTTAAAGGGTCATAACTTTTAAAATACGAAACCACTTCATCTTTTAATGACTCACTGGTAACACTCCAAGTATCAATAATCTTTTGAAATTTTTCAACGTCTGTAATCTTTCCTTTTAAACAAATTTTTTCGGCATTCAATATTTCTTGATGAGCTTTTTCTAACATTTGGTTTTTTACAAATGGTACACGAAGATCTTCAATACTAATTGAAATACCAGCTTGACTAGCGTATTTAAAACCCAAATATTTTAATTCATCAGCTAGTGAACAAGCTTGCATTGAATTATATTCAGTAAAACTCCAAGCAAGTAATTGCTTTAATTGTTTTTTACTAATAAGAGTATTTTGATAGATATAGTTTTTCATAAAATATTTATTTTTATAATTATATCATTTAGGCAACTAATTTTAAGGTTTTCTGAATTGTATAATTAAAAATTACGCGTCCAGTTGTTGTTTGTATATATTGAACTAATGGTTGACCAGAACTATCAAGTCGGATTTGAACATTTTCATAATATTCAATTGTTGTATCATCACTTAAATTTGTTTTTTTGATTAATGCTCCTGTTTCAACTCCAGGTTCATTATAACGGACCCAAATAGATGTATGTAATTCAATCTGATCTTGGTAATAAGCTAAAACTACATCATCTAAATTTGCAAAATAATGATTTGAACCTAACAAACCTTGAATATTATTAACTGTTAAATAATAACATCCTAAAACCATATCTTGACTAGGCATAATAATTGGTTCACCATTTGCTGGAGATAAAAAATTATAAGGAGCTAACATTAACATATAACATTCTGCTTGTGATTCTAATGATAAGGGAACGTGAACAGCCATTTGATCACCATCAAAGTCTGCATTAAAAGCAGAACAAACTAATGGGTGTAATTTGATAGCTCGACCTTGAACTAAAATAGGTTCAAAAGCTTGAATCCCTAATCTATGTAAAGTTGGAGCTCGGTTTAAAAAAATCGGATGACTTGCCAAGACTTTTTCTAAAACAGGATCTATTGCAGATTCGTTTTGCTGAATTAAGTTTTTAGCAACTTTCATATTACTTGCTAACCCTTGATTAATTAATTCACGAATAATAAAAGGTTGAAATAATTCGATAGCCATTTCATAAGGTAGCCCACATTGGTTTAATTTTAAACTTGGGCCAACAACAATTACAGAACGACCAGAATAATCTACTCGTTTTCCTAAAAGATTTTGACGGAATCGACCATGTTTACCTTTAATAATATCAGATAGTGATTTTAATGGTCGATTATTTGCACTTAAAGCAATTTTACCGCGTTTTCCATTATCAATTAATGTGTCAACAGCTTCTTGCAACATACGTTTTTCATTTCGAATAATAAGCTGAGGAGCATCAATCTCTAAAAGTCGTAAAAGTCGATTATTTCGTGTGATAATTCGACGATATAATTCATTTAAATCAGAAGTCGCAAATCGACCACCTTCTAATTGAATCATTGGCCGTAAAGCAGGAGGAATTACTGGAAGTATAGTAATTACCATCCAAGCCGGATTAGAACCAGTTGCTTGTAGGTTTTCTAAAATCCGAATTCTTTTAATTGATTGATCACGTAATTTATAGATACGTTGGTATTCCCATTTCCGGAACCATTTTGACCCATTGTAAATGGGCTGTTCTTTATGCAACACCTTACTACAGATCGTAATAAACCGACGCGTTTTTGAAATTTCACGATTAATATTAAGCTTTTCTAACTCTTTTTTTATTAAAACAGCACCAATTAAATAATTAGGTGTTGTTCGTAATAAATATTTTGGAGTATTTCGACGTCGATTTTGGGAATTTGGTTTTGGGAATGGTTTTAAAAGATAACCTGTAAACCCAAGTTCTCGACTCCGACGGTATTGTTGTAAATCCCAATGAAGACCGTAAAATGAGATTTCATCTTCAGCAATAAAATAAGCTAATGAAGCCAATTTTATTCGCTTAATTCGATTATCTCTTAAATTAACTTTTCCCGACTTAATTGCGAATTTTTTTTGGTATTCTTGTTGGAATACATGAGACAAAACTTGTTTTGAGGATTCATCATGTTTCAACATTTCAACTAATTGTTTTAATTTCTTTTTTATTTTTACAATTTTTAACGTTGAATCTGTTGAAAGACGGTTTGCTTGGTAACGGTTACGAGTAATTTTTGTATATAAAATGTCTCGTTTTAATTTTTGTGAATTTTCTTTAAAACTCGGGTCAGTTGGTAACCAAGTTACTAACCCTTTCTGTTTTATGATTTCTTCAAACAATTCTTTAATTGCAGGATTTTTAGAAAATTCTAAATTTGTGTTTAAAAGTGTAAAAAGGTCAGGTAAATAATATAACAAACCTGTATCAATCCTTTTTTCACATTGTTCAACTTCTAATAAAAGAGCCATGTAATTCGGCCGACTATTTGTATACCAAACGTGGGTTACCGGATAAATTAAATTAATATGACCCATACGATGACGCCGAACACGTGATTCTGTTAATTCAACGCCACATCGTTCACAGATTAAACCATCATAACGTACTCGTTTATATTTACCACAAGCACACTCTAAACTTTTACTAGGACCAAAAATCCGTTCACAGAATAAACCATCCATTTCAGGTTTAAATGTCCGATAATTTATAGTCTCAGATTTTTGAACTTCACCAATGAATTGTCCATTTGGTAGTCGACGATGGGACCATTGTAAAATTCGAACGGGAGAGGCTAACTTAATTTTTATATAATCAAATTCTTTTTCAGTTCGTACCATTTTTTTTTAAGGAAACGTATTAAAATGCTATGCTATTTATATTTGAAGTTGGAGGAAATGTTTTTGTCAATGGATCGTATTTTTCAATTAAATTTACTTCTGTTTCATAAGTTTGACTTGTATTAAATTGTTCAATTCGATATGTACTCATATCTAACCCAATTGACCGTAACTCTTGTAATAAAACTTTGAATGATTCTGGGATGCCAGATGTTGGAATTGGTTGTCCTTTAACAATTGCGTTTAAAGTCTCATTTCTTCCTTCCATGTCATCCGATTTAATTGTTAATAATTCTTTTAACGTAAACGCAGCACCAAATCCTTCTAAGGCCCAAACTTCCATCTCTCCAAACCGTTGACCACCATGTTGTGCTTTACCACCAAGTGGTTGTTGAGTAACTAGTGAATAAGGACCTGTTGCACGCGCGTGCATTTTGTCATCAACTAAATGAATTAATTTTAGCATATAACCATTTCCAACAGTAATTGGGTTTTCAAACCCTATTCCAGTCCGCCCGTCAATTAAAACCATTTTCCCAGGTGAATAAGGATTAAATAACCAGGCTTCATCTTTTTCAATTGAAGCTTGACGTAATTTTTTATTTATTAAAATTCGCGAAACTTCAGGGCCATACATTTCATCAAATGGTAAAATCTTAAATCTCCGATCTAGTTTATGGCCGGCTAGACCTAATAAGCACTCATATAATTGACCAACATTCATACGAGACGGTACGCCTAATGGATTTAAAATAATATCTATCGGTGTTCCATCTGGTAAAAATGGCATATCTTGTCGAGGTAAAATTCTTGAAATAATACCTTTGTTTCCGTGACGCCCAGCAATCTTATCACCGACTTGAATTTTACGAATTTGGGCAATAAAAATTTGAATTTTTTCGAATTTATATGCTAATTTTGTTCGACGATTAAACGTTAATGTTTCAATAACTCGTCCATATTCCCCTTCAGGCATTCTATATGAAGTGTCACGTACTCCTTTTGCCTTTGCCCCAAAAATCGCTCTTAACAATTTCGCTTCTGGTAATTGTTCAGAATCATCTTTTTCAATAACTTTACCAACTAAAATATCACCAGGTCGCACAAACGTACCAATTGAGACAATTCCATCTTCATTTAAGTGTTGTGTTTCAGAAAAATTTAAATTTGGAATATTTTTAGTAGTTTTTTTCACAAACTTCTGCTGTTTGATCAATTTCAATCTCATAACGCTCAATATGAATTGAAGTAAATACGTCCTCATATACTAAACGTTCATTAATTAAAATTGCATCCTCAAAGTTATAACCTTGCCATGGCATATAAGCAATTAAAACATTTTGACCTAATGCTAATTCACTTGTATTAATACCAGGTCCATCTGTTAACATTTGGCCTGATAAAACTCGTTCTCCTTTCCAAACAATTGGACGATGGTTAATACAAGTTTCTTGGTTTGAACGTTGGTACTTTTGAAGAGCATATTTAAATTCAATACCATCATCCTGTTTAATTGTGATTTGATCAGCAGTTACCGACTGAACAATTCCATCTTTATGAGCATTAAGAGTTGCTCCAGAATCTATTGCAATTTGATTTTCTAACCCTGTACCAACAATTGGCTTTTGAGGTAAAATCAACGGAACAGATTGACGCTGCATATTTGAACCCATTAAAGCACGGTTGGCATCATCATGTTCAAAAAATGGTATTAGCGAGGCAGCGACAGAAACAACTTGAACAGTTGAGATAGCAATAAAGTCTACTTCAAATGGAGTTACTGTAATAAAATCTTGTTTGTAACGAACAGGGATTAAATTTTGTGTTAAATAGTTTTGTTGATTAGTTGCAATATCGGCAGGGGCGATTTTATAGAAATCTTCTATATCTGCAGTTAAATAAATCGGACTACCTGTTTTGATAACCTTACCATTAATAACTCGCCAAAATGGAGTTTCAATAAAGCCAGATTTATTTACTCGAGCACAGGTTGTTAAAGAAGCAATTAAACCAACGTTTTGTCCTTCCGGTGTTTCAATTGGACAAATTCGACCATAATGTCTGGGATGAATATCTCGAACAGCAAAACTAATACGATCTCGATCAAAACCACCTGGACCTAAACCACTAATCCGACGACGATGTGTTAATGAGGATAAAGGGTTAGTTTGATCCATATATTGTGATAACTGACTTGAACCAAAGAATTCACGAATTGTTGCACCTACAATATTAAAACTTGAAAGTTGACTTGAACCGACTTTATTTGTTTGGCTTCGAAGTTTTCGTAATAAACGTTGAAATCCAATTCTAAATAGATTTTGTAAAAGTTCCCCAACAGATCGAACACGACGGTTTTTTAAATGATCAATATCATCACCAATAGTTTTTGATATTGATAAAGTAATTAATGAATCAATAATGGCAAAAATATCTGCATACGTAATAGTCTGAATTTGGCTATTTAATTTAAGATTTAATCGGTTATTAATTTTTGAACGGCCAATTTTACCTAACCGATAATAACGAACATCAAAAATTCGAGAAAATTCGGAAATATTTTTAAAGTAATCTGATTTTAAATCAAACCGTAATAATGGTTGTTCTGAAGTTAAAGAATTTGTAATTAATGGTTTATTGAAATAGAAAAAATCCGCATGTTGAAGATTTTGACAAATCTCAAAATCTGTTAAACCCATTTCTTTCAGTAAATGAATAATAGGCTTTTGCGTAAATTTATCCAATTGTATTACAACTTCATCTTCTTGATTTTTAATCGGGTATTTGTATTTATTTATTTCTGTATTTTTTTGAAAACCAACTCGAACCCATGAGCCTGATTCAGGAATTAAAATAGCAGTATATAAGTCTTTATTTTGATACTTCTGTTTATAATTATCTTCAACTTCATGTAAATCTTTATATTGAATGATCTCAGACCGTGACTTCAAATAATTTAATTTATGTTGGTTTTCTGAAACTTCATATTTATATTCAATTAAATCAAGAGTTATGTCTTCTTGAGGTAACGGATTTAAAAACTGAGATTGGCTTTCAAAATTATTACCTGTTGCAATTTTTATATATTCCGGATCTTTAGTCTTTTTCTTTTTTTGCTTATATTTAAATAATTCTTTCAAGGTTGAAGAAAAATAAAAAACGGGTTTTAATTTCTGTTGTTGAGTTTGGGATACTAAAGTTTCTAATTTTTCTGTTGTTGAGTTAACGTTTTGCTTTAAAAATTTAAAATAATTAACTTGTTTTATATTACTGTAAGAACCAATTAAAACCACAAGTAACTTATGTAAAACATCCAGTTGATTAGTTTGGTAATAATAGTCTAATAATTGATTTTGATTTGATTGGCTTACTGAAATTCTATTAAATATTTCTAACTTTTTTGAACTTGAGGTTAAATTTTGTAACCAGTCATCTTGGAGATGAGAAATGTTATTATCACAATGTCTTTTTAAAATTTCATACTTCAACAAAGAAGTTAGTAAATGATTCCAGTCATTAATTAACGTTTTTACATTTAAGAAATCTACAGAATTTTCTACCTGAAAATGTTTATTTTTTATATTAAGCCAATGTAAAAAAACTTTAATTCGTTCAAATTTTTTCTTAGGTTCAACAGTTTTTGAAATAATATGGTAAAGTTTAAAAGAATTTAAAAAATAAAAATAAAAACTGTTTTCACTTTTTTTTAGTTCTGTAAAAGAATATTGAAATAAACTTTGATTATATGCAATTGGAAAAAATGAGAGAACTTGTTCAGAGATAAATGGTTCACCTAAAGGTATGAATGATTTTAATTTATTAATGTCGCTAGAAACTTGACGTTTAACAATCTTTCGTTTTTTTTGGTTCTTATTTTTTTCAAAATAAATACCAGGACTACGTATAATTTGACTTACGATAACTCTTTCACAACCATTAATAATAAAAGTTGCTGACGTTGTCATTAAAGGTAAATTAATAATAGGAAATTGGTTATGGTATCGAACACTATTTAATTTTTTATTTCGAATTTCGAGAGGGATAACTAATTGAGCAGCGTAATTAGCTGTATATTTTTTTGCTCTAACAATATTATAAATTGGTTTAACCAGACTATATTCATGCCCAAATAATACATACTCTGTATTATAACTAAAATCATGAATTCGCGAAAACATTGCTAATTCTTCATTTAATCCTTGAGCGATAAACCAACAAAAACTTGCTCTTTGCATCTCAATAAAATCGGGGAGAGCAGTTATATAATTCATCGATTGTTTCATAATCTTTGCGAATGAGTATTTTTAAATTTTTATGAAGATATCAGAACGTTTAAGAAAATTTAAAGATTTTGATTAAAATTTTCTTGTAAAAACGTTCCGTTAACTTTTAAAAGCCTTATATTTTAAGCAGATTTAATTTGTAGAGCTAATTTTGATTTTTTACGAGCAGCCGTGTTTTTATGAAAAACGTTTCGTTTAGTCCCTTTGTCAATTAAACTATAAATAGAGTTTAAAATACTTTGTGCTTTTTCTTTATTTTCATTACTTTTCTCAGTTTTGTAAACTTCTATACTTGCTAAAAACATTTTTGTTAATGTTCTTACCGAAGTTTTATAAAAACGGTTTTGTATACGATTTCGTTTAGCAATTACAATACGCTTTTTTTGCCGATTTGTTATTAGCCATAATTATTTATAAATCCTATGAATTTTTAATGAAATATTTGCGTTTACTCAAATATTAATATATTCATTATAAAATTGGAAGTTTTTCTCATAAAAAAATTTTATCTTATAAAAGTTTTTATAAAACCTTGATAAGATAAAATTTTTTAGGTAGTCTAGTCATAATATAAATAGTGTTAAAAATTAATTAATTTTATAAAAAATCTTCATGGCAAAAAGTAAAGGTACTCGTATTCTAATTACATTAGAGTGTACAGAATGTCGGACAAATACAAATAAACGTTCTACCGGTGTATCACGTTATACTACTCAAAAAAACCGTCGAAATAATCCAGAACGAATTGAATTAAAAAAATATTGTCGACACTGTAATAAACCTACTAATCACAAAGAAATTAAATAATCTATGTTAACACAAAAACAAAATTTGTCACCATTAAGTCTTAATCAAAAAATTGATTACAAAGACATCGATTTACTTAAATTATTTATAACAGAACAAGGAAATTTACCTCGTCGTGCCACAGGTGTAACTGTTCAACAACAACGTCAAATTGCAAAAGCAATTAAACGTGCTCGTGCTTTAGCATTGTTACCATTCGTAGCCCAAAATTCTATTTAAAATATTAATAATTTAATATTTTAAATAGAGTGTGTAAATAAATTGAAAAACAATGTATAATACTATGATGAAAACTCATGGTTACTTAATAGGTTTTGATAAACTATTTTTTATTTTTTATGAGAAAAA
>Ga0138261_1570564_pt1 | contig 14935 bp, 9 predicted proteins | sample RNAA_720151113_FD_105266 | JGI IMG/M metagenome (GOLD analysis project Ga0138261, IMG submission 105266) | Metatranscriptomics of polar marine prokaryotic and eukaryotic communities from Palmer Station, Antarctica after 72hr light incubation -... | ecosystem: Environmental > Aquatic > Marine >...
GTTAAATATTATATTTTTCTTTATAACAAAATTATAAAGCTTGTGTTCTAAGAAAACGTTTAGTATAATATTTATACGCGTCCTTAGTTCAGTTGGTAGAACGCTAGTCTCCAAAATTAGATGTCGAGGGTTCAAGTCCTTCAGGGCGCGTTTCTCTTACATATAAGAGGTTTTTATTAAAAATAGAATCTTAATGTGTTAAAATTTCCGTAACTAATTGATCTTGTGAAAAATTAAGCTTTGGTTTATCATAATATTTTAAAATAATAAATTTGAATCTTTTTTTAATTAATTAAAGTTAAAATTATATATCTCTATTTTATCAAGTAATAACAACACAATTATATGCCAAAAAAAGTAACCGCATTAATTAAGTTAGCTTTACCTGCAGGAAAAGCTACACCTGCTCCTCCTATCGGTCCAGCTTTAGGTCAACATGGTGTTAATATCGCAGCATTTTGTAAAGAATATAATGCTCGAACAAGCGATAAAAATGGTTTGATTATTCCTGTAGAAATTTCAGTTTTTGAAGATCGCAGTTATACGTTTATTCTTAAAACACCTCCTGCATCTGTGTTATTAGCTAATGCTGCAAAGATTAAAAAAGGTTCATCAACTCAAATCGCATCAATGTTGGGTCTGTAACAAAAGCTCAATTAGAAGAAATCGCTAATATTAAATTACCAGATTTAAATACAACGAAAATAACTAGCGCAGTAAAAATTGTTGAAGGAACTGCCCGAAATATGGGTATTACAATTATAGATTAATATCTAAGTTTATAAATTTTTAATTACGAAATTATATGCGAAAATTATCCATTCGTCAAACGAAGCATGCACAATTTAATGATTCTCCTCGTTCAACTTTAGAAGAAGTTATAGCTTATTTGAAACAAACATCAAATGTAAAGTTTACGGAATCTGTTGAATTACATGCTAATTTAAATATTGATCCAAAATATGCTGATCAACAATTACGTACAACAGTAACATTACCGCATGGTATTGGGAAAAAAAATACGTATTGCTGTTTTAACAAATGAATCCAATCATGCTGAAGCACGTAACGCTGGGGGAGATATTGTTGGTAGTGAATCATTAATTAATGACATTAGTGAAGGAATTATTGATTTTGAGTTATTAATAGCAACACCGGATATGATGCCAAAATTGGCAAAACTTGGTCGAGTATTAGGTCCAAAAGGATTAATGCCTTCACCAAAATCAGGTACAGTTACTACTACATTAACCGAAACATTAACGGAATTTAAAAAAGGTAAATTTGAATATAAAGCTGATAGAACAGGAATTGTTCATGTCAATTTTGGTAAGATTGAGTTTCCAACTGAGCAGTTAGCTGATAATTTAACTTCATTATTTAATTCGATCGAACAAAATCGCCCTTCTGGTGTAAAAGGTAAATATTTTAAAAGTTTATTTGTTTGTACAACTATGGGTCCATCAGTTCAATTAGATTTAACGGCATTTGATTCATAGTCAATAAATGCCTCATCTACCTTGTAAATAATATATATATAATAAACAAAAAATTTTATGAATACAATTCAAGAAATCGTTGCAGCTTTAGAAGTATTAACATTAAAAGAAGCTAAGGAATTAGTAGATCTTATTGAAACGACTTTTGATGTTGATGCATCAGCGAGCGTTGGTGGCGGTTTTGCCGCTGCTGCTCCAGTTGCAGCTGAAGAAGTTGAAGAGAAAACTGAATTCAACGTGATGTTAGATGAAGTTCCTGCGGATAAGAAAATTGCAGTATTAAAAGTAGTTAGAACTTTAACTGGTTTAGGCTTAAAAGAAGCTAAAGACCTTGTAGAATCTGCTCCTAAAATGGTTCAAGAAAGTTTAGGCAAAGATGCTGCAGAAGATGCAAAAAAATTAATTGAAACTGCAGGTGGTAAAGTTTCATTAACTTAAGTTAATTAGATTGAAAAGATATTTACGTAGTTTAAAATATCTTTTCAATCTAACTAAAGAAAAACTTTAAATATGTAACAAAATAATACAATATTTTTTATACATGCTTTATTGGTTCTGATGTTGTATGCATAATAGCATTGGCTAATGTATATACAATAAATTTAATAGATCTTACTGAATCATCATTCGCTGGAATTGGATAATCCACTAAATCTGGGTCACAATTTGTATCAACAATAGAAATAATAGGTATTCCAAGTTTTCTACATTCTTTAACGGCTGTCATTTCACGTCTTTGATCAATAATAATCGCAACATCGGGTAATCTAGTTAAAGATCGGACACCCCATAAATATTTTTTTAATTTTTCGAATTCTTTTAAACGAACTGTTGCTTCTTTTTTTGGTAATGTATCGAAAACACCAGCAGCTTCTTGTTTTACCAACTCATTTAAACGATCAATTCGTTTTTCTACTGTAACCCAATTAGTTAACATACCGCCTAACCAACGATGGTTTACATAAGGTTGACCAACACTATCAGCTGCTTTTTTAATTATCGCACTAGCTTGTCTTTTTGTTCCGATAAATAAAAACTTTTTGCGTTCTGATGATTCAGCTTGAGTAAACTCAATTGCTTCACTTAATAATTCAATTGTTTGAACTAAATCTATAATATGTATGTTATTTCTTTGAGTATAGATATAACGAAACATTTTTGGGTTCCATCTATGAGCTTTATGCCCAAAATGGACACCAGCTTCTAATAATTGGGCTAAAGATACATCTACAACATGGAAACGTTTAGTGTGATCAGCCATAAAATTTTATAACTCCTTAATTAAAATTTATGATTTCTAGTAGTATAAATTAATGTTAAAAAATTGAAAAGAAATAAGTCTAAATTTTTAATTTACTTTGTTCTAAATTAATGTTTGTTTTTGTTTTCGTTTGAAAACAATTTGAATAACTTTGGTAACCTGTTCCTGATGGTATTAAATGCCCAATAATTATATTTTCTTTTAAACCACGTAACCAATCAATACGCCCTTCAATAGCAGCTTTTGTTAATACACGGGTTGTTTCTTGAAAACTTGCAGCTGAAATAAAACTTGGGTTATTTAATGCTGCTTTTGTAATTCCTAATAATAACGGTACATAATATGCAGGGCTTTTATTACCAGTTTTAATAATTTGATTAATATATTGAATATGATAAAGGTCGATTACTTCGCGTGGTAGTAATGGTGTATGACCTTCATGCGTTATTAATACTTTTGTAGTCATTTGTTTAATAATAACTTCTAAATGCTTATTCGCAATTGACACTCCCTGTGATTGGTATACTGACTGTACGGCATTTAATATTAATAATTGGATTTTTTTAAATGTCCTATAACTAGCCTCATAGTTATTTGTTAAACGGTACGAAAGGGTAAAAGAATTTTTGTTACAGAAGAAGTGTTTTTTCATTCCATAATAGTTAAAATATATTTTTAATAAATTATGCGGATTAATTTTATCATTTTCCCTAATTGTTGTACCTAATTTACGGAATTCAAAGCTTGGGTCAATACTAGTTTTTTGAATTAATAAGCTTTTCTTTTGGTTTGTTGCTAGATACTTATTTGTTGGTTTCTTTTTTCGGGCTTCTAGTAATTCTTCAATTCGTGGTAAACCTTGAACAATATCTCCGGTAATTTCTTTTTCGAAATTTAATAATCCAATTATTTCACCTTTTTCAATAAACTCACCATTTTTACAGTAAACACTATTTACTTCTTGTTCAAAATAATCTTCTGTTATTGAATGAATTCCAATTGATTTGCTAAAAGGGTACTTCAAAAATTTCAAACCCATTAAACGTTTACTAAACGAACTCTTTGGTTTAATTTTATTAGGAATTAATTCAGAACTTTTTAATAATAACGGCAAACATTGTTTAATTTTGGATTGGGTATTTTTAATTTTTAAATTATCTATTCTGTTAGTATCTTGTTTTAATTCTGATTTTGTAAGGTTTTTATTTTGTATTGAGAAATTTTTCAAAAATAATGGAATTCCTGAACTGTATAATTTACCATTTTTCTTAATAAACATTTTTGAAAATTTAATTTGGAACCCAGATGATTTCTTATTCGGTTCAAGTCGTTCAACTAGTGATCGTTTTGTGATATCATAATAATTTAAAAAAATATTCTTATTGTTATTAAATGTTTTGTTTTGTGAAGATATAATTTTATATTGCAAATCAATTTTATCAGTTGAATCATCGATTTTACAATTCGGGAAAAAATATGGATGTCCTTTTTGAATAGTTAAAAATTTCCCATTATCGATTAAGATTTTCCCAGTTTTATTAACATCAATATTATCAATAATTAATTCATTAATTTTTTTATTCTCTTCTTTTTCTTTCTTAACTGTAATACAATTATCATTTGAAATTAAAAAGACTTGTTTTTTGTTAAAACGTTTTGATTTAAATTTAACGACTTCTATTGCATTATTGATAAGTGATTCTAAATAACCAAATGTTGTATACGTATCAATAAATTGATTCGGTTCGATAAGTAAACAAGATTGTAAATCCGTGTATTTTAGGTGTGCTGGAATATACTGATTTAACGTTAATTTTTCTAATATTTTAAAATTTAAACTTTTAGTTTTTAAGTCATTAGTTAATTCAATTGTTATTCTATTTTGAAATGAATTTTTTGGTTTTAAATCTACGATATCATAAATTAAATCAATACTTTTAGAGGTTTTAATTTTCTGGTTTGGTTTATATAAATAATTAATTTTATTTGTTATTTTATAACCAAATGCTGTTTCCAGATTTTTTCTAAAAAGTGTTTTTATATCTCTTTCTTTAGGAATTTCATAAATATCAAAAGGGCGGATTAATAATTGATTACTAGATTTACTAATAATATGTTCACAAATAGAAGGTTGTGTTACTTTAATATTATTAAAAATAATTTCACCGGGATAATAAATGTTTTTATCTAAATTTTCAAATTGTTTTCCTTGATAAACAACTCCAGATTTAATTGCGACTTCTTCAATAATGTTATTCTTTTGAGAAACTTGTATAATTCCCGCTGTTTTTGAAATAATATTAGGAATAATTTCAAAGTTTTTTGATATGAAATTACCATTTTCTACAAGTAAAATACTTTTATCGCAATTTAATTTGTATGTTTCCTCGGAAAGCCAAATAATAGAATTATGAAAAATTTTCTTTTTCAATTTAAGCTTTAAAAAAGCACTTTCCATTTTTTGGTAATTAAAAAAATTTTGATAGAAAATGAAACCATTTTTATCAGTTTTAGTTTGTAAATTTTTTAAATTCTTTTGAAATGGATGTTTACTAATTTTATCATAATGATCTTTATTACTTTCATATGAAACAAAATATGAAATAAAATTATCATTTGTTATTCTTTTTTGTTTTGTACGTTGGTCAAAATACATTATTCCACCCGTTAAAGTTTTGAATTGGTGGTTAATGGACATTGCAAAATGTTTGTACTTTTTAAATCGTCTCCAATTTTTAGAGTTTGTATGCCTTAAATTGATAAAGTATTTTAAATTATTAAATTTAAGTAAGTAATTTTTATTACTAACAGATTTGATAACTTTTTGAATTGAGGCATTCTCTAAAAAATAACTATTATTTATAACTTGAATCCCTTGTTCTACTAAAGTATTTTTTTTATTAAAAATATTAATCAGACCAGAGTATTGATTTATTAATTTTGTTCTAAAAATATAACTATTTTTATTAATTTTATGGTCTGTATAAAAGTTTAAAAAAGAATTAACAGGAGCTTGGTAAACTTGTCCTGATAGAATCCATAACAATCGGTTTTGAGTAATTAAATTAATTTTAGTTTTTAACCGAGGTATAAAAATTTCACCTGAGGTATCACTTAAAATAGGTTTACTTTCAGTTAACGTTTGTTTTTTAGCACTCATTAACTCCCCAATAACAGAGGATTTTTTAATATATTGATTACTTTTTATAAATAATATAGTATTTCGTAGTAATTCTATTTGAATAATTTTTTGATGCGTTTGTTCTGGGATTATAATTAAAGATCCAGAATTTTTTGTAAGTAATACATCATCTCCACGATTAGTTCGTAAGACTATAGTTTTTAGAATTTTAGAAAATTTAATAATTCCATTTATGGGACTAATGATTTGTTGGCGTGCTTCTGAAGTAAAAATTCCGCCTGTATGAAAAGTCCGCATAGTTAATTGAGTTCCCGGTTCTCCAATTGATTGTCCTGCGAGAATTCCAATCGCTTCACCTAAATCTACCAAATTTTGATTCGACAAATCCCATCCATAGCACATTTGGCAAATTGAATGGTATAAACTACAAATTAATGGGGATCTAATATGAAATTTTGTAATTTGTTTTTCTTTAATTGTTTCAATTAATTTTAATGTTATTTGCGTATTAGACTGTGCAATTAATTTTCCCGTTTTCGGTTCATAAAGTGGTCGTTGTAAAATTCGACCTAAAATTTGTTCACTCTTTAAGTCGTTTTCTGCGTCTATTATAAAAGAGGCTGGTGTTTGACAATCTTTTTCACGGATAATAATATCTTGTGCAATATCAATTAAACGACGTGTTAAATAACCGGAATTTGCGGTTTTTAACGCGGTATCCACAATACCCTTACGAGCACCATAACCCGACATTAAATAATCGGTAATTGTTAACCCCTCACGAAAATTCTTTTTAATCGGTACGCGCATAATTTCACCACTAGGATCTGCCATCAGACCTCGCATCCCTACAAGCTGCCTAACTTGAGATAAATTCCCTCGTGCTCCTGAAAATGCCATAATATAAACGGAATTTAAAGGGTCATAAGTTTTAAAATAAGACACTACATTATCTTTTAATGACTCACTTGCAATACTCCAAGTATCAATAATTTTTTGAAATCGTTCTACATCTGTAATTTTTCCTTTTAAACAAATTTTTTCAGCATTTAAAATATCTTTATTTGCTTTCTGTAACATTTCATTTTTTGTGAACGGAACTTTCAAATCTTCAATACTAATTGAAATGCCTGCTTGAGTTGCGTATTTAAATCCTAGATATTTTAATTCATCTGCTAATAACGAAGCTTGCATGGAATCGTATGTTGCAAAACTCCATGCTAGGAGTTCTTTTAATTGTTTCTTATTAATAAGTGTATTTTGATAAATAAAATCTTTCATAATTACTTTACTCTATTTTAGAAATTTCAAGATTGTAGTCTTTATTAGTTAAGGTTTAAGGTTGTTTGAATTTTATAATTTAAAAGCACACGTCCTGTTGTTGTTTTTAAATATTGTGTAATAATTTCTCCATTTTTATCTTTACGAATTTGAAGATTTTCATAATATTCAATATAACTTTGATCTTTTAATGTAACTTTTTTGATACAATTAAAAGGTTTCGATATTTTATTTTTATATCGGACCCAAATTGAAGTATGAATTTCAATATGATCTTGATTATAGGCTAATATAACATCATTTAAATCTGCAAAATAATGATTTGATCCTAAAAGATGCTTAATGTTATCTACTGTTAAATAATAACAACCTAGTACCATATCTTGACTTGGCATAATAATGGGTTCCCCGTTTGCAGGAGATAGGAAATTATATGGTGCTAACATTAGCATATAGCATTCGGCTTGAGCTTCTAATGAAAGAGGCACATGAACTGCCATTTGATCACCATCAAAATCTGCATTAAAAGCGGAACAAACTAAAGGATGAAGTTTAATAGCACGACCCTGAACTATAATAGGTTCAAAAGCTTGTATTCCTAATCGATGTAATGTTGGAGCTCGGTTTAAAAAAATAGGATGATTTGATAAAACTTTTTCTAATACTGGATCAATAATGGGTTCATTTTGTTGGAGCAAGTTTTTTGCTACCTTCATATTACTTGCTAAACCTTGATTAATTAACTCACGAATTATAAAAGGTTGAAATAATTCAATAGCCATTTCGTAAGGTAAACCACACTGGTTTAATTTTAAACTTGGACCTACTACAATTACTGAACGACCTGAATAATCCACTCGTTTTCCGAGTAAATTTTGTCGAAAACGTCCATGTTTTCCTTTTATTATATCGGATAATGATTTTAAAGGTCGATTATTCGCGCTCAAAGCGATTTTCCCACGTTTTCCATTATCAATTAAAGTATCTACAGCTTCTTGTAACATTCGTTTTTCATTTCGAATAATTAACTGGGGAGCATCAATTTCTAATAATCGAAGAAGACGGTTATTCCGAGTAATTATGCGTCTATAAAGTTCATTTAAATCAGAAGTTGCAAAACGACCTCCTTCTAATTGAATCATAGGTCTTAATGCAGGTGGTATTACAGGTAAGATAGTAATAATCATCCATGTTGGATTTGCACCTGTAGTTAATAAATTTTCTAAGATCCGGATTCGTTTGATTGATTGGTCTCTTAGTTTATAAATTCGTTGATATTCCCATTTTCGGGACCAATGAGAAAAATTATAAAACGGTTGTTCTTTATGCAGTATCTTACTGCAAAGCATAATAAAATTTCTTGTTTTAATTATTTCTTGATCCAAATTAAGCTTTTCTAATTCTCGTTTTATTAAAACAGAACCAATTAGATAATTTGGTGTTGAACGTAATAAATATCTAGGAGTATTTCGGCGTCGGTTTCGAGATTTTGAATATGGTTTCAATGGGTATCCTGTGAACCCTAATTCTCTACAACGTCTATATTGTTGTAAATCCCAATGAAGCCCATAGAACCCTATTTCATCTTCCGCAATAAAGTAGGCAAGCGAAGCTAATTTGATACGTTTTATTCGTTCATCGTATGAATTAACTCGGCTAGATTTTTTTGCTTTTGATTTTTCTTTAAGAAATTCTTTACAATTTAAAATAGCTTTTGGGCTTTTAATATAATACTGACATTCAATATTTGAAGATAAATAGTCAGGAATATCTTTGTTCTCTTTAGCTTTATTTTCTTTTGGTTCCGCGAATTCAGCCCATCCAGTATCTAATCTTTTTTCACATTGCTCCACTTCAAGTAATAAAGCCATATAATTTGGTCGACTATTCGTATACCAAACATGTGTAACTGGGTAAATTAAGTTAATATGTCCCATTCTATGTCGTCGAACTCTAGATTCGGTTAATTCAACACCACAACGTTCACATATTAAACCTTCATATCTCACTCGCTTATATTTTCCACATGCGCATTCTAAACTTTTACTTGGGCCAAAAATTCTCTCGCAAAATAACCCATCCATTTCAGGTTTAAAAGTTCGGTAATTTATTGTTTCTGATTTCTGAACTTCCCCAACAAATTGTCCATTAGGTAATTTTCGATGTGACCATTGTAATATTCTAATTGGTGACGCTAATTTTATTTTTATATAATCAAATTCTTTTTCAGACCGTATCATGTAATTATATTTTTAAAATGAAATATTATTTATATTCGATGTAGGAGAAAATGTTTTTAACAATGGGTTGTATTTTTCGATTAAATTTAATTCAATTTCATAAGGTTGATTTGAACTAAATTGATCAATTCGATATGTACTCATATCTAAACCAATAGATCGTAGTTCTTGAACTAAAACTTTAAATGACTCAGGTACACCGGACGTAGGTATTGGTTGCCCTTTAATAATCGCATTTAAAGTTTCATTCCTTCCTTGCATATCATCAGATTTGATTGTTAAAAGCTCTTTTAAAATAAACGAAGCCCCAAAACCTTCAAGCGCCCATACTTCCATTTCACCAAATCGTTGCCCACCATGTTGCGCTTTTCCACCTAAAGGTTGTTGCGTTACTAATGAGTAAGGGCCCGTGGCACGAGAATGCATTTTATCATCCACTAAATGAATCAATTTTAACATATATGCACTACCGACTGTGATCGGATTGTCAAATTCTTTACCAGTTCGGCCATCAAGAAGTACCATTTTTCCAGGCGAATAGGGGTTGAAAATCCATGCTTCATCATTTTCAATTGAAGCTTGTCTTAATTTTTTATTAATTAAAATTCGGGAAATTTCAGACCCATACATTTCATCAAATGGTAAAATTTTAAATCGACGATTTAATTTATGACCGGCTAAACCTAATAAACATTCATATAATTGACCTACGTTCATTCGGGAGGGAACACCTAAAGGGTTTAAAATAATATCAATAGGCGTACCATCAGGAAGAAATGGCATATCTTGTCGTGGTAAAATCCGCGAGATAATTCCTTTATTTCCATGACGACCCGCAATTTTATCCCCTACTTGAATTTTTCTGATTTGAGCAATAAAAATTTGAATTTTTTCAAATTTATAAGCTAATTTGGTTCTACGGTTAAATGTTAAAGTTTCAATAACTCGACCGTATTCTCCTTCTGGCATTCTAAATGAAGTATCACGTACACCTTTTGCTTTTGCTCCAAAAATTGCTCTAAGTAATTTCGATTCTGGTAATTGTTCGGAATCATCTTTAGGAATAATTTTCCCTACTAAAATATCACCTGGTTTTACAAATGTTCCAATTGTAACAATTCCATCCTCATTCAAATTTTGAATTTCTAATATATTTAAATTTGGAATATTATTTGTTGTTTGTTCACATATTTCAGCTGTTCGATCAATTTCAATTTCGTATTTTTCAATATGAATAGAAGTAAAAATATCTTCATAAACTAATCGTTCATTTATTAAAATAGCATCTTCAAAATTATACCCTTGCCATGGCATATAAGCTACTAGAACATTTTGTCCTAATGCAAGTTCATTATTTGTTATTCCTGGACCATCGGTCAGCATTTGCCCAGATTTAACTTTTTCTCCTTCCCATACAATTGGTCTATGATTAATACAAGTTTCTTGGTTTGATCTTTGGTATTTTTGTAAATCATATTTATATGGATGACCAGAATCTTCAAGAATAATAATTTTATCTGCAGTTACAGAATCAACGATTCCGGAACGTTCTGCTTTTATAGCCATTCCCGAATCTAATGCAATTTGATTTTCTAATCCTGTTCCAACAATTGCTTTTTGTGGTAGTAGCAATGGAACAGATTGTCTTTGCATATTTGAACCCATTAATGCTCTGTTAGCATCGTCATGCTCAAAAAATGGTATTAAAGATGCAGCAACAGATACAATTTGAATTGGTGAAATTGCAATAAAGTCAATTTCAGAAGGCGTAATCGTTAAAAAATCTTGTTGGTAACGAATAGGAATTAAATTTTGTGTTAAGTAATTTTCTTCATTTGTTGGAACATCAGCAGGTGCAATTTTATAAAAATCTTCGATATCTGCTGTTAAATAAATTGGGTTTCCAGTTTTAATTACTTTTCCATTTATAACTCGCCAAAAAGGGGTCTCTAAAAACCCTGATTCATTTACTCGTGCACAGGTAGTTAATGAAGCAATTAAGCCGACATTTTGGCCTTCGGGCGTTTCTATGGGGCAAATTCGGCCGTAATGACTTGGGTGAATATCACGAACTGCAAAACTAATTCTATCTCTATCAAATCCCCCAGGTCCCAGTCCACTAATTCGTCTTCGATGTGTTAATGAGGATAAAGGATTAGTCTGGTCCATATATTGCGATAATTGGCTTGACCCAAAAAATTCACGAATAGTTGCTCCAACTAAATTGAAACTTGATAATTGACTAGAATAAGTTTTATTTGTTTGACTACGTAACTTTCGCAATAACCGTTGAAAGCCAATACGAAATAAATTCTGTAAAAGTTCACCAACGGAGCGAACTCGACGGTTTTTTAAGTGGTCAATATCATCACTAACTCCTTTAGATGTAGATAATGTTATCAATTGATCGATAATTGCAAAAATATCTTCATATGTAATTGTAGTAATCCGTTTTGAAAGTTTAATGTGTAACCGATGATTCAATTTTGAACGACCAATTTTCCCTAACCGGTAGTAAGATGGATCAAAAATCCGAGAAAATTCAGAAATATTCTTATAATAATTACTTTTTAAATTGAAACGTAATAAACGACTTTCTTGATAAAGCGAATTAGTTAAAAGTGGTTTAGTAAAATAGAAAAAATCAGAATTTTGTAAATTTTGATAAATTTCTAAATCTGTTACACCCATTTCTTTTAATAAATGAATAGCTGGTTTTTGAGTTACTTTATCTAGTTGAATAATAAGTTCATCTTCTTGGTTTTTTATTGGATATTTAGATGTATTAATTTTTGTATTTTTTTGAAATCGAAATCTAATCCATGACCCATATTCAGGAATTAATGTTGCTGTGTATAATTCTTTGTCTTCATATTTCTGTTTATATGTATCTTCAATTAAATGGTCATCTTTATATTGAATAATTTTAGATTTTGTTTTTAAATATTTTGGTTTGTTTTTGAATATTTTTGCCTGTGATTGTTGTTTTTTATCATCCTTTTCTTTTTTAGTAAAGTTATATTTGAATTTAATTACCTCTTTAAAGCTAGTTGTAAAATAAAGACTAGTTTTAATTTTTGGATTAATTATTTTAATCTTGGGTTTTATATTTAATTTTAAAAAATTGAAACTATTAACTTGTTTAAATTCATCAAGATCTCTAAGTGTGAAAAAAAGAATTTGTTGATTTATTTTTAATCGAAGTAATTTTTCTGATTTTTGAAATGATTCATCATATATTTTTTTAATTTGTATATATTTTTTTGTTGAAACTTGTTTATTTTTGTTAGTAATTTCTTTTTTTAAAATTTTATATTTATTAATAGTTTTAATTAATAGGTTAAAACTGTTAATAAAGGATAAAACTTTATACTTAGTACTTGATTTTTTTAATTTGTTATTCGATTTAGACCCCAACCATTTTAAAAAGATTTTAATTCGTTTAATTTTGGTAGATGAGTCAGGTAATATAAGTAAATTTTTATAAATTTTAAAGTGTTCAATAAATAAAGAACTAAAATTAATTTCTTGTTCTTTTATTTCTCGGAAAGAGTACAAATTAATTGGTTGTCCATCCCAATTCCAATATTCTTCTTTCTTAATAAATTTTATTTTTTTATTTTTATCACTGATGGGCTTATTTTTAACTGTGGGATTCAAAAAATATAAACGACTTTCAGTAAGTAAAACTTCACTAGACGGAGTAAAACTTCTTAGTTTTCCAATTTCACTGGGAATTACGCGTTTAATTTTTTTATTTTTTTTCTGAAGTTTATTTTTCTCGAAATAGACTCCAGGACTTCGGATAATTTGACTTACAATCACTCGTTCACATCCATTAATAACAAATGTAGCGAAAGTTGTCATTAATGGTAAATTTATGATAGGAAATTTATTATGGTATTTTATAGTGTTTGTTTTTTTATTTCGAACTTCTAAAGGAATAACTAATTGGGCAGAATAATTTGTAGTATATTTTTTCGCTCGAATTATATTATAAATGGGTTTTACTAAACTATATTCTTGTCCAAATAATATATATTCTGTATTTTGACTAAAATCATAGATTTTAGAAAAAGTTGCTAATTCTTCATTTAGCCCTTGAGCAATAAACCAACAAAAACTTATCCGTTGCATTGCAATAAAATCAGGGAGAGCTGTTGTATAATTCATATATTATTTCTGAAGTTTTATTATTAATTGATTTAAAAACTGATAACTTTTTACTTCTTTTAGAAGAATAAAGATGAAGAAATGTTCGAGATATTTGATGTAGACAACTTCTATAGTTAGGATTCGAATAATTTATACAAAAAATAAATCAAACTAATTTATATTTGTTTTAATAGGTGGTATTTGGTTTTTATATTATAAAAAGATAAAATTACTGAAGTCGAAATTCGTTAACTTTTGAATTTGATTACATTTTATATGACAGATTTTTAAAATTTAGTTTATAAAGCTTTTAATTATGAATATAGATAAAAAGGATATTTGTTATTCGTTTAAATAACTTTAAAAAAGTCTTTTAAAATAGCATTTATTAGCTTAAAGAATATGAAGTGTAGAGATAATTAGATGTTACTTTGGCTAATGAAATTTTCTTATTTTCAGAAACTACATTGAACATTGATTTAACTATTCTAGTTACAACTAGATTAGCACCCTTGAATCCATTATCGTTAATGTCCGCGGATCTCTCAATATAAAAAGTCTTGTTAATAAAACTGACTGCTGCATTTTTTAGTGTTATTGTTTAGAATTCTTTAACGATTTTTGACATAAATTTCTTTAATATTAATTAAATGTCGTTAAATCCAATTGAGTGGATTAGTCCGTAATTGTAAAAACAAATAAACTTTTTAAATATTTATCTTTTACATAAGAAAGGTGGTTTTGTTCAATTGATTTATATTAAAATGACTCAAATTTAGAATACAAAATAATATATTCAATAGCTGAAGAATTTAATATGTAAAAGATGGGGGTACTTTTATTATATTTTATAATCAAAATAACTAAATTGGTCTATGTTTTAAATAAAACATAGACCGATCCTTGTAATTAGATCATTTGAAATACATTAACATTATTACTAGGGGTTTGATAACTAGAGAAATTAATGTTTTTTACGTCTTATTTATGATGATTAATCTTATGGAATATTAAGGGATTCATAAATAGTTAACGTTAGTTTACGCAGCTTTTAGTTGAGCAGCTAATTGTGATTTCTTTCGTGCTGCAGTATTTTTATGATAAATATTTTTTTTTTGAACCTTTATCAATCAAACTATATATTGAATTTAATAATGTTTGTGCTGTTTCTTTATCAGTAGGGTTTTGAGAAATTTTATATGTTTCTAAATTTTTCAAAAATCTTTTTGTTAATGTTCGAACTGAGCTTTTATAATAACGGTTTTGTAATAAGTTTCGTTTTGTTATTAAGATACGTTTTTTTGCTGATTTGTTATTAGCCATAAATAAATATATATTGATTAATATTTAAGTTATA
>Ga0138261_1910357_pt1 | contig 14366 bp, 2 predicted proteins | sample RNAA_720151113_FD_105266 | JGI IMG/M metagenome (GOLD analysis project Ga0138261, IMG submission 105266) | Metatranscriptomics of polar marine prokaryotic and eukaryotic communities from Palmer Station, Antarctica after 72hr light incubation -... | ecosystem: Environmental > Aquatic > Marine >...
GATCGATTTGAGGCCTTCGGATCCCGCGGAAGATGTGATGCATTTTACGTAGCGATATTCTTTCTAAGCACATGCGGACAATCGCCATAGCAAAGCACGATTTCGTGGGTCAGAGCGAGACGGAGCTTAGTTTCAATGCTGGGGCACGGATTGTCGTTACCAATGAACGTGAGCCAGGTGACTGGTGGAAGGGTGAGGTCGACGGGAAGCGGGGATTTTTTCCGTCTTCCTTTTGCGAGGTTTGTAAGGAAGCTATAGCTCCAGCAGACTCAGCTTGCTCCAAGGCCCTGGCAACCTCAAAGACGGATATCTCGACGAGCTCACAGCGCATAGCGGCTGTGACGGCGCTGACCGGGCAAGCGCTCGTATCACAGGAGCGCTGCCATGGTCTGTTCCCAACTGGCAGTCTAGGTTCAGGGTTAAACATGCAAGTTCCATCTCAGGCCGGCAGAGGTGGCATTTCATTAACTCCATCGCTTCACGAGACCAGTATAAGGTATGTACGTGCACTCTACGACTTTGAAGCGTCTCGGGGGGACGAGATGGATCTACAGCGCGGTGCCGTGTACCGTGTCCTTGCTGATCGGGGGCAGTGGTTGCTCGGCGAGAATGATACTCTAACTTGCCGCGGTGAGTTCCCTGGTACATACGTTGAGCCATACACACCCGAAGCGGCGATGACTCCACACGCAGATGTGGCATTGACACGGGGCAAGTTCGAGGTGGGAGTCCACGCAGTGTATCGTCTACGCACGTTTGCAGATTTGACGCATGCAGACCAGATTGGCACCCTGCCTGATACGGTGGATGAGATCGCACCGGCCTCAGAAGCTGTGTGCACAACAAGGGCGGCGGCAGAGCTCATGCGCATTGCACTTGTTCGCGGTGCGCCGCGAACAGCAACAGTGGCCGCACTCGGCGTAATGCTAGAAGATTTTGCGGTGAGCTGTGAACGAGTGGCACGTTTTGTGGGCACACAGGACGCAGCGGTGCGCACGACCTTGCCTGCTTCTGCTGCGCGCGAATTTCGCGAGCACGGCCTGGAGACTTGGTGCTCTTACCGCTTGGGTGGATTGGAGCGGCAACCGGAACTACACCTCCGAGGACAACGATCGTGATTGTGGCACTATGCCGACGACGTGATCAGCCTGGTGTCTTTGATCTTGCGATTGTAAATGGTGGTGGTAAGGGTGGCGCGGGTGGCGACGGAGCTGCGATGGCGCGGTACCATGGCATTAGAGCAGATATAGCCACCGCCGACCTATGCTTCCGTTCGGCGCTGGTGCTGGCAGATGTGCCCCAGGAAAAACTTCAGGATGGAGGAATCTGGTTCGTCCTCTACCGTCTTCTCATTTTTCCACACGCAATGCACGGTGCGCAAGTATTCTATGAAAGAATCCTGCCAGCACTCAACGGCGTACGGCCTGTGCAGGCAAATTCAAGCGAAACGTCGGCTTGGGTCCAGGGCTTGGGGAAAGAGAACGCGGCCAGTGGTGCAGTAGTTGCTGCAGCGGTACGTGAGGCGGCCGTGCTACTCGGCGAGGATGGGGCTACCGCTGATGGGTACCTGGCACTTGCACAACTTGAGCTCCTGATCATGGCTCAGCGCGACCTCGATAGGGCGTCATCCCTGGCTGCGAGTGACTCTGCGGTACTTGACGGTGCATGTCGGAGTGTAGCACGTAACTGCGCAGCACGCGCAGCAGAGCTCAGCTCACCGGTCGACGCGCTTTCCCTAACGGCCTGTTTAGACTGTGCTACTGCAATTGACGCGCGGCGCGCAGTGCTTGAGACCTACTCGTCGCTGGATAACAGTGTACGCGCGGCAACTGCGGCTGCCACATTATATATTGGCGCCACAGCCAGTCAGGTGGCACCAGGTGCTGCGTGTTTCCCACTTTTTGGGCGTTTCAGGCGAGAGGTGGGTGTGGACTGTCTCGCCGGCTCTGCCCTAGTCCCACCAATCACATTACCCGTCGAGTTAAATATCGTGCCTGACAATATTGATAGCTACGAAGCGGCTACCATACTTCTGCGCCGAGTTTGTGGCGTCTGTAACCTCCTCGCAAACCAGGCCCACCTGATTCGGCATACTTACCTCCTACGCTTTGCACTACTCGTACACGTCATAACACGCGTGCTTCCCCTTCCATGCCCTCGCTATAATGCGAAAACTCAAGCTCAAACCCCGGCAAAAGAGTGCTTCTGGCGGCGCGCACCACTTCGCCGTGAGACACAAGTAGACCTGCTTGACCTATTACGGCGCATCTCTCGGCACCTGGCATGCGTGGCGCTCTCACTCAAAGTAACGCAATCCCTGGACGCAGAACGTATCCTCGCTGCCGGCTGCATCGCAGTCATCGCCGACGCAGTTCTTCGCCGGTCAGCGACAGACATGCCCAGCTGGCTTTCACTCCACTACTCAGGTGATGTGCAGGGCCCAACGATGCCCTTTGGGTTTGACATCGGAATGTACGACGTCGAATCGCGACACTCGGCCTTCATCGAGCCCCACCTTTGTGCAGCGCGCACAGTTATTCTAGACTACTTTGCTTGCTTGCGAGCGGCAGTCACGGACAGCCGTTTAATTTTTGCATTTGAGCGCGCTGACGTACTTGGCGCTGGAGAACGCGCGCTTCTCAATCAACTTTGCCTCCAGACAGGCACACCGCTCCTGGAACAGCCTGAAGTTTACCTCACCGGCGAGCGGCGAGACCTTGTTGACGCTTACCCGGAGCTAGCATGTTTTCGGGATGTGGTCTTCGCTTTCAAGGCAATGCAGGTGCCAACATCTGACAATCTCCCGCCCGTGCGCGCGTGGCGGCCTGAAGACGGTATCCTTGTGTGGCGGTCCCAGCCAGCGGCACCAAAACCCAAGCCTAAGCGCAAAGGACGCTATTGCGTTCCACCTCGCCCGCTCATCTGCAAGGCATTTGGGCGTATTCTTGCAATTGCGACAGGGAGAGGCACATACACAGCCGAGGAGGCGCGACAGCGACGGTCAACTTGGCGCCAATTCCTAGATTACGTGGGCATTGGTGCACTGCCCCGCGCACCACCGTCGCGTGGTGAACCTAGCGTTCTTGTTGGCTCTAAAGTTGAAACAGAGGAAGATGTGCTTCATATTCGCAACCTTCCAGACTTTGGCGGTCACCTCAGTGGCCGCGACGCTGAGCTAATCCTCTCATACCTAACCGCTCCTTACGTCCGCATGCCGCTTCTCCTCCGTTTTTTCACTGATCATGCGCGTCTGCGTGCGCTCGCCTCTTGTGAGCTTCGTGACGTTCTTGACGCCTGTCTCTTCGAGCCGGGCCTCTGGTGCCCGCTTTCTGATAGCAACGAGCTGATTCTGACTACAGTGCCGGCTCAAGACCGTGGTGCACTTGCAACACCCTGTGGCCTCCTCTTCAATGAGCTCTGCTGTTCGCCATCAGGACTTATTGGTGCGCTTGATGCATTCCTTGACAATGCGCTCGATCTCGACACCGGCCGCTACTCAGCAACTATAGCGCCTGTGCTTCTTTACGCAATCCGCACAATCATCCGTGTTGAGGGGTTTTGTCTCTTTCTTCTTCGTAAGCATGCGTTTCGACACCATGCACGCCCCGCGGAGATGGCATGGCTAGGCGAGACACGCGGCCTGGACTGTGATTCAGTGGCGCTCGCTGTCATGGACGCGGCTGTGACGCGGTGGCGGCGTCAACTTGACATGCGAGCTTTCCCGATGCTCGCTCATTGGGCTCGGCACGCAACAAATGAACAGCGAATGGGAGCAGCATGCATTGTGTATGCGCATCTTGCTTATTTTTACCGAAACACACTTGAAAATTCTCTTGACCGTCGAGCTGTCGCGACGCTCCTGACATCGCAAATATTCCTGAATGTACACTATGCCTTCGACGCTGAGCCAGATCCGCCGCCGCCAATCGGCCTGGATGGCAAGGATGAACGTACCCGACGTAGTACGAAACGGTCTGAGTTTGTTGAGCGCCACAGCGCGGAGCTTGGCGTCGCCCAAACCGAGCTTTGTGACGTCTTTGCACAACACCGAGGCGGAGCAATAAGATGGCTTGAGAGCGCCCCAGCATCGGCACGCGCAGATGTACTAGAAGCCGTAGTTCGCACTATCACATTTACACGAAGCGGGGGAGCGCTTGATGACGATGACGATGCGCGGTTTCCGCCGGTTGCTGCGCGGCGTGGCACGACTGTCAGGACGTCGCAGCTGGCCGTGCGTTCTTGGAACACCATGGCGCTTCCAGGGTGTACGGGTCGCTATGTACCCGACACTGAGATCTCTCAGCTCGCAGCTGTAGCGCAACCACGCTTAACAGAAGACTTTGAACAATGGCTACGGCGCGTGACGACAACGGCTGTTGACACTGAGATTAATGCGCAGCTAGGTGAGTTCACGCTTAAAAAGCATGCCGTGCATGCACTTGACCCCCATCTTCGGCGACTCCCCGACTTTATCGATGTCTTTGGTTTATCTTTTACTGATCAGCGAGTCCAGTGCGCGGAGGTACGAAACACGACGCGTCGATCCTGGCTCCGGCTAGTGGGCAGGCGCCATGACCTTCAGCACTGGGACGCAGACGCTGAACGCTCCCCAACGCAAAACAGCGTCGCTAAAGTATATACACAAAAGGGAACCACCGATGAAGCCTGGGTCGCGGCTGCTTTTGAACCCGTGCGTAGACGTTTTTTTGCTGACCATGCAGTGAACTGGACGTTTGTTGGTACGCCGAACGAAGTCTTTGCCGTAATTCAAGCTAGAATCTTTGACGAAGCCGCTGACAACGATAACGCAGATAACTCTTTCGAGAGCGGTCTAGATGAAAGTGGCGACTTCCTTGAGGTTAATTGTAATGAACAATGCCCGGATGACATCGCATCTCCCAAAAGTGATGGTGCAGTCGTGCCCATCTCCACGAGCGCAGACTGCATTGCCACAATGAAGGCCACGTCCCATAAGGCTGTCGAACGCGTCGCACGCAAGGAAGCAATTCGCCAGCTTAAGATCAAGCCTAGCTTGGATCTTAAAGAGAAAGCTGCGCTCGCCGTTGCTGAAGCTGCTGATCGCGAAGATGCAGCTGCGGCCAATGCCTTGGACGGCGACAATGCGGTTCCAGTCATAAAAGAGCGCAGGGGCTGGGGGTTCTTTCAGTCAAAAAAAGGTACTGACAAGTGTGTAGCAGTAGCGTCCCAGATACAAACACTCAAGGAGGTCGTGGTCTTCCGTTCTCCGCCCGTGGTCCACGTATTTAATGTCATTGAACACGGAAGGCGCTTCTACCGATCGCTGGTTTTCGCCTCGGATGCCAGTCGCTGCATGCATAGTGACGGCGGACTAGCACTCGCCACTGCGCCACGTACAGAAGCAGATGTGAATGCTGGTGCCTGTCCTGCGCTCTCGCTCGGTGATGCGGCGCGACCTGTGCCGCCACGGTCCTCTCTCGTTATATCCCGACATCTCCACGCCGACCTTGGTGAGCAGACCTATATCCCCAGCCGGCTCCTTTTTGGGCTCCTTCCAGCGGCACTCCTCGACAAGTACGTTTTCTGGCAGAACCGTTGTGATGATCTTGTTGGTTATCCAGCACCTGATACAGAAGGCAACTATGACTGCGCTGCATTGCGACAAGCCTACGCCACAGTCCTTCGCATTCGCCTTGTCAAAATTGGTAAGTCCGATGTATCGGGCATGGGCCGAGCTTCAGCTGTCGCTGTTGTTGTCCGAGTTTCACTAAAGATCCAGTGCACGGAACGTGTGCCAGTGTTACGTACTTCCCACCTCGCTCCAAGTTTCACCAGCAACGCGCGCCTTGCGGCATCTGCCGAGGAAGAACTTGGTCTTGCAGCAGTTGACGCTAATGTGATGCCCATGACTTTACTAAACGCAGTCCACGCTCCCGAAAATTCGTCACTTCATGCGCTGGCACACGTCTTTGGCTGCCTTGATGACCTCTCACATGTGCTTTTCTGGAGCGATGGTGCTGACTTTGGCCCAGGCGATGCCGTTCAGCCAAGCCTGGTAGAGCTTCCGCGCATTGGAGTTAAATTTACAATTGCGCCAAACGGCGACCTGAACTCGGTAGATCACCCTGGACTTCGAGTCTACCGCGGTTTAGATGGTAAGCTCAGTGAGTTAATTTGCGGCTGTCCACACGCGCTTGTTCTTGAAGCGCGTGATAAATCGTTGGTGGCCATGGTTCCAGCAACAGCAAAGCCATTGCGCGCGGATGAAGTTTTTAATTCAATTGGCTGCTCCAAAGGCAATTCAGACGCATTCCAGGGCTTGCTTCTCGACCGGCGTGATGCTGAATGGCTTGGAAACCTTGCTGCACTTGATGCACGCCATTACCTGTACCCAATTCACAGCTCTCGTACCTTTCTCGCGGCTCCCACCATTGCGTCTGCTCTATATCTTATTGTCGTCTGTCTCCTCGCGCGGCGCTACGCCGAAGCCATTAGGCTCAGCATAAGTTGTATCACAGACGCGCCTCTCTCTCCAGATGAGCTCCAGCTCTGGCAGCGGCTGGGCCCTCTTTCACGTGACAAGGCGCCTGATGCTGTTGCGGTGCGCCTTCGGATTGCTCTTGTGACTTCAGCCGTTGCTTTTGTTATGCCACCCAACTGGGACGTGGCCTGTGACGCACGTCTGTACTTTGAATTGCGCCATCGCATCAGTGCACTGTGCCGCCTTACTCCACGCGACGAGCTTGAGGCGATCGAGACTTTTAGTGACGTCGTGCACAGCGAGGGTAACGAGGAAAGCTGGCTGCTGCTCAATCGGCGCGATCTGCTTCGCCTCGCGCTTCGGGCTGATGCGCCTCGTAAGCCAGCCCAAGTTACGGCGGGCGCCTCGATGTGGAAAGTAAGCCTTAGATATCCACAGTATCGAGCCGAAGGTCCATCACCGGACGCGTCCGCGCGCGTTGTGGGACTGGACGCGAAGTCATTCCTGGCAAACTTTGCGACACTTAGCTACACGCGCCCGGAGGAGGTGACGGGGGTTGCGTGCTGCCAGCGGCTCTGTGCAGTCCTTGACCGCGGCCTTGAGCTTCAGGGTGGCAAAGATGCTCTAGGTTTTCTGTTTCTTTATGAATTGCTCACGGGCACACTTAAAATCGGGGTCCGCCACGAGGACTCACCGTACCTACTTGCATCCTATCTCATAGCGCTGCTTCCTGACGATGCCCGCGGGGGCGTCAAAGCGCCGCCTGGCTCACTTACTGTCAAGCTACGTGCTATACTTGATTTGGCCTGTGTTGTGCCCTCGCTTGTCGCTGGTATGCCTAAATTTGATGACACGCGCAAGTTCAAACTCACGACGATTGTCGCCGGGCAGGATGTCGCCAAGAAGCTCTTACGGAACGTTCAACTATATTTTTCGAGCAAACGCGCGGACCTTGCGCGACTTCCTCGCCACCGTGCGAGCCCGGCGCCGGCAACTATTCCCATCATCGCACTCGACGCTGTCATTGCCAACGGAGAGCGGACTTGGCGCGCTGTTGGGCACCAGACAGATAACGCAATGATGCAGCGTGCGGTACACCAAGCCGCCGATGTGGATCCCCAACGCCTCAAGCTTGAAACGGGCACATGTCTCTTCATTGCTGCTGTGTTATGTGCCAAGTTCCGAGACATCGATGTCCTTGCTTGCGGCAATCGCCCCCTAAATGCTGTCATTCCCCTCGACACCGAGCTCATAGCGCATGTTCCTGCCGGCCTCACCTGCGTATCAGGAAAGTTACCCTTTGACCTCGACGCTAAAGCCTCTGCTCAAAGCAAAGTTGCTAAGCGAATGCTTGCGCGACTTGAAACTGACACAGCCCAGTACGCAGCGACTGAGATGTCACGGACTGTGCCTATGCTATTTGGTCTCGCAACGGTAGACGAGGTCGCTGCAGCCGTAAATTTGCCGCAGCTGCACCTAAACCGAATCGCTGAACTTGCACGTCGCCTCAGGATGTTACAAGAGGTGGACGCAGCGTTCGCGCGAAGGGCGGCGGCGGCCTGCGTCTGTGCTGCAGGCGACGGTGGCGTCGGTATGGCGGGTTTGGTTTGGGCTCTCAAGGTCCGTGGTGGCCTCGAAGCGAGCTGTTGGTTCGAGTTTTTGGTAGAGCAACTCCTTAACACACGTGGTGATGGCGAACTCAATGAGTCCAACCCCAGCCTTGGGCCTCGTGGCGTTGCGATTGTACGAGAACTTACGGTGCGTACGCTTCTTTCTGCGAGTCGCGCTGCGCAGCTCGGTCGGTGTTGCACTGCTGCAGAATTACTATACGCCGCTCTCGTAGCAGCGGCGCCCGAGGCGGCCGAGATCGCACTTCGGTCGCGTGCACTTGCACAGCAGCTCGACGCAAAGCGATCATACTGCACACCAGGCGTGATCGACGATGATGCGTTCTTTTGGTTCGATCCGCGGCTTCTGGTCTTTGAGTTTGTGCATGGCCTGCTGCTGCGGCCCGCGCAGTGTCGCCTCATCGACACCTTCGCATCGTCAGCGCTCGCGGGTACGTCTCATTGCGAGCAAATGATTATGGGAGGCGGAAAGACGACTGTTGTGTCCCCACTTCTCGCGCTATTGCTATGTGACGGCACGCGGCTCGTGTGCCAGGTGGTACCACACTCGCTCCTTGAATTTTCGCGGAATATGATGCGAGAGCGTTTCGCAGCTGTAATGCGTAAACCCGTCTATACTCTTCGCTTCGACCGATACACGGAGCTCAGTTCTGCATTTTTTCAAAAGCTCGAACGAGCAGCTACTCAGCGCGCAGTTGTCTGTGCATCACCTTCGGCGGTTAAATCGTTTGTGCTCAAGCTGATAGAACTTCTGGACGAGCTCGACCATGCACATAGCCTCCGGGACACTACGACCGACTCCTTTCTCTCGCTCTGGCGCCGTCGTGGCGTAGACGGCTCTGAAGTTGACGAGGTTGCGCTACGTTCCCAAGTAGAGACTGGCGTCAGGGTGCTGCGACTCTTCAATGGCAGCCATTGTCTTCTCGATGAAGTGGACCTCATACTCCACCCCCTTAAGTCTGAACTCAACTGGCCGCTTGGTGCCAAGGCGCCACTTGACTTTACCACGTCACGCGCAACGGGTTCGATCGGAAAGAGGTGGCTTGCGCCCTACCATCTCCTTGATGCGTTATTTTTTTGTATGGGTCATGATGTAAGCGCCAAAGATTTTGTTGAGTCTGTCGAAGCGCGCAACCGCCTCCAGGCTGTTAAAGTCGCACTCGACGAAGGTGTCAGAGCTAAGGTTGTCCAGACAGCACCGCACATCGTCCTACTGAGCCGCTCATTCTATGATGCTCGGCTCCTGCGACCCCTTGCACAATGGGCACTTTTATATCTGCGCGCTGCGGGCCTTCGGGGAGTCAATGACTCTGATGCGCTTAACTACCTGACTCAAGGCGGTGCCGCATGCGTTGCGACTGCTCGGGCAGCCGTTGACAAGACTGTCAATGACGAGGACGTCAAGCTGCTCAACCTTATGGCTGACTGGCTGCGGAGTCTTTTGCCTTTTGTCTTGGGAAAAATTAATCGTGTCTCGTTTGGTTTGCTCTCTACTGACGATCTTCGGCGCCTTGATAACACACGCACGCCCGTGAGTCGCAGGCTTTGTGCTGTTCCATTCGTCGGAAAAGATGTGCCGAGTCGTGCGTCTGAGTTCAGCCAACCTGATGTGGTCATCGGACTGACAATTCTTGCATATCGCTACGAGGGTCTTCGGTCCAATGACTTTGCAATCTTACTTCGGTCGCTACGAGAGGCTATGATCTCGGAGCAAGGGCCCTATGAAAAACGCCCTGCATGTCAGATGTTTTCACGTTGGGTACGACTCGCTGGTGGCCAAGTACGGGGCATGACAGGGTCGAGAAACTTGCGCACAACGCGGAATGGCGAAAACGTACGGTCTGAAGTGGAGCTTTTTGAGCTACTCTTCGAACACGAATATGGGCTTGACGATGGCGAAAAGTACAATGAAATCTGGCCACTCCATGTCGTGGATACGCGTGACACAGAGCAGCTGCACCTGCTTTTCTGCCTACTGCGAAAGGTGCCGCAGGTTGCACTTCACTACTTGTGTACCCATGTTTTCCCGACAACTTGTGCGCACCAGGGGCTCAAACTTTCGGCTTGTGGACAAGAACTTGGCGGCGACCTCGTCTTTGGAACACGCCTCGGATTTAGCGGCACGCCCTCTGAGCTACTGCCGCTTGAGCTCGGCACGTGCCGCTACGAACGCGAATCTGATGGAAAAATGGTCTCCATCCTAACGGACCCCTCGGTCTGCGCATCTGCACCACTTCCCAACGATTGGGGGGCTGACGCTGTCCTTGCGCGCTGTGCACAGGGTGACCTTGCTGCCCTAATTGACACAGGTGCACTCGTCACAGGCTATGGAAATCGCGAGGTCGCCGAGGCCCTTTTGCTTGGCAAGGGCAAGCTAGGGCCGCTGCCCGAGCTACCTGCAGAAAAATTCGACGGCGTCGTCTACCTGGACGAAGCAGACCGCCAGATGATTCTGCTTAGAGATGGGCGCCGGACACTGCCTTTGGACCAAAGCGGCGTACCAAGAAACCGGCGGTTTTCTTTTTACGACCAGGTACACACGACAGGCATGGACATCAAACAACCACTCGACGCAAGAGCAGCCATCACGCTAGCCAAAGATATGACATTTAGGGACTACGCGCAGGGGGCATTTCGTATGCGCGGCATCGCGAACGGTCAGACGCTTCTCATCCTCGTGACGCCCGAAGTCCTGCACCTCGTCGCTGATGCTATGGCATCATCGCCTGCGAACGCATGTAAGCACCTCGAGCGGCTCCGGGCAGTACTACACGAGGATGCTGCGGAACTAGATGGCTCGCTCCTTCGAGATATTGCGGGCTGGCTGGTCCTCAGTGGCATGCGCTCAGAAGAAATTCAATCGAGCCTCCTAAATGAGCAGAGTCTTGCCAATGTTTGGCGAAAGAATGCCTACCGTGAGCTTTGTGGAGATACGCGCCAACGAATTGGTGGCCTGTCTGCGACACTGCATGATCGTGAATGTCTAGATGTTTTTCGTGAGTGCCTTGACTATAGTGTCGAAAACACAATCCCTGCTCCCGTCCTCTTCCATGTTAAGCTCACAAACCTCGTCAAGACCAACGAGTCTTTCCTTGGCGGCGACCTGGACCAACAGGTGGTGGCCTATGTCCTTGATCAGGCAGGTGCGGCCCTTGCGGAGACCAAGTCAAGTCTTCCAAATAATAAAGCTCTCGCAGAGGCTCGCTCCTTTGGCGCTGAACAGGTCCAGGAACAGGAACAGGAACAGGAACAGGAACAGGAACAGGAACAGGAACAGGAACAGGAACAGGAACAGGAACAGCTACCATGTGCATTTTTGCCGCGGAAGTATCAACGTGACACTGAGGGGCCAACTTACTGGTGTCTAGAAGATCTCGGGAAGCGCACGCCTCCTACGTGCTTCCGAGCACTTTCTACTTTCGGTGTCTTCACAGCTATTGGCCAGACGCCACGAACGTGCAACTTTCCAAATGGGGCATTCTTCAGTGATAACTACTACAGGGCAACATGGGGACTGCACACACATCGACGCCTCAAAAATGCAATGATTGTTCTCGAATGGGCACCTGACGGCAACAACAATACACCACTGGTATTTCCATCATCTCCGTCATCACGTGGCAGTTCCGACCTCTCTCGTGCATTTGACATGCTGGATGCCAACGCACTGGGCCGGCTTGAAGACGACCAGCTTGATAGCGCTCTTAAGGTGCTTGACGTGCCAGTAGATGAACATTTTTTTTCGGTGTCCGTAACTGCGACACATGGAGGCTGGACACGTGAGATGTTTGGAGAGGCGATTGTAACTCGATCAGTTTATGCGCCGTTGCAGAACCGTTTCTACGCAGTACTGTCACTACCTGAGGCAGAAGCGGTTCGCGCATATGCGCACCAACGTCGAAATACGGACCTCGTGCTTGATGCGCCGGCCTCCTATATTGTAATTCACAATACGTTTGCGCCCGACTCGCCCCTCGACGTACTCTGTGGGCTGGGCGTACCAACGGTGCGTTCGTGCGGCGCCTACCAGAGCAGCGCCGTGCTCGAGTGCGTGCGATTTCTGGACAGTGAACACCATTTCAGTGATGCGGCGGTCGATGCGGTGCTTCGCGCAGGTGTTCAGCGCACTGAGTCCATAGCCCGAAAGAACTGGTATGACGAGATCCGTGCATGCCGGCGCCGTCCTAAGATTCCAGGCCTTGCCCTTGGCGCAGGTGACCCGTGCGTGAGGGGGGCTTCTGCATTTGTGTCCAATCTCCCCTCTGACGCCCTTGGAATTGCATCGCTTTTCCGCACCGAAGATGAGTTTGAACGTCTTGCGATTCGCTGCATGCACATGCGCGTTGCGAAGGCGATTGCTAACAAGGGCATGCATGCCGTTGACGCTTTTAGAGCCTTCGACGCCAGTCGAAAAGGGCTCGTGAATTGCGGTGAACTATGGGGTGGCCTCGAATGGCTCGGTGTGCCACACCTAACTGCAGATCGGATATATGAGCTCATGCGCCTCCTGGACCGCGATAATGATGGCTTACTGACCCTTTATGAGTTCAAAACGGCATTTGCTGTTGATGACGCCAAGACCACGCTCGATTGTCACCAACCATCAGTGGTATCCGATAGCTCTCTGCTAGGCCCAGCTGGCATCAAGCCCAAGCTCATCACAGAGCTCGCCGTCGCATGCGAAGTCACACGCAAACTTTCTCATAAACCCATTTCAAAGACGACTCTTACAAAAGTCAAGGTCAAAGCACATCCACAAACCCAGTTCACTTCCGTCTGGACCTCTCGTGGTGTTGGCGCGCACTCAAACTGTGGCATCTGGGCGCCTAATGTCAGTCTTGGTCTTCATAAGGCCAATCGACACCGCCTTTATCTTGGCCATTACGCATATAAAGGCCTCATCGACCCCGCCCGTGATCCGAAACATCAGCGGATGACGCTAGAGGTCACCGATCTCAACGTCCTCAGGCTCAAGACCTCCGACTCTTTGGCATCTGTTATTGCCGAGCTCTTCCCCCCCCCTTTACGCTGGCGTCAGGTATGGAACACGGTGGGTAAGCGGATTGAAGGCCATTTCTATGCCTGGGCCGCCGTACCACCCTCGTCCGAGTTTGTTGCTCTCGGTATGGTTGGCACCACCGATGAAGAACCGCCGTCCATACACGGTTTTAATTGTGTTCCACGAAAGTGGTGCAAACCTATTTCTGTGCCACCCAAGCTCGTATGGGATGACACCGGCACCGGCGGCCGTCAAGGTGCCGTGTGGCAAGTCGGCTCGTTTAGTCTCCTACAGGTCACCCGCGGACACTCTCCCCCACCAGAAGATGAACTCTTAGAGCTAACTTCACATCGTTTTATGCTTGGCGACGGCTCCTCAAAGATCTGGCTCCCTCCGTTACTCGCCGGCGATGGTAGACTCTCGTGAGAGTCCTTTATATATTTCTCACAGCAGCAGATTAACCTACAGTTGAACATGGAGGTGTTCGTATCTTCCTTGAAGTTCCTTCTTATCCTCCTGGCTCTTTCTATGAACAATATTGTTTGCAAGCTCGGTTTTTTGGGGTAGATAGTTGTTTTAATTTTCTAGTCCCAAACCCAATTGGCCGTTCGCGACGGACCAGCCAAATTCGGCGAAATATTCAAAATAAACATGCTTAGAATGCCCACTGAGTATTTCTATGGATTGGTGGGTTCGATTTCAGTAAAGTATGAGCACTCTAGTTTCAATGGCGTAGACACTGCGGAACCCGTGTGTTGAAGGTAAACTTGGACTGCTACACATAAACTTGAATCTAGGGCAGGTTTTTAATTGTCATGAGGGTAATAGCCCACTATTGTCATTATACTTGAATCTCAACTACCGGCGTGGCAATAAGGGCCTTGAACTTGGAGTCGAATTTCGGCGATTCAGCATCATTCGGCGCCTGCTAGTGACTCGGACGCCCGGGCCGCCCCGGCTCTAGCGCGGAGGCCGGGCGGCCGCGGCGCTTTCAGGCTCACTTCCGGTTAATTCCGGCGAGTCACGGTCACCGGTCGTGACGGTTCAGCGGGCTACCGTGCCAGTGCCAGTGCAGTGCCAGTGACGCAGCCGCAGCGGAAAAAACCCCAGGGCTCAGGCTCCTGAGGTATCCTCCCCCGCACGCGCGTCCACGTACAGTGTACGTACAAATGGGTTTTTGAAATCCGACCCCTCCGACCACCCACCCACCCGGTCATGGTGTTTAGTACCGCAATTGAGGGCGCCCCCTGCTACTAGTATAAGATAATAAGAATGACCC
>Ga0138261_1347851_pt1 | contig 14223 bp, 10 predicted proteins | sample RNAA_720151113_FD_105266 | JGI IMG/M metagenome (GOLD analysis project Ga0138261, IMG submission 105266) | Metatranscriptomics of polar marine prokaryotic and eukaryotic communities from Palmer Station, Antarctica after 72hr light incubation -... | ecosystem: Environmental > Aquatic > Marine >...
ATTTAAAAAGCGGAGTAAAGGATATATAGACTATAAACTAACAAATGTCTAATATCACGCAAACAAAAAGATTTAAATGGATGGTCGAAGTGGTCCAAGGATCATTCGAACTTTTCCTAAAAGATTCAAACATAGGTGTAGACGATTTTTTTAAGATGGACAAAAATTACACAATAGTAAGCGAATTTCTAAACGCTACTGGACCTCCAAAATTAATTATTTACTTCCAGCAAGAAGCTGCTGGCCAGGAGGACTTAAGAGACATCGGGTCAGAGCCTCATTTAGTGTTCACAACTGGTGAGAACGAGAAATTGAGTGGTAAAGGTGTATATTTCCTAAGAACTGTGCAACATAAGGTGAACTTACAAGACCTTGAGGCTGAGGTTATATACGGAGAAATTAAAGATGACACCTTGAGACAGCTAAATTCCGTAGTGAGCCAAGTATTTTTGCCTCTTATAAGAACTATGGACGATAAGGTCGACTGGAAGCAGTGCGATGACGAGCAAAAAAAAGAGTTCATAAGCGTAACAACCAAATTTTCCGACGAACTTGAAGAGGGTATTAAGTCTTTGACAGATTCAATAGATACCTGTAAGATCGACCAAACTAGAGTTAGTTCAGGCGGGGAGTTTGAGAAGAGTGGCTACTATGAAGAGTTGTTCGGAGAGTGGCTAGCAAATTTCAAAAAAAAGTTGAACGATGACCAAGAACAAAACAAGAAATTGAACGAGGGTCCAAGAACAGAACTTATCTACTGGAAAAGTAGACTTCAAGACATCACATTACTCTCTGAGTAGACTAAATCTAAAGACTTTAGTTTTGTAAAAAACTTCTTGAACAACCACTCTAATAGAAGAGGAGAAGACACCGTTTCAAAATTGTTGTCAGAATACAAAAATATAGAAAACCAGCTTACTGAGAAGCTTAATGAGGCTAAAGACAACGTCAAGTACTAGACAACCCTCGAGAAGTTCATTGACCTCTATATGATGGCACTCCAGAAGAGATCAACGACACATTGCCAGCTTTGATGAATGCTATTAAGATGATTCATACTATAGCCAGATACTACAATACTTCTAACAAAATGACCAACTTGTTTATCAAAATTACAAACGAGATGATCACAAACTGTAAAAACAGGATCATGGGTAGAGGCGATGACTTTGATGAAATGCCAGACAAAGAGCTAATTTGGACCAAAGATCCAGATCAGTTAATTGAAATTTTGAACAGTTGTATTACTTTATGCCAAAAATACAAAAGCCAATATGACATAACTAAAACTAAGGCTGCTGAATTACCAAAGTCTAGACATTGGGACTTTGATGATAATGTCATTTTTGGTAAATTTGACACCTTTATCAAAAGAGTCAAAAAGCTCATAGAAATCTTTTCTACTATTCAACAATTTAAGGCCTTAGAAAAGCATAACAATTTGGAGGGTATGCCAAATCTTACTGAGAGTTTCAACAAAAAGATTACAGACTTCAAGAAAAAGAGACATGACCTCTTGGATGCCGAGAATGTCAAATTTGACAAGGATTATGTAGATCTTATGCAAGAAATCCAAAAGTTAGACACAGATCTACAAAATTTCATCGATACAAACTTCTCAAAATTCAAAAATATCAGCTATTCTTTAAAACTTTTAAAGAAGTTTGAGGCTATTTTGAAAAGAGACAATATCAGAAATAGACTGACCAACAAATATGAGGCTATATTACAAAACTATGGTTCGGAAATCGATGGTATCACTAAACTTTTCGACGAACAAAAAATGAGTCCACCAATTATAAGAAATATGCCAGCAGAGGCTGGTAAGATTATTTGGGTCAGACATCTTTTCGCCAAATTGAGCGGACCCATAGAAGAGTTCCCACCAAATTTGATCAACTCAAAAGAGATGAAGAAGTATATTGATAAATTCAACTATGTTGGTAAAAATATCATCATATATGAACTTTATTTCACACAATCTTGGTGTAACGACATCGAGAGGGCAAAAGCTTGCTTACAAACCACTTTATTGGTTATGAAAGAGGAGAATAACCAAAAAAGAATCAAGGTCAACTTTGAGAGAGATATTCAAAAACTCATTAGAGAGGCTAAGGCTCTTGATAGAGAGGGTATCGGCGGAATTCCAGAGTCTGCTAAGATTATTCTACTACAAGAAGATAAATTTAAGAACTATTACTTTGAGCTTGACTATATCAAGAATGAGTATGAGAGAATTATCGGTAAGATCAAGCCAATTATGAAAAACTTGTTGAACCCACACATCGAAGATATCGATCTTAAGCTTAGACCAGGTATGGTCACATTAACTTGGACATCTATGAATATCGATGGATTTTTACAGAACTTCCAACAAAGTCTTAACAAACTAGAACAACTTATCTTAACAATCAACGATATCATTGAAAATCGTATTGAGAACAACTTGAAGCTGATATCTAAGGTTATTTTAGTCAAACTTCCAGATGATGGTAAGCCTTTATCACTAGATGCTTTTGTTGAGGATCAACATGAGCATATCCAAACTCAGGCCGAGCTTCTCATGAGCAAAAACATCGAGATTGAAAGAGCTGTAGATGATCTTTTAGCTTGTGTTATGAACTACCCATTGGACCCACACATCCATAAGGTAGATGTTATCCCAAAAGCTGCTAAGACTATTAAGGGTTACTACTTTTGGTATTTGTACCAAGCTCTCTTGAACTCCACTCAGAATTCTTTGAATGCTATGAAAAATAGAGTTTGTGGTAAGAGATCTGTTGGAGAAAAGAACACTTTAAAACCTTTCTTCGAAGTCGATGTAAAGTTAGAGGAAGAAATTGTCAAACTAGATCCAAGTTTAGAGGAAATTCAAAAGTCTATTAACAGAGCCGCCACAGCAGTGTTGTCTTGCTCTAAGAAACTTTTGAGATGGGATCAACTAGATAAGAGAAACAACGACCCAACTGAAGAAAAAGAAAGCTTCTATAAGATTATTGCTCAAGATAAAGAGATTGTCAAAGTTATCTTATAGTTGACTGGTTCTATCCAAGGTACCAAAAATAAGGTTACCGACTTTTTACAATACTTTAATACATACCAATGGCTTTGGAAAGACAGTCCTATTGACACTCTTAAAGAATTCTCAAAAAAGAACCCTCAGATCCAAGAGTATGAGGAGAAACTTAAGTTCTTCTCAGGCCTTGAGCAAGAAATTGATGATATTGAGAGGACAAGAGAGATCGGTGCTATGGCTTTGAAAACTGACCGTCTTATTAATGGTCTAAAAGAGACTTGTAAAAGATGGAAAAATGAGTATGCCGAAGATTTACACGAAAAGGCCCAGGAAAATCTTTACAATTTGACCGAAAATATGAAAAACTTGTTTTCTAAATTACAAAAAGATGTAAAAGGAATCGACTCTTTGGGTCTTGTTATGACAACTTTAGAAGAGATTAGAAACGAACAAGCTAATATCGACCTAAAGTTTGACCCAGTTTTAGATATGTATCTCTTACTGGATACCTTCTTACCTGGAGGTATCACTGATAAAGAAGAAATAGAGTCGAGAACTCTTTTAAAGCAAAAGTGGAATGACTTAATTGAGATGGCTGAAGTTAAGCAAAGAGAGCATCAAAAAGAACAAGCTTACCACTTAAAGGTTCTAAAACAAGATGTTAAGCAACTTGTATCTGATGTCAAAGAATTTAGAAAGAACTTTGACGAGGAAGGACCTATGGTTCAAGGTATTACTCCAAAAGAAGCCTCAGATAGATTAAAAAGATTTGAGAACGAATTGGAGCTCAAAGATTCTATCTATAGAGTTAACAAAAATGGTGAGGACTTGTTCGGTCTTCAAAACCAAGAATATCCATCTTTGGAAAGAACTAAGAAAGAAATCAAAAATTTGAACACTTTATATCAATTATACAATCAAGTTATTGAGACTACTAGTTCCTGGGAAGAAGAGAGTTGGGGTGACATAGACGCCAACCATCTAAAAGATTGGGAAGATATTATCTTGAAGTATTCAGATGCTTGTAAAAGACTACCAGCTGATTTGAAAGGATGGCAGGCTTATAAAGATTTAAAAGATCAAATCGAAAACTACAAAGAAATTTTGCCATTCATACAACAGCTCAAAGATGTCGCTATTATAAAAGATAGACATTGGGACAAAATTATTGAGTTTTCAGGTCATAACCTAAACTATAAGCAACCTGATCAATTTTTCTTTAACGAGATTAGACAAGCCAACTTGATGAACCATCTCGAAGATCTAGAAGATGTTATCGACTCAGCTAAAAAACAAGAAAAAATTGAAAAGCAGAAAAACGAAATTAAAGAATATTGGGACGATGCTGAGTTCCAATTTAGAAATTTCGGTACTAGAGAGTTGCCAATTTTATCTGGTACTACCATCGAAGAGATTCAAGAAAGATTAGAAGAGGATATTTCAACTTTGTCCGGTTTGAGTGCCATGAGACACGTAGGCCCATTTAAAGAGGAAGTTGCAGAATGGCAAGAAATTTTGTCAGAAATTGACACAAATTTGAGTTTATGGCTAAAAGTACAAGTTTCCTGGTGTTCTCTAGAATCTGTGTTTTTGTCAGGTGATATCGCTAAGCATATGAACGCCGAAGCCAAAAAATTCAATAAATTGGATAAACAGTGGATCAAAACAGTTATGGAGAAGGCTGTCGAGCAAAAATTGATCAAATCATGCTGTCAAAATGAAATTATTAAAGGATGCTTACCAATTCTACAAGATGAACTTGAGTTCTGTCAGAAACAACTAGATGTATACTTATCTCAAAAAAGAAAAGAATTCCCAAGATTTTACTTTGTATCCAATCCAGTATTGCTAAAATTCTTGTCTCTAGGATCTGATCCACCCGCTATTCAGGATGAATTGGACAAAATCTTTGATGCTATTTCCAGAGTACACTTTGATGAGGACAAAAAGAAAGCTCCTGGACTTAAGATTATTGATCAAATATACTTTACTATGGGAACCGCCCAAGAGGCTATTAAGCTTGATATAAAAGTCCCATGTAAAGGTAATGTAGAGTCTTACTTGAGAGCTTTAGAAAAGGCCATGCAGATAACAATCAAAAATATTATTAAGGCCGCCTCAGACTCATTTTTACAATCATCCAAAGAAGGAGGATTCGATTTAAAGGCTTTAGTAAACACTTTCAGTGCTCAGATTGCCTTAACAGGTATCCAAATGAAGTGGACTAAGATCATCACTGATACACTTGACAAAAAATCCACCGAAAGGAGTAAGGCAATCCAAGAAACTAAACAAGAGACTAAAGCTATTATGGAAACTTTGGTCGAAATGTGTAAGGATGATATGAGCAATTTGAATAGACAAAAAGTCGAGTCCTTGGTCACAATTCAGGTCTATCTACAAGAAAAAGTTGACGATTGGAAGTTTAGAGAGTCCACAGACTTTGAATGGTTATCAAAAACTAGATTTTATTGGAGAGAAGAAAAAGATGAATTCCAAATCGAAATTACAGATTGGGTTACGCCTTACTGTTATGAGTATTTAGGTGTTAAGGAGCGTCTATGTATTACCCCATTAACTGAGAGATGCTATATTACTCTAGCCCAAGCTATGAATATGAACTTTGGAGGAGCTCCCGCTGGCCCAGCTGGAACTGGTAAGACAGAGACTGTAAAAGATCTTGCTAGAGCCTTAGGTGTTTTTGTTATTGTTACAAACTGTTCTGGAGAACACAGATCCACTGATATGGCTAATATTTTCAAGGGACTTTGCCAATCTGGTCTTTGGGGTTGTTTCGATGAGTTCAATCGTATCGATCTAGAAGTGTTATCTGTGGTAGCTATGCAAGTCGAATCTATTACGTCAGCCAAAAAATTAGGCCTTAAGGAGTTCTATTTCCCAGATGAAACTAATAAAGTTCAACTTAATATGGCTTGTGGTTACTTTATCACTATGAATCCAGGTTATGCTGGAAGACAAGAATTACCAGAAAACTTAAAAGTATTGTTCAGAGGTGTTACTATGATGGTGCCCAGTAGAGAAGTTATTATTAAAGTCAAACTGGCCTCTGTCGGTTTCCAGGATAATAAGGAACTATCTAAAAAGTTTACAATCTTGTATGCTCTTTGCGAGGAACAATTGTCAAAACAAAGACATTATGATTTTGGTTTAAGAAATATTTTGTCGGTATTAAGATCTGCTGGTAACATTCTTAGAAGTGAGCCAGGCGCATCCGAGGAAATGGTTCTTATGAGAACTTTAAGAGATATGAATTTGTCAAAATTAGTCTATGAAGATATTCCACTATTTAATGCTCTTTTAAAGGATATTTTCCCAAAACAAGAAGAGCCAAAGAAGAAAACTTACCCAGAAATGGAAAAAAAGATTAAGGAGAAGCTAGAAGGTGAAAAATTGATCCAATACCCACCATGGGTTCTTAAGATTATCCAACTTTACGAGACTTCGTTGGTTAGACATGGCTATATGTTGATTGGTACAGTTGGAACTGGTAAGACTTGCATTTCTAACATTCTGTGTGAATGTCTGTCTGATATACAACATAAACACGTTCAAAATAGACTTAATCCAAAAGCTTTTACTTCTCAAGAAATGTATGGTGTTAAGAATATGACAGGAGAGTGGACCACTGGTATTTTTGCTGAAATTTGGAGAAAAGCCAATGAGAAGAAAGCAAACAAACCTATCAATTGGATTGTCTGTGATGGTCCTGTCGATGCTATTTGGATTGAAAACTTAAATACAGTCTTAGATGACAATAAGGTTTTAACATTGGCTAATGGTGACAGATTGTTTATGTAGGATACTTGTAAAATGGTGTTCGAAGTCGAGAATCTTAACAACGCATCGCCCGCCACTGTGTCTAGGTGTGGTCAAATTTTTGTGTCCGAAAAGGATCTTGGTTTTGAACCTGTTATTGAGGGTTGGATCCAACAAAGAAACAAGGATTCGGCTCTTGCATCTAAAGGATCAGAAACTTCCTCAAAGCCCTCTGTCGATAAGCTTTTTAACAAAGATGACGCCAGTAGAGTTCAAGGAATTTTCGATAAATGGTTTGTAAAACACAAAGCTATCGATGTTATGGACAAAATTGGTTTCAAGAATCCTACTATGGAGATCGCTCAAATTTTGAAAGCTACTATGAGTTTGAACTTACTAAATGGTATTTTGTTACCATTTTTAACCTCAAAAACTTTCAACAAAAATTTCAATGAAGCTGAATACGAGATGATCATCATATTTTCAATTTTATGGGGTGTAGCTGGTGCCTATGAGCCAAAAGAAAGAGCTGAGTTCACAGAGTGGCTTAGAGACAAAGGCGCACCACTTCCAAGACTAAAGGAAGGAGAATCTATGTTTGATTACATTATTAACATTGATCAGAGTGGTACTGTTGAATGGAAAGCTATAGATCCACCAATATGGAAGCCTCCAGCAAGACTAGAGTTTGCTCAACTTTTGTTACCAACCATCGACTCTAGTAAGTCTCAAAAAATGATAGATTGGATTTCTACTCAACCAAGAAACACGATTTCTAACAGGTCTGTGTTAGTCATAGGTAGTTCTGGTACAGCCAAAACATCATCCATTCTGATGTATTCCACCAGATTTGATCCAACAACTATGCTTTTACATAGAATAAATTTTTCATCAGCTACTCAGCCACATCACTTCCAAGCTGCTATAGATTCCGTATGTGAGACCAAAATTAGAAAAGGTTTCGGTCCAAAAGATGGTAAGAAGATGACTGTGTTTATCGATGATTTTAGTATGCCAGAAATGAACGATTGGGGTGATCAGATTACCCTAGAAATTGTAAGAGAACTTATGGAAGACTCATATTTCTATAGATTAGAAAAGAACGAAAGAGGTACTTCTAAGTATATTGAGAACTTACAATATATCGCCGCTATGGGACATCCAGGTGGTGGTAGAAACGATATTCCAAATCGTCTCAAAAGACAGTTCTTTATATTCAACATGACCTTACCAAGTAGAGTTGACCTGATTTTCAATCCAATTTTATAGAAAATGTTCCCAAGTAAGCAATTCTCAGCAGATACATACAAGATCATAGAGTCGGTCGCAGGTTCTACAATCAAACTTTGGAACAAAGTTAAGTCACAGTTGTTACCAACTCCAGCTAAGTTCCACTATGTTTTCAATTTAAGAGATGTCAGTAGAATTTTCAAGGGTATGGTTCAAGTTACATCTAATACTGTCAACAAAGTTGACAGACTTAATAAAAGTGAGATTAAGCCAGAGGTATTCACTATAGCTTTATGGAAACATGAATGCGAAAGAGTTTTCGTTGACAAACTTATATCAGTTAAAGATAAAGAGATGACTATGAACTTTATAAACGAATCTACTGTCGAAAGTTTCCCTCAATATGAGGCCGATATATTAGAAAAACTTTGTACAAAAAGTATGTATTTCGTAGATTTCATGGCTGAGGATGTAAGAGATGACGATGGAATGATTATAGAAGAGGGTCCTAAAATTTATGAGGCGCTTTGGGACATTAACATTGTGAGAAAAAGATGCGATGAACTATTAGAAATTTATAATGAGAAATTCCCTGCCAAAAAAATGAACTTGGTCTTATTCGACGATGCTTAGGGTCATTTAATCAGAGTCTCTAGAATAATCCAAATGAAAAGATCCTCTGCCTTACTAGTAGGTGTCGGAGGTTCTGGTAAGCAATGTTTGACTAGATTAGCAGCAGATATAGGTAGACACATAACATCTCAACTTGTCTTGACAAAAACTTACAACGAGAACAACTTGAAGGAAGACATTAAATACTTGTTCGATGTTGCTGGTCATAAGGGAAAACCTATTTCTTTCCTCTTGACAGATGCCGAGGTCAAACATGAAACATTCTTGGAGTATATCAATATGGTGTTGAGTACCGGTGAAATTCCAGGACTCATTCCAAAGGATGAGAAAGAAATTTGGCTTGGAGACGTTAGAACTGAATTTGTTAAGAAATTTAAGGATAACAAAGAGCCTAGTGCTATGGAGATTTACGATTACTTCTTAGATAGACTTAGAGATAACTTACATATAGTTTTATGCTTCTCTCCAGTTGGTAACAAATTTAGAGAAAGAGCAAGAAAGTTCCCAGCCTTATTCAATGAATGCTCTATCGATTGGTTTATGCCATGGCCAGCAGAGGCTCTATCAACAGTCGCAGAACAATCTTTAGCAAGATACGGAGAAATCCATACAACACCCGAGATTATGGCTGAGTTACCAAAGTGGATGGCTAACGTACACAACCAAGTCAACGATGCCTGTGACTTGTATTATGCTAAGATGAGAAGATCAGTTTTCGTAACACCAAAGTCATATCTATCTTTCTTAGCCTCCTATCAAGATCTATACGGCAAAAAGTATGCTGAGCTAGATGAGGCCGAACAAAAATTCAATATTGGTCTACAAAAGATCAGTGAGGCCAAAGAGGATATCGCACTGCTAGAAAAAGGCTTAAAAAAAGAAGAGGAGAAATTAAAGATAAAGAGAGAAGAAGTCGATGTGTTAATTACGGAACTTAACAAACAAAAAGCCGCCGCTCAAAAGAGAGGTGACGAAGTTGGAGCCGATAAGACTAGAATTGAAGGTGAGGCTGCTGTTATCGGGAAAGAAAAGTTAGACTGCCAAGCTTCACTTGACATAGCCTTACCAGCTCTTTTCAAGGCTCAACAAGCTGCTGCTAAGATCACAATTAAAGATATCGCTGAGTTAAAAGGTAACCCTAATCCACATATTGTCATGAAATATGTAGTTGATGCTATGGCTTAGTTACTTAACAAGAAAATTAGATGCGATATTAGTATAGTAGAAGAGTATGCTTGTAAAAAGGATAAAGAAGAGAAAAGAGGCTTTATTATGATGCAAGATTCTTGGGCACAAGGTGGTAAGGTCGCTTTCTTTGATGCCGACTTGGTCAAAGATCTACAAAAAATGGCTGATGAGAAGAACGCAAACTTAGTTAATGATGAGATTTTAGAGCTTATTGAGCCATACACTAGGGGTCAAGAGACCTGGCTAACTTACGACAATGCTAAAAATGCTTCTACCGCTATTGCTGCTTTAAGAGAATGGATGGTTCAGATCGAGTCTTTCTCAATCAATACAAAGGTTATCAAGCCAAAGAGGCTTGCTCTACAGCAATCAGAAGAAAAACTCTCAATTGCCATGGCAGCATTGGGCAAAGCTATGGCCGAATTAGACATCATCAAGGCCAAATGTGACGAATTAGATGCCGTATTCAGAAAGACTAACAACGAAAAGAACGATATCGAGGAACAAGCTAGAAAATCAAAGAAGCAAATTGACCAAGCTAACAGATTGATTAATGGTCTATCAGATGAGAGAGAGAGATGGGACAAAGATGCCAGGGAACTAGGAGAGAAGAAAAGGAAACTAATTGGAAATGTTGGTTTGAGTACCTCTTTCATCTCCTATTGTGGACCATTTAACGCTGAATTCAGAGATTTTATTGCCAATGAGAGGCTAATTGCGGATTTGAGAAAGATGGGCTTACCATTTGAGGCAACTATATATCAAGATTTGACTAACTTCTTAGTCGATGATGCCACTGTATCCGAATGGAATTTACAAGGCTTACCAAAAGATAGTTTATCCATTCAAAATGGTATTATGGTAACTGCATCTTCAAGATTCCCAATGTAGATTGATCCACAAGGCCAAGGAACTTACTGGGTCAAAAATAGATACACTGAATTAAAAGTTGTAAACATTAATAACGAGAAGAAGTTCAGAGAGGGGTTAAACTCTACTATCGAAAACGGAGAAGTTTTGGTTATTGAAGGTATCGAGGGTGATGTTGACCCTATTATGGACCCAGTCCTCGAGAAACAGATTGTTAAAAAAGGTAAATCTTACAAGATTACAGTTGGAGGAGCTGAGCTTGACTGGAACAATAAATTCCTGGTCTTTATGACATGTAACTTGGGTAACCCCAAATTCTCACCTGAGCTCTCAGCTAAGACAACAATCATTGACTTTACCGTCACACAAGTTGGTCTAGAACAACAATAGCTATCTGTTGTGTTAACTAAAGAACAAAGGCAATTAGAAGAAAGTTTGAACACCCTAAACAGAGAGGTCACTCAAAATAAGAAAGATCTTAAACTATTAGATGATTTACTTTTGAGAAAGTTGACAACTAGTACTGGTAACTTGCTAGAAGATACTGAATTAGTAGAAATTTTGAATAATACTAAAACTCAATCCAAAGAGGTTAAAAATAAGCTAATAGATGCTGAAGTTAAGACCAAAGAAATTAACGAAAAAAGGGAGGCCTATAAGCCAGTTGCTATCAGAGGTGCTGTATTATACTTTACAATGCTAGAAATTGCCCAAGTAAACTGGATGTATAACTCATCTTTGAATCAGTTCTTAGCTTTATACAACTAGGCTATCGATACAGCTAAAAAAGAAACTCTACCAACTAAAAGAGTTGATAATATTAGCAAAAATTTAACATATAAAATTTACAGATATGTTGATAGAGGTCTTTTCGAAAGAGATAAGCAAATTTTCTTACTGATGATATGCTTTAAGACTTTGACAACAGATAAGAGACTAAATGGTAACGATGTTTCCATCTTTTTGAAAGGTGAGGATGCTCTAGACAAAGCTGGCTCAAAACAAAAGCCATCTGCTGATTGGTTAACCGATAAAATATGGATGGCAATTCTTGCTCTAAGTACTCACAAATTTAACGGAGATTCAATGGCATTCTTTAAAAACTTACCTGATAGTGTTAGCAATAATATAGAAGTTTGGAAAAAGTGGGCCTATGACAAAGCTGAACCAGAAAAACATCCTATCCCAGACTACAATGATCAAATCAACTCAGACAAAGATATGGGACATTTCTTAAAACTTTGTATATTAAGAACTTTCAGAAAAGATAGAGTTCAGACTTCTTGTGAGCACTTCATAGATGCTACCCTAGAATCCCCAGAAATAGAAGGAGTAGTTATTAAATATTCAGATCCAATTACAAATCATCTAAGGGACACCTTTAATGATGCATCTCCAAGCCACCCAATTCTGTTCTTATTGTCCGCTGGTGCTGATCCAACCGGTGATGTCGATGAGCTTGCTAGAACAAAAAGAAGATCTATGCAAAAAGTATCTCTCGGAGAAGGCCAGGAAATCAAAGCCCAAAACTTAATCAATGAGAGTTACGAAAAAGGTAACTGGGTTATGTTACAAAACTGCCATTTAGGTTTGAAGTTTATGGCTTATCTAGATAATTATTTGCTCGATGAAGAATTTGTCGCAAAAGCTGAACCTGATTTTAGAATTTGGATGTCTTGTGAGCCTAGAGATGGTTTCCCATTAGGTCTTTTACAAAAAGCTGTTAAAGTTACCAACGAGCCACCCAAAGGTATCAAAGCTGGTATTAACAGAACATTCTCAACTCTTGTAAACTCAGAATTCTTAGAAAAGATAGATCATCCAAATTGGAGAACTTTGACATATGCTGTTTGCTTTTTACATTCTGTAGTTATTGAGAGAAAGAAATTCGGACCATTAGGATGGAATACGTCATACGAATTTAACAATTCGGATTTGACTGCATCCTTGTTATTCGTAGAAAGATATTAGGACAATTTGCAAAAAATTAGTGGCCAAGCTATGAATCCAAACCAAAACTTCCAAATTAATTTTGTTGAGGTTATCTATATGATTTCAGAAATTCAGTATGGAGGTAGAATTACAGATAATTTGGACAGAGAACTATTTAATGTCTACGGTGAAGGCTATTTCAGAGAGACTATCTTTACCGACGAGTTCAATCTTGGAAAAGTTGCAAGAGAAATTGATGGAAAAGAGTCTGTCTTTTACTATAAAATTCCAAAATACGTTGATTGGAAGGACTACGTTGAATTTATCTTAGGTAAAGACCTACCAGAGGTCGACTCTCCAGAAATATTCGGTTTGAACAATAACGCCGATCTAACATACAGACTCAAGGAAACTGGCCGTTTGATTACTACAATTATGGACACTAGACCTAAAGATTCTGGTGATTCTTCAGGAAAATCCAGAGATGAAATTATTCAAGAAAAATGTAGAGATTTACAACACCAAATCACTTACGAATATATGGAAATTGAGGTCAAAGAGATATTAGCTAAAATGCCAGGACCCAAAGGTTATCCAGACAAGGGTATGCTCGTGCCACTTAACATTTTCTTAAAACAAGAAGTTGATAGAATGACACATATCTTATATTTAGTAAGAAAGACATTCTCGGATATTATTGATGCTGTCGATGGAAGTATTATTATGACACCTGATATCGTTGACTCTATTGATGCTCTGTTTGATGGTAAAGTACCAAAAAGATGGGTAAATGATGCCTCTGGTGCTGAAATTTCATGGATTAAGTCTTCGTTCCCATTATGGTTTGCATCACTTTTAGAAAGAAACTTGCAAACAAATACTTGGTTAAGAAACGAGAGGCCAAAGACCTTCAGTTTAGCTGGTTTCTTCAATCCACAAGGTTTCTTAACAGCTATGAAACAAGAGGTTGTCAGACTAAATAAAAATAAAGGAGGTGGTGGTGCAAAAGGAAACACAGACTCCTTAGATAAATGGTCTATGGAACTTGTTGATTATTCTTGTTCAGTTCTAAATGAAAGACAACAAAGAGAGATGGAGAATGTCAGAGAAGCACCTGGAGAAGGTGTCTATATCCATGGATTGTGGTTAGAGGGTTGTAAATGGAGAAAAGATACATTAGACGAAGCTACCGAAAAGAAGATGACATATCCACTTAACATTTTGCACGTAACCGCGTTCGCATCTGATGCGAAAAAAGGAGGCCGTCCAGAACAAGATAGAAGAGAAAACGCCTACAACTGCCCAGTATATAAATATCCTATGCGTACGGATAGATATCTAGTCTTTAGAGTGCTATTGCCATGTATTGGAGGAAGCAGTGATGCTAGTATGTGGAAAAAGAGAGGAGTAGCTCTTTTATGTTCAATTGATTAAGAGAGATTTTATAAAGATAAAGCTATTGGATGGCTACAATTAAGTAAAAGTAATATACATAAATAAATTAACATAACTTAAAGTAAAATACACCATTATTGTAATAATTTCAGTATAACATTAATAATTGCGATAAGCAGCCA
>Ga0138261_1402508_pt1 | contig 14067 bp, 8 predicted proteins | sample RNAA_720151113_FD_105266 | JGI IMG/M metagenome (GOLD analysis project Ga0138261, IMG submission 105266) | Metatranscriptomics of polar marine prokaryotic and eukaryotic communities from Palmer Station, Antarctica after 72hr light incubation -... | ecosystem: Environmental > Aquatic > Marine >...
GTTACTTGGCTTTTTTAATATCTAAATTCAAACGAATTATTTAACTTCTTCTTTTTTTGCTTCTGTTGGCTTATCAGCTTTCTTTAGCTTTTCTTCCTCAACCTCTTCCTTTACAATAATTCCTTTTTCAACTAGAATATTATACCAACCAAAAATCTTTTTAATATCAGACACATATACACGTTCTTCATCAAAATCAATATATTTTTTAAACTCAGAAGATAATTCTGTTTTTCCAGGTATTTCAATTTCGGCATATCCATTCTTATCAGCCATATCAGTTAAGACATCTTTTAAAAGAATATCCTCGCTTACGCTATAAACGCTAATATCTTCAAGAGAGGATATTTTATAAGACGAATAAGCATTAAACCTTTTTCCGTCTTTTAACGATTCAACAATTACACCATTTGGTGATTGCGCTACTAACTTTTGTAAACCTGGTTTTCCACCAATTGTAAATATACCTGTTAAATTCATCTATAAAAATTTTGCGCTAAAGTAACACTTTATACTTGAAACTAAGGAAAAAAATTAATGTTTATCTAATGCTGAACTTCAAATTGGAACGTTGAAGCACCTTTACTTGAATTCATTCTAATAAAATAATTACCTACTTGATATTTTGTCGTATTTAAAATAATCTTGTAAGATTCAGTATTAACTTTATCAGCATATACTTTCTGAATCAACTTTCCAGTAATATCCATAACTGTTATAGCCATTTCCTCATCAACCAAACTTTTAAATTCTGTAATCAAATATTCGTTTGCAGGATTTGGATATAGTTTGAAATCGGATACTACTTCTTCAGTCCCATTTACTCCAGTACTTTGACTGCTACCTGGAGCATCAATTAACACATGATGTTCTAATTCACAACCGTTTGCATCAATAACAATAACAGTATAATCTCCTTCACACAACCCATATATATCTTCCTCGGAAATTTCAGTACCGTTATTCCATGAATATGAATATGGAGCAACACCACCGGACGCTAAAATAGAAGCCTCACCAGCACATGTAATTGCAGTGTCATTTACCAACCAAACTGTTTGCACTGATAATGCAGAAGGTTGTTCAATTTCTATCTGAACACTATCCGAACAACCCGCCAAATCACTAACTACTAATTGATGAACTCCTGCTGGTAATTGTGGGTTTTCAATTGAAGGAATTGATGGGTTTCCCCAATTATAATTATAACTACCTGTTCCTCCTTCTACCGCTATATCTGCAATACCGTTTTTGATACCGTTACATTCAGTATTTATCGTAGAAAGTACTTCGACCGATAATTTATCAGGTTCAAAAATACTAAAATTAACCAATTTTGATATTCCATTTTTATCGGTAATTGCTACATTGTAATTTCCAACGGCAAGACCTGTAACCGTTGATGATGTTTCAGATGAATCATGAAACCAATCCATTGTATAAGGTTCGAAAAACGACTCAACGCCTAAATCAATTTCTCCATCATTACTTCCATTACAGCTGATATTCTTAATATTATTCACAGAAACATTAATCCCCCTTAAACTTTCATACATCACTTCTGCACTCTGAGCATGTGCTTTTAAATCCGCTAAATCAGATCCTGCTAAAATAGCGAAAGCAACAACAAGTGAGTCACCTGAAGGAACAGAGTAAGGACCATGTGAGATAATATGAGCTACATTCCCAGAAGCTGTAACATGATTTATTCCACCACTCATAGATTGAAATTCTTCAGCATCATCAAAACCATCTTTTAAATTGATACCATCATTTCCTGATTTATCAAATGCGTAATAATTAACCTTCTTAGATCTTAGCGCCTTAATTCCTGCATAAATACCTCCATCTTCATATACATATCCTAAGTTTTTACTTTCGTCAAAACCAGCGTTATTTTCATTAGCGTTTCCTATATCCCAATCTCCATAAAGACCTAAATAGATATCATTCATCGGCACAGCAGTTGGATTCTTAATAATGTACTCGTAAATTATATAGTCTTCATTTGGAGCAGTCCCCCAAGCATATGCTATATGATCCACTTTTACTCCAATAGGATTAATGGCCCATGAATCTTCTAAATTTCCTTTTGCACAAAAATCGGCACTTCCTAATTGAACAGTTGCTGGGTCAAAAGAAATTAATTCGTAATCTTCATAAGAAAGTACGTTAGCCTCAGAAATACCTAATAGTACGCCCATTTCTTTAACAATACTTCCTCCTCCTTTATAATCAACCCCTAATCCAGCACCAGTATATGTGTGACCAATTCTACCGTGGTTATTAAAGCTTAAATCTAAATTATTAGTGGTAATATCAATATAATCCTTATTTACTTTTACACTTAAATTATCAAACCACACATTCGCCCCATCCGTGATCTCTATATCAAAAAAAGCACTAGAATTTATTCCTGCAGTTCCAGATACAACAAATTTAAAATCAGTCGCAGTTTGTTTCGACTCATTTGAACCTAAAGAAAATATAAATGAAATTGAATCTAGTACTACAGACATCCCATCATTAGATCTTAATAACACTGAGATATTTGAAGTTGCTCCCAATTGATTAATCAATTCTAAATTTAATGATACAGTATCTCCTTGTGCTAAATTTTGATCAAAACCATCATCCGTTGTATGATTAAAATAAGTGATAAATGGATTTGATATTGGTAATAATGCTTGATGAGCATTTACTCTTCCCGTACCAAGCATTCCAACATAAATTTCATTTCCAGGAATGTTATAAATATCGTCGGCTGAAGATTTAATGATCGCGGCAATCTTTTGAGGACTTGCGTCCGGATATTCAGATTTAATCAGAGCGGCTAATCCCGAAACGATTGGAGCTGCAAATGATGTACCTCTCCCTATCATTCCCGAACCTCCTCCTCTATATAAAGCGACAACATTATGAGCAGGTGCTACTACATCAATTTTATCATTATATTGAGATCCTTCCTTTCCAGACTCTACCCATTTTTGGTCCAAAGCATTAGTTCCTCCAACAGAAATAACATTAGCATAAGAAGCTGGATAAAAATAAGATGTTACATTACTATTACCCGCTGCCGCAACAACTAAAGCTCCTTTGTTTATTGTTGCGTAATTTATAATATCTTGATTGTATTGATTAAATGAAACTACACCACCCCAAGAACAATTTATTATATCAGCACCATGATCTGCAGCGTATACAATTCCGTCATACGCTCCTGTTAAATATCCATTGCTATTTGCAATTTTAACTGGTAAAACCATTGCGTCATGTCCAATCGCTGCAATATCTTTCTCGTTATTAGTATTTGCAACTGCCATCCCCGTTACTTGATTTCCATGATGACCCAATACTTCCGGATCATTATCGTTATCCCCGATATCCCAACCAATAAAATTATCAATGTAACCATCATAATCATTATCCACTCCATCAATTGGGTCATTATAATTCATCTTTATTCTTCCAATTAAATCTGGATGATCAGTATCAATTCCTGTATCAATAATACCAATTACAACATTTGAATCGCCTTTTTGAATTTCCCAAGCATCAAAAGCATTAATTACAGATAAATGATATTGTGAAGCAACCTGTGGATCATTTGGTGTATATAATAATTCAGGGATAATCTGAACTTCTACATATTCAAAAAGACCGCTACTGTAAAACATTTCAGCAGCTACAAATTCATTAAAATCTGCTGTATAATTAATTTTATATATTGTTGATAGATCAACTAATTTATAACCATCTTTATTTGATTCTACACGTGGCTTATAAATTTTAGAAAACTTTTTAGAAATATTTGAGATATTGAATTTTTTAAATAAATTGGGAATTTCGGTTCCTGAGAACTGATTCAAAACAAATTTTGCTCGGAATTCTTCTTTAACCTTAACAATTAGTTCTCCTTTGATTATTTTCTCCCCCTCTCTTTCAATAACCTGAATATTATTTTGCCCAAGTGAAACCACTGAAAGCATACAAAATATCGTGAATAATAAAAGTTCTCTTCTCATAACACTAAAATAAAAACAGTTAATTAATTAACCCTACTTTTTAAAACGAATTTTATTAGGGATAAGTTACAACACAATACGGGTTAATACTTACTTAACTACAGTTAAATTTAGGTTTTGTTTCTTATTGTCGTAGACTACGGTAACAGTATAGTTTCCTATAGATAGATGGTTAACATTTATATTCAAATTATTTAATTCATTAACTTTTTCAAATATGACTCTCCGACCAACTTCATCAAAAATACTTATTACAGCTTCTCCTTTTAATTCAGGGCTATGTATAGTAATATTATTGTTTGTTGGATTTGGAAATAATGTAACGCCTAAATTTGTTTCTAAATAATTAGAATTTGTTATTAAACCTATATCGATTGTATCCTTAACTATACAATCATTAACATCTGTAACAGTTATCTTATAAGAACTTGCACAAAGGTTAATAGAATGGATACTATCTCTACCAGCATCATCTTCCCATGATATTAAATAAGGAGCAGTTCCTCCCAAAATAATTCCATTAATTTCTCCGCTACAACCTCCAGTGTCCATAATAGTATCTGTAAAATTAATTGATAATTCCTCAGGTTCCGTAATTACAACGGCAATGCTATTAGTACTACCAACGGCATCTGTAACTGTGCAAATATATGATCCTGCACATAAACTTATAGCTGTGTCAGTAGATTGCGCTAAAGAATCATTCCATACAAAACTATAAGGCGCAATCCCACCCGTTCCTTGAACTCCAGATTCACCAGAGCAGTTATCTTTACATAATAAGGCCACATTATGCGATTCAGTCAATTCTATAGTTCTTAAATCTTTATAAACTGTGTCAGACTTTAATGACTGCTCTCTAAGTTCTGCTAAATCAGTACCTGCAACTATCGCAAATGCTATGGTAACAGAATCGCCAGTTGGAATTTCAATCGGACCAACTCCTACAATTTGTGATATATCTCCTAATCCTGCGCTATCTCTACCATTCCCACCCGAAATTGATGTGTATTGCTCTGAAGCTACAAAGCCGTCGTAGTGCACAATACTACCATTATCTCCATTATTATCAAATGCATAATGCTGTAATGATGAATCTGTTAACAGGTGTACTCCGGCATAATTACCTGACGGTTCATATGAATAACCTGTTCTAATTGTTGAATCATATACAGCTATATTATTATTGTATGTATTTATGTCCCAATCTGCGAATAGTCCTACATTAAGTCCCGAAATCGGAGCACCAGAAGTATTTATAATATTATACTCAATAATGATAAATTTTCTTTTATCAGTATCCGCCCAAACTAATGTTTTTTGATTCATAGTTAAACCGATAGTGTTTGCTAATGCAGGATTATCATTAATTGAATTAACTATATCTAAATCAGATTCAATACCTGGATATGTGTATGATAAGTTTCCACTAGATTCCCAGTCACCATCTAAAACAAAACTAGATTTTGTAGCGTCAACTGCTGCCATCAAACCCATTTGATATAAAACTGTTTCACTTCCAGAAATCTTCAGTCCAACCCCTTGAGTTTGCCCGCCAAGTTCATTGTACCCTAATTTTCCTGATGCACCAACAGTAAACTCTAAATCATTGATCGTAAAAGTTAAATAATCAACATTTAATGTTGTTGATATAATTTGCTTAGTGTCATAACTACCATCCTCAAAAATTATTTTAAATTCTACCGCTTCACTTGGAGGTGTTCCTGCTTTAACTTTAAAAGAAAAGGGAATTCCGCTTGTACTTCCGGAAACCCCGCTTGGTATAGCGCCAAAGACTCTTACTGAATCGATCCATTCTATATATGGTGAAGTAGTAGAGATAGTCATTTTAGATGCTGCACTCGAACTTGATAAAACATTAAATAAGTTTCCATAGATGTAAATAGTCTCCCCATCTGTAAATAATCCATCTTGAGTATCTGTAAATACAATACCATCCATAAAAAAACCGGGATTTGTTGTTTCAGTTACAGCTCTATACATGTTTACTAAACCTTCTCCCATTTTACTTTCATAGGTGGAGTTAAAAGGAATCCCACTTAGATCGTCTGCAGTTGCTTTTAATTGCTCCATCACTTGTATTGCTGAATAACTAGGAAACTGACTTTTCACAATTGCTGCTGCTCCCGCCACCATTGGACTTGAGAAAGAGGTACCTCTACCGTTACCCAAGGTTCCTCCTCCATTCTTACTTCTCGTAATTGCTATAGCAGGCGCAACAATATCTACACTTTCATTATAGTTAGATCCTTCAGATCCACTTTGAACCCACTTCTGATTTAAAGTATCAGTACCTCCAACTGAAATCGCCCAATCAAAACTTGCAGGATAAAACTTATCTACTTTATGACTATTACCAGCTGAAGCGACTACTAAACAATTTTTATCTACAGTTGCATACTTCACAATATCTTGTCCAAGTTGCGACCAAGTATTGGGGCTTCCCCAAGAACAATTAATAACACTACAACCATGATCCGCGGCATAGACAATTGAATTATAAGCAGCTGTTAGCTCACCCGCAGCATTAGTTATTTTTATTGGTAATAATTTACATTTAAAACCTACTCCTGCTAGTTGAATTCCGTTATCGGCACTTGCTCCAGCTACTCCCGCAACAAATATCCCGTGCCAACTTGCACCTACGCTTGGATCAGCATCGTTTTCTCCTAGATCCCAACCTCTGAAATTATCAATATATCCATCATTATCGTCATCAATACCGTTGATTACATCCGAATAATTATATTTCACATTATTAAGTAAGTCCGGATGATCAATATCAAACCCAGTATCTGAAATCCCAATTACCACATTTGTATCCCCTTTTGTAACATCCCAAGCTTCATAAGCCTTTATCGTATCTAGAAAATAAAGATCCGACAACTGCGGATCATTTGGCGTGTATAATAATTCGAACTTGAAGGAAGGTTCTGCATATTCAAACATTCCGGTTTTCAATAAATGAGGTATTATTAACCATGGATCTTGATTACTGTTATATTTCAATTTATAAATTAAAGAAATATCCGTAAAATTTATTCCGTTACCATGTTTAGCTCTTATAGGTTTGGCATGTCGTGGAAATTCTTTCTTGATAGTATTTACACCAACTTTATTGAAAATATATTCTAGTCTAGAATTAATAATCGCATCATTTCTACAATCTGACCGAAATTCATCTTTAACTTTCAGTACAATGGTTTTACTTTCGTAATTAGTACTTGAATTACGTTCTGATTTTTGAGCAATTGAAACTGAAGCTAGTAACAAGAGTGTAGCTGAAATAATAGTTTTCATAGGTAGAATTTTGTAATAACGTATTCTAGTTCCGTACGTAAATTCTTGAAAAAAGTTCTTTTATAATTTCGAATAATCAGGAAGCTTAGTTAATTGCTTAATTACAGCAGGCTCAATTAAAAAAATTTGGTGCTCTAAACCATTTGTAAGTACAATATATTTCACATCATAAACTTTATTATAATTGAGTGCTTGATTCATTGTATTGTCACCTATTTTTATCTTTGGCGCCTTACACTCAATTAAAACAATTGGTTTCGAGTTTTGATAGATTAAAATATCTGATCTACGTTGATTTTGATTTACCCTAAGCCCTGATTCTATTTGAATGATACCTTCAGGAAATTTTAAATACTCAACAGCAAATCTAATCCAGTTTTGTCTCACCCACTCTTCCGGCGTAAAAACCAACCACTTTTTCCTTATTGCATCAAAAATACATGGGCGATCTTGACCATCTTTTTTAAATCTGAATTGAAAACTTGGTAAATTGAGTTCTTGCACATTACAAAGGTGCTATTTTTTTTCAATTTTTCGCATTTGATTCATACTCTTGAATACGTAAATAGATAAATACTATTTCAAATAATCGATCAGTACTAAAATCTAAAGTATTTTTATAAAAAATTAGTTAAAATGAGCGATAAATCTAGAGTTTGGACAAGTTGGAACGAAAATATAAAACACCCCTACTCTTATATTTATAAAGTCAAAACTGAAAAAGAATTAATTGACGCTGTCAAAAATTCAGAAAAAGTTAGATTTTTCGGAAGTAAACAATCTTCGGCTAACATTGCTGCGGGAACATCAAACTTAATAGATATAACACAGTACAATAAGATTTTAGATTTTGATACAACAAAACATCAAATTACAGTCCAATCGGGTGTTTTATTAAAAGACTTAATCGAAGCTATAGAAGAAAAAGGTTATTGTATACCTTGTCTACCTGACATTAATACAATTACAATTGGTGGGGCAATCGCCACAGGAACTCATGGTACAAATGGACATTTACTTTCGGAATATATTGCCAAATGCAAATTAATTTTAGCAGATGGAATGATTATCGAAGTTTCAAGTGAAGATGAATTAATTAATGCAGTTCGTGTTTCTATTGGAACGCTAGGTGTTTTTTCTGAAATTACTTTTCAATGCGAACCTATTTATACTCTGCATCTTAAAGAAGGTCCTGAGAAAGATGCTGATTGGTTATTAAGTATTAAAGAAAATTTAAAAAAATACGACTTCCTAAGAATACTATGGCTCCCTCACACTGGAAGTGGATATGTTATTAAAGGAAGTAAAATTGATCCAGACACTGCTATTAATGTTAAAAAAGGTCCTTCTTATTTGAAACATAGACGAACCGCATCTAAAATATTATATAAATACACACATCGATTCCCTTGGTTTACGGCTATCGCTAACAAGATTTTATATTTTGCTTTTTTCAGAAGTATAAAAGAACACAAAGGATCATTATACCAAGCAACAGTAACTAAATCAAGAGGTTCTACAATTGAACTAGCTGAATGGACAATCCCATTACGCAAATTTGAAAAAGTTTTTACTGAATTAAAAACAGAAATTAATAATTGGGATAACAAATCTTTTATTCATATTCCAATGGATGTAAGATTTGTAAAAAAAGACCAAGCTTGGTTAAGTTATGCTTACAATGAGGATATTGTAACAATGGGTTGTGTTTGCAGAAACTCGGCAACAGCTGATGAATATGAAGCATTTAAAACTATTGAGAAAATTTTCATTAAACATGGAGGAAAACCTCATTGGGCAAAACGTTTTGAAGCAAAAGATAAGGAATTAGAAAAACTATATCCAAAATGGAACGATTTTAAAAAATTAAGAAAGGAAATGGACCCTACGAATAAGTTTTTGAATAATTATTTGTCTGAAATTTTTAACGAACCAAAATCATGATTTTTCCTAAAGCTGTATTATTTGATTTTGATGGAGTTGTAGTTGATAGTTACGAAGCGCATTACAACGCTTGGAGCGCAGCATTTTTTGAATTATTTAATACAAATATTTCTCCGTTTCCACATCAATCTCATTCAGGGAAATCGCCGATGTTAATCGCTCAATATTTTTGCGAACAAATAAATAAAGCAGAACAAACAGAAGATTTATTTTTATTGAAAGGTGAATACCTACACAAAGGTTTAATTGCGCCCAACCTACTTCCAGGAGTTCATGAAATTCAACAGCTACTTTCGGAAACAAACACCCCATTTGGAATAGCAAGTAATGCCACTAAGAAATTTATAGAAAACAGTATTCAACAATTAGATATCAAATTTGATGTTTTTATGGGTGTTGAAGATTACGAATTCCCAAAACCTCACCCTGAAGCGTACATTTCATTGGCAAAGAAATTAAACGTTGCTCCTGAAAATTATAAAAATACTTGGATCTTCGAAGACAGTATCACCGGTACTAAAGCTGCGAAATCAGCAGGAATGGTTCCGATTGGAATATTAACTCAATATTCTAAAGAAGAATTACAAGAAGCAGGAAGTATAATGGTTTTCCCTACACTACTTGAAGCTTACAAATACTTAGTTCCGTTATCTTAAAATTGCTTTTATCATCCTGTTTTTACCTTGCATATCTTGTCTCATTTCTAGATCAGCGTAACCTTTAGTTTCTAACATCGCTAAAGTTTCTGGACCAAAGTTTTCATGTATTTCAAAATATAAACGCCCTCCTATATTTAGATTATTCAAACCGAAGCTTGCAATTGTATCATAAAAGATTAGAGGTGTTTCATCAGGAACAAACAGAGCTAAATCAGGCTCATATTCCAGTACATTTTCATGCATTACATTTTTCTCAACAATTGGAATATAAGGAGGATTTGAAACAATTACATCAAACTTGTCATCACCCCAGTCAGATTTATTTAAAACATTCATCCTAAAGAAATCTACATCAAGTTCTAGTTGCTCTGCATTTACTTTTGCAATATTAATAGCTACTTCTGAAATATCACAAGCTAAAACCCTAGTATTTAGTAAAATATTTTTTAATGCTAGTGGAATACATCCACTCCCAGTTCCTATATCTAGAATAGATGACGACTTTTTTTCAGATTGAATTATCCAATGAACTAACTCCTCTGTTTCTGGTCGGGGAATTAAAACACCTTTTTCCACACTAATTTTCAAATCATAAAACCAAGTTTCACCAACCACATATTGCACTGGTTCATTCTTTTTTAAAGCTTTGATTCCATATAGAAATTTTAAAATTTCACTTTCAGATAACGCTTTATCTTTATCTAATAAAAGATCAGTTCTACTCATACCCAACCAAGCATCACAGCAGATTGAAAAATATATTTTAGACTCTTCAAAGTCTTCTAATTCTTGAAGAAAAAAGGACTTTACCGATGATAATTTATTATCTGAAATCTTCATACATTCTAAATTTTAGAGAATGAACCATCCTCAGTCTCATTTTCATTAAAATCCTTCAACTCGTATTTTTTCACTTTAATGGAGTCGATATTAAAAGTATCCCGTAAAGCTTCATAAGTGGTATCAATAAAACCAAAACTATACATAACGATAGAATCGTGTACACCTAAACTATCGTATTTCATCCATGGACCATCACGCCACCCTGCGTCAGAAAAATCACCTTTTAATTTTTCTTCCCCGTTTGAATAAAAATATCGCCAGACACCATACTTATAGCCCTTTTTCCATTGTCCAAACTCACGTTTAACACCATTATAAAAATACTTCAGTCCAATACCTTCCTCACGTCCCCAATTGTATTTTACACTATCTTCAACCTGTCCATTATCATAATATAAAACCCAGGTACTATCTTTTATTCCATCAGTAAATTTCCCAACATAATTTACCGAACCATTACTATTGTATCCTTTCGAAAAACCAATTCTTAAATCATTTCCCCATACTTCCTCAACTCTTAGTTTTCCATTTTCAAAATATCGCTTGGAAACACCACTAGCTTCTCCATAATCAAAACGACTCTCCTCTTTTAGATTTCCATTTTTATACCACCAAGTCCAATCTCCGATTTGATTCCCAAAGTAAAATTCCCCAGAAGATTCTTTTTTACCATCTTCATAGTATCGAATCCACGAACCATGTTCAACACCTTCAATCATTCTACCTTTAGCTTTGATTTTTCCGTTAGAATAAAAAACCTCAACATCTTCAGTATCAACACCACAGGCAATTAAGGAAAAAGTTGAAATAAAAATATAGATAAGAAGTCTCACAGAGTAATTTTAGTTCAAATATAGCCAATCAAAAGCATTTTTAAAGTAAATACATCATAGTGATTAAGGTTATAAAACATATACTAGAACTACTTTAATTATTGAAGTTTAGAAACAAAAAAAGGGTGCTAATAATAAGTGCCCTTTTCAAAAATATTATTTTTTATTATCTCGTTTTTATAAACTTTATCATTCCCGAAGCATTATTAAACTTCACGTAATAAATCCCTTCAGAAAAATTAGAAACGTTTACTTGATTCTCCGATGTTTTTGCAACAACCTTACCTACTTGATTCAAAATAGTAGCTTCTTTAAAATTACCTTCTAAATTTAAAACTGAAGAACTTGGATTAGGAAATACTTTGAAATCATCAACAGATAATTCACCGGAATTATTTGTTGGACTATCTGAAATTTCTAGATAATCAACATTAACATTCCCTCTTTCGAACTCCATTCTTAAAATATGAGTTCCAGCAGTTAAATAAGCAGCACCTACATACTCAACCAATTCATAAGAAGTCCAACCAGCAGTATATACCATATCCGTAGCTTCAACCCATTCCAAATTATCTATTAATAATTTAATTTTACCGACAGGTGAATTAAATTGATCCATAGGCTGTGCTATATTATAAAATACATTATACCATCCAGAAGCAGTCGCGTTAATTGTATATTCTAACCATTCTCCATCTTCAACATACCCTACACCGTAATCGTTACCCGAGATAACTTCTACATCTGGATCAGAATTAGCTCTGTAAACATTTGAAGCGGGATCAGGTTCATAATTAGTGTTTACCTCATGAAATGCAATTCCTTCTCCACCTTCATCATAATCTTCAGCTTCAACTCTCCCAGGAACTTCTATCGAAGTCCCTTCAAACGGAGTTTGTCCTGCAAAAAGATCCTCAACGGTAAATGAGACTTCTTCAGAAACAGTTAAATCTCCTTCATCTTCAACTGTAAAAGTGATTAACTCATTTCCTTGCCAACCGTTAGTTGAAGAAACAGTTGCTATTCCATCTAAAATTGAAATATTAATTGACGAATTTCCAGAATAAGTATAAATCAGATTATCATCACTTGTAGCTATATCTTCAAATGCATTTGTTAAATCAATTGTAAATGAACTAAAGTTTACAGCTAAATTGTCATAATCGGGAATTGAATTATCTACGTATGGAGATTCGTTGGTTTGTGTTCCTTTTTTATAAATCTCAATATTTCCTTCACTTGGATAAACATTGATATACATTTTTCCATTTTCTTCCCAAAAATCTGTTATCGCAGAAACACCTTGTTGTACATTCCAATCACCTGTTAATCCGTCCATATCAACTACCAAAGTAATTGGACTTTTAACGGTTAAGTCTGCTAAATACGTCGAAACATTAACATTATATTGTCCATTTATCGAATTCCAAGAAACCAAAACTTTATCTGCAATTTGATTATATGTAACACTGGGTGAAAATTTCAACTTCTGCATTTGATAAGTTAAAAACTCAGATACAGTTCCTACCCATAAATCTCCAGCATCAACTTTTTGTTTAATGTAGTTAATGTGTGCTCGATAAGCGTTAACTGTTACACTTCCCCAACCTGCATCACCTACATTATGTAGCTCTCTATTAGACCATAAGCTATTTGCTATAGCATTATCAACTTCATCATTTAAAACATTAGCTTGTCCTTGATCACTTAATGCTTGATCATTCGCATCAAAAACTTGGACTGAAGTTCTAAAGAAACCATCCGCATCTGGATAATAATAGTTCTCATCACTATTTTCATAACCATTTCTATGAAACTGTGCATCTCCAACTCTTGGTGAATTCCAACCTGTTCTAGACCCCAAATACCCCATTTTTTTTAGTGTATCATTCGCCGCATCCGTAAATCTATCATATGGATAGATGTAATATTTAGGCGTAAAACCAGTATTATATTCTATTGAATTATGTGCTTCTACAACTTGTTGGTGAAAATTAGCGCCATTAACATCTTCTCCCCAAGCATCGCCTACGTCAGCATCGCAAGGAGACCAACCTGCATTTCCAACCGCACAATCATGTGTGTGAGAATGGCTCATAATTTCATGATTATGCTGCGCCATCATAATGTTCTTGGCATAATCATACGGAGTAGAAAACCCATTCACATCTCTGTTCGCTTCACAAGCATTAGCAATAGCGCCAAAAGTAAACTTGATATCTCTGTTAGAACAAATCGTATCAGCATATTGCCATATACCGTCCACACCAATATCTCCATAATCATCATGAATAATTGTGTAAGCTCCTTTTGCATTATTTTTCCAAGCTGCAATTTCTCCTGTTGGAGATTGAGCTGATATTATAAATGGGCATAATCCAAAAAGCAACAAGCCAATTTGCTTTCTGAATGGTAAGTGGGGAGTAATCATACTGTATAGTA
>Ga0138261_1205474_pt1 | contig 13947 bp, 13 predicted proteins | sample RNAA_720151113_FD_105266 | JGI IMG/M metagenome (GOLD analysis project Ga0138261, IMG submission 105266) | Metatranscriptomics of polar marine prokaryotic and eukaryotic communities from Palmer Station, Antarctica after 72hr light incubation -... | ecosystem: Environmental > Aquatic > Marine >...
CGCCAAACACCAAAGGTGGTACAGACTTTGAAGCTACTTTAGACTTAGAATAGAATTTTTACAGGCCCCAGTGGGGCAAAACTAAAGAACCGGAGGTTCAAAATGGCTTTACAAGCTACAGTAACAGAAATAGACAGTGTGCCTGAGGCACTTCGCTCAGCTTATATTGAAAAAGACGGTGCGTTTCACTTAGATGTGGATGGCATGGTGGACAAGTCCAAGCTGGACGATTTCCGCTCCAACAACGTTAAATTGCTTAAGGATATTGAAACCTTGCAGGGCAAATATAAAGACGTGGATGTGGACCAGTATGCCGCTTTCGTCAAAGCCCAAACAGAGGGCAGTGATAAAAAGCTGATGGATGAAGGCAAAATTGAGCAATTGTTGGAAGAGCGCACAAAAAGAATGCGTGAGACTCATAATAGCGAAATTGAGAAAGTTCAGGGTGAGAATGACACCCAAAAACGCCAACTAGAAGGACTAATGATAGATAATTCTGTTCGTGATAGCGCAACCAAACAAGGCGTGGCCACAACGGCAATGGACGACGTCATACTCCGGGCTAAAACGGTCTTCCAGTTGAAGAATGGCCAAGCCACTCCTTTTGACGTAAATGGAGATGTGATTTATGGCTCGGGCTCTTCTGACCCGATGTCTGTGGACCAGTGGGTAAAAGGTCTCACAGGTTCAGCACCCCATTTATTCACCCCCTCCAAGGGTGCAGGTGGAAGTCACGATAACCGGGGCGGTTCCGGCGGCAACCAAGTAACTAGAACCGAGTTTGACTCCATGGACCAATTCTCTCGGTCAGAATTTGCCAAGAAAGGCGGCAAAGTGGTTGACTAGGTGTGCTGCCCTGTGTTATAATGTTCGTAACAGTAGCGGAGTTACTGACCCTTTGAGATTCCAGTGGAATCTAGACTAAAAAAATTGAGGGCGCTACTGTCCTCATTACTTAAACTTTTTGAGGAATTTCCTAATGGCTAACGTCTTAACTGATTTAGCAGCTGACATTTACAAAGCAGCCGATACTGTCGGCCGTGAATTAGTCGGCTTTATCCCAGCAGCAACTATCAACGCAGACAGCTCAGAACGAGTTGCTAAAGATGGCGTTATTCGTGCTGCTTACACTCGTGCAGCTACTGCTGGCGACATCGCAGAGTCTATGACCATTCCGGAAGGAACAGATCAGACTGTTGATAACAAAACCATGACAATCAGCAAAGCTCGTTCTGTCCAGATTCCTTGGACTGGCGAGGACATGAAGCATGTTGCTAATGGTGCTGGTTTCGAAACCGTATATGGTGATCAAGTGGCTCAGGCCATGCGTACCCTAACGAACGAAATGGAAACAGATTTGGGTGTTGCGGCTTATCAAGGTGCATCTCGCGCCATCGGTACAGCTGGCACTACTCCATTCGCTTCTAACTTTGATTCGGTAGCTCAGGCTCGCCAAATTATCGTTGACAACGGTGGTGTTACTAACGATGGCCGTTTAAGCCTTGTTATCAACAGCTCAGCTGGCACTTTAATGCGCAACTTAGCAAGTTTGAACCAAGTTAATACTTCTGGTGGTGATACTTTACTACGTCAAGGCGTATTATTGGACCTTCAGGGCGTTTCAATGCGTGAATCAGGTCAGGTAGCATCCCACACCAAAGGTACTGGTACTAGCTATGCAGTGAACAACGCCGCAACTGAGCTTGTTGGCCAGACTGTAATCACCCTTGACGGTGGTTCAGGTACTGTGATCGCTGGTGACTGTGTGACCTTTGCTGGTGATGCCAACATCTATGTAGTTCAAACTACCCTTGGCGGTGGTGATGTTGTATTGAATGCTCCAGGCTTAATCGCTGCAGCAGCCAACGACGCAGCAATGACAGTTGGCAACAGCTTCGCTGCTAACGTAATGTTCCACCAGTCGGCTCTTGAGTTAGCGGTTCGCGCCCCAGCAGTACCGGGTGGCGATGACGCAGCAATTGACGCTATGATGGTACAAGACCCACATTCTGGTTTAGTTTTCGAGATTCGTGTTTACAAAGGTTATCGCAAGCAGATGATCGAAGTGGGCGCAGCTTGGGGCACTAAAGCCTGGAAGTCGGACAACATGGCAATTCTCCTAGGGTAAATCCCCTTGATCGGGGGCCCAATTTGGTCCCCCGATCTCTTTTAACCCCCACAGGAAATCACCATGGAAGATTCAAAGAAGACTGCCCCCAAGAAGGCAAAATCCCAAACAACCAAAATGGTGCGTGACGGCAAGACCGCTGACGTCCATAAAGATGAAGTTGCCAACTATGCCAAATATGGCTGGGTGAGCAAGTAAGATGGCCATCGATGCTACTATAGGCGGGGCGACATCAGACAGCTACTCCACTGTAGCTACTGCCGATGCGTACCACGCTAATCATCTATACCACGCCACGTGGACAGCAGCTTCAACAGACAACAAAGAGCGCAGCCTGAAAATGGCCACTCGTTTGTTAGACGAGCGCGTCACATGGGTGGGTTCTAAATACACCAACGAACAAAAACTGCGCTGGCCTAGAAGTTCAGTGACCGACTTGGACGGGTATTCAGTACCAGTCACCACTATCCCCGGTCCGGTGCAAAATGCCACAGCAGAACTAGCCCGACACCTTGCGGTTTCTGACCTCACGGCTCAGGCTCAGGGAAAAGGAATTGAAAGCCTAGATGCTGGCTCCGTTTCTCTAGTGTTCAGCAAAACAGACACGGCCGATGTTCTACCAACCATAGTCCAGGAAATGCTCCGGGGCTGGGGCACCATTCATGCCAGAGCCAAGTTTGGGTCCGTGGCAGTGGTGAGAACTTAAAATGAGTCTTAGAGCCGCCATTGCATCTGCTGTATCTGGGGCCATTGCGGCCACGGGCGACATCGCAGAAACAATAACATATACTGAGAAATCATCTTCCTCGTACAATCCTGCCACTGGCGTTTTGACCAAGACAGATGTTGCCCACAGTGTCAGGGCGATCATCGCCCCATTTGGCGCAGCTGGGCTGGACAATAACACAAAAATTGAACCAGAGCATACTGGCGCTTTGTCGGTGCTATTTGCTAGTGCTGATCTCACAGTGACACCAGACAGCTCTGACACTATCACTAGGGGTGGTTTAGTCTATAAAATTGGCCAAATCTCCTTCGACCCTGCGGGGTCCACATACAGACTTATTGTGGAGCGTATGGGTTGAGTTTTTCATTAGACATTGCCTCATTTGCCAAAGAAACTGGCCTGGAATTGGAGCTAGTAACTCGAAAGATTGCCCTAGACGCCTATACTAGAGTCACTATAAAGACCCCCGTTGACACCGGACGGGCAAGGGCTAACTGGAATATAGGCGCGGGAAGCCCAGATTTGGGCGTGACCGAGGACACATCAAAGCCCTCCCCAAATCTGGCTAAGGGTGATGGCGATGACGCCATTTTCATAACCAATAATCTGGAATATGTCCATGAATTGGAAAACGGCAGCAGTAAAAAAGCGCCTGACGGGATGGTGGCCATCACAATGCTAGAATTAGAGGCGGGGATTAGAAATGTCCTTCGCTAGTGAAAGAACAAGCATAGAGTCTAGGTTAAATTCCAATTGGGACACCACGTCCATCCATTGGGAAAACGTAGATTTTAGCACCCCAAACAATTCAGCCTGGATTAGGATGTCCATTTTAAATGGGTCTTCAGATTACCGGGCCATAAATCATAAGAAGATAAACTTGGGTCTCATAGTCATTCAAGTGTTCACCCCCATAAACACTGGCACTGTAACAGCCAGAAGCTATGCGGACACACTTGCTGCCATTTTTGATGACCAGTCTTTTGATGATGTGGTCTGCGGAGTGGCCTCTATTGCCAATATTGGGACTTCCGATATTTGGTATCAGATGAACATTACTATCCCATATAGGAGGGATTCTTGATGAGCATGAAACTTTACCCACCCAAGGGCGGTGAGCCTGTTTTGGCCCACGACACTCAAGTGGAAAACATGAAAAGAAAAGGCTGGGTTGAATCTAACCCAACAATTACAACAAACGGCAAAAAAGCCAAACAGAAGGTGAAAGAAGATGGCCAATCATAAAGGTAGTGAAGGCGTAGTTAAGGTCGGCAGTGATACAGTCGCGGAAGTAAAGGACTGGTCATTTGACGAGACCGCAGATACCACTGAAGACACGGTTATGGGCGATGCTGCCAGAACTCGAAAGTCTACTTTGACTTCAGCTTCTGGTTCCATCAACGCGTTCTGGGACGAGACCGATACTGCGGGACAGGTGGCAATGTCTGCTGGCAGTGAAGTTGCATTGAAGCTGTATCCAGAAGGAGCCACCAGTGGTGATACTCTATATTCAGTTCAAGCTCTTATTACTAGTGTTTCTCGCAGTGCCACATTTGACGGCATGGTTGAAGCTAGCTTCAGCTGGGAATCAAATGGCGCGGTTGTTGCGTCTACTGTATAATGGGCGTTTTAGATAATGCCACGGCCCATTTTGAGGCCATGGGCATTCGCCAGATCGAAGTATCTGAATGGGACACAGTAATTCACTGTTCCCCATTCACCATGAATGAGAAGCGAAAGTTACTCAAAGTGGCAAAGAATGATGATCTGGAGTTTTTGGTTAGGGCACTCATCATGAAAGCGAAAGATGCACAAGGCGACCCAATGTTCGACTTGTCTGACAAAGTAGCTTTGATGAATGGCGTGGACCCGGACGTGATCACCCGTGTGGTCACTGAAATCACCACCTCCCATTCTGTCGAGGATATGGAGGGAAACTAGCAGCCGACCCTGAGCTCATGGGACTTTATTCCTTAGGTGATCGGCTGAGAATGCCCATACATATACTGGCAGAAATGCCAGTTGAAGAGTTCAACGGCTGGGTGGCCTACTATAGGATGAAAGAAGATGGCGGTAAATAGGCTAGCAATACTAGGAATCAAGGTAGACCCCACAAAGGCCATATCAGGTGCCCGCAGGGCGAATGCCGCCATTGCTGGGGTGGGCCGTGCAGCCGCCAATGTAAAGAATAGAATCTTCAGTCTCCAAGGGGCCTTGGTGGCCCTTGGCGGTGGGCTGGTGGCTAGGAGTTTTTTCCAAACTGCCTCTTCAATGGAAAACCTGAAGATCCAACTCAAAACGGTCACAGGCTCTGCTAACGATGCGGATAAAGCTTTTGTCCGCTTGACTGATTTCACCACCCGGACCCCTTACGAAATAGACCAAGTCGTATCTGCATTTACTAAACTCAAAGCATTTGGCCTAGACCCAAGCGAAGAAGCCATGACGGCTTTCGGCAACACTGCTGCTGCTATGGGCAAAGACCTCAACCAGATGATAGAGGCTGTGGCTGACGCAGCGACCGGGGAATTTGAGCGATTGAGAGAGTTTGGCATCAAGTCCAAACAGCAGGGCGATGAAGTGTCGTTCACTTTTCAGGGCGTAACTACCACAGTTAAAAAGAATTCTGAGGCTATTCAGGGCTATTTGATGGACATAGGCAACAACCAATTTGGCGGTGCCATGTCAGATCAAATGGATACCATGAGTGGTGCCATATCTAACCTCAAGGGCGATTTTACTTTATTTCAAGACGAAATGATGAACAACGGCCCATTTGATATTCTCAAGGGCTTGCTTAATTCTGTCAGTGAGTCTCTATTTGGCACCGAAGGTTCTTTATCTAGCAACGCAGCAGCAGCTGGCAAATCACTGGCAGAGTTTGTCCAACGTGCCTCTTTAGGCGTGGCCAGATTTAGTGACAACATGAAAGTTTATGTTGATGCCATATGGAGTTCAGTAAGTGGTCTTTGGAATGAGTTTTTGAAGCTCCCCTCGCAGGTACAAGGGATTGGTATTGTGGGCGTAATGCTCGGTGGCTTCTATTTGAAGTCGTTCATATTTGGTCTACTTGCCAGCATCAACACTGTCAAAGAATTCTTGGGAATGAGCACCGTTGATAACGTGATGCTAAATGATTTAGAGCTGATGACCGCTGAAATCGATAGGCTAAATAATAAACTAGGCAACCTTAACCTCAATAACCTTGGCGGCAGTAAGCTAGCGGAAAAGCTCTCTGCACAGGCTCAAGTGCTGATGGATGCAAAAGCGGCCCTAGAAGGTGGAGACAGTGACGGTGGAGGCGGGAAGCTAGCCCCAATGGGCGCCCCTTCACAAATGCCTGCTATCACTGACGACATGGGTGCCAAAGAAAAAGCTTTGATCGAGTTTTACAATGGCATTGCAGAAAAGAACGCTTTTTCTTTGAGAGAAGCGGCTTTAATGGAGAGCCTGAAAGCCGAAGAAGCCATTGGCATTGAGAAAGAAGCCAACGCCACGAAGAAGTCTATGTTTGGTGCAAATATGGGTGAGATATCGGCCATACACAGGAAAAACCAAGAGGAAATGGCCCACACCACGGCTGTTTTTGAAGAGCGCAACGCGGAGTTGAATGCCGCAGCAATGGCACGAAAAACCGGAGCATTTAACGAGTTTAAAGATTCCTTCAAGGCAGGATGGGCCGAAATGGAAGAGAATTCTATGCCCATTATGCAGCGCATGGGCGATAAACTGGCCGAAATATTTGGTCCGGGAGGCACGTTCGCTCAAGGCATAGGCGATGCCACGGCAAATATGCTGTTGCTCGGAAATAGTGGCGCAGACGCAATGAAAAAGTTAGGTCAGGCCATAGTGACCCAAGTGTTGTCATCTATGATTGCCATGGGCGTTCAAGCGGCACTCAACTATACCAAAGACTTGATATTTGGTGCGGCTACTACGACTGCATCCGTGACTCAAGCTGGCATAGTTGCAGCAGCATGGGCCCCGGCAGCGGCAGCGGTATCATTAGCCAGCTTTGGTAGTAACGCAGTGGCGGCTAATATCGGCATGGCGTCATCTTTTGCAATGGCCAAGGGCATGTCAATGACAGGGGCACGTGAGCGCGGCGGCCCAGTCCAACGGTCCGGAACGTATCTTGTCGGAGAGAGGGGGCCTGAATTGTTTACTCCAGGCCAGTCTGGGGGCATAACGTCTAACCGAGATATGAACAGCGAGAGAAGCAATACTGCTAATGTAACTTTCAATATCAATGCCATTGACACTTCGGACGCGGCTGACTTGATTTCGTCACAAAGGGGTGTTATAATAGGTGTCATAAATCAGGCATTGAATGAACGCGGGAGGGCTTCTTTAGTATGACATATCCAGTGACGCCAAAATTTTCTGCCATTGAAGTAAAGAGTATCGACCCCACTTTAATCTCCGAGTCCATAAATGGCCGCACTCAAAGCCGGAAAATGGGCAGCCAAAAATGGGAATTCAGTGCATCGTATCCCCCCCTTACTAGAGCTGAATTCCAACCAGTTAGTGCCTATGTTGATTCATTGAGAGGTCGCCACACAGTATTCACAGTGGTTCCAACAGAGATTTCGTCCACTGCTGGTGCCAATGTCTCGGGCGTAGTCACCTCCACTGGAGCGGTGGCTGTGGGAATATCCTCCATAGCGGTGACTGGGCTGACTGGGACCCTGAAAGCCGGGGATTTCGTCAAATTTGCCAGCCACGATAAAGTATACAGACTCACGGCAGACAGAGCGTCAAATGGAACTGTTGCAATCGTACCTCCTCTAGTGGCAGCGGTGTCGTCCAGTGAGCAGCTTATATACTCAGATGTTCCGTTCACTGTAAGATTGAAAAATGATGTTCAGTCATACAGTATAGGGACTGACATGCTCCATAAATTTGAGGTTGATTTTATTGAGGCGTTGTCGTGAGTAGAGGCATTCACGCTGACGTCATCACGGAACTGGCCAAAGATTCGTTTGACATGGCTCACATTGTGACCGTGGACTTTTCGACTAAATTATACCTCACAGATTTTGCCCGAGATATTACGTATGGGTCCGATGTGTACACAGCCAGCAGCCATTTGTTAGATTTATCCGATGTAAACGAGACATCAAATGTCCAATCCAGCACGTTCACATTAAATTTATCGGGAGTTAACCAATCTTTTATCTCCATATTGCTGAGCGAGAACTTCATAGATCGTGCTGTAACTATTAGTCGAGTTATATTGAACTCGTCAGGCGCGGTCATAGGTTCCCCCATTTCTTTTTACACTGGCCGCATGGATGGATTCGCCATTAAAGATGACGTTAAAACAAGCCAAATAAACTTGACCGCAGCATCCCACTGGTCAGACTTTGAAAAAGAATCGGGCCGCAGGACAAACCACAACGGACAACAAATACACTTCTCGGGTGATAAAGGTTTTGAATTCGCCAGTAGCGCCGTTAAAGATATTAAATGGGGCCGGGCGTAATGGGGTTTTTTAGCGATTTAATCGGAACATTACTGGATTGGATTGGTCTTGGGGACCTTTTTGACCAGCCCAAAGGTGAGTCCGGAACAAAAGTAAACAAACAGTCTAACATAGCCCAAATTCCTGTCGTATACGGCGAGAGAAAAGTGGGCGGGACTCGTGTTTTTGTGTCCAGTAGCGGTTCTTCTAATGAGTACTTATATATAGTACTAGCTCTTTGCGAGGGAGAAGTCCAGAGCATTGGCGATATATACATAGACGATGTCATATCAACAGACAGTAAATTTAGTGGCCTGTTGAGTATTACCAAATACCTAGGTACTGACGCCCAATCGGCTGATTCAACTTTCGTTAACGCCAGCATCGGATGGACTTCTGCCCATAGGCTGAGGGGCGTAGCATATTTGGCAGTACGTCTAAAATGGAGCCGGGACGCATTTTCTGGCATCCCGAACATTCAGGCCGTAGTCCAGGGCCGCAAGGTGTGGAATGGGTCTTCCGTGGCGTACAGTACCAACCCCGTGTGGTGCCTTCGCGATTACCTAACCAATGCCAGATATGGTAAAGGACTGGCCACTTCGTTTATAAATGATACTCAATTCACCGCAGCTGCCTCGAAGTGTGACGCTCTCGTTACTCCATACTCAGGTGGTGCGCAGCAGAAAATATTTGAGTGTAACGCAGTACTGCAGACGGACCGGTCAGTGTTGGACAACACGAAAATTCTCCTATCCGGATTGCGCGGGTTGATGCCATATCAAAATGGCGTCTATGGTGTTATTGTAGAAGACGAAGGGTCGAGCACGTTCAGTCTAAATGAATCAATGATCATTGGCGGCCTAGTCATCCAAAGCGAGACCAAAAAGAGCAGATTCAACCGAGTTATTGCCACGTTTGATAACCCAAACGCCAACTGGCAATCGGACCAAATTGAATATCCACCGTCTGGCAGCTCAGAAGAAACCACATATTTGGCAGCAGATGGCGGCATTGAGCTAGAAAAGCGCATCACGCTAAACACTGTGACTGATGTATACATGGCTCAAGACATTGCTGAGATTGTTTTGAAACGGTCAAGAAATGGCCTGACGTGCAAGCTAACAGCCACAAGCGAAGCATTGAATGTTGCCGTTGGAGATATAGTTGATGTCACTCATTCAACCCCCGCGTGGTCGGCCAAACCATTCCGAGTGAATGCGCTATCTCTTCGCATGGACGGAACAGTATCCGTTGATTTGATTGAACATCAAGATAGTATTTATCCATGGTCCACTAAGACTGAAGTGGATAATATCCCCGACACAACCCTCCCCGACCCGTTTAGTGTATTGGCGGCCACAAATTTGGCCGTGGTGGCTAGGCGAGTTAGTGCGGCAGACGGTACGATTTTTTCTGTGTTCGATATCACATGGACAGCTTCGGCCGATAATTTTGTGGACCAGTATCGAATTACCATAACACCTAGTTCTGGCCCTGTCCAAAACATCATGACCAGTACTATCGCCCACACATTCCAAGTATTGGATTCAACTGCCACTTATACCGTATCAATTACTCCCATCAACTCAATGGGAGTAAACGGGCCAACGATAACCAGTCCATCTATCACCCCGATTGGTGACACTACAGCACCGAACGCCCCCACTGCTTTATCGGTAACTGGCACGTTCCAAAAATTAGTACTAAAATGGACTAACCCAACCGCGCCAGACTTTGCGGAAGTGGAGATTAAGCGTAGCTCTAACTCGACCGAATCTAATGCCACTGTTATTGGCAAGACTAGAGCGACCACATGGGAAGATGGACGGCATAGCGGCAACACGACTCGCTATTATTGGATTCGTGCCATCGATACGTCTGGCAATGCTAGTGCGTGGGCTTCAATGGGTTCAGCCACAACCGTTAAGTTAGATGCTAACGACTTTGATGATGGCGTCATTACACCTGATTTTATCAGCTCTACTTTTACTAGTTTAATTGCTGGCAAAGCCACTGTAATTGATGTGGAAGCCGCACAAGCCGACATTGTAACCATACTCAACGAGCAACAAAGCGTAGGTAATACGATTGATACAGTGGCGGCAAGAATGCTCACGCTGGCCACTACTCAATCAGATACCCTTGGCACAGTCGCAGATGCAGGCATAACTGTTGACCCGACCACAGGAGCGGTGACTATCCAGGCCGTTGAATCGTTACGGTCACAGACAGCCACTAACCTGAACGCAGTTCAAATTGATTTAGATGCAGCAGAAGCCACGTTAAGCCTCAAAGCCTCAGTGACTTACGTTAACAACACCATAGCCGCAGCCGTTTTAGACTCATCAGACTTAGCCGCACTGAATGCGCTTGAAGTTAGTGTTACTCAGGCTGAAATAGACATTGATGGAGCTGAGGCGGCTATATTATTAAAGGCAGATTCGACCACTGTTTCTGGTATGAATGTTCGCCTAAATCAAGCCGAAGTAGACATTGATGGCGCAGAAGCAGCGATCTTGCTCAAAGCATCAAGCACTGATTTAACCGCAGTTACTAGCCGGGTCACTACCGCAGAGACAACCATTAGCGCGTTAGACATTGCCGCTATTGCTAACACTGTTTCTGATACTCGCTCACTGCATGACAGAAATGACATTGAGGACGTTCGTAACCTTGCTCAGTTAATGGATGTATATAAAACCCGTGAAGCAACCAACGTAGAAATAGCCTACGCCCGGAACGAAATAGCCGCCGATGTTAGGGATGCAAACGTGGCGCAGGCGACCAACAAACTAGAACTTGCGGCATTAATCGATGGCAATGCCGCAATACTAACCTCTGAGCAGATTGTTAGAGCCGATGCAGATAGTGCAATGGCTAGCAGTATCACCACGTTGACCGCCACAGTAGGCGATAACACAGGTGCTATCGCCACTGAGCAAACAGTTAGAGCAGATGCAGACTCGGCAATGACGACAAGCATTACAAATTTGACCTCTACGGTTGGGACTAACACCGGAGCCATAGCCACTGAGCAGACCACTAGAGCTGATGCTGACAGCGCCATGGCCGCCAGCATAACCAGCTTGACCGCAATAACGGGGTCAAACACGGCGGGTGTGGCGGCAGAAATTACGGCTAGAACCAGTGCGGACAGCGCCTTATCTAGTCTTGTTTCAGGTGTGACGACCACAGTTGGCAATCACACCACCTCGATAGCCTCGCAATCAACATCCATTGATGGCATTAAAGCTCAATACACAGTAACTATAGATAATGATGGGCACGTTTCTGGCTTCGGGTTGGTATCGGACATTATTGGAGGCGTGGCGACAAGCTCGTTTACGGTGACAGCAGATCAGTTTGCTATAGGTTCTGATGGTAATTACCCGTTTGTCTATTACGCTGCCGACACCACAATAACCAAAAATGGCGTTTCAACAGTGGTTCCAGCGGGAGCCTACTTAGACGCTGAGTTTATTGGCGCTAATGAAATCAACGCCGACAAGATTGTTATTGACGATAATATTGAATTTACGGGCACAACATCTGGCCTAGTTTTTGGTAAAAGCTCTTTGGGTGATTCAGCCCACGGCGCTTTTTATGGTCGTTCTTTAGATTCTAACGGCGACACTATTGCTGGCTTCAATATATCGTCACCCACTAGCAGTATTTATGCGGATTCGGCAGGCCAATTAGCACTAAATAACGTGCGGTTTTTCACAGGCCAAGCGGGTGCAAAGCAAGAGTTTGATGATGCTGGGACGGAAGCCGTCAATATATCTTCGTTAACAACCGTTTTAAATGTTGAGATAGTAGGTGCTGGCGCTGGCGCATGTAATACAGCCGTACCATCAAGAGGAACAACCCCAGCAAATGGCAGCGCTGGAACCGCGTCATGGCTTGAATTTTGGAGCGGAGAAAAAGACTCTAGCGGCAATGTTACAGGTAGTCTGTTGAATGTTGGGGGTGTAACTCGATTTACTGCCGCTGGCGCTACATACACCCCGTATTCAGTTGGCTCAAACAATGCAAACCACGTTGGAGCATCAGGTCTAAATTCATCCCAACCCAACTCAGGTGGCGCAGGCGGTGGAGTAAAACCTTACCCTAATAATGGTGGTCTTGCAGGCAGCGCAGGCACTAGAGGTGGCGGTGGTGGCGGCGGTGGTGTGCGAGGTTACAACGGCTCACCAGAGGCTTACGTTAATGTTAGCGCCAAAGCTGGAGCCACATTATCACAGCAGATCAACGTCCCTAGTGGCACTGGCAGCGTGAAATTATTCAAGGGAACAGGTGGCGCAGGCGGTGCATCATCTGGAACCACAACAGGCGGCAAGGGTGGTGACGGCTATATCTCAATATCTGACCCATTTGGCGGCGCTATTGAAGTTGATTTGCTAGATTTATTAAATAGAGTTGCGGCCCTAGAAGCATAGAGCGGCAACACTTTAACAAGAGGGTTTTAATATGGCATGGTATGAAACAGGAACGGTAGCAGTTACGAACGGCTCGACAACCGTAACAGGCTCAGGCACTAACTTTAGCGTAGGCGCTCAAATCGGTGAGGGCTTTCTAGCACCCGATGACAAGCTTTACGAGATTGCCAGCATAACGTCTGCCACGGTAATCGTGCTAGCAGATAGCTATTTGGGCGGCACTCAGACGGGCCAAACCTACAAGATCGTGCCAACTCAAAGCCTAGTTGCTGATCTAGCGGCTGCTGTTACTAGCCTTATAAGCGACTATGCCACGGTTAAGGATAACGCGGGTGCTGGTAAATTCTTAGATGGAAGTGTAGCAAGCCCATCCATCAAGTTTGAGCAAGATCAGGACACTGGTTTTTATCGTGCAGGCAATAACGAGCTAGGCATAGCCGCTGGCGGCGTTGAGAAAATGTTGGTTAATTCTAGCGGATTAAGTGTTCTTGTCGATGCTGATGACAGAGTTTTAATTGGCCATTTAAACGGCGATGCACTAATTAACTCCTTATCATCAGATTTATCAGCATACCAGCCGCTGCTAATTAACGGCTCTAATGTCAAGATACTAACAGGCGCTGTGGAGCGTATGGAAGTTAGCTCCACAGGCGTAGACGTCACTGGCACTGTAACTGCTGATGGGCTTACTTTAGGTGATAATGAGAAAGCTAAGTTTGGTACTGGTGGTGACTTAGAGATTTACCATGATGGAAGCAATAGTTATGTAAGAGACATGGGTACGGGTAACTTAATTATCACTACGGATGGTGGCGAAATTCGTATGACAACAAATAATGCCAATGAATTTGGCCTTCGTGTTGTTCAGGATGACTATGTAGGGCTATACCATAATAATGCTGCCAAACTACACACCACATCCATCGGTGTCGATATTAGCGGAAGTGTAACGGCTGATGGTTTGACTGTTGACACATCTGGTGACTCCAACTCAAGTGAGGGTTTGGTCATTAATACCAGCGGAACTAACTTTGAGTCTGATGCTGGTATTATCCAAGTCACTCATGCAGCTACTGGCGCTACTACTGGTGGCTATTTCATGAAGCTGAAAGCTGGCGGTGCTGATAAGTTTACTGTTAAAGGTAATGGCGATGTCAATGCTAACACTGTAACGTCTGGTGGTTTGGCC
>Ga0138261_1038758_pt1 | contig 13889 bp, 20 predicted proteins | sample RNAA_720151113_FD_105266 | JGI IMG/M metagenome (GOLD analysis project Ga0138261, IMG submission 105266) | Metatranscriptomics of polar marine prokaryotic and eukaryotic communities from Palmer Station, Antarctica after 72hr light incubation -... | ecosystem: Environmental > Aquatic > Marine >...
ATCACGTTGTCCAGATGGTCGTCTGTGATCTGGGCACTCTTGTGGATTTGCTTGAGCATGTCATCAGGAAGTGAGTTCATCTCTCCCTGCATAAAGTGGAGGTAGTACTGGAATTGAATCAGCCCTCCAAGTTGCTTGCGCTCTTCTTTCCATGTCTCTTCTGCCTCAGGAATACACTCGTTTAGCAGGTCGAGGAAGGAAGCCATCTTGGCGTCTTTGTAGCAAGGCACTACCAGGTTCATCAAGAACTCTGCTCCATGTTAGACGAAAGAGGAATACAGGATGACGCCTTCTCCCGCCGATGAGTGTGAGGCATTGTGGTTGCGCTTCTCTTGGTTCATGTCATCAGCCAGTTCATTCACGAGGCTCTTAGTGAACTCAGGAGTGACGAATTGCAACTGGAAGTGGAGGGCGGCTTGGTAGTTGTGCTCGGATGGGGTGTGGCTGTAAAGCACTCTCAACTTCTTGATGGTTCTTGAAAGTAGTTTGAGGGTGGTGCACTTGAGCAGTTTAGGCGCTTGCGAGTGTGTGTAGAAGCCAGTGAGGGCTTGGATGAGTTTACTAAAGACACTGATCACGTACTTAGGGGCGTTCTGCCTAGCATAGCTGACAAGGTGGGTAGTGAGAACTTCAGTCAGCCAGCACACCACAGCCCACTCCTTGGGAATCTGGATGATGGCGCACTCCAACTGAGAAATGTTTTTAGGAGCAGGATCCACAGTTAGTTTGCTATTAGCTCTGTAAATTTAGTCATAGGCTGCAAACATATCGGGCGCCTTTTCATAGTTCATGTAAACAGTGGGCGAGTTCAGGACTTAGGGAGGGAAGTAAGCTTGGGGTTTAGTGTCTTGGTTGTTGAAGTATTCATTCCACACGTTCTCAGTGCCTTCAGTCTGCCAAAGCAACTTGCTCATGTCCGAGTCAGCAAAGAACTGCACTTTAGAGAATTCCCTTAATTTCATTCCATGCTTCTTAAACTGGATGATGGTTCCAGAGGCATTCACTCCCTTGTTGGGCAGCTGGTTGTGGATGGCCAGTAGTTTGGACTTGTCTTCTTGCTTCTCCAAAGCCTGCATCAAGTTGAAGGTGCTTCTGTTCACTTTCACGAATTGGGCCATGGTGCCTAGCTTCTCCACACACCAGTTCACTAGGCCTTCTAGTTGCTGGGAGTCAGAAGTATTCGATTCCTCTGTCAGGTTAGTGCTGATCTCTTTGAAGATTTGCTTGATGATTGGCAGGGAAGTTAAACTTTTGACTTCTCTGGGGGCTGTACTCACTTGCGAAGTGGTCTCTGAAATGTCGATGGGCTTGGGTTCAGTGGGTTCTTATTGGCCTGCCATTCTCTGGGCTTTCTTGAATACTTGGTTGAGCGTAGGCTGTTTGTGGTCTGATGAACTGCGTTTATCCACTAACTCAGCTGAAGTCAACTAGTCATGCAACTGGACTATAGGAGTTTACTCAATTTCCCAACCAGTCACTGGGTCCTTGTGGAAGGCTTCCTAGACTATCCAACTCACCAGCTCTTATAGTGCTATGTCTATTCCTTCTGGCATCTTCAGCACCTACCCAACTTCCTACTGGGCGTTGTTTCTGTTTTACAGGGACTAGAACAACTTTTCAATGGCAGTCTTCGAGTACTCGTAGATCAGTTGGTCGATGGTCTCCATAAAGTGGCTGTTCAGGCTGTTAGCTGACTAGGTGGTCGGGGAGGCCATTGGCTTCTCCAGTTGTCTCAGGTTGCCCACGGGTACCCACATTTAGTGAGTGAGCATGCTTTCTGAATCCTCTAGTTCAACGAGCACGCAGTTCAGTTTGGCATCAGTGGCCTTGACTTGCACCAGTAGTTCCGTAATTCCTATTTTGCTGAGGTTTTCTAAGAAGGGCTGCTGGTTGAGTTAAGCTTTAATTCTCTGCCTAGGCACATACATCATCTCCTTTTAATTAGTAGGAGGCGGGTCTTTATATAGCAGAGTTTGAGCCATAAGAGCGTCAGTGACGGTGAAGGAGCAGAGCAGCCACTGACTGACCACGCATTCACTGATTAGCATGCCTGACCAGTTGTGGTCTTTAGATGGCATAGGGACCCCACTGGGCCCTGGTTTATTCTCCAAAGCCATATTAAGCAGTGAGTGCAGCATTTCAATATTCTAAGAGTCCAATTAGTTCCTGATGGCGTCGTACTATAAAACTTCATAGCCTTTCCAGTTAGCGCAGTAGGATTGGACATCTGGGAGGTGTACTTTTTCGTAGTGGTGGATCATTCTGAGGGTAAGTTTGTTGGTTTCTGTCAGGCTTTCGGTGGGGAGTCCTTCTAGGTACGAACTCTAGTTGTTAATGAAGTCACCGTCATTTGTGTTGTTGTCTTTGCTCTCTTCCACTAGTTGTAAACAGTCCTACTGCTGCATTGGTTGTTCGTAGGACTAGAAGTAGGTGTGCTGTCTCTCAGTCTTTGCTATGAGTTGCTACCAAGCAGCCAGTAACTTATCCTCAACACTCTAGGTTGTCTGAGTCTGGGATGAATTAGCCTTGGTGATGCTGTGCAGTAGTTTAAGTAGTCCAGTGATGTCTTGGTTGCTGCTGCACTCATCACTCCAGTTAATCTGGGTAGATGTTTTCAGCAGGATTTGCAACACGTAACTGGCACTCAGAATGCTTTCGCCCAGGGTGTTGCGCAGTTAGGAGCAGTTCTGGGGTGCTTCTTAGTCAGCCATTACTTGGACTGGGTCTCTAGCCATGTGCTGCTGGTGGAGGTTAACAATAGCTTTTGCGAGGAGTTGCTGGTTGATGCTGTCCATGACTTAAGGAGGGACCACCACTGAGTCAATAGGAGTCACATTGCTTCTGTCCACCAGAATGGGGTTGAGATCGCCTTCATTGTGTTCTAAGATCACCTTCACTTTGTCTTTGCCTTTGCCCTCATCAATCACAGTGGCCTGGCAGAAGGACTGGTTCATCCTCACTCTTACTTAAGCGCCATTCTTAATTTGGAGTTTCCAGCCTGCAAGGATGGTGAGGATTCCAACAGTGACTTGCTTCTCCTCTAGGGACATCTGGGTGAGCTGCTTGGATGCTAGGGTAGCAAGAGTACCGTTGAACAGAGTCATGATCTCTTCGCTGACCTTCTCACTGTTCTCTTGCGTCATTAGACTGCGTACAAGTTCAATCAATAGGTGGATGATACTGCTGGCTGAACTGCCTTGTCTAGTTTGGAACGTCTAGAAGGGCACGGACTGTGAGTTGCGGAGTATGTCGTCTTACAGGAGGTTGTTACTCTGTGGTTTGCTCAGATTGCGCAGTTCCCTTTCGTTCTTGTCAAGCGCTAGTTCAATCTGCTTGGCGTGGTCTGCATTCGCAATACTCACTTTCAATTAATTTTAAGCCATCTTGATGTATCTCTTCGGCACTAAGTTGCCAGGGTTGAGTTAGCTCATGGGGTATCCGTGCATAGATCCTTCAAGGGAGTTAACAGTTTTAGGAGTCACAGGGAACATGTCCTTCACTGTTTTCTAGGCTGCCTCTGCTTCAAAACCCGGTGGTAACCTATCTCTAGAAGGGGCTTAACGATCTCTGGAAGGACTCAGTTTAACCTCTAGTTTTTCTGGGAGGATGTGAGGGTTGATTTCTACAGGAGGCAGTTGGTGTGTGTATGCCTACTCGAGCATACAGGCGAACTCAAGGGCCTTATCGTGGGAGAGAGGACCTAAGACAGGGCCTGAAGAGCGAGTCTTTAAGAAACTAACCATGTCAATGGCTTCTTAGAGGCAGTGGGTCACCCTCATGTTGTAGTTGAATTCTTCCATGCGAGCCTGTTTTACCTCCACTCTATCATCTGGCTTAGGGTGACAGAAAGTCAGCTTGCGTATTTCAGCGAAGGTGGCGGCGTACTTACTCAGGTTGAGGTTTGTCACTTAGGAACCACCAGGCAACTTCCTAGCATGGGAGTTCTGCAGACTCTAGACCATCAGTAAGAATGCAGAAGGAATGCTTATTAAGGCTGCTTCCGCTGGGTTGGTTTTAATTTCAGTTGGACTGGAGGGCCGTCCATTGGAAGGTCCGTATCTGTACAATTACTCAAACACTCTGGCTGATTCATTCGATTCGAGGTCTTTAGACAATCTCTTAATTTCTTCTATCTTGCTTCTCTGTTCGGGTAAAGCCTTAGGCTCAACCTATCCACTGATGAATTTGCTAACCTTTTTTAACAGATCTTTGCTGAGTCTTCCTTCAGTCTCTGGGCCTCCTAGATTAGCTCGGGTGCGTCTAACAATAACGGAAGCATCTGCGATGACTGGGATGTCCTTTTTACTTTCCATGCCAAAGAGTGAAGCAATGTCAAGTGGTTTACTTTGGTCATCCTTTTGCTTCCCCCTCTTCTGCTGCTTGTTCTTCTTCTTACTGTCAATGTTCAAGTCTTTTTGTGACTTATTGTCTGGCTTTCTGGGGAGTGCCTTCATTACACACGCACTGCACTCATCGTAGTCGCACTACCGGCAGCCATAGCAATCGATACCCATCATAGTAGGGCGCTTTCCGCAGAGGTCACAGGTGATAGAGCCCGGCACTGGTTAAGGAATTAATTCCATTTTGCCACTACAGTTTCTATGGGGCTTCAATGATTTACACTTTACTTCTTAAGGAGGCAGGTCTACCACAGGCTGTACTTCCCTCACTAAAATTTCAGGGTCGCTAATGAGTAGCTGCTTGAAAGAGGGTTACTTAATGACCCAGTGGAATAGGGCAGTAAACAGGAAAACGAAGTCTTCATCGTACACAACGTTGCAGTGAGCGTACACGTAGTACTGATCCTGACTGCTGGCTGTGTTCATTTCCTTGGTGGAGACTAGCTGCAGTCTACTGGATTGAGTCCTGACCATCCTAGGTTAGACCTCACAGCATTCCTCCTTGTCTATTTCCACCTCCTCCGTCTTCTCTTCTTCCTAGAAGAAATCAGTGGGTGTCTCGCAGTTGGATACTTGCTGGCCTATCTTCAGCAAAGTGGCCATAATGAAGTCACTGGGACTGGCTTTAGAATGCTCTATGGTGGGTGGGGACTTGACCTTATGCAAATCAACTAGATTGAAGATGAGTTTGGCACATCTGATAGCTTGTCTGGTGACTGCAGGAGAGTGGTCGCTGGTAATCAAGTCAGCCAGAAGATTAGCACAGTTGATTACCTTAGTACTGTCCCTAGCCAGGAATTAGCTTTTAGGGACTGTGGCCCTGTCCATCCCGCTTACAGGCTCTGTCTCATCGGCTGCTTACTTCTCAGTGTCGTTTGACAGGCGGATTATCTGGCCCATTAGTTACAGCATCTGAATCAACTTCTCCTAGCTGGCGAATGGCTTGATGTCCTTCTTGTAGTCACCACTTCCCTGCTTTTCCAATTCAGACACCACAATGTCCAGCAGCAGTTCTTGCATCATGTTCTGAGTCTGAACTTACCGGCTTTGCATTCGATCAGAGTCCAAAAACTAATTGAAAACTATGCGAGTGGCCTGCACTGCCTGCTAAGCCAGTTTGCAGATGGAGGTGTAGGAACTCTGTTTGTAAGACACACCAGTAAGACTGGAGCAGCACGTTAGGATCTCCATGGCCGATTGAAGGAAGTTCTTGACCAAGTCCACTGGAGAAGCATGGGCTTGGATCTGTTGTTTCTGGTTGCAATCTTGTCTGAAATGCTCGAAAATGTACTCACGGGTGAAAGGAGAAGCCAGCAGCACTCTAATATCGCTAAGAGAGCACACAATCATTTTTAGGTCCTCCAAAATCAGTCCTTCATTTCTAGCCAAGCTCTTTCTATGGTCATTATCACGTTTTTTCCTTTCTTCTTCACTGGTAGCAACTAGGCCGGATGTGGCGCACTTCTTGCACAGATCGTTATCACAAGACTGATTGCAGCGGAAGTACCCGTCAGCACAATTAACTCTCTTCCTGCATTTGTCACAGATGATGTGGGAAGTGCCAGGTGGGTAGCTAGGTCCCTAAGGATAAACAGTAGCGTACTTCATAGAGTGCTTCAGACTGCACACTTTCTTTGACTTCAGGCTGGAGTAGTCAATTGGCTAGGGAACGGATTTGGCTTCTAATGATCTAGCTAATATTTATTCAGCATTTGTCAACTATGAGCCCTACCTCAACATAGTGTTTTCAGGTTGTTTCTTGGACAATCCACCTTGTGTTTCGTGCTCCTTAGAGAGAGACTTCATCTTTTTTACGAAGTTAGCACTGCCCTCAGTGATGGTGGATATGTACTGGGTGAAGAGCACTCGGCAGTTCTCATTCAAAGTCTTGCACATGGACTCTCCACAAGCCTCAATTTAGTTGAGGACTGACTCCTTGAGGGCGCTGGTCTGCTTGCCCTGCATAAAGCGAGCGAAAGGAGTTCTGTTCACTATCTGGAACAGCCGTTCATTCACTTCTAGGCCTTGGCAGCGGAAAGCGGCCCTGAATTACTAGTCTAAGAAGATCTAGCGTAGATCTGCCACCTTAGTCTTGTCGGTGGTAACAAACTGTTCAATAGCGGAAAGAGGTGAGCAGTTGGGTGACACGGGGTCTTCCTAATTCTCAACCTGCTTCTTTTACCAGCTGCGCCACTTACGATGTCTCAACAGCCAGTCGTTGTCGTAATCGCCTGACATCTTTCTCTAGCGCTTTTATGCAACATTCTTAAACGGTTTTTCAGTGTGGGCAGGTACCGCAGACAGAGATCTACTCATGGTGATGAGGGGCAATGAACTTTCTTCGTCGGAGTCTTCTGAAGCAGACCCTGGGGCACCAAACTACTCCTGCTTCTGTTCCTCCTGCTACTCAGATAGCTGAGTGTACGACTAGTGGTCTGAGAATAGAGCAGAGACCTCGTCATCCTGCTTGCCCTCAGCAATCGTCTGTAGGTTTCCGGCCTTGAAAACAGATCGTTTGAAATTCTCACGCCTTGACTTGATTTTACAGACTGAGGCGTAGTAGTCGGTGGATGGCTTGATTTCCAAGAGCAAGCCCAGCCTCTGGATAACTTCGCTGGTGATCTCAACCTCAGGACTGCCGATGTTGAGCTTATCCAAGTCAAGCTTCTCTTTTACTTTCTAGAATGGGTTCTGGAAGTTAACAAGAGGTTGAACCTTTTCCTTGACCAATTTGAATATTTCTAGCAAGGTCTCATTGCGGTCTTGATGGTTGAGCTCAATATTGAAAAGCATTGAAATGTGAGCCAGACGGCCTCCCTTCTCGGTGTCATCGAATTGTTCCATGAACTTTTCATACACCTTGATTGAGATAGAATTTTTCAGAGCTTCAAGTTCTTTCTGGGTGAAGTCAGCGTCAACGTTTTTGGGTTTAGTGTTGATAGGTTCTTCGACCTTAACTTCTTCTGGTGCATCCTCTTCCTCTACTGAGGGTGCTTCTTGAATGTTCGACTCTTGTATGGGCTACTATGGTTAGTTAGAGCGCTTATTCTTCTACTTAGAGGCTTTAACTGTGGTTTTAGCGATACGACTGGTGTTGGGACGAGGGCCGCTTCTCCTCTTGCTATTATCTTAAGCAACTTGCATACCCATAGAGGACTTTTTGTTTTGTTTAGGAGTCTTCAATTACGCCTGGATTGCATCTTCCTCTGCCTGCAGTTTCAATTCCTTCTCCAACTGTTCAGCTTTGGCCTTGTCAGCTTCTTCTTGATCTTTCTTTCGCTTCTCAGCGTCAATCTTCTTGGTGGCGATTAAGTGATCAATCTCGGTTTAAGCGTGATCAACGAACGTCTGGAGCATCTCTTTGAAGTATTTCTGGCCGTTAGTTTTGGCAACCATCTAGCCAATAATAGTGTTGGATTTCTATCCAAGTAGCTTGAACTGCTGCAACAGCTGCTTACTGTCCTTATCTTCTCCGTGCTCAATGACAGACATCATCTTAGTGATGTCGCCGAGAGAGTCGCAGTGGTAGAGCATGGTGCAGAGAAGCATCTTTTCAACTTTCTCCCAAAGCTCCAAGTCTTGCTTCTTAGATCGCAGCTACATTTTCTTGCCATTATAGGCTTAGGCGTAGCTCTACTCCCTCCTCATTCGTTTAATGACTTACATCAGGATTGTGGAGTTAGGATCCAGTAATTCACGTATTTCAGGTGTCCAAGATTCTTTCACTCCTTCTTAGTATGGTTCAATTTGCACTTCTTCTTCGCTCACTGAGGCTTCATCTTCTTCCATTCTCTCCTTTGATTCCTCGGTCTTTGGAAGATTGAGGGGAACGAACTAAGTGAGGGTTGCTTGCTCTACATCTCTCTTCTGCTAGCACTAGTAGTTGTAGCTGTCAAAGAAAGTGGCAACACACTGGAAAGGGGAAGAAGCGTAGTCTTCAAGTGCTTCAGGTAGACGCAATCCCGACTTGAATAAATGCCAGTTCAGTACATTCTTCTGAGAATTGGCCAACAAAGGATTTTGGCTTTGGGTAGTGTCAGGAATGGAAATCTTGTAATCCAAATCTCCATCTTCAGTTTTTGACTTGATAGCCAGCTTGCTTGGGCTCTGCTCCTTTACCTCAGTGTCTTAAAATTGGGCCAAGAAGTTAAACTGACCTATGGTTTTTTGGGTCTGGAGATCCTTATCGTCGACCATGATTCCCTCAGTCAAAAGAGAGACCAGAGTGGAAGACAGGTAAGTAACTTGACTGAGAAGATCAAGCCACGAGTCTGCGTTCTAGTCACCGCCAATCCTACTGTACACAGCTTTATGGCTTGGGTCAGACCTGGATTCAATGTAGGACTAGGCCTTGCCCATCACAGGTTTAATCCACATTTTCCATCCCCAGTTCTCCTTAATAAAGGTCTCTTGCTTCTCATCAGGATTTTCAGCCTTGTTAAGCTGGGGTTGGCGTCTGGGGTCGTGTTGTTAGAATTGTATAGTGATTTTACTTCCCGAGTAGTACTTGGGCCTCGGAGGTCCATTTCCTGGCTTGGCACTGACAGCAAAGTCTATGGAATTGTCTTTAGTCTTGGAATCATTCCAGATATACATCTGAGCCCCCGTCTTAGAGCAGCACCTGGGATCGAACTCTACAAAGTACCCAATGGCATTTTAGATTTCAACTTGGTTCACACTGCTCGAGCTAGTAGCGCTTGTGAAAGGGTGGACCGACTCAAATTGTCTTTCATTAGCAATATCTACTCCTTCAGGCAATCTGAATTAGAACTGTTCAAGCAGGTTGAGTTGCTTGTCTTCTTTTGTGTAGTTGAAGATCGTCTTGGCCTGCTTCAGAATAGACAGCAGGTGGTCAAGAGCGTCTGTGGCAGTGCGGCCTTGACTCGCAGAATTCAAGCTAGCTTGCAGACTGTTAATCACTACGATTAGAAGCTTCTTGAAACCAGCCAGCCAATCACGGTGTCTGGGTTCGAGCTCTGCTTGGAAGCCATCAGTGCTCTTGGAGAAAATAGCTAGGCTTTCGTCCAGCCACTTAAGTATTAAAAATGGCAGATTGACTCTAATAAGATTTTCTTTCCACTCTGTCTTGCCGAGGGCACTTTCCACAAGGCTGGTGAAGGTTTTGAATAGGGAGGGGATCATGTGTTGGTGCTCGTCAGTCTCAAGGCCCTGTTAGAGGGTGTTCATGAACAGTTCCAGCAATTCTTTCTTTTTCTGACTGTGATCTTCTCGCAGTCCCAGGAAGTGAGCCTTCAGAAGCTCAAACTCCTCCAACGAGTGTTTCTCAGTGTTTTATAAGTCTATCTCCTAGGAGCTGTAGAATTGAGAGAATTGCTTCCACCTGAACTACTTTTTGCTAGTGTTACTAGGCAGTGCTGTAGGACAGATGTCGTCAGAGAGCATGCATTCAAGTGGGAGGCTGAAGTAACTATGACTGCGAATCATCTAGTTCCTACTGTTAGCGCCAATCTCTTTCAATTTTAAGAAGTCTACAGGGATGTCGCTGATCTTGTAGAAAGGCAGCTGCTGATAGTCCTGGAACACTGCAATACTGTTGGCTTCATTTTAAAAACGAGGTTAGAAGCTTTTGACGACACCATCACATCCCTCCTATTGGCAGGGAGTGGCGCTAGACTTGTCCTCATCATTATTGTGGCATGTGTAAGCGTTAAATTGACTAGCTTATTCCTCACTCAGAGCCACTGTGTTAAAGTTGGCTCGCTTGCAGCAAGGTGCATCCTCCAAGTTTTTCAGAATTCTCTTCTACTCTTACATTTTTTTGGGTTCAGCCTCCGCTAGCATTTTCTTGGCCACCTCCATCTCCTTGGTCCTACTCTGCACACAAGTCTAGCAGAACATCTTGCTGCAGTCCCCACACTTGACAGTAGAATTAGCCTTGGATAGTATTCTGTTGCACAAGCCACAGAAGTAGTCACTGGGCAGCTGCTTGAGGCCCACTCCTAAGATCTTGCTTGTGACACTTGATTTAGTGAGAACTTCAAGGGGATAGAAGGAAGGAGGGTAGTAGTTAAATCTCAAACTGAATAGTTCAATTCCAGACATATGCGCCTTGGTGGTCAGCAGTTTATCCAGATAGCTGAGTTGGAGTTCACTCTCTGGCCGCTGGTTGACACTGGCCTTGCTTTGTCCAATCAAGAAAGCCATCAGTTCTGCCTGCTGCATCCCCGAACGGGCGAATAGGTACCAGCCTACAACTAGCACTCTCATCAGCAGTTAACTCTCTTCTGAATTAGCAGCTGCTATGCCAACTATCCTATTCCTAATGTACTCACTGAGCTGGTCGTACAGTTCAGGTTGATAGTAGATGCAAAGCAGGCTTGCGTAAGTTATATTTTGTAAAATAGCTTCGCACACAGTCAATCGAGTTTGTTGGGAGTCAGCCAATTTCAACCAGGCAAACAGTTTGTGCAGGGACTGAGTTGAACCCTGAGTGCAGAATACGTACTAGTGTCTGCCCTCCACTGGAATGCAAATCTTCTCACTGGGAATTCCGAATTCATTATCGCCATAGACCTTCTTATGCTTGAGAGTCTGCTTAGGCTGTTAGAACAGATCCTAACCGAAGGAGTCCACTTCTGCTTTTTTGTTCATTTTGCCATACAGCCCAAAGTTTGAGCTTGGGTTGATGGGTGGCTTGCCTAGCTATGGGGCACGTTCTCCACAAACACCACAACTTGGGGCATAGGGAGACATGAGGTTTGAACAAACACCACACAGTTACTGCTCCTCAGCCTCAGAGTCACTCCCACGATCCTCATGCTCTGCGTAGTTGTTAAAGTAGTTTATACCGCCGCCTCTACCTCCTCTACCACCGAAGTCCGGTCTAGCGTAAGAAGGGGGTTCTCTTCGTTTGTTGAAACCTTCTTGCCTCCTCTGCTCCGCATGGAAGTTTCTATCCATCTGGTTGATGCCTCCTGCATTGAATTGGGTGTGGGCTTCATGGTACTGAATGACCAGCAGCAGCCAGTTGCACACGGCGCCAATGAATTTGTCCTATGCCTGCACTTCCTTTGTGTAAGATTGGAGTTTGTCAGTGTATCTTTGCGCCATTTCAAAGTACTTGGATTCAATCTGGTTGTTTTTAAATCCGCTGACTAGGGCCGTAATGTCTGCTTTGAGGCCTTGCTCCTTCTTCGAGTGGAGCTGCTTCTCAAAGAAGAATTCCATGAATCGGTCAGGCTGCATGCTCAAGATTTCCTGCACCTATCCCATTGACTGAGCAGTGGCTTTATTAGCATTCATGATGCAGAAGAATGCTTTGAACACATCTATTAGTTTGCCTGGCAATTTGACTACCTTCATTTTGTCCTAAGCCATGAAGGCCCCGCATTCCAGAGTAATCTGAGTCAGGGCCTGGTCCAAGAGCAACTCCGTGTCTTCAATGTCTTTACTGAATTCAGCTTTGAGCTTCTTCTAGGCCTAGTCCTTCTGGTAAATGCGTTCATTTTCTATTTTTACTTGCTCCTCCCTCTCTTCCTTTTCTTTCTTTCTGTCGTCCTCCACTCGCCTGTTCAACTTCTTTTTGAAGGCTTGGGTGGTTGAAGGGTTGCACTGGCTGATGGTTAATTGGTCAAGTAAACTGGGTATTTGGATCTCCTCCACCTTCGCTGCTCTGGCCTTCAGTTTCTTCACTGCCTTTTAAATGGCGTTAATGTTGATGTGTTCCTGCTGATGTTGGTGAGTCCCATCTTTAAGTTCCGCACCATATCGCTTGTGTTGATCCAGACTTATTTCTGCCTAGCCAATTACTTGGTTCAGACTGCTGCCCCAGTTACTCCAACTTCTAGGCATTGAGAAGCGACGTGAGTTGGCAAGGTTCATTTGAGCTAGGAACTGCTCCGCTACTTGGGAGAAAGTGGCGGAGTCACAGTCCTCCAGTGCTTCAACCTGGGGAAGCATGTCGACTGGACAGTCCACAACTGCGAATATGGCACTGCGGAGGAGTAGCACATAGAACTTGTGAGCCTTGTGGTCGTAGGTGATTAAGTGGGCAGAATTGTTGCGGAATTCTTCGAGGGTGATCTCTTGGCTACGGTCAATGGTCTTGAGGAGGGTGCCTTTAAGTCTGATGGGCTGGTGAAGACTTTCTAATTTGAGTTTCTTCTGCTCTACCGAGAGGGGTTCTTCCTGAGACCTAATCATTTGTTGCGCAGCTTACCTCCTTTTTGTCTGGGCTTCTTCAGTTTAGGGCTGCATCAACTCTATCAGATCAGGAGACGTAGTCTCTGCTGTCTCTAGCTTTGCCTCTTCTCTAGGGTTGTTGTGAGAACCATCCAGTTCTTTGTAGTCTCTGCTGTGTGTTGAAAAGATCAGGATGTCTGGTCCTTTATTTTAATTCGAGTTGTGGAACGTAATTTGGTCTCCTGCTAAGGTCCATTTGCCTGAGCTAGCAGAAATGCAAGAGGGCTCAAGCAGTGGGAACTTGTCCATCTCCTAGGGAAGGCCACCTCCTTCGATGCACTTGACTCTAGTTTCACACAGGACAGTGGAGTTGGTGTTGGCCAGAATCCTATCTTCCTACTTCAATTCCGCTTTCTTCTGGTTCTTAATGACCCAGTTAGCCGCCATCTCGAAGTCGTCGTCGCACTTGACCAGAGCCATTTGACAGTCCGCCATGTTCACACACCCTGCAAACGAGTGGTAAAGCTCGTACACTTCAGGGAACTCTTGGCTAATCTGGGTGTGGGTCATGCTGTCGAAGTTAGTTTTCTTGTAGGCAACTTATTCACGAGCTATCATATCGAACTCATGGATCTCGTACTTGCACACATGAGTTGTTCCTAGCCCATTCATCCAGTCAGCAGCCTTGAATTGCTGAGGAGGGTCCCTTGGCCTCTGCTTCTTGCCTCCTTCCTTTTCTCTGCGCTGTTGTTCCTTGACTCTGATGGCCTCATCCAGTATTTTCTTGTTGTTGTCCTCGGTGGAGAGTTGCTTCTTGAGACTGTCGTACGCCTCTTATGAGTGGGAGGGAATGGGGCGTTTGCGTTCTTCAACAGTGGCAGTGAGTACGAACAGACTGGTGGTGCCTCCATCAGTGAGCAGGGGCATGTTCTTGTTCATGGTCTACCATAGCTTATTGTTTGAGGCAGGTTGCAAGTGACTTATTTGCAGACTCACTTTGTCCTCTTTCAGGCGCGTGAATTTGATGGGGTCAATCACCTCCAACTTTCCGTTTTCCCAACCTTCTTCGATCCTAGCGTAGAGCTTTGCATTGAAGTAGACCCAGGAAAGTATGATGTATTCCATTTAAGCATCTAAGTAAATCTTGCCTGCAACAGTGCCGTTCTCGCCTGAACCTACTTTGTAGATCTTGGTTAAGCCATTGTTGGATTGAGCTTGCTTATCTTCCTAGCGGAAAGCAATGTACAGGTATCCATTGCCATCTGAAGTCAGTTGGGGAGGGTACTTCTCCTGACTCCCAGCCAGAACAGACGCAGCATCTGCATGGGCAATCCCAAACACGCCCAT
>Ga0138261_1407459_pt1 | contig 13803 bp, 20 predicted proteins | sample RNAA_720151113_FD_105266 | JGI IMG/M metagenome (GOLD analysis project Ga0138261, IMG submission 105266) | Metatranscriptomics of polar marine prokaryotic and eukaryotic communities from Palmer Station, Antarctica after 72hr light incubation -... | ecosystem: Environmental > Aquatic > Marine >...
GCTTTTGTTGCTTTATTTCGCCTCACCACTATTTGTTTATCAAATTTGTCTTTTTTGGTGGTTCACTCAGAACCATGGGCACCATACTGCTGGCATCTGGCGCTTACGAGAGTCGTCAAGAGCAAGATCGATGAGCTTGAAGACCTTCTTGTTGAACTCCTCTGGCATGTCAGGCTTCTGGACTGTCAGTTCAAGCATGTACTTTGGCACGCGGGTCTGGCCAACCCATTCCCACTGCTGTGGGTTGTTTTCGTCCAGGTCGCCTTCAAGTATAAGCTCCTCTGGAGTACGAGGGAGATCGATGACCTTATTGTGATTCGAGAGGCTGGTGATCTTGAACATCGTATAGTCAGCGTTCAGGACTGCGATCCGTTCGAGTTCATATCGTTGGTTTGCTTGATTAGGCTGAGCGGCCACTTCGTCTGGAGGCTGGGCTAGAAGTTCATCCTTGAGAGCAAGAACGAGGAAGCAGCGGAGTTTTTCGGCATGATGAGAAATTGCGAGAGAGCAGGAGGTCATTACTCCAGCGAAGAGGCCATGGAGGCCAATCTGTCCGATGAAGTCCACAAAGTTGGAGGTCAGACGGAAGGGCATGCAGCGTGTCTCCCCCTCGAAGTCGGCCGCCTCGATCTCCTCCATCGTCCTGCTGTCAAAGATCTATGGGAGCTTATGGCAGGACTTGAGCCGAGGATCGCTGAAGCTAAGTCGGCCAGTGCTTTTGCAGAAGCTCATGGCTGTCAGAGTCTGGAATTCTGTCTGGTTGAAGGTATAGGAGAAGAAGGAGTTTGCAGCATGATAAGTTGTAAACCGCTTCTTGAACAGGAAGAGGTCGTCGACATTGTAGAAAATTCGATGGAAATATGAGCTGAGCAGGCTTGGTTGCACAAAACAAGCATCTTCACAGAGGTCTGTTGCTGTACTGCCCACCATTGCCTCAAAATAGTCTTCGTTGAGTTGCCTGACCTCTGGGCTTCGAATCGAGGAGAGGCTTCGCTCTTGGCCTTCTGGCCTCCTGTCGAGTAATTGTCGAACCCATCTAATCTAGAGCAGCAGGGCGATGTCGGGATCAACTCCCTTCTCCTGGAGCAAGAAGTCATGAGTCTCTTGGAAGTCCGCGAAAGTGAGATCATCCTGCGAGAGCTTACTCAGATACATTATCAGCTTGCTTGGCACATAGAACTTCACTCCTCTCCTCAAAGTCTCCTTATGCCTCTAGAAAATCATATTCAGCAGCACTTTGAGCTAGGTGGCGCGCTCTTCTGAGCAGAACCTGGCATAGTCTGTTGCTGGACTTGCTGAGAATGGATAATTCTTTGAGTTGCTGGCCTTGAATACGACTTTTCTCTGACTGAGCCCGCTTCGGTGGACAAGTGAGTCGAAACGGTCAAGATATACGGTACGCTGAGGAAGAGGCTCGTCCTCGCTCACCACATGCTGACCTGGAATCTCGATTGCACGCCGGTTGAAGTGAGCAAGGAACGCGCTGAGCTCCTCCAAGTGCGAGGTCTGCTCCCTGGAGTTGATGGTGGAGAGCAAGAAGTCTCTGAGGTTCTTAAGTCGGAGGAGAGCCTTCAGAATGCATGGCTCTCTGGTGTTATCGTCGAGGAAGTCAGCTCGGAAGCCTGGAGCCAGCGCTCGAAGTAGGGGTGAGGCTGCCCTGGCGCTGTCTTGGAAGTAGTTCTGATAGAGGCGGCGCAAGAAGCTTCTGAAGCTCGACTCGACGTCAGGACGGTTGAAGAATGAGCCAATCTCGAGACCTTGCAACCAGGCACACAAGCCCTCTTCGGGTCGAGGCTTGACGTTGTCGCCGAGCTCCTTGCCGATCATCTCAATGTCGTGCAGGACGTGAGGGTTCCTAATCTTGAGCTGCTTGAGCAGTTCTCGCAAGACTTCGGTTGGGTCGTGCCTCTGGAAGGTGAATTTGGCCCTCAAAGGGTAGTAGGCTGCCTGAGGGTACACCTTCACGAGCTTGAAGAGCAGATGCCTCCCCATCTGGTGTTCCATAGTGGCGTGGTCTTGCTGTAGCATGACAAGGAGCTGAGGTGCCCAGAATATCCAGATCCAGGTCGGCATCTGTTCAGTATTGGCCCGCACGTAGGCGAGTATCTGATCTGATGCCTGATGGTCCCGTGATCGTAGGAGCCGAAGTATACGCGGGATAATGAGGCGACTTTTGTGAAGGCTGAGAGTCGTGGCGAACAGAAGCCCCTTCAGTGCGTTGAGCAGGCTTTGCATGTCCTGTCTCCGCTCGTAGACCGTTTCATTGAGCCTGGCGTAGCTCAACCAGACCTTCGGGTCCCTCTTGCTGAGCTCTGAGACAGACTCAATCAGATGCTGTCTGGCAGCAGTGAGCCTGCCGTGCGAGAGGTGGTAGTCAGCGATGACCCTCTTGATGCTTGCTCGCTGCCATGGCTCATAGCCTGAGTCAGCTCCGAAACGTCGCTCGATGTCCTACACCCTCTGTGCGACTCCCTCGGGGTCTTCAGTGTTGTGCCCGATCTCGAGCTTCAGGCCCTCGTACTGTAGCTTGAATCTCTCATACTTGAGGAGGTCATGCTGTCCGCTGGCTGCCGGACCGAGCTTCTGCTCAGCTGCAGCCTGATAATGAAGGGCAAGGGATGGAAGTCCTTGCTTCCTGCTCACGCTCGCCAACTTCACCAGATTCCAGCAAATATCCAAGAGCTCGACGTGCTAGGAAGCCGGTTGTCCACCTGGAGCTGGACCAAGATGATGGCCACCACCAGCGCCTTAGACACCACCAGCGGCACCCTAGGGTCCTGCAGCTGCTCGAGCGTTTGGCTGCTGGTCCGTCTGATTGTTGAGAGTGGGCTGGATGAAGCCGCAGAGCTGCTCGTAGATGAAGTTTCTGTTCTCTAAGACCTCTTTCCAGGTCCTGATGCTCTCGCACTGATGTGGCACTCTCTCCCTCCAGATGTTCATGGCTGCTTTGAGCTCCTTGAGCCTCTCATTTCCGACAAGGTTCCTCGCCTCTCGGATCATGCTGCGACCTCCTTCGCTGCTCTCTACCACTTGCTGGAACATAATGAGGCTCTCAAACTGAGCCCTGTCGACATAGTTTGGGAGCTGTGACTCCCATTCTTGGTGTGCAAGCTGGATCACCTTCTTGAACACCTCGTCAAACCTCTGATTCTGTTGCTCTTGGATGATGAGGAATATATAGTAGAGCTGGTACTTGATAGAGCTGGAATTCATCAGAGTTGGCCTAAAGTTTGCCAAATTCCTCCAGTCCTTCTTCTACCAGAAAAACTCTATCCACATCTCGTGTGTCCCAGGCGACTGGTCACCCAAACCTCCTTGGTCGTAGTTGCCGTGCAGATGTGCGATGTCCCGGAACTGCTCCCACTTGTTGAGCACCTTCAGGCTCTCAATAAACAGAGTCTCCCAAGTACGGAGGTCAAGCTCACTGACCTTGGTGTTTGGACCCTCACGAGGGAACTGAGTGGGACTCACCAACTACTATACTGGCCTCTCAAAGTGCTCAGAGTATCGCTCTCCAGGATCTTGTTGACGATGTTATTGTGGATCTTGGGGCTGATCTTGAGCTGGACCACCAGGACCGCTGCCACCTTGAGGAGGACCAGGCTGCTCGTAACGAGAGAGCAGGAACTGTCGAGGTAGCTGGCGTGAATATTTACCTGGCACCGATTGGTGCCTGTCGAGGTGGGCGTAGAGACCCTCCTGCTCTGCGTAGAAAGTGATGTACTGGGCAAAGAGCTGGTTGATCTCCTCCCATTTGCCATGCTGTCCCAAGGTGACGATGGTCCGAGTCTCTTCGCTCTCGGTGACGCTCCTCCTTAGACCAGCCAAGTAGTCTTCCTCGTGAAGCCGCGTGTAGACCTCTCCAAGGGCCATCACATACCTCTCATTCTTTGGGCAGAGCACTATGTGGTTCTCCAAGGTAGGGATTGCCACATGCCATAGATTGAGCTCCTTGGCCATGAATTGCAACAGCTCTGGAGCCAGTCGAATCTGTGGAGAGAGAGCAGCAACAGACTCAAGCATGGTACGAGCGAAGGTTGTCGCTGGCTTGAGGAGCTGCTAAAGAGTTTGGCTGTGCTTGATTGCGCTCAAGAACATCTTGTTGATGCACTCTGCCAAGTACTGCTACTCTTGTCTCGAGAGGATCGCCCATAGCTGCCAAAAGAGCTCAGTGAATAGAATATCAGCCAAGGGTTTGTCATCGTGGTACGTTGGGTTGATGCTGATGACTTCTGAAAGTGGATCTAGAAGATCAGATAGCCGAAGCTGCTTGAATTTTCGCTGCTTCTTGGCAAACTCGGTCAGCGAAGATCTGATCCTGGACTCATGACTGCTTGCGTTTGGTTTATCGGAGAGGCTGAGTCTGTCGATGAGAATGTGGGGGCAAGATAGCCGGTGTAGCTTGGCTGAGTGTGGAAGCTTCTCAAGGAGTGAGTCGGATCTGAAGTTCATGAGACAGAAGTCGAGAAGCTGGCTGATGACGAAGAGATTGACCACGCGGCTGGGATGTTCAGCTTGGTGGGCCGTGAAGAAGAACTTGAGCTTTTTGAATAAACTTTGTCCGTTAAACTTCTCAAATACAGTAAAAAGCCGCTGCTTGAGTGCAACACTGCGACCTTTGGAGCAAATGAGGAGCTATTCCATCAGTTTGCTTGCATAGTCCGTCGACATGGAGCTCTACCTCTCCAAAAAGGCAATACATGACTCAAAAAGCCTGTTATGGAGCTTGGTCTTGGCTGGGGTGTCACGCCTGCGGTCTGGCTTCCGCTCCTGAGACTCGCTGAGCCTCTCGACCAGCCTCAGCACCAGTGCTTGCTGCTTTTCGGCCTGAAGGCGCCTCTCTTGGCCAGGTTCTACCTATATCAGGATGCCTATCAGCTCATCGACCTCCTCGATGACGAAATCGCAGGCCTTGAACTGTGCAAGGGCAGCAGGCAGCCACTGAAGGTTCTCAAAGACATGGGCTGCTTCATCATCTGGCAAGGCATGGGTCCTGCGAGCCAACCACTTGAGGCCTGCCATCACAGACTCTTTGTTGAAACGATCCAGCTCAGGCTCGAAATGGGCCCAGTCGATGATGTCGTCCTCCATCTTCAAGTCGTGATCACGGACATTGGCCTGTTGGTCCTGACCTGCAGCCTCGTTGCGGATGAAGGTTGGCCTCTCGGTCACAATTGCTCGTCTCTCCTTACCGACCACCTTTGCCAGCGTGGCGACCAGGCGCTTGCAGAAGGAGAACCCAAGCAGCAGCTCTCTGAGGCGACGTATGGGTGAGCCTGCCACCTGGGAAGCAGCAAGTTCATCAAGACAAGTTGCAAGCCTCACTGAGAAGTGAGGAATGGCACGAGACACGTCACGGGCTGCCTGGAGGGCGGGCTGGTCCCATCGTCCCAGTTGAGGCCGCTGTGGGTCACTGCCAACTGGCCTCTGGCTCTCAGGTCGCTCGTGAGATGGAAGACTCTCGGCCTCCAGGTCATGGCTGCAGACGTGGAGGTCCTGGTCTAGCAGCTCTCTTAAACACTTTGGCAGACGGCTCTCTACGCTTCTTACCTGTTCTTCAGCTACTTCTGGTCGAGCCAGCATCTTCGGTATCAACATCTCGAGCAGTCTCAAGGCAAGCAGTAGGCACTTGGCATCACCAGAGCGCGCATGTTGTTGTTCATGCTGAAGTTGGAGGCTCGAGAGGACATAGTTCAGCATCACTGGGTCTTGATCTACGTTGCCAAATCTCACCATCAGAAGCGAGACGTTGAGCTCGTACAAGCGAAGCGTCAATGGTACGTCTCTGGATTCAGCAAAGGTGCGTCTAGCTTCACCCGGAGGAGCAAGGGCGCCGACAGGACGAACCTGGAAGATTGTCTTCATGACCTTCAGGACATCGGTGAGCAGTTGCTCGAGCTCAGCAGGAGGCAGAGAGTTTGTGTGATCTCTCCTGGCGTGTTGGCTCACGCTTATGTGCACCAGGTCCATAAGGTGGCCACAGATACGCTCACAGTACTGCTAGGACTCGCTCTGTTCCCGTATTTAGCCATCGTTGGCGCTCCTCTGGCACCAATTGACCACAGTTGCAGCAGCTTTGATAATGCGATCGGTACTGGCTGGAGTCTGGGGCTTGTCTCGCGATGAACCAGTCCTGATGAGCTCATAGAGGCGTCTCCGGAGGTCGAGGTGGTAGGGGTACAGCACATCTGCATTCTGGATCACCAGGCTGCAGAGTTCTGGCCTCTGACGCTCCCGTCCCTCGAAATCAAGGGCAGCGGCAAAGCTGGATCGTACGAGTCCTGTCATTCCCGGCTCATGACCGCGTCTCTCAATCTGCAATCTGGCAAATGCTGTATTTATTATTTCAAAGAACTTGATGAGATTCGACACCGTCCGTCCGACAAGGCCCTATTCAGCGAGCTCATGATTCTGGTGTAGGACGAGGGGAAACACCCAAGCAGCGCACTGCTCAGCTTCGTCAAGCAGCTCGTTAATGCGTGGACGGCTGCTTAGTTGCCCCTCTGCAGCAGCATCAGCCAAACCTGTGGCCAGATCGACGATCTTGAGGCAGAGCAAGGTCAGTGCATAGCAAGCCCACTCCCTTGTGGCGCTTTCGACAGCGTCCTTGGCAAATTCTCTCAAGAAGGCTATGATTTGTCGGCAGTAGTCGTTTTCTTGGTCAACGATGTTCTCTTAGAGGTGCTGTCGACTGTGCTGCTCCCTCGGATGGAGGCAGGCGAGAAGCCGATCAACATCCTGAACCCGTGAGAGAATGACGCAGAGGGCCTTGATGAGCTCGACGTGGAAGGACTCGTAGCAGACTTGGGAGGAGTGTTCAAGGTTGGTCTGGATGAACTTCCATTTTGGCACCCGAACTCCACCACCGCCGTGAGTAGGGGTGAGGCCGAAGAAAGTCCTCAAGAAGAGCTCGATTGTGCTGCGTGGGAAGAGCTCATCAAAACGCTCCTAAGAGTCTGCACAGGCTAGGACTAGAGGCATGAAAGCGAACTCGAACATGGCGTAGCGCTGCTCATGAGAGCCTCTTGAGGTCTCGACCTTCTGCAGAGCGGCCTCAATGATGCCAGCCTGGCGTCTGCGTGCAAAAGTTGCTGGGACCTCCTCTGTGAAGAACTTGAGGAGTGGGGCCAAATCGATGATCGGCTGGTACGAGAAGCCTTTCAGGAGGTCGAAGAGGACCTATTTATCAGACCTGTCACTCCGGCAGTAGGCGAGCAAGCACTTGAGGATCTTTCTGTACTGGCTCTTTTGGTCGTGCATTGCCTCTGGGTGGTCAACTGGAGGAAGAGGCACATTGTCGACGCTCAGCTCACTCAATTTGACCCAGCTCCAGCGCAGACTCTCAAGGACATCGGCGTGCTATGGCTGACACAAAAAGCTCGGATTGAACTTCGTGAGCGTCCAGACGAGCCTCACGCCCAGCAAGGTGGCTGGTGTGATTAGCCAACGTTCCTCACCTGGGCGACCAGAGCCCCTTGGAGGTGCCCTGAGGCGGGGTCTGATGGTCTGGTCAATATCTCGTGCGATTCGCTCCCTCACGGTGAAGGAGCCAGGCATCTTCATGATCGCCAGAGTCAGTGCGGTCATCCCAGGTCTGCCAAGCAGGGTCACACAGTCGACAGGATTCCGGTTGAAGAACTTGGCGAGGCCGTCCCTGAAGTCGCTCTGAAGGACGCCGAACTTGACTCGAAGAGGCCTCAGCTCGTGGCCACTCTGCTGCCAGCCTGGTGGCAAGGGTACATGACTTGTCTCGAGCTCTCGGCTGGCCCGCAACTCCCAGCCAGGGATGCTCTCGATCGAACCGAGCATATGTTCTCGCGAGTTGGGTAGCAAGTGCAGGATCTGGATGATGTGCTTGGCCGTCTCGAGGCTGCCCACCTTGTCCATGTTGTACTAGTGCACCACACGCCGTGCATGCTCAGCTGCGGCATCAGGGTCTGCAGCTCCAGGCGCTGGCAGATTGGCTCCAGCAGCAGCACCAGGACCACTACCTCTGCCAGCAGCAGCATTTAGGTTGCCACCACCGGCTGCGTCTCCCGGTTGAGCCTGCGCAGCCTGGCCTGGTCTCGCTGCAGCGGATGCCTGACGTCCCAGGCCTGCAGCATCTGGAGCTGTGTAAGGTGCACGTACTGCTGCCTGGCGTTGAGTGCAGGCGCCGATGAGATGATGGGCCAGCTGGTCATTGAAGCAGATGTGCAGCACTTCAATTAGCATCGCCAGGTGCTTGAATGCGCGAGGTGAGGGTGCAGGCTGACTAAGGACGTTGAGAGCAGGTCGCACGCACTCCTTCAGGATCTGGTTGGGCAAGGCTTCCTGCTGGTGTGGTGCCTCGTTAAGGAGCCTCTCAAGGCAGGCCCTCGCGGTCCCGAGGATGTTGTCCTCCTCTCGTTGAAAGTATTTGAAGTAGATGGCAATGATCTTGGCCTTGATCTCGACGGCGTAGAAGTCAAGCTTGGACTCCAGGACTGAAGGACCTGCTCGTTCGCTCTGCTCAGCTCGTCGAGCTGCTGATCCCTGGCCTCTGCCATCTGCGGACTGTTGGGGCCCAAAGTATGCCTGTTGGCGCTCCCGGAGGTAGTGGGCGAGGCTGCGATGGGTAACGATATCGCAGAGGACCTCCAGGCACTTGCAGATGAGCTCAGTGCGCTGCCTGACGTTCGGGTACAGCACGTAGAGGTGGCTCACATACTCGTAGCCGATGTCGCTAGGTCGAGAGCCGTTGTCACCGGGCCGTGCTCCACCACCTGGTGCTCCAAAGAGCTTGGCAATGAAGCCCTGGTAGCGGTCTCTCACGCTTCCTCGGAGCCCTTCCCTCTCGGCCTCAGGCAGTGGCCGAGCTGCTGCCTGGTTGAGGCGGTCGAAGGATCCGTCTGCGAAGATCTCGAGCTGGCGGAAGCTGCACAGCTGCAAAGCTTCATCCTGTCTCCTCTCTCGCTCCCGTTTAGCTTGGTAGGACACTTCGAAGTGCTGGGTAGTGAGCAGCTCATGTGGATGCTGTGTGTGAGAGTATGGGTCATAGTCTTGGTTCTGGGAGATATAGAGGCGCTCCAGCTTCATGTACTTCTGAGCACAGGATGATGGGCTCTCTACACCATGCTGCCTTCTGGTCTATGGATCTGGCTCTGCTCGAGCGTCAAATCGCTCTGCCTCGACCTCCAGGATCTTGAGCAGGAGCTCAGCAACTCCGAGGAGGGTATGAACGCTTTGTTCGAGGGTGGTTGGAGTGATCTCGTGCTTCAAGGCAAACCTGAGGGCGTCAGCATGAGCAATCAGAGGCTACACGCGTGAGTAGCCTCCTCTGAGGCAAGGGAGGATCAAGCTAGCCATGCGTTCAACTTCTTGGCAGATATGTTTGCGCCAAGAGATAGCGCCTTGTGGTTGAGCACCTGTTGAGGATCCAGGACTATGAGGAACCCGTCCAGCGAGCGCAGCTACAGAGATCTGGGCCTTTGCAGCCACACGCTCGATCAGCTTGGCGGCGATCTCTCGAGCGGACGACTTCAAGCTGTACAGGTTCTGGAATACCTTGTGGGTGACTGACTCGAAGAGCTGGCGATCTTCAGGTACCTGTGAATTGATGAGCTCGGGGCTGAAGAGGCCAATCTTGTCAAAGAGCTGCTCAAGAGTGGCCTGGTATTCTCGTTGTGCAGAAGGTACTGAGAGCTCAGAGCTCGTGTTCAAGATTTGACACAGCGCATCCAGGATGTGGTCACTGTGCTTACGGATTGCCTGGGCAGGCAGCTCCCTGATGACAGTTGGCAAGGCGAAGGTGACAGCCAGCTTCTTTCTCAGGTCCTGCTCGTAGGCGAGGTGGCAGACCTTCTTGATTAATATCCCCACAATCTCGAGGCTGCTGAAGAGCTCTGGTCGATCACCGAAGAGCTGGTTGAGCAGCTTGAGCATGGTCTCGAGGCATACGACCGTACCCTCGAAGTAGGAGCTTTGCTGAGGTCCTCCAGAGCCCTGGCGAAGGTTGTAAAGCAAGAATGCGCTAATGGTCTCCAGGAACTTCAGCGGGCTCACCTCATCCTCCCTGCTCTGCGAGAGGCGACCATTTTTGCAGACATATAGGAGCGTGAAGTACTTGGTCACCCATTGCATGAACTTGAGGACTTTCTGCCGCACCTTGAGAGTGTCAGGGTTGTCCTTGGGCAAAGAGCAGGCGAAGAGCAGGCTTCTCAGGATCTTCTCAAAGGCATGGGCCTCTGAGCCCCTAGCCATGAAGCTTCCGTGGTTGTGGCGCCTGCTGGAGTCAAAGGCGGTAGCTGCTTCTGCGATCTCGTCCTCGACCTCACTCAGTCCTCGGTCCTGGGCGCCTACTATCCTCGCAATGAGATAATCCACGTCAATATCAGTGTCAACATAGCAGAGCAAGGCAGTCTTGACGAGTTTGAAGGCATCAAGGAGTCTGCTCAGGGAGTAGGCACTCGGGTTCTCAAAGATCTTGACGAGCACAACCTCGATAGCGGCGTCGATGCCAAGGACTACCTCCCGACCGGAGTGCCTGTCTTTGAGGCTAATCTTCAGGCCTCCCTCTGGGTATCGTCGAGAGCTGACCTCCTGGTCTTGCCAATATGGTCGACTCCTAGCGCCAAGTTTGCCAAGAAGCTTGAAAGGGAAATTTGGGAGCTGGTAGAGGATCTTGTAGAGCATGCCAGTGAGCTCTGGGAGGACGTGGCTGATGGCAGGGTCAAGGATCTCTGGGAACTGGCCAAGGCCTGAGACCCAGAGCTGAAGAGTGTTGAGGGGGCGCTCAAGGTCACGGTGTGCCACGGTCCTCATCGACTCCACCACTGGCTTTGAGATCACAGGCAGATAGTCAAGGAGGCTCTTGAGCTTCGCTGGCACGCACTCGAAGATATGATTGGTCACCTCGATGTACGGCGCTGAGTCTCGGCTCTGCAGGAATGTCTCCAGTAGGCCCTAAATCATCGGGAGGAATTCCTTGACTAGCCCTTCATGCTCTGGCGTGCACAGGTCTCTGAAGAGCCGAATGATGATGACGTAGTAATGATCAGGGACGAGTGCTCCTTCTCTTGCTTGCTTGACACAGAAGACAAAGACAGAGAAGAAGACATGCTTCATGCGAATATCGTTAGGCCGCCGGAGAGCCTGCTCTCCTACAAAGAGTGCAAGATCTACCAGCGTCTCCTGCAGCTCCGCCCTCGGTAGCGCCTCCAGCTCCTTGTCGAGACCACAAGCAGGCCCAAGCCCTGGTCCTGGGCTAGGTGGAGCACTCAAGCTGGCGAGTCGGGTGGACACGAAGTCAAAGAGCGCCTCCAGGAAGGTGCTAACGTACTCATCCTCGAGCCTGTTGATAACTTGGGGTGGCGTACCAGCAAATCTTGCAAAATGGCCTTGGACGAGGCTGACTACACCCTGCTCGTGGTGTGACTGGCCACCGGCGCTGCCTCCACCTGCTGCGGTACCACTTCGCTGAGAATGCTGGAGGCACTGTCGTGTCTTGGCCTCGACCACCCTGGAGAACAGTCTTGGCCCAATGTCGGCCAGGATGTCTCGTAGTTGCAGTGGCCGCACTCTCCTGACAAACTCGGCAAAGAAGCGGACGGTTGGGCGCTCCTCGCTCTACAGCCTCAGCTCTGCTAGCCCTTGGATAACCTCGCTGCCGTGGACAAGGAGTCGCTTCAGCACCTTGAGCTCACTTGGGTCCAGGAATGTACCACTTCCACGACCTTCACTTTGCTGTCTTTGCTCACGAGCGATTCCGAACACCAGCTCAGCACTTGCTACCAGATTCCACATGACCTTGCCGAACACTTCCCTGTGGGCTTCAGTTACCTCACCAGAACGTGCCTGGTTCTGTGAGCGGCCGGCCCTGTTGCTCCAGCTGTCTCTTGGGTCACTCGCCTGAGAGTTTGGTGGGAATGGCTTTGCCGCCTCCAGCAGTGCTTTCTCACCAAGCTCAAATAGCTCCTCTTTGGGTTCTCTCCTCCGTCTCGATGTCTAATTTGTCATCGGTTGGTCCTCTCCAGGAAGAGCTTGTCCAGAACCAGCTCGAGGCGCCTCCTCTTCCTCGTGTTGCTTGATCAGCGCCAGAGTTGCAACGAGCTGCGTCCTGAGGATCTTGCAGAGGTCGACCAGGCAGGTCAAGATCTCGAACTGGGCAGTCTATGGTACATCACCTCGCGCTCGCCCATACTCCGCGTTGAGCTCGTGCAGATAGTAGATCAATGTGTTCTTCTGGCTCAATGTGACTGCATTGTCAAGGAGGCTTCTGCAGATGATCTTCATCACCCTCTGGATCTGGAGGCTTGTAAACCCGACCCTGCACTACCCGAGTCCCCTGAAGATACCAGCATGGCTGACCTGGACTCCTGCACAAGGGCGGCCTCGGCCCTGCATCCTGGCTGAGTCGATGACGTACTCACGGTGCCGGTGGCCAAGGACTTCGACAAGAGAGTCTGGAGCAGCGCCTTGGGGCTACCCTGCGTTCGCTCCACCTGGAGCACCAGTTGATGGCTGCTATCGGGTCCCATCTGCTGCCTAATTCCCATCCGAAGGGCCACCAGCTGCTCGGCCGCCTCTTCTGGCATCTGCAGCGTAGCATTCCTCTTTCAGGCCGTGCTCGAGTCGCTGGAGGATCGCAAGTCGGAGGCGTTCGGTACCAGGTGGCAGGTTGAGGAGAATCTGAAGCTGGACCTCAGCAGTCTGCGCCAGCGTGACCTCGACGGCAGCAGGTCGCTGTGCCCATGCGAGGTCGAGTAAGCCCAGCAATTCACTCACTGCTCCGTTCAGGTACTCGCGGTAGAGGCGCCGATTCCGCACCTTGGCCAATATGTCTGCAGGAAAGTCCTTTAGAGCGTTCCATGCCCGGGGTGCCAGCTCTCGGACGAGCACGAGATCTCCAGCAGCTGACCACGCCGCAGCGAGCTGAGCTACCGCTGGCAGCAGCCGAGGCGACGCCTTGGCTCCACGTGCAACGCCCTCTGGCTCAGTACCTGCCATTTGGCCTTTCCGTGAGCTCTCTTCCTGCCTCACGAGCTCCCGCATGCCTTTTGTTGCGTCTACCACGCCCACACAGAAGTCAACTAAGCGACTTTTAGCTTGGTGAGGTTGTGAAGGAGCAGCAGCTGGCTGATGCGAAACCAAGAGGCCCTGAGGAGCGCCTTCTATTCTGCTATCTCCTCTCGCCGAACGGACTGGCTGACCGAGGAGCTGGAGAGCCAGTGTAGCATTTTCTTCATTATCGTCATGTAGGACTGTGATCAACGATTGGACGAGCGTGGCTAGGCTCGCGCTCTCAGAGGGAGCTGGCCTGCCTACATCCGCTCCTAGCATGATGATTGCCTGCCGACGCAGTGCATGTCGCGGATTGCTGTCCTCCTGACCAATTTGAGAGGGATAACCACTTTGAGATTGAGGCTGCGGCTGTCTTTGAGGTGGTTTCTGCTCCAGGATCCGCAGGAGCATCCCAAAGAGCTCCTTCTATTGACTTTCTTGGTCTCTCTCACCACTCAGGCCGCTGGACGAGGCATGCCGTCCTGCAGCGCTGCCAGTATCGGAATGTTGAGCACGCAGCTGTTTCGTCAACTCTCGCTCGTCTTCCCAGCAACGCTAAATCATTGCGTGCAGCGGAGTGTCTCCGCTCTGTTGTTGAGTCGCCATTTTTGTTTTTGGTTTTATAATCAATTTCGAAATCAACTTTTATTATTAAAATTATAAATTAATCTAATTCCAAGCCTTATAAGCCCACTTTGCGCAAAAATCACTAAAAATATCGATTTCTTGATTTCTGAGATGTAATCCTCCGTCAATTTGAGCAAAAGATAAAACCAACACAAC
>Ga0138261_1254300_pt1 | contig 13578 bp, 24 predicted proteins | sample RNAA_720151113_FD_105266 | JGI IMG/M metagenome (GOLD analysis project Ga0138261, IMG submission 105266) | Metatranscriptomics of polar marine prokaryotic and eukaryotic communities from Palmer Station, Antarctica after 72hr light incubation -... | ecosystem: Environmental > Aquatic > Marine >...
AATTTTTAAGGTTCAAAAAATAAAATCCAATGAAGATCATTTTAGAAGGCCAATACAAATACAGCCTCTTCAAAGAGTTCACTGACGATTTTGGAAAGCCAAAAGCGCTAGGACAGGAGCTGCTGGCTGAGCTCATGAGCCCGTTCAAGAAGGGAGCCTAAGCCGATGGTGGGTCATAGGAGTTCATTGAGCCCGCAGAGAACAATGCAGTCAACGAGATATACACACCAGAGGAGATCCAGATGCTAGCAACACTCAAAAGACTTGTGGACACGCAAGCTCTCCGATATGCAAAGACCGACTTCTTGTATTGGTTTGAATTCCAAAACAAATGCTCAGAAATCCTGGAGAAATACGTAGAATATTTGGGCTCCTTGTCAAGCAACCAGGACATTCTGAGCACCAAAGAGAGCCAACGATTCTTCGTCGAGAAACTCGACTCCTATCAAGTCATTGTGCTGGGACTCTTCGAGATTATGAATAGCGAAAAGTGCACAAATATTGCATACTTTGCTTTAAGCGATGACATTTATAACGCGTTTGGAAGATTGTTTGCGCTCAAGGTATTAGGAATTGAATCTGCAACAATGAGAGTTTTTGAGCTGTTTGACTCACTTCTGCTTTGCTGCTCAAATGCCAAGCAAAGTCTGAAGTATGGAAGCCCAAACCAGATGAACTTGGGTGCAGCGATCATAGGTCCATTTCTGAAGGCATTCATTGACACAGCTGGGCAGATGTCACAGATCAGAAGCAAAAAGGTTGAAGAAGAAATTGTCAAGCAAAAGATGGAGGTCTTCAAATCAAAGGGCTTTGTGGAGGTTGAAGGACTTCAATACAGCATCTATAAGGCCTACGAATTCACATCAACGGTGGTCCTTCTCAGCATGAATATCGCTTTATCTGGTTCTGCCCTGATTACTCCAACATTCAAAAGTGAGCAGTTCGAGAAGGACTTGCCACCTCAGTACACATTTGAAATCTTGATTGAAACTCTCTCCAACTCCTTCGTGCCCAAGGATGTGAAGATCCAGGTGGTGGAGGTGATGAACCGACTTATCCAACTAGATGTGATTCCTCGGTTTAAGTATGGCTCCACCAAGAGAAATCCATATTTTGTTGAGGCTGTGAAGTATCATCAATTCTATATCGAGATTCTCCAGAAGATGGCTACATACCATACCTAGGACAAGCTCAAGGAATCGCTGCCATCACAAAAAGTCCAAGATGTCGAGATGCAAGATGCAGCTGATTTCGAGGCAAGAGTTGAAGCTTGCTCTGATGACCAAGACTATATCAAGAGCCAGAGCTTTCTGAGTGACTTTCTCGGCTTCTTGGAGGACATCACTCGAGCCAAGCAGCGACAGCTGAACATGAGCTTGTGCAGCCAGATAATTGGCCCAATTGTGTCAATCATCACAGTGAGATACACGGACTATGTCGACCCGAAAACGGGCAAGAGCTCCAAGCAGATGTACCCGCTCAATTTCTCGTGCTAAATCAAGGCTTGCAAGCTTCTCAAGAGCGCATTGAAAACCCAGTAAAGCTTCGATGACACACAAAAACTCGAATAATTGATAGAAAAGCTGAAAGACGAAATCAATCTTATAAAGATGCAGTCATAGCATCAGTCAGCTTCATCGATCAATGAGGTCGATGATCCCAAAGCGTATCTACGACTGTATGACAAGTCTTGGCCTGATGATGATGACTATCTGAGCATGTACCAAACACTTTAGCAAAGACAGCAGCTCATCAAGCTCCTTGTGAAGTTCTTGTGCTTTTGCATCGTCAGAAATGACCCAAATCTGATCAGCTACAACCAGAATTTTGTTGCTCATTCGAGGAAGATCTTGGAGTCGTCAATAATCTAGGATGATATGCTGTTGAACATTTTCAAAATCCACGAGACCCTTCCTAAGCAAGAAGACCAGCAAAGCAGAAGTCAAATTGAAGACACTGTTTCTCCTCTGGTATTGAGTTGCATCTAGCTGGCGACTCAGGTCTTCAACGACCTGCCATCAAAAATCTCAACGTTTTTGGCAAATGGCGTCTTTCAAGGGATCATCAACAGTTTGGCGAACGGTGGAATTCCGCCTGCACCAGACATGCTTCACAACCTGGCGTCCTTCATGCACATGCTGACCCTTAATTCTGAAGCAGCCTGCTTGCTGAAGGAAAGCCACTTCATCCAAAAGCTGTGCCTGATCTGCAAGGAGCCGCAGCGATACCACCGGTTTGTGGCCGCTCGGAGGCGAGATGACTATAGCTCAGAGTAGATGCTGCAAAATGTCGCGAATTCAGATGCTGAGCTAAGCGATTAGATGTTCGAGACAATCCTTGATATTTCAAGGGAGATCCTTCCAAGGTCTCACAAGCTGCTCAGCGAGTACGTCGAGATGGACAAACGGCTGCGAGAGCTCGACGCCTACGCCAAAGAAAACGAATCGACTCTCTCCTTAGAAGAGAAGAATAGGATCAACGACGAAAAGAATAGCCTCAAACAGCCATATGAGATCAACCAGCAGAACTTTGAAAACTTCTTCAGCTCATATTACGTGATCATGTCGTATTTACTGGAGCAGGACAGGATGGAATTTGCCAGCAACAACATCGTCAAGTCAATTGAAAAATACAAAGGCGACATCATGACAGTTATCTACGAAGGGATCCAGAACCCAGTGGTAGCCTCAGCCTTGCATCAGCACAGCGAGGAGTATGTCACAGTGATAATGTACGTCCTCAGCTCGGCAGCACAGCCTGCAGAAGTGGATGACCGAACGAACACAGGCGAATAAATCTCAGATATACTGAAGGTCGTGATCCGATGCCTCAGAATCCAGATTGACAATATCAAAGAGTTGCAGAGCTGCAAAGAGACCGGCTCAAGTCTCGTCGAAGAAAAGATAATTCAAGGCAGCGAGTGGACTGAGATGAGCGATATCAAGCCAGTATACTGTGAGAATCTGAATCTGTTTGAGTGCATCAACTCAGAGCGTCAGGAGGCGAAGCAGATGCAAGAGTTCATCAACGGTGATAACCAACTCAGCAGCGGCGACCAGATGGCCATCGTCTTGAGAAAAATATACTTTTATATGGAGATTCTGATCATCTTCCAGAAGCAACTGACTGACCAGCCCCAAAATAACTCCTCCATCAATTACAACAAAGTGAAATTCTTGTTCGACCAAGAATCCTTTGATCAAATTCTGCTCGACCTTTTCGATTTGTCAACGCTCATCACCAAAAACAGAGGCATCAACTACGAGAAATCGATCAGCGCAGAGTTTGATCGGCTCCAAAAGCTGATAGCGGAGCATGGAACCTCGATAACGGAGTATCATTTCGACCAGAGCCAAGGCTTCACCAAAAACCAGAAGCCAACCAACGATTTGATGAAAGGCCGATAGCTCTATTTTAAATATTATAAGCAGCAGGGAGATATCTCCATCGCCAAAGATTATGAGAAACAGTCAGAGACCGCTGATGTGATGAACTTTGAGTGCGATGATACGATATGCACACATGCACAGGCTTGCCAGAATCAGATCAAGAAGTTGGTGCGATTCGTGATGAGCAACATCAACAAGAGAAGGCCAGCCTCATTACATACGCAACTAGAGCCGCTTCCTCGACCACTGGCTAGCTTTTGCTCCGCTCTTGGCGCCAGATAAATCAACGAATGCTTGGAATTCGTCGAAAATGGCAACAAGTTCTTGATAAAGCATGCCGATACCATGAATTTTACTCGTGCCTTCATTTCTGATTTTGATAACGTCTTGTTTGATGTAATTTCAGGCCTCTTTCAGTCCAACAAAATGATCCAGTCGTTTTAATTGCCTGGCTCTTTTATCAAAGGGCTACTAGAGACCATAAATTCAACAGATTTTATGGAGAAAGTGGTGTCGTTTGCCATCAGAATTACACAGTTTATAGAATAGAGGCTTCAGAGTGGCGAAAAGGTTGCACTATTCCGGCTCTCCTACATCAAAGTCATGTGGAAAGACATCTCTTTGGTTTTCAACACCCTTCTGGGCGCCAAGTTCCTGCCAACTGATGCACACTTGAACAAGTTTTTGCAGGATTTCTAGTCCAGCCCTCAGACAACAATTACAAACAAGCCTTACATCGAGAGATTAAGCGACAAGGAGAAAGGAAGCATTACGCTGCTGCTGCAAAAGCAGGCCAAAGTGAACTTGAAAAATATACTGACTCGCATGTATTACGGTCTGGCCAAGGCCATGTTTTCGAATTCGCGGGCAGAGCTGAACATATTCCAATTCATGAATATCTATTGCAGAGACACTTGCTTCAAGACCTTGCTCAAAGTCTATGACCATTTGCTGCTCATGTTTGAGAATCTGCATGTGTTCAAGCGGCTGGCGGTCAAGGAAACCAAGAGCTAGCTGGGTGCTGAGAGAGGCGGTGGAGCTCTCAATCATCTTGGAAGCTTCGGCAGAGGTAGTAGATATGAAATTTATGCTGGTGGTCCAGCAGGAAGCCTTGCGATGTTGCAGCAGGCATCCATGGCGCTACCATCGGCTGGCGATGCACCAAATAGCTTCGATGAGCGCCTCGTGAAGCAGCTATAGGACATGGGTTTCAAAAGGGAGAACGCTGAGAGAGCGCTCGCCCTGAACAATAACAACCTGGAAAGATCACTTGACGTACTAGTCAAGGAGCAGGATGTTGATGTTGTTAATGATATTGAGGAAGATCAAAAGAAGCAAGAAGAAGACGTTGACATGAAAAATGAACCAAAAGGCACAAACAGAGATCAAATCACTTAAACTCGAATGAATTCATAATAATAAGAATAAAGTAATTTCAACTTTTAGCAATTCATCGCTGGCATCGACATTGACGAGGAACTGACTTTGTTGGCCGAGTTCTCCAAATTGATATGCGCTGGCTCTTCGTAGCTGATTTGTAATTCATCAGAGAGCTGCAATGACTTACTCTACGGCCACTTCAGTTTCGATCCTGCCAGCCAAAAAGTATATGGTCACAAGATAAGAATGGACAAAATTTACAGCACCATTACCATTCTCTTGGACATCTACTCGGAACACGATCCAGCTGTAAGTCAGCGACAAGAGCTTGTGCAGAGCATTGGTGAGCTATTCCGATCTCAGTATAAGAGCCTCTTTCTGCCTGGTCATCCGATTGGAGGACTTGCAAACTCTTTCTTCCTCAAGAATCTGATAGTCAAGCTCTTCATTTTCAAAAAGCTTGACAATATGAAGGCATTTGATGCCTAATTTATTCGCGAGAATCCAGAAATGAACAAGAACTGTGCTGTCAAAGTGTTCATTTAGATCCTCAATGGTGCCTTGGAAAGGCTGGGTGAGGTGTTTGCATTGATCAACCAAGATGGCAAGGACTAGGACGAGGAACCACGAGAAGTGACAAAAGAGATGAACCAACTGTTGGATGACCAGCTTCCGCTGCTCCGAGCGCTCGTCCAAACGACCTAGGAGATCTTGGTTGGGTAGATAATGAACGATCAGCTGGATTCTGAGGTACATAGGGTTCTCGATCTTGCTCAGACTATAAAGGACTCGAACCAGATTGCAAAGCCATCAGAAGGCGCGACGAAAAAGAAGATTGATATCATTTAGCAATACCATCAAAGAATCAAGGAGATATTCATCTATGAAGATGGAGAGAAGTCCTCGAGTTCGGTGAAGGAGCATCTTGAGGAGTTGATGATGTCACAAGTGCTTCTACTCAAAGTCTATAACCAAACTCCATCCAAACGCTACAACCATGAAGGAGAAACCTTGTACCCAGTGACTGTAGCCATCTCCATCTTGAAAGAGACCTTGAGAATTAGCGACACCTGCCAACAAGATCAATTAAAGACCAACCTTCGAAAGAAGTTTATACAAAATGACGGCCTCAAGCACTTGTTTGGCGTGAGAGTGGTTGACCCTTACTGCTCGAACCCAGACGACCTCCAATCGGTGCAGCTGTCCAAATTTATTAAAGAGCAGCTTCAAAATGATCGAAATGGGTCATTGCTTGACAACTTTATGAGCGTACTGATCAATCCGAAGCAGTCATGGGTTCCAATTTATGAGAACTACATCAAGCAGCTGATGTTCATCCAGTACAGGCAGAACTGCAAACGTGAGTCCAAGAAGGACATAGCCGAGTGGTTCAAGCCCATATTTGAGGGCATGGACCACTCAGGACCAGCCCAAAGTCCAAGGGCCAAGAAGCAGCAGGCAGCCAACAAGAGCGCTGGACAGTCGCTGAAGAAGAACAAGGAGAGAAAGGTAGGACCAGAGGCCACGAGTGTGATGACATTGAACAAAAACTAATCAAAGCAAATGAAAATCCTGATGAAGAAAAACGAGAGCTACAATGAGGTTCCTTTGAAGCAATTCATTGAGTTCTTCCTTGAGAGCCAATGCTCCATGCAAATCGACCACTTTGAGCCTTTCTTGATAGCTTGCAAAAACATCTGCGTCATTGATATCGTCGACAATGAGCAAATTGATCAGCAAACAAAGTCATTCAAGTCAGAGCAAATAACGACCATCAAACTGAAGAATACTGTATTGAAAGAGCTAATTCTTGAATCAAAAAACGACCAGAGCAGCCAAATTATCAATCTCAAATCTTCGGGGCAGAGAACTGCTCCAAATTCTAGCTGGCTAGTTGAATTCAAAAAGAAAATCGTAGATTTCTAATACCAAAATGAAATAATCCAGCAGCTCCTCGATATTTTCATAACACAAATCAAAGGGCACAGAATGAATATTTTGCGATGCCTCAAAAGCAATCAACTGGAGACAGATGCCGAATGCAAAATCGAAATAAAAGAGAACAAGTTGTTCCTCGCAGAAGCCAAAACCATTGAGATGTCAAAGCATTTGTTCGACTCATCAAGTATTTTGCATATCATTGCGAACGAAGTCGTACAAAATCCACTGTATGTTGGCAGTGTGTTGAAACATAGAGAGCAGAAGACGTTTAAATATATCATAAGGAATATCTTGGCTCTCAAATATCTCAGAATTGCAGGCAAGGAGAAGCAGATTGTTTTTGAAGAGGAGGGTGATCAACTTGATCCGCAGATCGACCTCTTCTTCAAACGAATGCTTTTGGATACGCATACTATTGCCAAAGCTAAGAAAATATATAGATAGGAAGCAAGGAGAGTATTTGTCAAAGAGGTTACGAAGAATCTTGTTGAACTACAATATTTTAAGAAGAGCTCGGAGGAAGTGGCTGGGCATGGCTCAATGACGACAGAGAGGGGCTTGGCAGTGGAATCAACAGGGTTCAACACCAAGCTTCTTCAAAATTATGGAGCATTGCTTCTGGTCTCATAATTTTTGACGGTACAAGATAAGCGGAATGACAAACTCATTCCCGATCAGCGGGTGAGGGCCTTGTTTTAGTCAATAAGGCGATATAATTGGGAGCAAAAGAACAAGATGCTGAACCAAATCCTGTACGAGACCCAGTTTACTCCGACCAGAATCTAGCCAGCAGTGATTCCGCCATCTCTGGAAGGCATCAAGATAAATTTCGTCAAGCATATCCATCGCATTCGCAACGATTTGGAGTCAGAATCTCAAAACCTGATCATCAAGTACAAGCCCAAAGCCTTGGCTCAGTGCATTGACATCGTCCTTTCCATTTTGAACCAATACTCCAAGAACAAGGAGGTCCTGAGCCAGTTGGTCAACAAACCTCCAGCTCCACTGGATGACGAGACCAAGAAGCGGAAGAAGAGCAAGCCAAAAGGCGCACAAGGCTTAGGCTCAAAGGCTCATGGTGGGCAGTCCTAGTCGGCTTCGGCTAAGGAAGCCAAGCGAGGCAGCGCCATGGACAACCTTCTGGAGTCTGACTCAGAGGATGAAGCAGAAGCAGGCTTGCCTGGTGCTCAAAAGGATGACGAGCTGACTCTAGAGGACAAGCAGGATATAGAGCAGATGCGAGACGAGGACCGCCGCAGCAACCTTGAGCGCCATCTCCCTGAAGCAGGGGATGAAAGTGATGCTGGGTCTGGAGACGAGAGCGAGGAAGAAGATCTCGACGACCTGAGCGAGGAGGATGACTCATATGACCTCGAGGAACATGAAGATGACCAAATCGGAGAGTTCAGCGACGCTGAATACGACTAAGAGAGCGGCGAGGGCGAGTACTATGACGAGGAGGTCGACGGACTTGACGAAGAAGGCGAAGGAGAGCTAATACCACTCTTCGATGGCGACGATGAGCTGCTCGTCAACAGCAATGGCGGAGAGTCCCAGGAGGATGAAGAAGAAGGAGAGGATGAGTACAACCTATCCTCATATGATGACAACGAGATGCACCAGGAGGAAGGAGAAGATATCGACGAGTCCGATGAAAATAACTTTGAGAGCTACAGTGAGGATGAATTGGGATACCAGGACGAAGACGATGCTGGGTTTGGCGACGAGCAGAGCGGTTTCGACCATGACCATCAATTTTCTGATGATGATATCTCAAGCAGTCTCAATTCAGCTGGTGGACCTGGCTTCAACCAAGAGAGGGATGCCATGCAAGGATATGGTCCTGAGCTTTCTTTCAATGAAAATAGTCAAGTGCTGAATCGATTGAATGTCCAACTTGAGAACAGGGAGTTTCCCATTGCTAGTCATTTCAACTCATTAGACTTGAGGGAGCTCGGAAACCAGCTGGCAAGTTGTGGAGGTCGCCGAGGCCGCAGACACGACGACTCTTCTCGCTCCAGGTCCAGATCAGCCCATTCTTCAAATTCTCAATCCCAGTCATTGCAAATGAGCCAGTAAGGTGCAAGAACGAGGCCTCTTGGAGTCATCCACCATGATTTCTCCGATCGAGGGAATATGCTCTCAGGATTGACTGGCACCAATACGCAATACAAAAGAAGAGAGCAGGAAGACAACTTCTGGAACAACGCCACCCAAGAACTCGCAACCGTTTCGAAGGAAGTCTCTTCGATCAAAATCTTCTCCAAGCGCATTGTGGTTTTCAATCAATTACTCAGTCGCATCATCGAGCAGCTGCAGTCGCTTCACAAGTCGATGAGAATTGATGAGAACTTGTTCTTGTAGAACATCATTCTCGTGGTGAGTTCGGCTGCACAGGTGCAAATGCTGACTCTTCAGGACTCAGAGCGAAGCAAACTGGAGAATTCGTCCAGTCTTGTGGAGAATGTGAACTCAAATGAGCAAGATGCTGGAGTAGCAGACAGCAAAAAAGAATAGGAGCACAAAGATGATCAATCCAAGATGCTATCGCTGTCCAAATGCGAAGGTTTCAATGAGTTTCTGAAAGCAATAGCAATCATATCAGGAGACGAAGTGGCACCGGATAAAAATGAGGAGAGCAAACAATAAGAAAAGACCGAAAACCAAGATGACGGTCCAGAGCCGATAGTCGAGAATCGGCCAAACACTCTTGATCAAATCGATCCTCTATTCACAGAAGCACTTGATGCCCCTTCATTGCAAATCATAAAGGAGAACGAGTAACTGATTAAGAAGATCAAAATGCAATCGTCAATTAGCTCCACGTAACAGAGTCAGACCATCAATGAGTTTTTGAAGAAGCAAAGCCCTGAGATAAGGCAGCATCTTCTCAAGAATTTAGACCAGCATATTTTGAGCTACCTTTCATCCGATTTGTACACCGAGGCAAAAAGGCTGAGACAACAGCAGAATCCATAGCAGTTCGCTGGAGATAGAGCAGTAGGTCAGAGCCAATAGAATCAAGCCAATCTCAGGCCATTCAGAGGTCTTGCTGGGCACCCAAGGAGAGCAAATCCGATGGCTCCAAGTCACCGCGCTGGGCAGACTGGACCAAATCAACCAGTCTCTTCAAATAATATCTCTGCGGCTAGGAACCAGATTGCAGCCAACACAGATGCCAACTTGCCCATCGAGAGTCCACAAGCAGCTTTATCCTTCCAACGAAACAGATTCATCTCGATGGAATCCCAGACAATCAACATTGATGACGAGATGAAGTTAAATCAGCCAGGCTCCAAGAAGCAAGGTCAACAAAGAGATTCTGAAAGCGAAGACCTCAACATTCCGCAGCAACGAAGCAATTTCCACGAGAACGCATTCTACTTCAACATCCATACGTATATGAAGGAGAACATGGTACAGCTGCAAACTCATGTGATAAAAGACATGCTGACCTCCCAGATACTCAGCAAGAAGAAAGAGGCGAATCGAATCCAGATTTTTACCAATGAAGACTTAGAGCAGTTCTGCGAGAGCCTCATCATCGACCAGTTCAAAGAGGATCCAGTACCTCAAGACCAAGAGCAGATAGACAGCAGCTCACACGACGGAACAGCCAATATTGCCAAGATTGTTGGAATTCTAGATATCGCCATCACTGAGATCATCTGCAGCAAAGCTAACTAACAGCTGAGGAGGAGTTCACCGGATAGGCAGCTGTCGAAGTTCAAGATTATCACCCAGATACCAAATTTTAGAATTGGTTTGATTGTGAAAATCGTGCAGCTAATGAATAATGAAATGAAAGGGCTAGCCCAACATATCTCTGCGCAACAGAACAGTAGGCTCAAAAAGCTGACACCATACAAGGGATGCACGAGAATCTGGGACTAGCCGAAAGCCGATGAGCCAGTGGTGCTTTCGCCAAAGGCATGCCTTGGCTTCTTCGTCAAGTACATCTATGAGTTGCAGCAAATGCTGTTTGAGACAAAATCCTCGAAGATGGGCGTCCTTGATCTTTTGAAGTCGCCAAATTCCAACCCAAATCTCAAACTCCTATACAAAGAGCTGGGTCTAGAGAATTTTACGTGCCTTGATCAACAGAGAGACGTTATGGATATGACTATCCTTGACCTAATTTTGTAAATGATGATAGATTACATCCGACTTCTTTGTAACCACCCAGAGTCCTTCGAGTTTGAGGAGTCACAGCAAAAGGAATTCAACAAATGGAAGCAAGAAATCCTACAGAATATCTGTCTCATTCTGCAGCAGCTTAATGTAGCTTTGAACATTCTAAGCCGAAAGAACCTCAGTGACACACAGCGGAGCAAATATGAGAACATATACTGCTTGAGTAGCAAGACACTTGACAAGATCTTCATGATACTCTTCTTCCTCGACTAGGAGGGAGTGGCAGCTGGCGAGGATGAGAGTTTGTGTGACAAGAACTTGCTCTAGCAGTACAGCTTGTTCATGGACTAATCATAGCAGACCATCAAGATGATATCCAGAGTTCTTAATAGAATCTCGTTGTTGCCGATCAAGCTGCAGGAATAGGATACGCTTCGCGCTGGTCAAAGCTTGCTTGACTTGAGCCCAAAGAGCAAAGTCAAGGAGAAGGTGAATGTGAATGATAAAGTAAATGATGTCGTCCATTTGAAGCTGTCATAAATTCTCAACAAATATCTATCAAGCTTCACTTCTTTCTTCGAGGAGCAATTCCAGCAGCTGGCTCAGCTGTAAGGGAACGCAGGCAGTTCCATTCTGAACAGAAGCTCCAAAAAGTAGAAGAAGCAGTTGATTTTGATCATTGAGAAAATACAGCACATAATTAAGATTTCCTTGAATGTGAATTTCATCGAGAACAACATCTGCCAAGACGAATACTTGCGCAAAGTCCTGAGCATCGTCCAAATGGTCATTGACAACGATGAAGCCAATGAAAAGAAGTATGAATAAGCTTAAGCGCTCAAGCTGGATCCTGAGAACGCAAAGAAAGGGAAGAAAGATCAAGAGATGGACATTGACGAAGGAGAAGGCGCCGCCAGATAGAGCACCACAACTCCAGCTTTGTAAGCGTATCTTTTCAAAGAAGAATTCAAACTCATCATGCAGCTCATTTTCACACTCTCTGAATACGATTTGAAATTCACACAAACACTCACACATGAGTCGCTGGAGTAGCAATAGGAACAGCAGCTTCCAGCAGCGGCTAGCGAGAACAGGAATGCCGTTGGTGAGAGAGACCAAGCTCCAGCAAGATCTGGACCACCAAATGCTGACCTCGATTTAGAGCCAGGGATCAATCAATTCTCTATCAATAGAAATAGTGGAAGGCAAAGCCGTCGAGAACGAGAAAAGAAAACTCAAAACCAAGTTCAGGTGACGCTGCAGTCGATAGAGGAAATCAGGAGGCAGTACGACCCAAAGAGTAGAAATAGAGAGTCAATCACGGAGTCGTCATCTCCCAAGGAGAAAGAAGCCCACCAGATAGCAGAAGTCCTTCGTAAGTACAAGGAAGGGCCAGTTCAGGACTTGATAAAGTTCTTCTTCGAGAATAAGAAGCTGATCAACAAATTCATTCGAATAAATCAGACTGTCATCAACGAGCAATTTCAGAACTTAGTCATTTCAGTCCCAGAGATACTGGAGTTCGACAGCAAGAGGCTCCTTTGGAAAATATGCATCAAGAAGTATCTCAGGAAGACTGTCAAAGATAATGGAGAGTTTGAGATAGATCTTCAGGTCAGACGGAATCAAGTGTTTGGAGATTCATTTGAGTAGCTCAAGCATATACAGCTCGACTCTTGGAAACAGAAGTTCACCGTCGAGTTCCACGACGAAGAAGGAGTTGATGAAGGTGGCCTCACCAAGGAATGGTTTGAGCTGCTCAGCCAAGGGATCTTCGATCCAAACTATGCGCTCTTCTTGCAATCCGAGAAAGGCTCCACCTACTATCCCAACCCGAGCTCCGTGGTCCATGACAAAGATGAAATGATTGCTCTCTTCAGATTTGTTGGCCGCTTTATTGGCAAGGCCATAATTGAAGGCCAGCTCTTGGACTGCTATTTCGTCAAGGCCTTGTACAAGATGATGCTGAATCATTCTCTGCTCCTCTCTGACCTTGAGGATTATGATGCACAGATTCATAAAAGCCTCATCTACATGCTCGAAAATGACGCAGAGATGTTGTGTCAAGCGTTTGTGTTCTCCTCGAAGATCTTCGACGAAGACAAAGACATCGCGTTGAAGCCAAATGGTGCAAATATCGAAGTTACCAATGACAATAAATTCGAGTACTGCCAGCTGGTCCTCCATTACAGATTATATTCATGCATCAAGCCTCAAGTAGATGCCTTCTTGCAAGGATTCCACGATCTCATACCAAACAATCTGATCAAGATCTTCGATGCCAAGGAGCTCGAGCTGTTGATAAGTGGCCTGCCCACCATCGATATCGAGGACCTGAAGGAGAACACCATCTACAAGAATTACAACAAGTAGACCCAAGTGATCCAATGGCTCTGGGAAGTCCTCGAGGAGTTCAACAACAGCGAGAGAGCTGAGTTCATTCAGTTCGTCACCGGCAGCAGCAAGGTGCCCGTTGAAGGCTTCAAAGCCCTACGTGGAAACAATGGCCTCCAGAAGTTCCAGATCGTGAAGTACGCGCTCGAGAGGCCAGACCAGAGGCTTCCTCAGGCCCACACCTGCTTCTTCCAATTAGATTTGCCGGAGTACAGCTCCAAAGAGGTCCTACGGCAGAGGATCCTGACCTCAATCACAGAAGGCAAGACGTTTGGAATAGCATGAAAATACAATACAAATGAAGTAAAATACACAATTTACATTTTTTAGATTAATTAAG
>Ga0138261_1164944_pt1 | contig 13412 bp, 29 predicted proteins | sample RNAA_720151113_FD_105266 | JGI IMG/M metagenome (GOLD analysis project Ga0138261, IMG submission 105266) | Metatranscriptomics of polar marine prokaryotic and eukaryotic communities from Palmer Station, Antarctica after 72hr light incubation -... | ecosystem: Environmental > Aquatic > Marine >...
GATCGGTCAAGAAAAATTGAGGTACACGCAAGTCGTAGAAAGCTTTGATGCATTCTGCTAGCTCAGGGGACATGATGATGGAGCCTTCAATTGCCAACACCATGTTCTCCATGTAAGTCCTTACGATCTTGAGTACTCTCTAGAACCTCTGGATTTCTTGATAGAGGAACATGTTGAGAGGGACAGCTTTTCCGGTCTCAGGGAGCCTCCTGGTCTTCATCTGTTTGATTTTGTCCTCAACATCGTTCATCTTGAAGTCTTCAGGTAGAATCTTTTGGAAGTCATTCTCGATCATCTCTTTGACTATCTGCTCGGGGGACTTGCCGCCAGCCGAAGATGCGTCTGCAGGTTGAGTGTCGATCAGAGTAGAGATCATATGCCTGGAGTCATTGAGACTGGCTGTGAGGTCGGCGTTGGGGTTAAGGCCGAACACTAGAGGGTTGTCATTCTCAGGCATATTTTCGATGAAGTTAACATAGCTGGCATGGTCAGGGTAGTCAGGAATCTAGTAATTGTTCTCCAGATGGCTCTGGTTGAATTGGAAACTAGAGTTGAAGATCTCTTCTCTGATAAAAAGCTTTCCGTAAGTGCCGAAGGTCTCGTGGTCTAGCTCTTGAGTGATCTTTCCACCGTACTGAATCACACATATCATATACTGCATAGCCTCCCACTCGTACTTTCTGCTGGTGTTAGAGCACTGGGTGAGATGCTTCTCAAGGTAAATGAGAGAGGCATCAAGGTCAGAGCTATTGAACTCATAGGGGAGACTGAAGCCGATCGGACCGAACTTCCTACGCTCTTAGACTACAGAGTGGAGGAAGCAGGCAGCGTAGGTAAGAGGTCTCCATCTCTCGTAAGGCTCGACTTTCTCAAAGAAGTCCTGGTTCACCATGGTTGTGAAAGTACGATACAGGCCAGCTTTCATTCCTTTTGGAGGCTCGATAGTGACTTTGATAGCCATCTGTAGCAGGCCTAGGGGGAAGTTTTTATCTGGACTGCAGGTGATCCAGAGCCTGAACTCTTCGTGGACTTAGACTTCCTTTGGGTTCAAAATGGTCTCCATCTCAGCCATAAAGTCGAGGGATAAGTGGCAGTTATTCAGGATGACCCAGTCGCCGTTCCTGAAGCCTTCCTTGATCTTCTCCAGGGCAGGTCCTTCCATCTCCTCACCCATAGACACCTTCTTGGTAGGGAACTTCTTGAATCTCCTAGAGTAGTCGTCGATGGTGCCTGTTGGGTCAGCACCCGTGGACAGCAAGTACAGCACGGGTCTATTGGGCAGAGACGCCTCATATATTTCAGAGATGTGCTCTGACACGGGCCTGATGAAGTCCGAGCTGAGAGTCTTTTGGATGAACTTGATGGCTGCAATGACGCTCCTGTCTTCACGCAGGCACCGGATCAAGCACAAGTGTAGGAACGGGCCATCGTCCTGATCCGAAATCTTGTCCTCGTAGTCCGGGATAGGATCGTTCTCAGGGGAGTCTGACTCGTAGAAAGCCCGCCAGTCCTTATCATTTCGCGTGATACAGTCGATCAAACTCTTGAAGAAAGTGATTTAATCAGCTCCGAATTTATGCTTAGTGAGAGCTATCAAATTATTCCAAGTCTTCTGATCGAGCCAATTGAACTTCTTGTTCTTGTCGTCCGTAGCTGCTCCTGCCTTCAGAAGCATGCCAATATCAGGTCCTGAGAGTACAGCATTCTTCATGAGGATCCTCAAGCACATCATCAGTTTGAAAGTTGTCTTGTCCACCTCGAATAGGCCACGGTTAATGTACCTGTACACCTTGTAAGTCATCGAGTAAATAATGTTATCTACGCGTTCCTTGACTAGCTAAGCCTTGGCAGAGTTATCGATTCCATCGTAGAAAATGTCTAAGAATTGAAGCAGAGAGACGTTGTACATCCAGTTGATAGCAGCTATCTCAACCACACAGAAGTATAAAACCGCTCCTCTTGTTGCCACGGGTCTGTATTTCTCTCTATTCTAGTCAATCTCAATCGACTTCTGAGAAGCTTCCTCAAGCGATTGCTTCACCTCTGCCGACTTATTTTTGATGTTATTAAGAACGTCTATCAGTTCAACATCATCGAGAAGAGAGCCCTAGGCGTTGGCTAGTCTAGATAGGAGCTCTACCTCAAGTTTAGACAGGGTCTTCTTACTATAGTTCACAGATTCTTTCACTTAATTAAGTTGGTCTTCGAGCGACTTCTGCTCACGAGAAATGAGCCTGCCAAGGAGCTGCTGTTCAAGGCCACTTTGAGTGACTGCGAAGTCAATAATTGTCGTTTTAGCAGCCAACTCTGGACTCCAGTGAGGGTTGGACATTCTACTGGTCATGTATAGTCTAAATCTATCATCAAAATCGAACTCTTAGTCACCTAGCTTGATAAGCTGAGCTCTTCCTTTAATTATGACCTGCTTCTCCAGCAACGGGTCAAGCATGACATCAACCTCGTTCTCCACGTTTTCGATCAGAAGTGGATAGCCTTCCATCATGGGGATTTTGAGTTGGTCTCTCAAGTTAGGATGCTAGAGAGTGTAGATCAGGTTCAGCTCTTCAAGTTCTCTCTCACGGTTTTTGATCCAAGAGATAGCTTAGCTTTGAGGATCGATCATGAGGGGGTAGCGAGAAGACTGGGTTACCATGATTCCATTCTGGATGCTGAGATCATCTGTAGGGAGGCCTTAGAGATTCCACTCCCCTACGGTTTGTTCGTCAACGAGGAAGGAAGTTAGCTTCAAATCGTCGGTGTTAGGGATTTTCCTTGTGTTTAAATCATTTTCAAAATACTTAGAAGCTAGCATTTCTCTGAATTCAGCATTGAAAGGGCCCACGTAGGAGACGAAGGCGCTGGCCTTGGCTACGTCTCCAGAAAGCCTGATTTTCTAGTCAGAGAACTCCCTCGAGCTATCTTCCCATCTAGACTTATTATCTGCTAGAGAGTCGATCAGCTTAGTTGCCTAGTCCATCTTACGTTTCAGCTTGTTAGCTTCGGCCTGCATTTGCTCTTTGATCTTTTGCTTAGCGGCGAACAGGTCATCCAGCTCAGCCTTCTTCCTGATAACATTGGCTAGCTCGACCTGAGCTGATTCTAGCTATCCTTCAGCTTTTTTGAGCTCCTCCTCCTTGGTCAGTAGAAGCTTAAGCTTAGGCTTGACGATCTTGGATGCCTTATGGTAGTCGCTCATAGCACGGCACCACTCACAAATACCTTACAGTGCTGATGACGACCCCTTGGCCACAATTCCCTAGAAGACATCTCTTGTCGAATCATCGTCAAATTTAAGTTCAAGGTAGGGGGCCAGTAACTCGATTGTCTCCTCTGTAATGAAATTCTTATCCTCTTCACCAAAGTCTCGTAGTCTGTTCTTCAGAGGTCCTTGCAAGAGCATCCTGTTGCCTTCACCGTTGAAATGCTCCTCATATGAGTCAGAGATGAAAGTAACTTCTCTCTTCTGGACTTTGTACAGTTTAGGTTAGATGGGTGCCATAGGCTCCATAAACAGGATTTACACTGTGTCGAGGATGAGCCTGCAGATATCGTGGGGCTTTTTCATCACCTTTAGTTCAGCAATGTCGTTATCCTTGATTCCGCTCAGGGCCTTCTCAGCAGCTTCTACGAAAGGCATAGCTTTTTTAAGGTCTTTATCTGCCTCTTCCTTCTCAATCTCGATCTGAGCCTTCTTGGCGATACAAGAATTCTTGGTTGCGTCAACTTCAATCGTCTTCCTCTCAGCAGCTTCATTCTCTCTCGAAAGTACTTCAATCAGTGCGTTTGTCTCCTCAGATGATTTCTGTAGCTTTAAGTCTTCCTGTTGGAGCTTGACCTTCATATGGTTAACACCTTCTGTAGCCTCTAAAAGCTTGTCCAGCCCATTTTTAATAGTGGTCTGGTTGATATCAATTCCATCCCACTTGGCACGGTAAAGCTTCTTATACATCGCAATGAAAGAAAGGTAGCTCTTAGGAGTGACGTAGACGTTGCGGCGAAGTTATTAGAAGTACTGGTCAGCTACTTCTCTGACCATGTTGTGAACGGCACCCATGTGGAGGACGAGCTCATCCTTGACTTCAGATGTGCATTCCATCTCGAATTAGCCGATGAACCTGCCTGATACATCTACGAGAGCAGCGATAGGCCAGGGCAAGAACCAATCGATTGAGCACTGAGAAAAGAGTGAAGGGAACATTGAAGCTCTAGTGCGGAACTTGGTCCCAACGGGTGAGAAGGCCAAGATGACATGAAGCTGGTCCTTTATTTTGTTGAGGAAATAGTCAGCAACCTGCCCTTGTGTCACTTCGACGTTCTTGCCAACCTCCTTCTGCAAGAATGGCTTAGCTCCGAGCATGAGCATCTCTCTGTCATCCTTATTCAACATTCCAGGGATTTCTCCAGTAGCTAGAAGAGAATTGATGATCTCTAGGAAGCCGTCTGACTTGATCTCTTAGTCGGTGAGGATGAACGAGACACTGCCGTTGTTGGTGGCTACGGTGTCGAAAAGGTCCTTGATGTCCTCCATTAGAGTTTTCTCAGTGTAGCTCTTAGTCAAAGCTACCTAGAAGAACCTGTGCTTGCAGATAAATGCTGAAAGTTTAGTCAGAGATTGCTTGCCTGAGCCACCTACTCCAACCATGAGCATATTGCCAGCAGGTGAGTTAACTGTCCTGATGAGACGGAGTAGATGGAACAGAGCATCGTCGAAGATGACCAGCTCCATCTTCTTACTTTAGAATTTCTCATTGTATTCTCCAAGCCTTTAGTTAACTCTCTCCTTGATTTTGTCGATGCTAGGTACTGCCTCGTAGACGAAAGGAGCGTCATTGAGAACACTTCCATACTCATCTACTTCTGCATCTCTTTAGAAATCGGCAAAGATCAGGTTGCACTCAACGAGCTCCTCCTCCTCAAACTTGTTGTTCAGCTGCTCCTTGAACTTCTCTTTAGTGACTGTGTTTAAGATATTCATCAATACTTTCTTGTCGTCTTCAGTTATCAACTTGTCTTTGAATGTCCTCTCAGCTTCGTGGCGCCACAAGCCGATAAGGAAAAGCTAAGGGTCAATCTAGTGCTTCAGTTGAGTCGAATTTACGATGACTTTATACTCATAAGATTGGGCAACACGGGCAATACCTTGGAAGACTCTCGCTAGATCGCGGATGTTAAATTCATAGTGGAACTTTGTAGGCGTAGGTAGAAGCCTTTTGGAGACGGTCTCCCAGATAGTGATGGTAGCGTCAATGAGTAGCTCTCTCATGCTGATGATGTCTTTTCCAACCTCACCAGGGTACTTCTTTTCAGTCAGAATAGCCTCTAGAATACTGCCATAGATATTCTTGACAGACCTCATGGAAGGCGGGGTCATGTTGATGGCGAAGAAGTGGCGCATCATCCTCGTGGGAATGCTATTTCTGCCACCAGTTGGGTGTCTCATGGCAGCGCAGTACTTCATCTTATCAAACTTATTAAAGCTACCAGCTTCGTCTGGCTGAAGAGAATAGAGGCCACGCATTTCGATACAGGCTCTAGTGATCTCTAAGGTCTCTTGGTCCAGCCAATTGTTGATCTTTGGCATAGAGAAATCGTCCATAAACATGAGCATCTCCTTACCGCCAGTGGGCTTCAGAACTCTAGCTTGGTGTTTAATCAGCTCGCTTTCAATACCGGCCTAAAAGTTGCCAGGAGTGGTGGCGCTGGAGAAGTTCATTCTTTTGAAAAGCTAGACATCCTTGTCGAACTTATCAGCGTACATGAGGACCACAGAGGTTTTGGCTGTACCTGCTCCACCGACAAGTAGAGTGTGCTGGATGCCATGCTCTCTGCGAATGACACTCCTTTCGAGAGGTAGGTGCAAAATACTGTCGATGATGTACTCAGCTCTGGTTGAATCGCTGGTAGGGATCAAAAGTTGAGAAAATATAATCTTCCTGGGGGCCTTCCACTTCTCAGGTTGCCACAGCGTCCACTGTTTGGTCTCCAAATCCACGTAGTAATCGAAGATCGACTCTTTCTCAGCAATCTATTATTAGGGGTTAATCAGAGGTAGAGGCGCTTTAGCCTTCTCCAGGATTTCCTTATGGAATTTAACTCTGTCATCCGTTTCAAACATACCTCCCATGGACCACGCGAGACAGTAGATGAAGATCATTTCGAAAGTAGTTCTGTCGATCTCACCCTTGCCATCATACGTGGCGGTGAAGTTCTGCAAGACAGCTGTAAGTAGGTTGAGGAACATAGTCGCTCTGACCACTTCAGGAGTCTCCATCATCTAAACATACTTTAGCTTCACTTCTCTCATGAGCTTAGTTTTTTCAACATATTTGTCAGTGAACTCCCTGACCCAGCTCTTCTCTTCAGGGGATGAATTGTCTTTCTCCTTCTCTCTGTCTTCACACCATGTGTCAATTAGAGGTCTCCATCCTAAATCTTCAGGCGAAACGTAGATAATTCCAGCTCTCGATACGGTGGCAGGAGAGGCGTTGTTGAGATTTTCAACTTCAAAAGTCATTTTAGTTGTGTCGCTCATGGGGATACGCTCAGCGTTGGCCAGAGTGAGCATCTTATTGTCATCAAGAACGGTGTTCATGGACTCAATCCAAATAGCGTCTACTGGCCCATCACAGATAATCCAAGTTGTGTGCTTGTTGGCCCTGTTGTTCACACGCTTCCAGATCTCAGCGAGGATTCCGTTAACCCACTCGTTGGTTGACTTAATTAAAATTCCAAATAGTTACTTGTTGAGGACCGATTTAGGGTTGATGACTACTTTCTCGTACTTGGGGTTCCCAGGCACGGCTGACAGGGAGTTTAACAAAATATTGAAGATCGTTGTTTTGCCACTACCAGCAGCTCCTACTACCATAATTCCATGTCTGACAAGAGATGTTTCATACAGTTGGATGATCTTGAGCTTCCAAGAGGCAACATTCTGGAGGTTCCACTCGCCCAAGAATTTCTTCACTTATTTCTCAACAGCGTCGTGTGTCTTAGGATGCATAGACTTCTGCTTGGGGAAGATATCGTCCAGCAGCTATAAGAAGAGAGGGATGTCCTGAGCGATAAACTTGGCCAAGTTCATGTCTCTGAGAGTACGAGCGACGATCATCTCCTCGTCAGCTCCTTCTTTCTCCATCCTCTTGTTCGTTCCGGCTGTCCTCAAGACGGCAAGGATATTTCTGAGGCCGAAATCGTAATGACGGGTCTTGGAAAGTTGCTCTTCACAGAGTTGGTACAGGATGAAGAACTTGACAGAGAGCTGCTCGTAGTTAGTGTAGCCTACAGAAGCTAGTTTCACTTTCATGATAACCTGTCTATTGGGCACCATCATGGTGACTCCTCTGAAGAGAACTTTTAAGTTTTCTGGGAGCTCTTGACGGCCAGCATAGCCAGGATTCATGGTGATGAAATACCCTACATTCATCTTGAGCTTGATCATGCCTTCACCAGGGAACTCAAAAGTCTTGGCTTTGGTACGCTTTGCCATAGTAATAGATTCTACCTGAGCAGCAACCACAGACAGGGTGGGAAGGGAGATTCTGTTGAATTCATCAAAGCAACCCCATAGTCCAGCAGCGCAGAGACCTTTGAAAATCTTGCTCATGCTCTTGAAATTGTATTCCTCAGAGCAATTGAACACGACCACGAAGATACCAAGAGTGCAGCCGAGATCTTTAGTTGTCTCAGTCTTGCCAGTACCAGCTGGGCCTGCAGGTGCTCCACCGAAACTCATGCCCAAAGCTTATGAGAGAGTGATGTAACATCTGTCAGTCAGGGGCGTGATAGCCAGGCGCTCTCTGACACCCAAGAATTCGTAAGAGTAAACAAAGTCAATATCACAGATGGTGATAACTGTATGACCCTTTTTACCATCTTCTTGCTTCCAGTACACACGGGTGTTCTTCTGCCAATCGAAATCTTGGATCGTTTTACCGGGCTGAGATCTAAAAATGTCCTTCAGTCTCCCTGACAGGTCGCGCTAGTGCACTTAAATTGTGACCAAAGTCTCAATCTTAGTTCTTTCTAGCTTGCTGCCGATGTCTTCCAAGCACATAGCTGAGAGGTCAGACATAGTCTAGCTAACTTCTTTAAGCTTACGGTCAAGGTCTTCGCGTCTCTCTTTGGTGTTGGTCCTCGAGAGAGCTTCTTCCATTTTGTAGGTCCAGATAGTTTAGATTCCTAGAAGGGAGACTTGAGAAGCTGTCGATTTGACAAATTCTCTAATAGGGACAGAAAGGCAGCTCTTCTGACCATCCATACAAAGGTCTCGTACGGTCCTGATCATTTCTTCAGTCAGGAGGTCCAACCAGCTCTCGATATTTCCAACAGCTTGAACGTCCTATGATAGCTCAATATCTTCAGTGCTGCCAAGGAACTTCTGGTGGATTTTCGTTATGAGCCTCCTGTCTTCTTCATCAAAGGTCACCATGGTGATTCCAGCGAAAAGCTTCTCGAAGTCGTCTTAGACTTGGTGAGGGTCAGAGCCTTGAGAAAGGATTTTCAGTAAATCGTTGGACGAGCAGAAGAAAAAGCGGGGGAAGAGAGACCTTTTGCCCTCTAAATACCCGTCAAGCTGCTTATTGCAGTAATCCAGCTCTGCCTGAAGCCCAGAAAGTTTACTTGTCAAAATGTCGTTAGTGCAAGTCTAGATGACATTCCTCTGCTCATTGGCTCTCTCCATGATTCTTTTCCACTCTTTGTCCACTTTCATGAACCTCTGAGCGACTTGAGGCAGTGCCTTGGCGATGTCTCCACCGATGAACACGTTGACCAGATTGTTCCAGTAGCTTTAAACTTTCAGCCACTTTTCAATAGTGTCAGAAATGTCTGAGAGAAGGCCCGTCCAGTGAGTAACTTCATTCTTGAAGGGAGTAACGTATCTCATGACTGCCATCTGATTGAGAATATTGATGTGGTCTTCTATGTCAGTCTGGATGTCGCTGATGTCGCCGCCTATGGTAGAGGGGATGCCGTTCTTTTCTGTGATAGTAAGATCTCTGTTAGCGTAGTAATCGACGATTTCATTGTGAAGCTGGTGCTCAAGCTTGAGCTATTTGTCTGCATTATCGGCTATGTCTTCGACGTCTTCTTTGATCTTGAGCAAGTTGGCTTCAAAAACGTCGTTTAAGCGGAAATTCTCTTGATCATAGGGGATCGGCCTGTTGCAACCTTCGATCACCTCTTGCCAATGCCTGTCTCTGATAGAGCTCTTGGCCAAACCTTCGACGAGAGGCAGGAGCTCCACCATATCTTCAACTTCGTTCTTTAGCTGCTCGTAGGTCTTCCATCTTTTGAGCTGGCCGGGGAGCCTCAGACAATCGCGTTAGAAGTTTTCAATTGCCTCGATCATGTCTCCTACAGAGTTTTAAACGAGCAGCCAAGGAGTCTCGCTCCAGTTCTGAATCGTCTGTTATACTTTCTAATAGAGACCGTAAAGCTTATCGAGCAGTTGAATTTGCTCAGAGGTCTTCACAAGCTTTTCATACGACTGATGGGGCAAGCCAAAGAGGGCCTCTCCAGCATGCAGCTGGTCATAGAGCATTTTGATGACCTGGTACTCCTCTCTCTTGGCTTTCAGTCTCTCAAGAGCTTCGTTAGGCTCAAGCCCTTCCTCCATGGGGCCATATTTTTCAAAAGCATTTCTAAACACATCCACCTGGACGACCAAGCTTCTGACACCGGTGATGAGAATCTCCTTGAAATCGTGCTTGCGATCGTGCATCTAGTCTCTAACAATCTCAGCCTACTCGACAAGGCTATTCCACTTCTTGTCAAGCTGGTCTTTGTTATCGCTCTCGTCTTTATCCATGATATCGACGAAGTAAGTTTCAAGGAGTTTGTACATCTCGTTAACGGGTCTCATCTGGTGAGAGAAATCTGATTACTTTTTGCGGATCTCTTCCAAGGCGCTCATGACGCTTCCGAGAGAGTCCATGTCGATAGCAGGCTTGTCAATCTTCAGCTAAATGTGCTTCAGCTCGTCCATGAGCTACTCTAGCATATTCTTGGCTTTTTTGTGCAAATCGACTGAGTATCTATGCTTCCACTTCTGGACCCAGTCAGTAAGACTCTGCTTGGCCGATTCGTTGTTAAGTTAAAGAGCTCCTACAAGGAAGAAAGGTTCGATTTGATCAATCTCATTGATGATACCTTCTAGCCACATCAGCTTGTCCTCGTAGTCTACGAGTTAGGGGTTTCTCGCATTGAACTACTGGAGTTCTGTGTCCATCTTCGTTTCCCATAGCCAGTTGTATTTTGTGAATTTGGCCTAGAACTTTTGAATGTTGTTTTTGGTGCCCTGGATTGAGCCAGTTAGAAGCAAAATCACCTTGACGATCTCTTTATCACGGGCAATCCAAGTGTAGAAAGGCTTGCGTTCGTCTTCAGGTAGGTCCTTCTGGTTCCAATTCTGAACTTTCTTAGTCGACTTGAGGACAGAGGAGGCCGCTCTATTGATCGCTGTTTGGATATCAGCCAGAGTAGGCCTGAGGGTAGTCTAGTTACCGTTGAGCTCTACTTGGACTTCGAAAAAGGGTTTAAGCTCTGAGTCTTTCTTGCTGCCAGTGCTGCGGCCACAGATGCGCTCCTTCATCTAATTGAGTGAGAACTTGGTTGCGTGCAGTAAAGCCTGATACATAGACCAGTTGTAGTACTTGCTGAGGCGGATGATATCCTCCATAGGAATAGGGTGCACTGTAGGGTCGAGCGTGTACGAGCAGATCGTCTGCAGGAGGTCCTCCACTGCGCCTTCAACCTCGTAATTTTTGTTACGGAGATTCCTAGCAGCCTTCCTAATCCAATCGACTTGCATTTCTACAAATTCATCAAGTGAAAAAGTTGAGCTCTCTTAAGGAAGGTCTACAAGGACGGTTTTGGAAAGACTTTTGAGGTTATTCTCAATACGGTTCTCCATGATATCGTTGATGTTGATAATCAGCATGTCAAGCTTAGCCAGGCCGAAGTGAACGTGTTCTAAGAATCCATCGATATTCATACTTGTCCAGGAGAGGCTGCAGATGCCAGGCCTGAGGCGTCTCTCAAGATCGTCGATGTGAGGAGCGAGGAGACTGCGGGTGTTGGGTCTGATTTTGTTGACGATCCTGACACGTTCTTTGACAATGAAAGCTAGCTGCTGGTTGTAATTCTTGAACTTTTGCTCTTGAAGAAGGACGATTTTGGCGCCTTCTGGGATTTCAACGCCGATTCTAGCAAGGCACTTGGCTTCACGAATCAAAGTCAGAATTTCAGTGTCAAAATTGACATAGAGCTTGAGGTTCTAGAAATGGCGGATGAACAGAGTTGCCTGCAGACCTGACTTGGCCTTGTCCACTTCCTTCTACCACTCTTTGCGCCACATATACTCATACGAGAAGAGGGTGTAGCCAAGATTATTGTGATTCTTTACGTGTTGACGCACGCTTGCGCTCTTTTACCGCACTAATTCAGTCGGAAATTATTCCATTGGAACTGAAATCCGGTTGAAAAGATGGCGGGACCATGTGATTGCGCCAGAAACTGGAGGTAAGTTTCTCTGAATTGGTGGCTTCTCTTTGTCCTTGGTGTAGTCAACTTTAATCTTCTCGATCTCAGCACCGTACTGCTGGAAGAGTAAGGTATACTTATTTTGGAGGCCATTTTTGAGAGAATTCCTGTGCAAGATACACTTGAACTTTCTCAGGAGGCTGAGAGAATCCATAATATTGGTGATGTTTGCGAAATTTGAATTGATGTATTCCTGCAGGAGCGTCTCAACGTTGGAGATGTCGACGTTGAACTCAACGAAGTCGCGGTCAAACTTGTCGTTGGTGTAGTCGAGGAGGCGGTGTTGTTTGTTTTTGAACTTCTTGACGTGAGAGTTAAACACATTCAAAATGGGCTCGATATGCTCCAGGTTGTGCTTTGCTAGAGTTGAGAACTGCACGATCGTGCTGTAGAGGTCTATTAGTTTAGAGACTCGCCTCTTGAAGAGGTCGAAGCGGCCAAAAAGTTTTATGGGAGAGAAGTCGAATTACTTGGTCTTGGGCATGGATTCGAGGCGCTTTTTAGTGAAATCGTACTGGTAGAGGTAGGTCTCGTGCAGGCTCAAGCAGTTCTTAAGGACTTCGATTAGCTCCTCGTGAGGGATGATATCGTTTTCCCAAAGGATAGAATCGTCTTGGCTTTGCTGGCCCTTCTTGGTGGGCACTAGCTTGACAGACTTCTTGAAGCTGAGGATGTAGCGTTTGCAGTTCAAAATCATCTGGTTGGTGATCCTCACGAAAAGCCCGGTCATTCTCTCGTCAGTGTTGTAGTAGCGTGCCACTGTGTGGATCATCTTGATGGAGTTCATCAGCACAGGCAAGGTTTCTTTGATCGTAGTTGGCGTGCCTTCGTAGAGTGGCTCAATATAGCGCTCTAGGGTCTGAAGATACTTCACATTGTCCTTGGCCTCGTTGAGGTTCTCAGTGACTCTTAGCTCGATAGTGCGCCAATTGCTCAGCGCCATAAAGATACCGGAATCCCCGTGCTTGTTGATCTCGTTCTAACTGGTTGCTTGCAGGACGTTGTAGACTGTACGGATGTTCTTGCTCCTGATCTGCTCACTTATCTAGGTGAGCATTCTCATGCGAGTTTTCCAGTAGTCCAACTCGTCCCGAGGCCCTTGCTGGTCGCTGATTCTCTGCTTGCTCACTTCGTTGCTCCAATCGATAGCTTCCTCGATCTTACGGGACCAATCGGCAAAAGTTTCCATGAAGCTGTCGATCATAGGCTGGTTTACTTTAGTGCCCTTGTGGACACGTAGAGCTTCAGCCTCGTACTTCTCCTCAAACTTTTACAGAGTGACATTTTGAATCAGGGTCCTCTGAGCTTCTAAAAGTTCCTTGGCGAATTTCTCGAAATGTACGGTGAAGTCTTTCCTGTTTTCTTCGGTGCACTGCTCCCAGTCTGCATCAACCATGCTATAGATCTGTGGCTTGAAGACATTGTTGATGAGGTTGCTCAAGATATTGATGGAGTTGTCGTTGATCTCCCCGAAGCAGACAGTGTCGTCTTCTCCGTGGGTAATCTTGACAGGCTCTCCAGGCGGGAGACAGCGTAAGAAATAAATTCCCTTGCCGATGAGCTTGATATCCTCTCCATTGGTGACAAAGAACTCCACGTGCTTACGGTTGGGGCTGTTGTCATTCTGGGTCTCTCCCAATTCATTCTAGTGTCTGGCAGGTTAGTAGTAAATAAAAAGAGAGGGAGGCCCAGTTCCGTCCAGCCAAGCATTAATCAATGGCGCAAACTTTTTGTTTTAAATAGTGAGTTCCTAGGCGTAGTGGGACTGCACGCTGAATGCAGAAGACATGATCTCAACCATATACTTAGTTCTTTGGTTGAGATCATGTCTTCTGCATTCAGCGTGCAGTCCCACTACGCCTAGGAAC
>Ga0138261_1080285_pt1 | contig 13402 bp, 21 predicted proteins | sample RNAA_720151113_FD_105266 | JGI IMG/M metagenome (GOLD analysis project Ga0138261, IMG submission 105266) | Metatranscriptomics of polar marine prokaryotic and eukaryotic communities from Palmer Station, Antarctica after 72hr light incubation -... | ecosystem: Environmental > Aquatic > Marine >...
CTTTTCAATTTTAAGCTATTTTGAGATCGTGTGTTGACAATTATTAAAAAGATATCTTCTATCAAAAATGGGACAAGTCAATTCAGTGACAGATGCCAAAGAAGGAGCGGCGTCTGCCGCGGCTCAGGCAGCCATTCCCATCGAGGTGCAAACTTTGCAAGCAGCATTTCGTGTTTACAAAAAAGATGGAGAAAAGTTTAGAGGTCAGCCCAAGATCTCGACCGAGGTGTTCATGAGCACCCTGGCACGAGAAGCTGCATCTCACTATCTTCCGCCCGTGGCTTCCGAAAAGTAGAAGGAAGGTCCTGGAGGAGAATCTCAACAGGCAGCTCAGCGGACTAAGAGGCCTTCCAATGAATATTTATTGAATGATCTGATTCGAGACGAAGACGTCATAGCCAAAATCTACGAGCATGTTAAAAGCAAAATGCGTTCAAGCTCTGTCGATTTTGAATATTTCTTGCAGGAGAGCAATTTCCAAGAGAATGAGGAGCATCATCTGAGCCCAGACTCCCTCATGGTGAACAAAGCGATTCTTGAAGTCCACCAGGACCTGCAAATAGGCTTTCAAACGGCTCAAAGCCACGTCGAAATGCTGAAAAGTGGTGACGCTGCCTCCAGGACGGCGTACGACAAGGTCTACGAGAAGTACTTCTTGATCTCAAAAGTTGGTTAGCAAGAGTCCAAGGCGTATTCTCGAGATGTGATTTCAAAGCAGCTATATATTCTGTACAGCATTTATCTACAGCGACAAAAACTAAATGATGAAGAGCAGAAGGACTTTTTTGATTACGTCAACAAGTTCCTCAACCTGCCTAAGGAGGAGAATGCTACCGTGGATGGAAAAGAGCAGAGCGGCGGTGATGGAGGCGAAGGAGCTGCTATTCAGTACTCGATGCCACCTCTGAGCGTGGGAGAGGCTCGTGCATAAGTCAGCTTGGACGTTGGTCTCAAGTTCTCAATCAATCTGCTCAAGGAGCTCGGCCAGGTGAACAAGAGTCTACTTGTGAGCTCCTTGCAGTGCCTCTTGGACTCCTTGAAGCAGTATAGGCCTGGTGCACTGTATTGCGCAACTGACCGGATGAGCTACTAGATGGACCAAAATCTCAATATCGCTCGTGACTTCTTGCTGGAAGAGATCGACAGCATCGTATCCGGGTCTACCTCACCTACACATGAGCAAAGAAACTTTGCTGAAATAGCCACCAAAATCATCATGATGTTAGGCATCTTGAGGTCAAACGTGGAAGACTACCTCATCATCTTGACAGTGATTGACAAACTGCAAGACGTCGACCTCTCAGATGAGATTAAGCTCATATCCTCCTACTATGGCTTCGAGCAAGAGCCTTCTCATGAAATCGAGCAACATCCATCAGAAGATAAATCCAGCGGTGAACTAGACAACAGCGTCAAAGGCTTCAAAATTGGTAAGCAAAATCTGCTGACTAGCATTTCAATCTAAATGTTGATGAGTTCGGGTCCACTTCTTGAAATCCGAAGCACATGTGGTGACAAGATGGTCGCTGACGATGAGCACTTCTATGTTTACAAGAACCAATCAGTCAAGGGCTATAATCCTGGACTTTATAAGCTCAGTTCTGCCCAAAGCGAACAGAACTCCCAAGGAGGAGCAGTGAGGCTGACAGGTAGGGTCCTTCAGTCAAATACCTCTGCGATCATGCTCAAAAGGTCGGAGTAGAACCTTGATTCCCACATGTTTCTCTTAGGTGGCAAGATTTACCTGAAATACAAAGAGCCAAAGCCAGTCGCAGAGAAAACCAAGGCTGAAGACTCTCCTCAGAAGGACAAGAAGAATATGAGCTCAGATCCAGTGAAGCTCATGGCTCTTGATGCCAACACTCTTGAGCCCATCCTTGATTTTGGAGAGCCAAACGGCCTCTCCTGTGCAAGTTTGGACAACATTCTATCCTGGACGGAGTGGCGAGAGACCAAAAACCAAGACATGAACTATGACAACATGCCAATGATCACCGACGGAACACATTTGTACGTCTTCGGTAGGCAAAAGAAGAAGTAATCAGGAGCAGAGGCCTCAGGATCAGAGCACAAGTACATCATCGCCATCAATATCTACCAGATTGAAGATGTTGGTGACCAAAGTCTACCATCATTCAAGTACCTTAGACAAATCACTTTGCTGAAGTCCAAGTTTGATGCCTTCTCCAAGGATCAGAATTCAGATACATTCATCGGCAAAACGGCTCAATGGGCTACCAATGGTCAAATTCTGCTTTGCTTTTCGAAGAAAAATAAACTTTTCTGTTTCGATTTGAAAACTGGCCTGAAAATATGCAAAACTGTCTTTTGGACAGCCAGTGATACTTATGCTAACAGCATGCTCTATTTCAATTATACAAGTGGCCTATTTGTGCGTATGCTGACCCGAGATCATTCAAGTGAAGTCAACAGATATTGGATTTTCACATATTCAAACTTCAAGGTCCAGAACCAAGAATTCGGTACCAGGAAGGAGCTCTCAAAAATCAGGGCCAAGGTATACTCGAAAGGCCAACTGGAGTCCATGCCTTGCTGCAACAACCAAAATATCATCAAAAACTTGATGAAGAAGCCAAAAAGAACATCAAAGGAAGGCAAATTGCAAGTACGATAAAGTATTCCAAGTCATCTCCAAAGATGTCTGATTCTGGACCAACTAAACCACTTTACAAAAGAAAACTTCGACATCTACTTTGAGGAGATCCGAAATAAATCGACAGCCCTGCTGATCAACGATATCTTGCAGTTGTTCAAGTTCCAGAATTGCACATATTTGACAGAGTCAGTATTTATTCTGTTGGCTGACAGCTTGAATGGCCTAAAACATGTGATCTCGACTTCATCCTTGTCACAACATGACGAGGAAGCAGTGGCCAATCAATATAGCTTCCTGTACTTGCTCAACCTCGTGAACGCGAACTTCAGAGCACTCAGTCATTGCCAAATCAAGCTGAGCTTCTTGCTTGATGATGAACTGGCAGAGTACAGCGAAGTGGAGCAGTAGAAGGCGATCCAAGAGATCAGCAAGCTCCAAGACAAGTTCTGGAGCGAAGGAGGCAGAGATGGGCTTGAAAAGGGCTACAGATATTTCATGTCGGCGTATGAATCAACCATCGTGGCCGTCGTGGAGAGAGGACACCACGTCGAGCACCTCGCAGGAATTGAGAGCTCCGAAACACGGGAAGAGCTCAGCCAGCTCTGGACTACTATTCATGACGTCTGCAAAGAGATAATCGATGGATCTGTCAGTCTGCTGCATCAAGATCCATCCTCGATGGTCGAGATCCTACTCAACGGCCTCTCCAAGCCAAAAGCCGATATTTCACTCCAAAACGTCTGCGTGTAAATTTCTTACCTCAATTTGAAAGACAATTTGAAAAAGGTCATTGATCACCCAAAGCTTTCCGTCCTGACCGAGAAGATAAGCGAGCTATTCAATGACCAGATGAGCTTGAGAATGGAGAAAGGCGAGTGTGCTCTGTCAGCAGTGGATAAACTTGTTGAGTAAACTACCAAGAGCTATATCTTGAACTACACTCAGCTGGTTCTCCAGATGTATTGTGAAACTCAAGAGAGCCTCATTGCCAAGCAGAAGAAGATGTAAAGTCAGCAAATGGCCATCAACGATGAAGAAGAGAAGCAAGACCAAGCTGTGGCTAACGCAGAGATGCCGAAACTCAACAAGGCCGAGAGTGAATAGGAGCTCACCAACAAGTACCAGAGACAGCTCGTTGAAGTCATCGAGCTCAATTTTGTATACCTTGAGGGTGATTTGGCCAAGATTTACAAATCGCTCACGACCTAGACAGACATGAAATCTGAAGTTGAACAAAGAAGTGCTGAGTTGGCCAAATTGAACTTCTATGCTGATATCCTGACCAACAAAAATGTTTTCTATGAGAATTGCTTTGTATTCACCAATACTTTCGCTTTACTGAAGCTGGATAGCTTTCTCCAAGACCACCTCATGGTGAAGTTCGTGGAGAAGCTGATGGCCATCATCAAGAAATGCAGCATGTTCTAATCTTTGCAGGTTACAGCGGTCACGAAGGAAGCTGATGAGCCTCTTCTCTTCAAAAGTGCTGCTCCTGCATTCATGGTAGCAATCGATAAATTGTACCGCCAAATCTCGTGGCTTCTTGGACAAACAGCCTTCAGAATGATCCGTGTTCAAAAGCAGCCCGATTCCAGTTCAGACAAAGAATAAACAAATTCCAAGGGCAAGCTGACCGATCAGCAAAAGAAGAACCTCGTCAATATCCAAGAGTCAAGCTTGCTCAGTGGTGGTATTGAAACCAGGCATCTTACCTCAGTCTTGTCCATGGAGAGATAGAAGCTGCTGAAGACATATCTGATGATAATCGATGACAAATTCCTCACAGAGCAATTTGATCCAGCGCAAGAGCAAGAGGATGAAGACGAGGAACTGAATGGCTCACCTACCTCGGATGACAAGATCTTATAGGCAGTCATCAAAGAAGGCAGAGATGCCACTACAGATTGCCTTTTGAAATGCTTATAACGAGAAGCAGAAAGAGTCAATGAGAAGAGGCAGCCAGTGATCCCTTATGCAAGATTGGCTGGACCAAATGGCCTGCGAATGGCAAGAGCAGCCTTTGCTTTGTTGATCAAATTCAGCGATATGTTGGAGGACTTTGTCTCGCTGGTAGATTAAGCTCAATTCTACAACGAGGTTGAGTCGCAAGATGCTCACGATGTGAATCCGATTATCACATTCTTGAAGGACTTGCCTCAATGGCCAATGATTTGCAAGAAATGGGAACAAGCTGCTAAGATGCGGCAATGGATAAATGAATAGAAAGGATAGCTATCTCTGAAATATGAAACAGAAGTGGCAAATGAGATCCTCAAAAAGAAGAAAGAGGAAGAGAAAAAGGCCAAACAAGACTAAATTGATAGCTCGGTTGCCAAAGAAGGAAAAGAAGCGCCAATCCTACAAGAGGAGAGCAAGAAAAAGTAGTTCACAGCAGAAGAGGAAGCATATATTCTGGATGAGGCATTCAATAGGCTCGAAAAAGAGCTTGATGAGATCTTCATGAAAATCGAAAAGAAATCAGAATTCTTGATAAAACTGCAAATTCCATTGCAGTTCTTGAACAAGCAAAACTACCAGCCTGATATTGAATCTCCATTGAAATCTTAAGAGAGTCGTGAAAAATCTGAGGAACCTCAAAAATAAAGTATCAACTCGTCAATGTAATCATGTGTCGCATGCGTCCTCTCGCTTCTGCAAGCTCCTGTTGAATTCGGCAAAATCCAGGAGCAAGTTGAATTGATCTACCAAAATGCCTGCAAGCGGGTCACAGGCCTGAAGATCATCGCCGATCTCGTCAACCTCGATGCTCCTCAATACATCATGGAAGATAGCCTGAACTGGTTCTGCTCAGCTCTCCGTGGCAACAAAAACAAGATCACTCACTACATGGATGATATCAAAGGTGAAGGAACCTACCTTGAGAACAAAACCAGGATGTACTTCTTCTAAATCCTCCAATAAATTGTCAAGAGGCTGAAAGAATCAACGAACAAGACGCAAATCAAATACTTCCTGAAGAACACGCTTGAGTGGAAGTTCATGGGTCGAGACCATAAGAACCTGCTCGAACTTGGAATTTTTCAAGTTTTGCATAAAGGAAATGGTGAGAAGAGCAATCTCATTAAGCGGTCATGGGGAAGAAATCTCATCGTTGGCAAAAAGTTCTAGCCAGACGAGCAAAGCGTAGCCAAAGATGTCATCGAGTACTTTGAGCATTTGCTCATATCAATCATTGCCAGGATCGTTGACACAACCTCACAGGACTCGCCATCTTCATCGGTAGAGCCAATGTCAAAGAAAAAGAATCAACTTAGCTTACAGAAAGCAAAATCGGTCATTAATGAAGACGTCAGCGAGACTTTGCTGGGACAAGGGTTCGACATCATCTTCAAGGAGTTCAATCGGTATGTTAAGATCATGAGCAACCTGTTCAAAGGTATTGATTGGGCAACATATGTCAAGTCAAGGACACATGAGGACCATCAGAAATTGTTGCAAGATGAGCTATAGGGACTGATCAACGTCATGGATGATGAGAGCGAGAAAGAGAATGTCGAGGTTGCCAAGACTGAAGAAGCAAATAAAGAAGAAAATAGCGAAGATCAATAGAAGAAGGAGGCTGAAGCGAAGCAGAAGCTGAGAATTGCTCAGCAACTCTCTCAAATTGGATCAATCTATCACGAGAGCTACCTTCAACGGCTAATAAGAATCCTTGAGATCTTCACAAATGTGCAATCCTGGAAAGCCACCGAAAGCAAAGAGAGTCAAGACTCCTTAACTCCCTCAATGGGCCAATATCATCTGAACCTTTTGGTGAAGCTGACCTCGTCCAGCTACCTCGCGACGCTGCTCAATCTGCTGCTTCTATGCAGCCCAGCAGTTGCTCACACCATCCTGTAGATCATCCAGCAGCTCATCCGAGTCCAACAAATCCCACACACCATTTTTGATCAGGCTGTCGAGCAAATCGTAGCCTAGACCTCAGAGACCCAAACTGAGGCTCAGAGGATTTACAACGATGTATCCACCAACATCGCTCAATTCCAATCACCATTCCTTCGATTCCTTTATCAATATTTATACAGCATCCGATCAAAAATGTGGAGCAAAAGCTGCCTTGAAAGCGAAGGCTCATTTGCTATCAGCTGCGACATCATCAAGACATTGAGATTCATCTACGAAGTCAACCACGAGACCACTGCTCGAAACCACGTCTGGCGAACGGAGATCGAAAGTGCAATATCAAAGCTCTTTTAGTCAAATAACTTCAGTCGCTATAAAAAGAACTTCCCAATCGAACTAGAAATCGTAATGAGTCTTATCAGAGGCTGTGAATACATGGGAATGATGCCATATGCTTCAGCAGTTGTCATCGACAACAAGGCTGATGTCAATGCTGGAGCTGAAGGAGCCCAGCAAGGCAAGGAGATGGCAGAGAAGTAGAGAAAGTATGTGCAGGTGATTGGTTTTGTGCACAAGAAATGGCTTCATAGGACTCTTGAGTGGGGTGAAGAAGAGAAACGGGTCTTCCCTGTCATGAGAGATAGCGCTTAGAAGGTTCTGGTCATGCAGTATGACCCAGCAAATTTGTCCGAATGCCAGCTGTAAATTATCGAGCCATAGAACTTGAGTCTCCAATATGATTTGAATATCCTCGATCAGCAACTGCTCACAGATACCAAGAACAAGAAGTAAGAAGATCAAAATGAGAACACAACTCCAAAAGACCTTGATGATTAATAAAAATTGAAAGAATTCCCAATTTCAATTGAACTTTTGAATACAATCTTGAGAGAATCAAAGATACTGCGATCATCAGGTGAGGAGAGCAGCAATGACCAAGATATCTATTCTTTGAGCCAGAAGACAATGGTGATGAAGTTGATTCATTATCAGCTAGAAAACAATACCGAAGCTTTCCTCAAGATACTCAAAAGCTCCGATTACTACAAAGAACTGCTCAGGTATGTCTGCCAGGAGTCATCTTCCAGCGACCTTGAGAGCTCAAGCTCTGCCAACCAGATTACCTTGATCGACTGGCTGGAACAGCGCTGTGCAGCCATCAGGCTGCATGCCTGCGAGAACCAGACCAGCTTGATCAAGCACCAAGAAGTAAAGGTGTCACTCGTCAAAGACAAACTCTACGTCTAAACATAAAACAAAGAGAGCGGTGACAAAAACGACTTCTAAATGACTGCCATTTAGCTCCTTTCAGCCATTAACTACCAGTCCTTTGAAGAAAAGAAAGAATTTCGAATCTTGCTTGGTGATGATATTGCGCTTGAGAGCCCATCAGAGGCAGACAAGGAACAGTAAAGCAAGGATTCTGATGACGCTCAAGTTACAGAGACGAATGACGTAGTTCTTGTTGGACCTGAGCACTTGAAAACCATCAATTCAAAAGGTTTTGACATCTTGAATCAAAGCAAATCTTTGGTCACTTTTGGAGTTGACTTCAATGACATCGTCGGCATCATGGTGGAGAAGAAGAGAATCAATAAAGAGCGATATGCAACTCTAGCATCCAAGACCATATTCCTGGTCCAAGAAGCTGAATTTGAGGCTATCAATTAAGTATTGAACGACAAATCATAGAGCAAGGCAAAAGATAATAAAAATCGACCATCTGAAAACATCTTTGGAGCAACACCCTTTGAAGAGAGTCTTATTGAAGAGCTGATGAAATATGGCGGCTTCTCACAAGTGGTTGCCGAGAAGATCATCGGCAAAGAAGGCTCGCTGGAGAAGAAGACGCTCCATTTCTCGCAAATTCTGAAGCAGATCAAGGATGGCCTCATCGATGTGAAGGAGTTGGAAGAGCAGAGGCAGGCAGAAATTGAAAAGCAAAAGAAGGATGCAGACTCAAGCAAAAAGAACCAAAGGAGAAAGAAGTCAAAGATTGAGCAAAAGCAGACTTTCGATCGACCTGAAGAGAAATATGAGGTGATGAATTTCCTGAAGCACAACTTCTTGAGCTATGCCAACAGGAATGAGGGAGAACATGATGTCAGTATTGAAGAATTCAATGACAGACATGCATACTTTGCCAAAGTCAATACCTTTGCAGATAAAGAAGGGCTTTCTCAGGAATATGAACGGATTATCAAACGGCTCTTTAATATGTACTGCAGACAGATATTCTGGAGCTTGATTCAAAACGACGACGTCGAGAAAATCTTTGAGCTAATCATGCATCAATCGAATGAAGATGGTGATTAGATTGTCTCTTCTTCCCTTGAAGACGATGCTGAGATCCTCAACAGCATTAGATCTTTCACTATCTTCATCAAAGTCATCGGAAATGAGTGCTTCATCACCAATAATAAGAAGTACATTTCAAGTTTCAAGCAATTCTTGAGGAAGGTTGTGCAAACATGCTGCAAAAAAGATAGCAAATACAAATCTCTATTGACCATTTTGGTGTCTGAGGCCATGCTGGACAGCTACCATGAGCACTTCAGTGACCTTTCAGGTGAACATTCTGAATTCAGGAAACATATTTTCGAGTACTTCTAGAGCGAGAGCAAGGCTGAGAATCTTCTCAATCCAATTGTGCTCATCGAGGTGGTTGAACTCATTATTGAAAACGATGTTAGCTTGATCTTTGATAATTTGGTCGACGTCGTGAGCCTTTTGGCTGCCGTCAGTATGTACTTTGCCAGTGGCAATGATCTCAAAAACAAGTTCATGGAACAGATTTTAAGGATACTTGAGATCGTGAGGATCGAGGCTTTGAAACCGGAGCCAAGAGTCACTCTGGAGCAAATCTCTACACTGGTGAATTTGAAAGTACTCATGATGTACTTCAGTGAATTCGAATCATACAACCAATACAACATGGAAGAGGCTCAATATGCCAAACGTATGCTGAAAGATGAGCAAAGCAGAGAGCTCAATGGCATCAACAGAAAACAAATGGAAAGTCAAGTCTATCTGTATCGAAGCCAAGTCCACCAGAAGTACATTGAGTGCCATCCACGAATCAAAGATGCTACGAGACTGATGTTGGAGGTCGCCTACAAACTCCGAGAGCTGACTGAAATCAAAGGTATTGATGTGAGTTATGTATTCCAAAACAACATGATGAGCTACTTCGACCTGTATAAACGAGTGCTCAACCAGGTCAAGGAGGAAGGTGGAGAAGGCTCAAGCTTGAACAAGTACCTCACCTTCTATGAAAGTCTCGAAGACTCGAAGAAGATCTTTTCTCACGATGTCGCCATCAAGAACCCAGATGACGGCTGCGATATCCAAACCCTGGAAGTTGACTTTGGAGGAGATGATTCGGCAAATAAGCAACTGGTTGAGAAGGTATTGGTGAGACTTGATGACACTGAGACTCAATTCTCCTCCCAAGGAGCCACTGTCTTGATCTCACAGGACAAGGATGCCAAGGATCTAATAATGCTTTATAACAAGTCTCTCTTCCAAAGAGACCAAACTCTCCATAATGTTTACTCAAAAGGCAAGCCATTCTACGTGCATTATCCAGTTTATCCAAGTCTGAACTACAAATTGAATATCACTTCTGATGAACCAAAGTTCGAAATCATGGAAACTCAGTTATATGAACAATTTGATGACTTCACCAATAATGACTTTGGGACATTCTACCTTGGAGGCAATTTCAAGACTCTGCATCACAAACATGGAGATACAACAACACCTTACAAGAATCATCTGGACCTATCAAGAGTAAATTTTGGCAAGAAGTTGATGATGTTCCTCTTGAAATCAGGCCAAGTCTATGGAATAGGATGGAATAAGCGTAAACATTTCGCAGACCAAGATTAAAAGAAGCATTTCAATCATGAGTAGCTCATTCCATTTCACGATACCAAAGACAAAATCGAGTCAATTGAGACCTTCAAGAGGACGACGGTGGCTGTGACTCGCAAAGGAAGGGTATATGCCGTTGGAGACAAGCTCAAGAAGCTGTTTAAGATTGATGATGAGAGGTTTGGCTTCTATCAGCTGCCTTTGCACGAACAGGAGCCAGAAGAAGAAGGAGCTGATGGAGAAGAGGCCAAATCAAACCAAGAAGAAGACCAGAAAGCCACAGAAGATATGAAAGAGAAAAAGGAAGAAAATGAGACGCTTACGGCCAAGAGGGTTTGGATTTCCAGGTGCAAAGGATAGAACAACTACGTCGTTTACTGCTTGTTTGAAAACACCGAGAGCAACAAGCTCGAGCTTCATTCCATTGGAAAGAATCAAGGAGGTGGCCTGCTCGGACTTGGTGAACATACACAAGAAGCTCTCTGCTTCAAGAAGATAGAATTCAAGAAAGACAGCAAGCCCAAGGCTCAGTCGACAGCTGAAGAGAAAAAAGAAAAAGAGCCAGAGGTAGCAAAACAAGACGTCGAGATCAAATCGGTTGATGGTGTCGATGTCAGATGTGGCACCAACCATACCATTATAAGTTTGAATGCATATGAAGAAGTGTTTGTACTTGGATGCTACGACAAAGCTGCTTAATCTCACGAAGAGATTGCCTTTGAGCCAAAGCCACTCAAGCTCTGTGAACAGTATAAAATTCAAAAGATAGGCACCGAGCATCAAAAGACAGTAATCGTTGCCCAAAAGAAGGACAGTGAAAAAGTTCAGGTTCTAGTTGGTCAATTTGCACCACTTGCCAAAGAAGATAGCTTCAAAACAGCTCAGTTTGATATTGATTTCTCCAGCAAGAGTCCAAATAAGGTGACGCAGATATATGTGTTGGGAGATGCAGCATATGTCTCAACGTCAGGTTCCTTTTAGATTGATCCATATTTGGAGGCAGATCTCTCCAAATAGCAGAAGGGCGTCAAGAAAGGCTTCACAGCCTAAAACTTGAAATAATCTTTCTAAGCAATGTCTCAAGAAAAATAAAATCGAGCTTCAAAATCAGGAATCGTGCTCAAGCTCACTCCTGATTATGGCTTCTTTGAAAATCAAGACTTCATTAAGCACAATCAAGCAGAATGGGACAAGTTTGAGAAGGCCTTAAATGAATATAAAGAAGTTCTGGCAGAAGAGTCCGAGTCCATTGCAGCATTTGAGAAAATGATTAAGGACTATGTGCATAATCGACTCAAGGATGACAACTTCACCGAGATCCATGCCTATTGGAAGACCATCAAGGAAAAGAACGACCTCGATGAGTCACGAGGCCTCAAATCCAAGAACAACGAGAAGATTAATGAAGAAGTCTCAGTAGAGTGCAAGAAGTACAACCTTGGCCTATTGAGTACCTACTATAGCTATGTCTGGGGCTCTTTGAGCTACATCAATCAATCGGTACCTGCTTCAAGCATCAAGAATCTTTCCTTGCTCTCCACCTTCATGAAGAATAAGCACAATATCCCATGGATAGCCCTGAACAAGCTTTTAAAGCAGCTCTTGAACAACATGGAGACTGACGGCGAGAACATCTCAATCCATGTCAATCGAAAGAAAGCTCAAGAATTCGCTCAGAGCGGCAAGGTTGATGTCAAAGGAGAATATACGATTTTCTCACAGGTACAAAAGAAACTGGAGGCCAATCGGTACAGAGGGCTGAAGATCAACACAGCCGACAAGAAGGCCTGGTTTGTGAAATTCATCGGAGAGTACGCAGTGGATGACGGCGGCCTCTTCCGAGAGTCGCTCTCTGAGTTGTGCTCTGAGCTGAGGTCAGACGTGCTGCCTCTGCTCCTCTAGAGCAAAAATCAACAAGCAAATACTGGTGTGGATATGGATATGTGGGTGCTAAATCCTGGAGCAGTTTCAGAGACTCAACTCAAGATGATCGAATTTCTCGGCGCACTCATGGGAATGAGTTTCAGATCTGGCATTCTGCTGGACCTGAACTTGTCTCGCTTCATTTGGAAGCAGGTGGCAGGCAGAGAGCTCACCAAAGAAGATTTGTCATTTATTGACACGCTCTTTGTCAAAGACCTTGACAATGTGTTGGCCAAATCGAAGACCATGAGTGATGAAGAATTCGATGCAGAATTCGGAGAGACACATTCGATGAGTGTGATGCTCTCGAACGACCAGGTCATCGACCTCGTTGAGAACGGAAGCAACATCCAGCTCAAGAAGCACCAGGTCTAAGAATACCACGATAAAGCCATTCAGACAAGACTTGCAGAATCCAAAACACAGGTTCAGGCCTTAATCGATGGAATTGACAAGACCTTCGATAAGAAATTCCTGAGAATGGTCAGCTGGAAATACCTGGAATATAGAGTAGTTGGCATGAACGAGATCAGCATTGAAAGATTGAAGGAGTTAACAGCATACCGAAACTGCTCTGAGACGCATGAGGTCGTCAAGAGATTTTGGTAAGTCCTGCAAGGCTTCTCGAACGAAGAGAAAATCAGCTATCTTCGATTCGTTTGGGGTAGAACAAGATTGCCTCTGAAGGAAGAGGAAGTCGTTGAGAACCACACGATTCAACTGGATGAAACAGCTGCTTAAACAAGACTCCCAGTCGGTAGGACGTGCTTCTTCAGACTCGAGCTTCCACCTTATGAATCTATTTAGGTGCTCAAGAGCAAGCTGCTTTACTCCATCAACCACTGCAAGGCCATTGACGCTGACTTTGATAGAGCAGGCTCACCCAATGCCGAAGAAGTGGTCGATCCCAACGCTCCAGAAGTCGCTGCTGCTGCTGCCGAGGACGAAGATTCTGATCACCACAGAGGAAATCCATTTGGCGAGCACGAAGACGAGTACAGCTCCTCTGGCATGGGAGGCGGCGGTGGAGAAGAGGAGGAGTGAGTAGAGAAATTGAAAGCCCTCAACTTCCTGAGAAAAACTTAAAAGATTTGATTAAAAATTAAATATACTATGATAAAC
>Ga0138261_1257813_pt1 | contig 13329 bp, 18 predicted proteins | sample RNAA_720151113_FD_105266 | JGI IMG/M metagenome (GOLD analysis project Ga0138261, IMG submission 105266) | Metatranscriptomics of polar marine prokaryotic and eukaryotic communities from Palmer Station, Antarctica after 72hr light incubation -... | ecosystem: Environmental > Aquatic > Marine >...
AACCAGCTGGTCATGTTCCACAAGCAAAGGGTAAAGATGGAAGCAATCGAAGAGCAGTATCGGCTCAAAAGACTCAGGCATACTCAATACGATGAGCTGTTGTTCATGGTATTCAGGTATTGGAGCGCCAAGGTCGTCGAATTGCTCTTTGACTCCAAGCAACAGTTCAATACTATCTTCAGCAATTTGAAGAATATGACTCAATTTGAAGTGTCTATTTGCTTCACATACGGCTCATTAAGTCCAGAAGGAACTCTCGACTCAGAGCCCACAATGGAGGAGCACCGTGCTACTTTCAAGTAAGTCTTTGAAGATATGGAGCGCGCCGTCTTTGACAACCAGACCTTGTAATTTCTTATGCATGATTTGAATGACCTGTTCTTTGGAAAATCATCGACGTTCACACGATCAATCTTCGGAAATATGCGAGAGGTTATTAAACAGAACAAAGCATACCATAAGAATGACTTTCAGATTTTTGAGTCTCTCGATAGAGATATCAACAAGTGTCAGAGCACCATAGATGCATACAAGCATCTGCAAGAAGTGCATGATTTCTGCCGCAATTGGACTCATGGTAGAAAAGATGGTCAGATTTCTCTCGAAGGAGGCTTCTACCAAGAGACATGGTTGAAGATGGGTGAGTTCACTGATATGATCGCAAAGGTTCCTGGAGGCACAGCAAGATCTGGAACTCTTTCAATTGAAACAAATACCCTGAAAAAGTAGTTGACAGAAATGCCAAGGCAAGTCATGGGAGCCATAAGAGACAACGTGACTTAGACGATGGAGCAGGAAACAAAGACACTTCGAGAGGAACTTGGCAAGACATCTGAGATTCTTGAGCAGCTGCCGACCAGCTTGAACACTTATGTAGAGTAAGTGAATACTTTGAAATATATCAACCACAAAAGAGCGGACTTTGAAGCCAAGTTCGAGACAATCAACAAACAGTCAAAGCAGGATAACATTAGAGTGAGTGCCAGCTTACTGTTAGCGATCGAAGAAGTCAGGACTTTGCATGCAAACCTACCAAAACTGGAACAAACCTCAAGAGAACAGCTGGCTCAAAACAAGGACACCATGGAGAAAATCATGAAGAGCTCTTCAACTGTGCTTTCGAAGAAGATCAAGGCATTCGAGAAGAAATATGTAGAGACTTACTTGCATGATGAGTCAAGACTTGACGACTGTGGTGATACACTGGAGGAGCTATTCAAGCGATCCAAAGCCATTCACGAGATAAGGTCAAAGGTGATTCTCTACCGAGAGTTTTTGAAGCTGCTCTATGAGAACGACGAGAAGCCAGAAGAGAAAATGGCCCAGAATAAACTGTCCTGTGCTGAAGATTTCGAGAATCTTCAAGAAATCCACAAGCACTCAATAAGACTCTGGAAAATTCTGTTGTACTGGAAGAAAAGAAGATAGATGTGCTACAACACTCCGTTCTTGAACCTTGATACTCAGATGATAATCAAATCCATTCACAAAGTCATGAAATATCTCGATGACAAGCTCCCATAACATGAGTTTGTCTAAAGATAGAGTCGACGTATCTGCAAAAAGATATACCAGCAGGTAAAAGACACCAATCTGATCATTGAGTTCGTCAAGGATCTGAGAAAAGATTCTCTGCAGAATCGTCATTGGATGCAAATCTTTGATCTTATTAAGGCACCTCATTTGAAAACTCAGAATAAGTTCACTATAGTGGAGCTTAGAGAATACAACATCCAAGACTATAAAGAAGATATTCATCACATCATTGAGCATGCGAATACTGAAGCAAAGTATGAAACAATTTTCAAGTGCATATGCGATGAATGGGAGAAGCTGGAGCTCAAAATCATTCCATTCAAGGATACTTCGAACTCATATATCATGGTCAACACCGAGACTCTCAACCAAGCCATCGAAGAAAACCTGAACACGTTGGAGGTCATCTCACAGAGTGAATTTGCCACCCACATAAAGCAAGATATCCTAGCTTGGATTCACAAACTAAAGACCATGCATCAGAACCTGGAGATTTGGATTGATGCACAAAGATACTGGATCAATTTGGACATCATTTACAACAGTGCGATCTTCACAAACATCTTTGGAGACACCACCAAATAATTCATTAATACAAGGCTTCAATTCTAGCGAATTATGTGGTCAAGCTACAAAAACCCAAAAGCCATTTACAATTTGATGATCGACTCCAGAATCAAGGTCTTTAAAGAAATGACTCAGCATTTCCAAGTTCTGCAAAAGAAAGTGCATGAATTCTTGGAAGAGAAGCGTCTCGTCTTCAGCCGATTCTTCTTTCTGAATGATTCTCAGTTCCTCGAATTTTTGACGTTGGCGAACACAAGTTAGGATTTTAGTATGTATGTCAATACTTTATTTGTCGGTGCTCAAAATCTATACATTCAGCCAGCAGACCAAGTCAAGCTGTAGAAAAATGAAGGAGCAAGCGGTGGTCCAGATGATGCAACTCAGAGCGACCAGATCTCCGAGGAAGAAGATTCAATCTTGAGTGGCGATGAGGATCCTATAAACGAGAGAAAATCAGCTATGGGTCAACAGAGCGTCGAAAATAGTAAAATGGGAATCGAAGGAGTAAATCAGTATCAGGTACTTGGTATGATCTCCCAGAACAAGGAGCTCTTCTTGTTCGAATCACCTGTTCAGATTGAAAATGATAACAAAGCAATTAAAGAAATCGAAGGATACGAAGTCAGTGGAACTGGAACAGGAAACGTAGAACAGTGGCTCCTAAAGGTGGAGAAGTCTATGCAGGAGACGATGTAGAAATAGATGCAATATGCTGTCAAGTCCTTTGCTACGAGAGCTCTGGATGAATGGGTGTTGGACTATCCACAACAGGTTATCATGACGACTCTCAACTTGGTGCTTACCAATGAGATCAACGATATTCTCGATGAGAGACAAAGACAGAAGGAGCTGGAAGATGCAGAAGGCAGCGAAAATGAAAATGAAAATCAAGATGATGACGATGCAATTGTCGAGGAGGCTGGAGATGATGACTAAGAAGCAAATAAAGAAGAAGGAGGTGATGAGAAATCCAAGAGTGCAGCTGCTGCTGCTGGAAATGAGACACAGAGAGACTCGGCCAATAGAGAAGGTGGTGATGACAATGCTGCTGCAACAGATAAAAAGACTCTGAAGGGAACTGCGCAATTGAAACTCAGTGCTGAAGAGTAGAAAAGGCGCCTGTAGACAGACTTGTTTGGTGATGATTTCAGACCTGATGACAGGTTCACCAAAGCCATCGATCAAGCTATCGAAGATGTTCGACAGAGAAGGATTCAGGCATCTCAAGCAAATGCTGCAGCTGGAAGTGCTGCTGCTGCTGCAGCAAAAGCAGCCAAAAGAAATCAAAAGAGAGCTGTGTACAAGGACTACGTCATGGAAGTACTTGGTCAATAATCCTTCTACGGCATATTCTTGCGTATTCAATTCTGGATCAACAAGATTATCAGGTCTCTAAATGATGAAAGAAAGAGCGATTGGTAAGACAAAACGATTGATTTCTCGTTGACTGGGGTGCAGAAGATGGTCATGAGGAACGTCATACTCTTCCTTATCCACCAGAGGGACTCCATCGATAAAATGATCACTCTAGATATTCATGATAAAAATGACTTTGAATGGCTCTCAAAGGTCAAAGTGCTGTGGAATGAGTCTCCAGATGGAGCTGGACCGATGAGCCAGGAAGGCCCAGTTGTCCAATGTGGTGGTTGGTAGCAGCAACTGGGCACAGAGTACCTTGGTTCACAACAACGGATACCATTGAGTCCTTTGACAGATCGATATTATGTCTTCATCTCATCAGCATTGAGAGAGAAATCTGGAGTGCTCTTCAGATGCAATCAAAGTCATCAACATGCCTCAGATGTATTCGAAGAATTCGCTCATCAATGTCATATGCCGTATAAAGGCTTTTAATGCAATCAAGACATGAATGTTTCTCAACTGATGCAAGTCATCAATGGAGCAGCCATGGCCAAGTTCTGGGTATTCTTCGAGCACCTCGACAATCTTCCACTCGTCAACTTCCAGATTTTCATCAAAGAAATTCAAATGGTATAGCAGCAATACATCATTGCTGAATTGGGTGATTATGATTTGATGACCGATGGAAATATTATTAGCAAAGGAATTCATATCAATGAGAACAAGTCAGAAGCAAAGGATGATTTAGCATTCTCAAAGGACGAGTAGGAGAAAATCCTGGACAATGCGAGGAAGAAGACGCAGGCAAACCAAGGAACGCGACAGCTGGTCGGAATCACAAGACCATCTCTTGGTATATTTGGGAGTCTCTCCAGTCAAATGATCATCAAGAATCCCGACATTGCTGAGAATCTCAATTTGCAGGCCCAGTCTACTTTCAGGACAGTCTCCTTGGCAAAGCCAGATATGCGCGTTGTGATCAAGATGCTCCTCAAGTCAGAAGGATATCATCATTATGACAAACTGTCTCGAATCACGACTCAGTTTATCTCAGAATTCATCAGCAAGAAGAACGAAATTCTGTACGGTCAAGAGGCAGCTGACTCTGAACATATCGATCAAATCACAGAAAAACTTGTTGTCAGAGATTTGAGGATCGCAGTCAGGTTCTCAATTTTGCTCAGAGACCAGGAATGGACTGGTTATCGTGAGAAGATCTTCAGTCGCCAGCAGAAAAGATGGAAGTTCGAGCTTCAACTCTACGAGAAAACCTTGGTCGAGAAAGAAGCAGAGCTTGCACTGTTGGAGCAATAGAAAGAAAAAATTCTGAAAGACAAAGAGGATATTGAAATCGATACAATGAGAGAAGGATTCAGGAATATTCTCAAAACCAAGTTTTTCAACGAGTGGAGGGCAGTCAAGCAGCAAAAGTTGTCCACCGAGAAGGGAACTTCCAAGGTCAAAATCAATGAAGGCGAAGCTGAAAAAGAGCTAGAAGGGTTGATTTTGGATACCTACAATTTGATCAGAGAGAAAATCAAGAAGGAAGATGACGAGATGGCCAGAGAACAGAAGAAGAACGAAGCACCTGATCCTCTTGGGTCAGGTACAAGGCAATCGATATCAAACAAAAAGGGTCAAAAAAGGAGACTTACACACTCGTCTACAACTGAACTGAACTTTGCGTCCAAACGACAAAAAGATGAACAAGATTTCATGAGCCATATCGAGGAGGCTTTTGACAAGGTGGTTGACGCCATGAAGCTCCAGGTGAGTGAGAGACAGCTATATCACTGTCTTGGTGTCATTGAATGCATGAGAAGACAGAAGGCTGTGGCAATTGTTGGTCCTGTCTGCTCTGGCAAGACTCAAATTCTCAAAATTGTCTCATAGACTCTCAAGATAGCTTACGATATCATTTTCAGGACTTCTGCTGTAAATCCTTAGACGTTCACAAAGGAGGAATTTTATGGTCCTATCAATGCATTTGAATCATAGAACCAGCAAGACCAAGACGAGGCCTTGAAGAAGAAGAGCATTTTTCAAATTGTTCTTGACAACTACCAACATGAAAAACTCTCTTTGAAGCCCGATGAACGGAATCGGTTTATACAATCATTCCTCATTGATTCTGACCACATCGATCAATACTTTATGGATAGTCTCATTCAGTTCCTTCAGAAATCGAATATCAGAGAGCGAGAATACTTCAATGATCAAGAATTCCTTTTGCATCTCTCTTCTTTGGGTCAAGCTCATGATACGCTCATTCAGCATTTGCCCATCAATTTGCCAAATGGCAATGTCATCATGCTTCCAAGCGATCTGTATTTCTTCTTTGAGACTGATGATCTCAGCAATGCGTCTCCACTATTCTTGTCGTAGATTGGATTGGTCATTACACAAGATAGTGACGTTCGATGGGAAGACCTCTTCGAAAAGAATCGAAGCATTTACTTCATGAAGCATGAGAAATTGGGAGCAGAGAGGCCTCATCACTTGCAAATCCAAGAGCATTTTGCATCTTGTGAGAAAGACTTCCTGGTGCCGATGATCCGGAAGCTTGATGCAAATGAGAAAGTCAAAGACTGGTCTCTCTGGAACGTGAAATCGCTAGTCCTATAATTCTTCAAAATCTTGAACTCGATGACGCACAGACTTCACCAAGCCTGTGATAGGAACCTCGGCAATGAGGACCCAATGCTATTCCCCATCGAAGAGATGAAGCGGGCAACAATCTGGTCCACGATTCTTTGTTCATTTGTGATGACCTTTGGCGTCTGCTTGAACAATGAGCTCCAAAAGATATTTGAAGACATATTCCAACCATACAAGAGACAGTTCAATATCCACATCAATTCTCAAGCAGTATCAAGACCCACCATATTCGATATCTATTTTGATGTTGACAGGCTCAGCTGGGAAGTCATTCAGGAGAAACTTGAATACAAACTCAAGCTGGGATACTATCCCAAGATGAGTGCCCTGCTCGTTCCAACACCAGGCATAGCCTTGAGCTACTTCATCATGGAGCAACTCACATTCTACCTGAAATTTGATGGAGAATTAAACAAAAACTTCAGAGTTCTTGGCCCTCAAGGAACCAGCAAATCTGTGATCCTGAACACTTTCATTCATAGATCGCAAGATCAATTTGATTCAATCATGGTTCCAATGAGTTGTTATCTGTCATTCGATAGACTCAGAAAAGTGGTGGAGAGATAATATGTCGCCAAGCGGAAGAAGATATTCACACCGAAGAACGAAGCCAAGAAGGTTGTCATCATGATCGATGATTTGCATCTCCAAAGCAATTTGAAAATCAATATTGTCGAATTCATGAGAACGTGGTGTTAAAGCAATGGCTACTTTGATGTTGGAGCTGGCTTCTTCAAGAGAATTACAGACTTTTCCATCATCATGGCCTAGAACTCATCTTACAGAGTTGACAAATGCAAACTTGAGGGAAGATAGCCCCTCAAGAACAGGTTCTTGTTCTACACCAACACTCAGTACTCTGATGAGATGCCCATTGAACGCTACAGGTCATTCGTGTAGCACTGGCTAACCTCCAAGATGTGGACTCCCAACAAGCTCCTGCAGAAATATTACATCATTATCACAAATGGGCTCATGCAACTTCTCGAGAGAGTAAAACGAACCGAATCAATGAATAACTCAAGTTTCTCTCCTTTATTCAGCTTCGATATTTTGGCCAAGTTCTGTTCCAGCTTGGTGATGAATACTGTGATTTCAGACGATCCTCGAGAAATTGGTTTGAAGGACCAACGAGAAGAGGATGCAATCGCCAATGTGGTCTTGTATGAAGTCTTCAGAAACTATGCTGATAGAATCTACAAGCCAAAAGACCGACTCTTATTTGCTTAAAGAGCAGTCGAAATATTCAGACATGAATTCTAAATGAAGGATGCCAAACTGGAGTACATTGACTAAATGATCATCGGCAACTTCCACGAGAGGCAAACAAGCTCATACAGCAAATTCGTGAATAACACAGACAAGAAAGACAGAGTGAAGGATATGATAATCTAAAAGATTGCTGAGAAATCTAACAATCACTTCTTGGCTAGTATTCTCGATACTCCCAATGGTATTCGAGATGTCTTCAAATTGAGTAGAATCCTGTTCAAGGAGCAGCAGCATTTGATACTTTGTGGATCAGCAAGCTCATCCAAGCATGAATGCCTCCAGATTGCCACAATCCTGAACGATGTCGTCATGATGGAGCTCAATGCTCCCAAATACAACGAGCCCTCCAAGTTTGCTGAGGCATTCAAGCAAGCGTTGCTCAACGTGATACGGTTGGACGAGACCAATTGCTACATCGTGATCAATGATGAACAATTGCGAGACCCACTATATATCGACTTCGTCTACAACTACATCTCAAACATCGGCAAAGATGAAGAGTGCATCTTGATGGACGAAGACTTCAAAACCAAGATTACTAACGTCGAGGTGGAGCTATTCATGAAGAACAAAGAGAATTTCAAATATGACGCCAACAAGAAACCAAATCTCGACTCCTGCCTCAAAAACGGAGTGAAGAAGCTGATGAAAAACACCCACATCATCTTCATGATCAACGACTTGCAGACATATCATGAGTGGTTCTCGTTATTTCCAGGTCTTGAAACAAAATGCGATGCAATGTTTCTAGATGATCTGAATGCAGAAGGCTACCATGCACTCACCAGAACGTTTTTGGAAAGGTCAAAGATCGATGACGATATGGAAGAAGACGCGCAAACGAATTTGGTCAAGAGCATCGTCCAAGCAAAGGAAATTGCCAAAGCCAAAATCTTCGAGAACTTTTACACACAAGAAGCTCTGAAGATGTACGTTTGCGATGATTACCTCAATGGCCAAGGAGCAGAAACGGTATATCCCAATGAAAAGAAAGCACATTTCAACATGTTTGAGGACGGAAATTTCAAGGTCTACGATCCTCTTTTGAAATAGGTCAATTACAATCTACGAGCAGAGTTGAATGTAGCGATGAAAGCAAGATTCATCATGTACTTGGAAGTGTTTAGATTCTTATATGATTTCTTGTCATTGAATCTGTCAATCAGGAAGAACTATTTTGAAACATTTATCAATAAGACAAGGCAATTCAACAACTTCTTTGATGAAATAAATTCGAAAAAGAAAGACTTGCATTTGGCTTCAAACAATATCAATTACAAGATGACTATGATTCAAGATAAGATCAACAGGATCAATAAGTCTGTGCAAGATAAAAAGATGACAATCACCAACAGAAAAGCTGAGATTGATGATCTTGAATTATAGCTAAAAAATCAAAGAGATGAAGTAGATTAAGTCTTGGAAGACAAAAATGCTGCTCTGAATGAAGTGCTTGATGACATTTCGAGACTTGGAGAGCGCGACATTGCTCAAGCTGTTTCAATGACAGAATTATCAAAGTCTGAATAATCATTGCTTGATGTCATCATTATGATCATAGACAAACGAGATTCAACTTCTGAATTTGACAAGGACCTCCATGAGTCTTACTTTATTGAACCTGAAGCTTTCTGTGGCATTCTTAACGATAGACGTCAGTACGAATTCAATGATGCCTGCTTCAAGAGACTCAAAGAATTCATCATTAAGTCCTAACCATCTGAGTATGCTAAACCAGCTATCTTCAAATCTCTGTATGCATATCTTTCTGAGCTGTATCGTAAGTTGAACGTTAGAAATACAATGTCTCAGTAGTTCAATCAGATTGCAGAAATCAAAGCGAGCATCGATTCAAACTATTTCAGCATTAACTATTCTGAATATTATATCAAGGAGAAGCAACAAGAGCTTTAAATTCTTAACGAAAAAATAAAAAGGGTTAAATCAAGAGACAACAAGCTGAGTAAAAAGATTGAAGTGGCTGAGATATCTCACATGCGAACGCAGCATATATTCGATAGCGTCAAAGAATATGGATAAAAGGTAAAGCTGAAGCTCGATAGAATCAATTCTAGGCTGCAGGCTCTCTTAGGTGACTGCATTGTACTTGCTGCTTCTATTTGTCTCCTTGGCTTCTTCTCCTCAGATGAAAGGATGGAGATCAGGCATGAGATAGTGAAGTTCGTCAGTGAAGTTCAAGGTATCAATTGCAGTAAAGATTGGACTATCGAGAACAAAAACCCTAACCCAAAGATATAGAATAAAATGTTCAAGTCAATTTTGAAGGAATATGGACTCAGACAAATCCTATTACCCCACAATTACTCCGGAATCTTGACAGAATCAACAATCTGCGAGACTCTGTTCCACATGATTTTTGCTCCATCATGTCCATTGATCATTGACCCCACAGGTGAAGTTCAAGAATATATCAGATCAAAGATTATCTCTGATCTTCACGTTAAGTAGATCTATGGTTCAGATTTGAATATCAATGCCCAGATCTAAAGCATCTTCAAGTCACAAGGTAACTTTGGTCTCTTAAACGACGTGAACAACTTTGGAAAAGCCTCGTTTGGACTTACTCAGGATCAGTCTCTTCTTCATAGACTGAGTGACACATTCTATAATGGCATCGACTTCAACTACGAGAGATCAGCTCTATGGAAGAAAGTACCAGGTATTGAAGATCATATATTTAGCAGCTTCAATTGCTTAAACAAAAAGATGCCGGTAAATGAGCCTAATTTGGATAACGTATCTCTATATCAAGTTTAGATATTCTCTCCCAGCTTTGATTTCCAAAATGGAGTGCTCACTATGGCCAAAGGCTCTTGTTTTGTAGCCATGAGCTCCAATGAAGATATATTCAATAATAGCTTTGGTGTTAATGCTTGGATGGAGCTAAAGGAATTGATGCTTGAATAAATCAATAACCATGAGTGGAAGCAGCTACAGGAGGTCAAAGATCAGATCAAGTTTTACGACGAAAATAAGAGCCAGTTGAATAGAGCATACGAGAACAATTTCCTGGTGGCCAATCATGATACTCTGCAAAGAATCAGTGAATATACGAACTTGAAATAAAGCATTGAGGATATAGAAAGTCAATCTGAAGAGCGAGTTCTATACAAGAGGCTCTATGAGGAGATGATCCAGAAATATGAAATCTTAACTTACTATTCCAAGGTGATACTTAACATGTTCTTGAGTCTTAAGGTGCTCAGCAAGGTCATGAATGAAGTCACATATTCTTGGCAGATGTTCAAGCAGATTCTTTAGTAAATTCTGAAGCAAGTCATTAAGAATCTAGCACAGGAGGCTGTCTCCACTAAATAGAAGAAATCAACATTCACTAACGCAGCAAAGGGCCCAGCCAAGCCACAGGTGGACATCGATCTCCAGTTCTTCCAGAAGAATTTGATTCCAAAACTCCACAAGACCTTGGTCACCTCGATTCGCCAAGACTCAAGTGGACCATTGTTTAATCTCATCTTCTCGATGAGAGTGGCCCTTCTCCAAGATAAAATCAATAACAAGGAGAACACATTCTTTTTCTAATAGTTGCTGCTCTTGAAAGATTTCCAAGACTGGAGGAAAACTGAAATCGATTTTGTGAATATGGAAGAAGAAATTCCAAGAAGCAGACTGCTATAAATCAAGAGAGATGTTTCCAAACTATATCCAGACTTCGGAAAGAAGTTCGTGGAGAGACTCGAGTCCGACTTAGGGAATTAATTCAAGTACCAGGATGCTTCACTTCACCTCTTTAAGCTTTTCAAGGATCCATTGTTCAAGAACTTGTCTTTGATTCAGGAGATCTGTCTCGGATTTTTGTGTCCAGACCACGAGTTCAAGTCTAAATTGACCCAATTTGTTTACTTGCAGTTGTCTGAAGTATTTGACTTTTCGGAAGAGTACTCAAGATTGCACCAGTTCTTGAGCAGGGCCTCGTGGAAGAACCCTATTGCACTTCTTTCGGTGGGTCATGTAAACATGATCAATACAATTAGCTCTGTCGCACAACACTATGGTGTGGGCCTTGATGTTGTAAGGACAGATTAAGACTCTGACCGTCTAGTCTTTGAGCAGAAAAGAGGAATCAACATCCGAGTCGATGCTGTCATAAAAGCCAACTTGTAGGATCACACCGCAGTCTGCATGTAGACTGAGGAACAACGATATCAAAAGCTTCGAACGATGGCCACTGGGTACCTCAAGGAAGGAAACATATGCTCAGACGTTCAGGCACCAATTGGTAAGCTCAACTTCATGTAAAACTCGTTAAGGCAGTAATTCGACAACCCAGACAAGAAGCTCTCGGGAGAGCACGAAGAAGATCCGGTTGTGCTGATTGAGAGATGCGCAAAATCAGGCTCCTGGGTGCTCGTGTCAACAATCAGGTTCCCACAGTTTTGGAAGAAGGCCTGTGATAAGCTCGGGGAGCTCAGAGATGCCGGCCTTATTGATGATTAGTTCAGGATAATTTTTGATCTTCAAGGTTATGCATAGAATGATATATCAGACTCATTCCTATTCGATCATGCCATCTCTTTCCATATGACAGAGTAGAATACCGAAGAATTTGAAGGCTTTGATGATATTTGGTCTACTATTCTGGACGAAAGAGTTCTCATCAAGTTGGAAGAAAAAATTGAAGCAATGAAAATTGCAATAATTGAAGACTAGAAGCCAAAACCTAAGGAAGCAGTCGAAGAGGAAAGCAGAAGCGATGAGATGTCTGAGTCAAGTGGCTCAGTTAGACCTAAGGATGCTGACGAACCAGAGTCTCCAAATAATGTCAAGCTCATCGACAGTACAATCAAATCAGAGGTTCAACGGTCGCTCTATAAGTAATTCATGCAGGCGTCGAAGGCAGAGAACCAGGGTCTAAAGTTTGACCTTATGCGAGCTGACGAGCCGAGCGAGGTCAGTGCTTCATAGGATGGTCTGGAAGTTCCAAGAGAAGGAGCTTCACCACCATAGACCGACGACGCCCCAAAGAGCGCCACGAGTATTCAGCGTAAGCTTGAAGGCTCCCAGAAAGACCTGGACAAGAACGTGGCTGAGCTGGAGGAGAGTCCCCTAAATATCGGTACCTCCAAGGATCTGGAAACGGCTCTGGACGAGAGCCCACTTGTATAAGATAAATAATCCCAACAGGACCTAGCAACTTCGCAGCCTCAACAACATCCAGATGATGAAGGAGATATCGTAGCCGAGAAATCATGTGAAACCGGAACAACGTTTGTTGAGCAAGTCAAAGTCGAAGCAGCCATAGGCCAAAACGAGGAAGAGTTCAAAGAAATAAACGAAACAGTTCAGCAGACGAGCGATGCTGCTCCAAACCAATCATTTAGGGACATTCCAGTTCATATTCCACTCTTGGAGCTTCCTGAAGGCCAAAGCCATTCTCAGGCGCTAATAACCAATGGTGTCAGTCCTCTTGGAGAGCAAGCTGACCACAAGGCCTCTCCTGCCTCTGCGCTGCAGGGCAATGGACAATCATCGACCGACGCACAACTACACGAGCAACCAGGAGCGGCTGAAAACGCTGAAGTAGGAGCAGACTCATAACCTCAGCCACCAGGCTCAACGCCAGCTGAAGATGGTGCTGATGCAAGCGCCGCCAACGTGATGAATGTGGAGGCTCCAGCAGGTCAAGGACATGGAGAGGTAGTGGAAGCTTCAGCAACAGCAGAGGGAGATGCCGAGCCGGCACAAGACAAGGAAGCAGCAGCTGCCGAGGTCATTGAAAAGAACGAAGCTGCTTTGGCTACTCCAAATGATGGGGCCCAAGATAATTAGGCTGAAAACATAGATGACGCACAGAATAACAAAGAAGATGATGAAATTAATGCAGAGGAAAAGGCCGATGCCAACGAATGAGATAATCTTAAATTTAATAATACCATAAATAATAAGTTTTTAAAT
>Ga0138261_1097815_pt1 | contig 13228 bp, 21 predicted proteins | sample RNAA_720151113_FD_105266 | JGI IMG/M metagenome (GOLD analysis project Ga0138261, IMG submission 105266) | Metatranscriptomics of polar marine prokaryotic and eukaryotic communities from Palmer Station, Antarctica after 72hr light incubation -... | ecosystem: Environmental > Aquatic > Marine >...
ATTTAATGGAAACCTTAATGTTCGATTAACGCTACTCACGTTATTAGCCCGGGATTCTAAGACTCTTCGGGATGGTGACTGCCGTAGCCCTGATGTCCTAGGTGCAAGCCTTTGACTGCGCCTGCCCTAACGGGGTAGACCTTGAAGCCCAGGCAACAACCGGGTGTGCGGCAGAGTACACCGCGTGCTGCGTAACTCCACCCCCAGCTAGGCATCGGATCATCAACCCTCCCAATAAACCAACTAGGAGGATTCACCGAAACCCGGCTTTTGCCATGCCTTTTCCACAAGGCTCTGGTGTCAGCGCCCAGGGCAGAGGATGCGACTGCTCAGTTCCATCATGTGAGAATAAATTTTGGCTTCGTCACGGTACTTATGGGGAAAAAAAATGAGTGCGTCAGTCCATTCTCAACTCTTGATGGTAGATATACTAAGTGTGTGGATGTATGCGGAGCCAACATGGTCAATCCTAGTATTCAATATGTAAACCCCAATGCTAACAGTCCTTTCCTACTGCAATCTATAAAGTGGGCTGATTCTACGCTTGATTACTCTTTAAGTGGTTTCAAAGCCATGAGTCCTATCCTAGGCGAAGATAATTCAAACATTTGGAGTAAGTGGGCTGAGGCTAACTACATCCCTAGTGGCGATCTCACTAGCAAAGTCGGTTGTACCTCCAATGACTGCGATAGCACTAATGACTCAAAAAAGGCCATGGAATACTGGTACAAATATAATGACAAGACCAAAGAAAAAAAACGGCTCGGCAAATGCTAACCCCGCCGGCAACATCTTCTCTAACAGACCTAAGGATTAACCCCCAGCTTCAAATGACTACTCGAGTGTGACCATTGACCTGAGTGATAATCCAGTCATCATTTCAGGCTTCATTGTCTAGAAGGGCATAAATACTGGGAATGACTATGTTAAATCTTTCGCCATCTACACTAGTTAGTCGTCGACTGGTCCGTGGAAGTGCCCAGAATCAACTGGAGGAGGAGCTGGAGCTGATAGATAATGCAAAAGGTACTATACTAACTTCACAAGTTCATCCTCACCTGACCTGTCCAAAACATTCATGTTTGATACTCCGACTTCTAGCCCAAAGAATTACATTAAAGTTGTGTATCTGGACTACCATGGCGATTCCCCTATTTATAGATTTGCTTTCCTCGCCCTAGATACAAACTACCCCAGTCTTTACAACAGAGGCGGCAACGTGGACAACTTCTGCATGGATCATATGACTTCTGCCCTTCCGGGTAGTAATAATCCCGATTTCGACACTGGGTGTAAAGCCTTAAGGAATTCTGAGCAGTCAGACTGCGAGTGCCCCTGTGGCAAGAAGCTTCATTTACCCGAATGCGTTGATTAAATGTGGCAGTGCTGCATGCCTCAGAATGGAAACAATATCTATAAGATTGGCTGCAATAAAGTTTTGACACATTACGGTAGAGCTAAAGTCCCGGACTGCAGATGCCCAGCAGGGTTTAACCTTTTAGATCCTGAGTGTGCCGATTAGTTGAATGCCTGCTGCACCTGCGATAGCTTGTACATCACATTACCCAACTGTAGTTCCAAGATGTCTAGTTGCAATTGCTTCTGTGGAAGACCTGATAAAATCCACGAACCGGGCTGCTCTGCTTCCAAGGCCTTATGTGGAACAAAGCTGCTCGAAGAGTACTAGCAGTCCGCTAGCAACGAGCTTGCCAGCAAATTCTAGGAAGTTTTGTGTACTGAAAGCGTAGAGATGTTGGAGGGAGCTACTGGCACAAGCTAGACTTTAGAATAACTATTCAAGCATGGAGACGAAGTTGACTAAGACAACACTGGCATGAAGCAAGTCGACGACGGCAAGAACTGCTGGCGAGCCAAGAGGAAAGCCTCCTATGATGCCAGACCGCTTGATGATGACGTCGGTCGTTATAGTACTGTTGCGAAGAAGACCTGCCCCATGTCCGATAGAATATATCATACTGCCAGTACGAGTGAAAAAGCTGACATTAATGTTTGCAGGGCTTCCTGCTGGAGCTCGTCTAGCTGCAAGGCTATCACCTGGCAATCTACTGTGGCATGCTACAGGTTTAGAGAGTGTGCTACTCAGGCAGCTCTAGTTCCTGAGGACGATGACGCTATAACCCAAATAAAGGTGCTTAAACGTTGGGGGAACACGATGTGCGGCATTAGACTAAACTAGGAAGTAGAGCTATAAACGATCTTCATTCTTCTGAACAAACATCTGACGAGCATTGACGGAATGGCTCAGACTTCCTTGAGTGACGGTTTAGAGCTCAAATGGGGACACTGGGACTAAGGTCGGCATAAATAACCTGGCGCTGGTAACTTCCTGCATGAATATAACGATGATAAATTGTACTCTATCTGCAAATCAGACGGATCAGCTGCTGAAAGATGTGATGGCATCAAAGAACTTGACTAGCACTATAAAAAAGGCGACTTCCTCACAATTTAGTGGGCTAGAAAAACAACAGCTCCTAATCAACGTGTGGGCATATGCTAGATCATAGGAACTTAACAAATTTGGCTCGGTAAGTTTACCAGCACTCAGAAAGTTTATAAATCAGCTAGTAGTGCCTCCTCTTCTTTCCGATTCAGTCCTTACTCAGCTTAAATCTAGGCTTCATCACACACAGACACCGCTGACTGGAATAATGCAAATAACCGTGGGTGGAAAACTAACAGTGTTGTTTTGACTAGGGCTGAAGTAATCAAGATAGATTTCGACAGAGACATCTAGTTTGAAAGCTTCATCATTGTCAGCTACACTCCTCAGCGCTCCATAAGTGTCTCCATTCCGCTTGATGACACTGTCTCTGGTCCAAATAGCTACACCAACGGAGATACGAGGGCAACAGTGGAAGCGAAGCTAGACACACTTGGAGCTAAAATAGCTGAGACATCAGGTGGTGCTATCAGGCAACTGCACATTTCGTGCCACACGGACACCCAAGACAGCGTGTACACTCCTTCGCACCCTAACTTCCGCCAGTGCTACGTTGGCAACAAGGCTGACAAGTTAGCTAATTCAGCCGACTAGTCCTACACTAGAGGCTTCTAGCATCAAGACTGCACTGGCACCAATTGTGAGCCTGCAAACCACAAGAACTCACTGTTGATAACCTTCGCTCCTAACTACGCAGCAGAGATAGCTGGCATAATTGTGCTTGGGAAGCCCATCATCTCCTGCCCTCGACCACCCACTCTCCCAAATGACGCATAAGTCATCCTCATGTGTGGTAACCAAAATGATATCACTTATTTTCAAGATGATTTCCCTTAGTATTCAACAGGCAACAATCTAATAGACATGCCTATAATTAAAACTGGATTGACAACTGCCGTCAAATTCGCTGACTCCGCCAACAACATGCTGAAGTTTTACGCTCATATAGACGAGGTTTCAAAGATTAACCTTTGCTCTAGAACAGAAGGCTGCAATACTAAGAGAGATTATAGGTTCTAATGTAGAAAATGGAATAAAACAGACAATGGCTGGCTATGGAATTACTATAAATATGGCACTGATCTTGCTATACCTTAGGTGACCTTCCCAGTAGAGGATGCTGCTACTTCGGAAAGATCCATTCAAATCCAAGCAGATGTGCCTGCGGGCTTGAAAGGCAAGTGGAGCTGCTGGATGAATGCTGCTAATGCTTGGAATCCCTCTACTACTATAAAATATTATAGCACCAATTAATGGGTTGCCTTCAGAATCTGTCCTTGTGAGAAGCACTGTTCCGGCGGCGGGACCGGCCTTCCCACTCACTGTGGGAATGAGGGTTAGACCTGCTCGTGCACTGGTGAAGTGAGGTTCGGAGTAGATACTAGATGGCTCTAAAAAACGGTCGCCGGTAGTACCCCTTGCAATACAGTTGCTTTTGGGGGCGATCCTGCTTCTGGAACAGGCAAAACTTGTCAGTGCTTTATAGCTGGCACTGGCACTTTCATAGTTGATCCTCAGATAAGCTTTAATGACAGACATAACATAGCCAAAACGGCGCGCTAGACCTTACCTACCGACTACCCTCTCAAAAACTTTAAAGTTCTGTACGGCAGCACTGGTGACGCCATGCCATCAGTAATCGACTTTGAAGACGAGTTCACCAAGTACTATTGCCACTCGCTAAAGGCAGATGGATCTAAAAATGTCTGCTCTGGCGTCTCATATACGATGTGGTGTGGGCCCAAGACTAGCTGTGTGAAAGACGTAGCAACCTGCACCGGCCTTCCCCTGACTGAAGTTCCTAAAGTAGCTAACGCTGCTCTCCTTGCAGCAGTCACCACAATGTCTTGGTTTGAAGATAGACCGATTGTTGGATAATTCAAGCCAACTTTCAGAGCGCCAGATATCAATTAGTGGGGCTACTACTGGTGCTAACTCAGAGCTACGAGCAGCTTGAACCCAACAGCTGCTCCCACGAATAGCAACTATTTCAGGCTTCAAGTTGACCCCTGTACAGTAACGTCCTGCCCTTTCATTCCCCAAGCTACTTCGGAACCTTCCTATAGCAGGGCCACTGCTGACACTGCTACTGGATGCACGCCCTCTGTCGCTAGCTCCTTATCTTGCACTCCAAATGCTGCCTACAGTGGAGCAGCAGCAATTGTATCATGGTGCATGACCAACTGTGATATAGCAACTCCCAGCCCGACCTGCAGCAACTCGCCCACTCCTTAAGCCGCGACGTTAATTGCTTGCAACTGCGTCCAGAGTGGAGGCTCAGTTGGTTTCTGTAAGCCTAAAGACATCGTTATTTATACTGACAATGTGGCAAAGACCGTCTCGTTCTCCACTTGGCATGATAAGATAGCTGAAATTTGCAATTATCCAGTCTGTGGAATTCCTACGTACTCGCTTGAGTCAGGGACCCCTGGTGAAGCTCTCCCCTCAGGCATTCACCTCTCAATGAACTTCGAGTGCGCAGATGAAGGAAAGAGGTGCTTCTGCAAGGGAATAGCTAGATTCGGAGTCCCTGGCCAGTGGGTGGATTTGCCTGTCGCTGGAAATATCTATTGTACCGTTACAAGATTTGTGACAGACCCAGCTCCAGGACAAGCTAAGAAATGCTACTGCTTTGAAGACACCCAATACGGCACTATGCCTCCTACTCGTGAACCTAAGATCTAAATTGGTGAAGAGTTGAGTGCAGCAGCCCCACCTAATGGCGTTATTTTTGGTAAAATCAGACGTGATAATGTCTTAGGAACATTGTCGAATTTGACTTAAGCTGACTAAAGAGTGCGCTTAACTTTGCTTCTTAAATCCTAACTGTTTTACTTGGTCAGCCTGCCATAACGGATGTTATTTATAGACAGCTGTAGCCTTGACTGTTGCTCCTACAGATCATCCTACTTGTAATACTGGGTTGAAGGAAATTGGAGACCCTGTCAACTTGAGGTATATGAACACTCGTAAAGCCCATATTACGGTGTGGTCCTTCTCAGAAACAGACATCTTAACCCAAGCAGGCCCTGACAACAAGAAATTCTACAAGTACAAAATTAAAATCAAGAGGTCTGTTGTGACCGCAGGCGTGACTGTGCCTCACACGACCCACTACGACCACATCTCACTGACCATCAAGAGCCTGTGCTTCCCAGTGAAGATTTGCAACAAGAGCAGGGTGGCTAACCTAGGCTTCAAGTGGGTGAATGGAGTCGTAGTGCCTGACCCCCATCACCAGCAGCCCACAGACATGACTTTCAAGGTGGATGACGTCAAAGTGACCAAACCTATGAGCAGATTTGAGGACTATATCACCACTCTCTGTCAGGCTATCACCCAACCTTGTCCCCTGGTATACACCGTCTACGCCTGGAATTACGAAGCTGATCCAGAATACAAAACTAAGTACTTGGCTTACTGCCTCAGATATGCTGACCTCAAGATCGCAAAATGCGGGGTAGCTTTATCAGCAACCTCCTGCGGTACAACAGACGCAGTCGCTACTTCTTGTGGAGACCACTGGAAAACTAGTGGCTATAAGGATCTATCTAGAACGCAAGATTTACCTTATCCAGAGAAAATCAAAACCTTCATGACTATAGAGCCTCTAGCAGTTGGCGGGGTAGGAGTCACAGACCCTATCGTCACTGCTAGAAGTGATTAGCCCCTCTTGAAGTGGCACGGCCCCACCCCCACAACCCTTACAGCTACTTAAAATTAAAACTACAAGTATCACTTCTAGGTGATGGCATCTGTGCAGAATGCTCTCATTGCGAGCACGGCCTGGTCAGGTCCACTGGGGTTCAAAGTCAGGGCGGATGTGTGCAACTCATGCCATGCTACTGAGTTCACCAAGCCAGTCAGCCTACTTCCTTTCACAGCAGCCTTTAGACAACTAGTCTCAGGCGAATTTAAGTTCGATAATAGAAACTTTAACTCACCACGCGTCGGAACGACTTACGTTGTACCTTCGAATAAAGTGAAAGACTTGGCACTAGGTGTGGATTATATCCCTCAGGCAATCATGTTCGACGAGTGGTCTAACACTATTGACGAGGCTTGCAAAGCACAAGTGGCAGGTCCAGTATACAAGCCTGATGCTTAGGATATGAAAATAGGCTGGAAGGGGTGTGGCACTCCCTCCTACACACTTGAATTCTAATCGACTACTGCTGTTAAGGACGCTTCTGGAGCTGCATTTACCCATACCAGCCTGTCGTCGACTATTGAAAACGCTGAGGTGCTCAACTATTTGAACCCGAATCTACTTAGAACTTACTCTTCTATTGCTTGTGTTGCTTCTTGCAATGCCTCTATGCTTGATAGCAGCAAAGCTTGGAAAGCTGACACTGACGACCAGAACCAGTGGATGTAAATTGACGTGGGTGAAAAAGTGTCAGTTGTTGGAATTATAGTGCAGGCAAGAGCAAACAGTATTGAGTTTGTACGCACTTTGAAGGTGTCAACTATCATCGGCACAACGGTCACTCCTGTAGACGCTGGAAAAGTTTACCATACTGGCCTGTTCGATAAAGGAGATGTAAAGCAGATAATCAAGTTTAATGCGCCTGTACTGGCTGAAAAAGTTAAAATCATGCCTTAGACTTGGCATACGCATATTTCTCTGAGAGCTGCTCTGATCCTAGCTCCCACTTAGACTTACAAAAGGAATGGAAAGTTGGCCATCAGGACTCTGATGATCAACCCTAAGACCCACAACGAATTCGACCATGGAGAGTGGACTGTCAAAATAGTAGCCACTTTAGTTAAAACAGACATCAAGAATGGACTGAATACCGTAGATCGATAGAGTAAATCAAACTCTTTCAAGATCATAATTGACGACTGTAACCCCGTTCCTTGCAACTTCAACGAGATCCTGTCACCGGACTCAGCAACCATTTCAGATCTAGGCACCACCGCTAAGACTTACTTCCCTACAGACTTCACTGTCTTTACCAACGGGACTGAGTACTTCACGCAAACTAGCTTCTACTAGGACAAAGTTAGCAGAAGATGCTCCATTACGAGAAAACCCCCAGGAGCAGTCTACTAGAATTTGTGCGACGGTGATGTAAAGCTTAAGATTTTGTAGATGCAAGACGGTGCCTCAACTATCTCAGACCTTGATGACGAACCAGTGCTGCCGATTGAAATTACAAAGAACTCAGCTGATAAAAGTTACAAGCTCTCTACGAGACACGTTGACATTGGAGACGGAGTAAACGATTTGGCATTGAAATGGCCGGCTTTTTAAGTGTACAACCTATACATCAAAGCTTACATGTTCAAGCTACCTCTTAAGCCTTCTATAGACACCCTGAATGTCCAAGAAGAGTGCGAAATCACAACTACTAACACCTGTACAGAAACACTAGCAGTCGACGGTAATTTAGTAGGCAATAGGTGCCCTAGCTTCTGCGGAACTAAGGGAGTGTGTTGCAAAGGAAGTATTAAGAATTGGAAGGAAAACCCAGGCTCTAACACCTATAGTTACTTCACCAAAGATCCTCTTTAAGCGACAGAATACGCGCTTACGCCAGCCGCAGTACTGAACGCCAAGAAGAGTATATATGGCTGCTAGGGAGTCTCGTACGATTATCAGAACTTCTTGACGACGGCTAAATGCATACCTGCCGTCATTACGCAAGCTGCTCCTGTCACTTTCAAACTGAAAATCGAGGCTCCTCATCCTTGCCACCCTCTTCGTTGCAACAAGTTCCCTGCTCTATTCCCCTTGACGGTAACAGGGCACTCACATACTCTTCACCATAGTCCCTTGTATACCGATACCCACGCTCATTCCTTCCCTGAAGACATTGTCACTGATGTGGAGCAGACTGAGAAGAAGACCACATTCACAAACTTCAGAGACTACTATACAGACATCTGCGCAGGCTACATGGGCAGCAGAGAATTGACCCTCGATCCAGTCTTCTCTGACGCTTCTCTTTACGCTGACTGTGCAGACTCAGGAGTCGGCATCGACGACACATTCGACCCTTCTCTTGATTTAACGGGACCCTAAACAGTGGTTGCTTATTGCGCCAAAATGGTAGTTGATGGGTGTAAAACAGCTGACATAAATGACAGTAATAATAAGTGCCGCAAATCGTGTGAAAAGTGCTACCCTTCTTGTACGGACACTGGAGGAAGTACTTTCTGTACTGCCGAGGCAGCTGGTGGGTGTAGCAACGCCGAGGTCAAAGCTAAATGCCGCTACTCATGTAAAGAGTGTGGCTGTCGTAACTACGATGCTAACTGTGATACCCTGGCTGATACTGCCACCCATAGCCCAGACCCCTGTATCGACCCACTCTTCAAGAGCAAGTGCCCTTTCACCTGTAAAGCTTGTGAGAAGTTTAGCCTGAAACAGCCCGTCTGTGGCTAGGCCAACTACGACATCAAATTCAATGCGGATGACAGCAGCGACAGAAACAAGGTCACTAACGACCTCTACAAGGAAGGCGATAGTGTTTTAGATCTCTTTAATACTGGAGAGACGCCTGCTCCGATTGGCGTAGTGCACGCAAGGAACATTCAGCTAATCAACCTTGGAACTAAATGGGAAATAATCGTGAAGACTAAGGATAAGAGGCTTGATGGCAAGCACGAAGTCTACCTACAAGCGAAGCTCGATTACATGAGTCTTCCAGTGGGAGGAAGGTAAGCGAGATCAGAGAATTTCTACATCGAAATCTAAGACCCCTGCCAGCCTTGGATTTGCGACAATACGAAGTTTAAGGCTACTGCTGACGACGCTCCCGATAACGTCGACGTGAGGATCAAGGAAACAACTGGCTTGATCTCAATTCCTAAGTGGACTAATTCAGTGCATGAATACTGCGAAGAGGACTGGGGTACCAGGCTCAACATCTTGTTTAAAGGAAAAGACCCGGATCTTGATGAGTACGATTTTGATGACAGTGGGTAGATCTGTGGATTCCCTAAAGTAGAAGTTGTGACTTTGGCGGGCACCAAGCCTTCCTTTAATGTTGAAGCAGCAACTAATGCTCAAGGAATAATCACAGTACAGGCCTCATCCGACGACTTCCTCTTGATCGACACCAAGGTGACTGTTAAGCTCAAGTTATACCGCCTAGATGCGACAGGAAAAGAAGGGAGTGTAGAGTACTCGAAGCCTTTCAATGTCCTCTTTGCAGGCACGGTCAACGGAGACCCGAGATTCAACTTATTCCCTGAAGACCACACCTGTAAGGCGTTTAGGAGTCCAGAGTAGGAGCGAACGGACAAAGACTGTGAAACGAAGACCTTCTTTGTAGAAGTCACTGACGATCAGACTCTAAGCAGAATTATTGTAGATAACCCGGCTAAAAACTTCCTTACAGTTATAGTGAACAAAAAGGATGGGGAAATTGAGATGACGTTTAGCCCGAAGTTCGACACCCCAGCTGGTGAGTATAAAATAGTAATTACAGTCACTGACTCAGACGATGTTGAGATAGAGAAGAAATTCAAACTGACTATTGTAGAGGACGCGGCGTTTGACGCTAACAAGTTTAAAGTATTCAAATTTGTGCCTACTAAAGAGAGGATGAAAGGAAAGACTGTCTTCGCAGACGATGGAGTCCCCCTGAACTGCACTATTACGGAAATCACAGCAGATGGACTGGTGAAGCTGGACTATAACTACCCAGTGCTCATTCCACCAGAATTGAGGAATATGACGAAATACACTGACAGTCTGTTGAAGGTAGAATTTGTCTAGAAATCGTTTGAAGTGAGACAAGAGACCAAGTGGAAAATGACCTAGCGTAACCCTAGGACAATCTGGCTCTAACTTTCATGGGACGTGCCTCTACTGATCTCACAGGGCGAAGACAAAGACGTTTTACAGGTCTACATGAACAAAGAGATCTTGATGGTTAAGGACATCTGGAAGGAGCATAAGAAGTTCGAAGATGTGGGCGATGACATTTGGTACAATGACCAGCCCCTCCCAGAAAACGTCTTTGACTTTGAGCCTCCTGGAGGCCGTCGTCTCGAGTCAGCTGACTCCAGAAGGCTATAGGAGATACTGAAAATACCATTCAAAGAGCATTTTGAAAATGATAAGACTGCCTACTTACTCCTGAGGAAGAGAATTCCCCTCCAAGTCGGGTCTAAAGAAGAGCTAGAGCAGATCTTAGAGCAAGCCTAAACAGCTGGGAACGCGCTTGAGTCCGCCTTCTGGTTCCCTTTCGTGATTCAGTTCGCGTTCAGGTAAGCCATGTCCCACGTGTGGAACGTTCTCAACACCCTCAGAATCGTCAATTCCATCCCCTGGTTCCACAACATGGAACGCACCATGCCTCTCAATGTCAGAGAGATTATGAACGCTTTCAGAAAAATAACTGACCTGAAAATTATCGACGGAGAGGCTCTTTATGACTCAATTATAGACTTCGTCATCGTAAGCAACACTACCGAGTAAGCTTCAGCTTCACTCATCACAGCTTTAGATAAGGATGAAGACGAGAAGCCTAAAAAGAAGGACAACAAGATAGTGAAGGCTGCTGCTTCCCTACTCTTGGGACTGGTGTTCGTATTCTTCTTCAACATTCTGTTCGAGATAACCAAATTCTTCTGCTTTGACGACCTGCCTCAGCGGATCTAGAGCATAATTATTTCTCTCAAGTTCATGGTAATGTGGAGTACTGTGCTTAGAGCGTGTGTAGAGACCTACTTCATTGGGACAATTGGCGCCTTTAGGAATAGTGAGTACTTCGACTGGGACAGTGGCGAGAATGTTGTTAACTCAATAGTCACCCTGTTCGCTATACCTGGAGTCATCATATTCCCCTTCTGGGTGCTCTCGTTCTTGCGGAAGAACGCATTGTTGGCTTAGAGTGCCAATTTCAAGCAAGCTTACAACTCCCTCTACCTGAATGTCGACTACTTCAAACTTGAGGGACTCTCGTGGATGGCTGTGAGCCTGTTCCGACAGCTGTCTCTTGCTACGGCCATTGTCTTCCTGACGAGCAACTCTACTTACCAACTGGTGATTGGTCTCTACGGCTCCAACCTCTGCTGCCAATTCTACTGGAAAGTTAAGCCGATGGTAGACGGCACTAACAACTTCGTACAAGTATTCAATGAGGGGAGCATTCTGGCGGTCTTCTGCTTATCGTTTGCCTTTACTGAGGGAGTGCCAGACCCGGTAGCCAGATTTAAGTACGGGTGGTTCTTCCTGTACTCCATCTACATGAACTTGGCAGTCAACTTCAGTATCATCATATCGGTTATTCTCTCCTTGTCCTACGCCTACCTGAAGCAGCGCTATAGTTGGTACCTGTTCGGCTAGAGGAGAGCCAGGACTCTGCTGCATAACTCCATGGTTAGGAATTAACACAAAGGTAAGACTGAGGAGCAGCTGAAACACCTCTTGAGGAAAGACCCCCTTCAGGAAGATGATGAGGAAGTCTGTGACGATCATAGCTAGATCGTCAGTCATCGTTCTGCTGAAGAGGCGAAGTTTGTCCACCCCACCAAAGTCAGAACGAACGCCAAGAAGGAGTTTTTGGCTCGGATGGCTAGACTCAGAGAAGAGGATGGAGACGCTGAGAACGATGGGCTTCAATACTAGACCTACATGGACAAAGAAAGAATCGCCAAGGAAGCTGAAGGAGATAAGTTCGGTCCAGGTATCTAAGACTGGGAAGCTGACATGTGGGGAGACGTCAAGCTCGATGATGCTGGCTTCGGGCTCAAGAAGGTCGACAACTCGTGGGAAATCCAGTCATCACCCTCAGTTAGAGAAATGCGTAGATTGCAGTAGCACAATGAGTGGCCTCTTTCAGCGAGAATTACTCAGGAGAAAGACCAGAAAGCCTAGGCTAAGAGGCATCGCGCAGTCGACAAAGAAAGAAAGGGTGAGTGCAACACTAGCAGAAACCACTCACACTAATGGAGTTTTGACCAAGAAGGTGCTGGCAGTGACCATGAGGTCTGGAACGCCCTGCCTGCAGACTACCACCCAGAATCTGCAAGCATTAATTCAACAGTTAAAACTGAGGATAAGCGCGAGGCAGCGAGAAGGAGGGCTGAGGAATAGGACGACCTAGAGAACACCAACAAGAAGCTAATCTTACCCTCTGCCAAGAGCATGAGTTTTGATGACAGTAAGTGGTCGGTGTCTTCCCATAGTCAAGTGAAGCGGAATAGAGACAAGAATGGAGTTATCTCGTTGACCATCACAGAGAGTGACAGTGCTATGGACTCACCGGAAGAAGAGTCCAAGTCGCAAGCAAAGGCGGGTGAGAGCAGCAGTGACTTAAGCTCTGATAAAGAATCAAGCATTAGTGTCAGCGAGTCGAAGGTGAGCTAAACAGGCTCAGAGTCGTCCCCAGAAGAGAGCTCACTCAGCGAATCACCGGAGGAAGATTCGTCCCGCACGATCAGCGCAACGCAGAGTATGACTTTGGGCGCTAGTTAGTCACCTGAGGAATCATCCTTCTCACGCACGGAGTAGTCCTAGACGGTCTCGGAGTCCTTGCCTGAGTCAAGCGAAATGTCCTCAGTCGGTAGGCTGAACCCTGATAGCGCCAGGGACCTACCCTAGTTCCACGCCCAGCCAGACGGACTGAAGACAAGTCTGTCTAACATGGAGAGTGCAATCACCCTTGCCAATCCTGGAGGTAGACTGAAACCTGGAGCGCAGAATGGAACGTCATCAGTTAACCTTCTAGGATCCAAGGTAGCTGGTGGCAGATCTAAACGCAAGTGAGCGCATTAGAATTAGGAATTCAATTTACATTTTGA
>Ga0138261_1200281_pt1 | contig 13190 bp, 27 predicted proteins | sample RNAA_720151113_FD_105266 | JGI IMG/M metagenome (GOLD analysis project Ga0138261, IMG submission 105266) | Metatranscriptomics of polar marine prokaryotic and eukaryotic communities from Palmer Station, Antarctica after 72hr light incubation -... | ecosystem: Environmental > Aquatic > Marine >...
AGATTGGATATGGAGACATAAGCCAAAGGCATCAAAAACTACGATTTAGAAAGGCTCTACACTGAGTCAATCGAAAGGACTTTCCGTGGTGATGGCAGATCAGTCGGCAACGTAGTTTCAGCAGCAACCTACGCACTAGTGTGGACGTCCTTCAACAAATGGTGCATGTCTCAAATTGATAAGAATCGCTGTGTGGGTTTCCCTAACTTCGGCACTATAGGATTCCAACCTCTCACTCCCGGCAAGCGGATGGTCTACATTCAACTGAATGAAGCCTTCTTAAACCACTACAAATTGGCTTACCATCCTAAGATAGCCGCTCTCTAATCACAGTGTGTGCTCACTCCTGTGCAGAAGCCAAGTTTCAGTGTCATGGCTGGGGCCGCAGGAATGGACAAAACTATTTTCCACAAGACTCTTTTGGGCATTTTCGGAGTGATCGGCGAGCTGCTTGCTGAGTCTCACAACGTCGAAATCGACTTGAAAGAGTTCGGTGTGCTGCAGGGTATGAGCAAGCAAGTTATGTTCCACACCTAACAGAAGAATCAAACGATTACAGGAACTACTGCCTAGTAGACTGTATCCAATCTTATGAGCTCTTCTGCCTTGTCAAAATCTCAGGTCGGAGGCAATAAGTGGGCTGGATCTGGGCCCAAGTTGCCGTCCCTGAAGTTCGATGCTAAGTTTACCGTTACTAATGCATCCAACATGGGCGGTGAGAACTACCAACACAATCAAATGCAAGATATGTACGGCGATAAGGTCATGGTGCCTAGCCCCTCAGCTTTGCACTTAGGCCAACAGCCTTAACGAGGAGGAACAGTAATGAAGGATTACGGCGACGTTCAAGGTGTTGGATTCATTTCGTCAAACAAACCAGCTAAGAAGAGACCTTACACCGCTAAGCCAAAAGATGCTACACCCTCCAGACGGTTCAACAGGCCTACTACGGCATCGAGGATCTCAGGCTAATTGCTAGGAGCTGGAGAAGACCCCATGGCCCTGTCAGAGAACTACTCCGCACTGGCCAGCGACCCTGCCAGTCTAATGCTTACTATTTTTGAAAAACCCGGATAAGCAAAGAAACGCTTCCCTTGTGCTATCGATCCATTTAGCAGGACTCTGGCTGCTCCAGTGACTTCAGTGAAAAACTACTTGCCCATGAGCCATAAGATAGGCACTAACTACACCCTCACTTCCAAGGGTCTCTACGTTGACGTAGACCAGAGGCTGGTCAGGTACAAAGACGTCACTGACCAAGGCACTAAACTAGATATGTATAACGAAAAAGCTGTGCAGCCAGCTGACGAGGCCGAAGAATTAGCCTTTATCAAAAACCCCACCCACGCCGACCCAAAGAGGATTAAAGTGAGGAAAGACTCCTACAAGCGGTATCAGTAGTACGTGCAGCAGGAGCTTCCTATCGACATGATAGCGCCCATCAGATAGTACTGGCTTACTCACATAATCGAATTGATCCCTGGAGACCTCCACTGTGTGGAGAAAGAGCGCATCGAGTACTTGATCGACTGTATGTTGAATGAAATAAACAAGGACTATTTCGACAGTGTCCGCAAGAGCATTCTCGACTATATCCTCCTTGACGATGCTGAGATGCGCAGACTGGGAATCCAGCAAGTCTTAGACAGAGTGGTTACTTGGGGAGACGACTTCTACAAAGGAATTGAGTCAGATGAAGAGTGGAAGCATAACATCATGATGGCTAGGATGCTCATGAGTGAAAATCTATGCATTTGCTCCCAAGCCTCTATTGAGCTCATGCGGATCTGGTAGGACAAGGATTACTGCAATACGCTCTTGGTCAACCTACCAGAGCCTGGGGATACTTGCACGGGGCTCCTTGAGTTCAGCAGTGCTCAAAAGAAGAAGACTGACGAAGTGCGACACGTGTTGGGAACTGACTGGGTCAAGTGTGCTGAAGAAGTCCTCATTGAGGAGATCGAAAACCTTGACAAACGACAAGTCAAAACCTTCTGTGACTCAGTCTCGGCCTTGATGAGCAACTAAGTGAGGGACCTGGCCGTCAGATCCATCGACGCATACGTTGCTTTCTTCCGCCGTTATCGCAAGGAGGATGGCGTGTACCCAAACCCCCAGCAGATCATGTCAAGGAATTACAAGGCGGGTACAGAATTCGAAGAGACTTTCATGACAGTGAAAATGGAGCTGGATTTCTCTAACCAGTCTGTTAAGTTTGACAATGACATCATGGATATATTCTAAAACCTGATTGACGTTGTCTTCTACATGATCAAGAATATTAATTCTATCCCCAGAGCTGACCTCAGTATCCGTAAAGAGGATCTAAAGAATTTCACGCTTTGGGACATCGAGGCTGAGGACAAGGTCGTATAGATAGCGGTCAAGGAAGTTTAGGAAATCCTTCAGACCCATCTGTAAAACACCAATCAAGCTATCAACGTGTACGATGAATACACTTTTATCATCAGTGAGCCCAAGAGGCTTGAGGAATTCTTAGACAAGAAGCCTTTAGACATGGATGAAGTGCTTGAAAGAATCACCCTGTACGAGGACACAATCGAATCCATCAGAAACAAAATGCCCTATGAAATCAGGATGAGCATGTTCTTGGTCGAGTGTGAAGATTTGAACAACAAACTAGTAGGAAAGTGCGAGGAGCTGATGAGAACTATTTTCAACGCTATCGCCGAGTACGTGCAGATCACGCTGACAGCCAAAGTACAGAATGATGTGAAGCACATTGAACAGAACTTTGCCATCAAGCCAGAGACTACGAAGCAGCTGGTGGAGGCTTAAGGATACTTGGAAGAGATTTCGACTAAGAAAAGAAAGGAGATTGAGGGCAACTACTCCAGTATCATGAAATGGATGAACTTCCTGTATAAGTACCCCAAGGCTTTTGAAGACATCTGGCACGTCAACTCTAATGAGATAATGAAACCTGTCTTCTACGCTAATTAGGCGGTCAAGAAGATCAAGGGAATGATGGAAGAATACGAGTCTGACATGGAAAAGTACAAGCAGAATATTGAGAAGAGACTCCTTGAAGATGTCAGGATTTTCTAGATGGAACTCTCTAACGTACAGAAGGAAGTTGAAAAGCTTAAGGACCACAAGGACAGGCGCTAGTCAGTCGAGATTAACAGAGAAATTGCTACTTTAAATGCTAGAGTGGCCAAGCTCATCTCGCAGTAGAAATTTATCAACGAGTAGGAATTGGACTTAGACTTTGAAGTGACTGAGTTCCCTACCTTGTTGCCCACTAAAAAGTCCATCTTGCCTTTTGAAAATCTGTGGAAACTAGGTCTTGACGTTTACAACACCGTAGACCCTTATACTCCAGAAAGTTGGGTTGTGCTACCTTTAGAGCAACTTGACCCTGAGGAGATCGAGATGAGGTTCCGAAAGATGAAGGGCCAAGCGAACACAGCTTTTAACACGTTCACCGCTCTCAAGCTTAAAGGCTGCATCTACATGGCTGAAAATACCAGAAAAACACTTGAAAAGTTCGAGCCTTGGCTTAGAATTATCAGGGCCTTGAGAATTGACGGTATTCAACAAAAGCATCTTGACAAGATCAATAAGGTTATCCAAGAGAAAACTGAGCTAGAGAACTGCATCTCCATGGGCAAGTAGATTTAGGAACTCACAGGCATGGGGATTGAGCAGGTCACCCAGGAGATTGAAGAAATTTCAGACATCGCTCAGAAGGAGCACGGCAATGAGGAACTACTCCATCAGATGTATGCTGACTGGGTGCCACTCAAATGGGACTGCAAGGAGCACAAGGACACGTTCATTCTAGACGGAGAGGCTGTAGAGAATATCACAGTCGTGCTTGACGACCATCTTATCAAGACTCAGACCATGAAAGGCTCGCCCTACGCCTAATTCATCCTGTAAGAGATCACCGATTGGGAGGAGAAGCTTGAACGGACGTCTAACTTCCTCGACTACTGGCTCAAAGTCCAAGGAACTTGGCGTTACCTAGAGCCTGTTTTCAGCTCAGAAGATCTCATGAACCAGATGCGCCAGCACGGTACCATCTTCCGCGAAGTAGACCGTGTGTGGAAACGTTTGATGGCCCAGGTGGCGTCTGACCCCTCAGCACTGGCTATTTGGAACATCACCGAGCTCACTGACATCCTGACGTAGAGCGACACCAAGCTCGAAGAAGTGCAAAAGGGATTATAACAATACCTTGAGTCTAAGCAAGGCCTCTTCCCTCGCTTTTACTTCCTCTCTAATGAAGAGTTACTGGAGATCCTTTCGGAGACAAAAGAACCCATGAAAGTCCAGCCTCACATCCATAAGTGTTTCGAGGGTATCGATCGCCTAATCTTCGATGAAAACAAGATCTACGGCATGGTATCTGGTGAGAAAGAGGAAGTTACTTTTAACAGAGTTATCGATCCAGCTGCTGCCAGAGGAAACGTTGAGGAGTGGCTGCTCCTGATTGAGTCCGTCATGTACAGCACTCTCAGATAATAAACAGAATCTACTCTGAAGGACTATTCTAAGAAGTCACGTGAGGATTGGTGCATTGCTGGCTGGCCTGGAATGAGCACAATCGCTATTGATATGCTCTAGTGGACAGCTGGAGCTGAGGAAAGTATGAAAAAGGGTGGCATTACGGGTCTAGAGGGTTTCTACAAGAAGTTGAATGAACAGATGGATGGGACCGTCAACCTAGTCAGGACTAACTTAACCTCTCTGCAGAGATGCACGATAGAGGCTATGATCGTCCTTGACGTGCATGCTAGAGATACGATCAAAGATGACATGATTGACGTTGGCGAAGCTTCTCACCACTCGTTCGCTTGGCTCAAGCAGTTGCGCTACTACTGGGAGAATAACAATGTCAACGTGAAGATTATCATTAATGAGCTCGATTATAATTACGAGTATCTCGGCAACTCCGCTCGTTTGGTGATCACCCCCCTTACTGACAGATGTTACAGGACCCTCTGTAGTGCGATTGCCCTTAATTATGGCGGTGCTCCTGAAGGCCCAGCTGGCACGGGTAAGACAGAAACAGTGAAGGATCTGGCCAAAGCTCTAGCAAGGCAATGCATCGTTTTCAATTGCTCCGACCAGATGGATCATATTTAAATGTATAAATTCTTCAAGGGACTCGCCTCCTGTGGCGCTTGGTCCTGCTTCGACGAGTTCAATCGCATTGAGAAAGACGTCCTTTCGGTCATCGCCCAGCAACTCTAGTGCATCTAGATGGCTATCGACAGGAAGATGGAGACTTTTGATTTTGACGGAGCGTTCATTCCCCTGAAATTCACTTGCAATTGCTTCATCACGATGAACCCGGGATACGCTGGTAGATCTGAGCTTCCGGATAACCTGAAAGCCCTTTTTAGAACAGTCGCAATGATGGTGCCCGATTACACGCTCATCGCACGTATCTCCCTGTTCTCGTTTGGATTCATGCAAGCTCAGCCCCTTGCCTCTAAAATCACGACAACGTACAAACTGTGTTCTGAATAACTTTCGACCTAGAAGCATTATGATTATGGCATGAGAGCAGTCAAGTCTGTCATCACTGCTGCTGGTAATTTAAAGAAGAAATACCCCCAGTAAGACGAAGCGGAGCTTGTCCTGAGAGCTATCAATGACGTGAATTTAGCTAAATTCCTATCACATGACTTGCCACTGTACAACAACATAGCCAAAGATCTCTTCCCTGGGACTGTGCTGCCAGAGCCTGATTACGATGAAATGACCAATTGTATCAAAATCGCTTGTGCAAAGCCTGAATTTAACCTTCAGCCCACGCCTTACTTCTTGACAAAGATCATCTAGCTCTATGAGATGATCCTAGTGAGGCATGGCCTTATGGTTGTCGGCTTACCATTCTCAGGCAAAACGAGCGCTCAGAAAGTCCTAGCTGACGCCCTTGGCCAGCTTGCTGCGAAAGATCTCATGGGAGAAATGAAGACAATCATGTAGATTATTAACCCCAAATCTATCACTCTCGCTCAACTCTACGGTACCTTCGACGAGGTCAGTGCTGATTGGTGCGACGGTATCCTTGCTGTCTACTTCCGCCAACTAGCCACCATGAGTTCTAAAGACCGCCGCTGGCTCATATTCGATGGACCAGTAGATGCTATCTGGATCGAGAGTATGAACACAGTTCTCGATGACAACAAAAAGTTGTGTCTGACTAACGGAGAGCAGGTGGTGATGGGACAGAATATGACCATGATGTTTGAGCCAATGGACCTACTTGTCGCTTCTCCAGCCACTGTGAGCAGGTGTGGTATGGTGTATATGCAGCCTCACGAGCTTGGCTGGGAACCCCTCTTTACTAGTTGGAAAAATAAACTTCCGGGCTACTTCAAAATGGAGGGAAATGAGAAAATGATCTCTGCCATTGATGAGCTCGTGGAGATCGTAGTCTAGCCTCTGCTAACCTTTATCAGAGACGGAGTGGTTAATGAGCTTACTCCTACGGTAGACCAAAACTTAGTAAATGGCCTACTCCGCAACTGGACTATGCTGCTCAAAGTGTTCGAAGAGGAAGCTTACTGGAAGGACATGGACAAGAAGAAAGTAGCTCAAGTAATTGACTCATCCTTCATCTACTCTTGTGTGTGGTCCATCTGCATCTCAATTGACACTGACGGTAGAAAGAAGTTTGATAAGTATTTCAAGAGTGTCTGCGAAGGTCAAGCAGGAGACCACCTTAAGAAATTCACCCGCAAGCTGCTGCCTTCCATTCTGGATAGAGGGACTATCTATGACTATGTATTCATGGCGGAGAACAACGAGTGGAAGAACTGGCAAGACTTAGCTTAGATCTCACAGCGTGACAAGTTCCCAGTTGGGACTCTGGTGCAGGACATCGTGGTGACTACTATCGACTCTCTGCGCTACAGCTACATTATGGAAAATAATATTTACAACAAGATTCCTACTCTATTCTGTGGACCAACGGGAACTGGAAAGTCAGCGTACATTCAAAACGTGCTGCTAAACAAGCTTGACAAGACAAAATTCGTGAATATCGAAGTTGGATTCTCAGCCTAGTCTAAGGCCAACATGGTCCAGGATATTGTAGACCTCAAGATGGACCAGAAAAGAGGCAAGAGAGGGAACTGGGGTCCCAGAGTTGGAATGAGATCCGTTGTGTTCGTGGACGATCTGAACATGCCCAAGCCTGAGGACTCCGGAGCCATGCCTCCAGTTGAAATTCTGAGGCAGTGGATGGACCAGGGAGGCTGGTACGACCGCAAAGACCCCAAGCACCCCTTCCGCAACCTAATTGACGGTATGTGTGTCTGTGCGATGGGCCCTCCTGGTGGCGGCAAGTCCTTCATTACTCCTAGGTTCCAACGCCATTTCAACACGATCATCTTCGCTCTGACCGACGAAGCCACCATGAAAACGATCTTCACCTCCATCCTGAGTTACTACTTCCGCACTGGCGGCTTCAGCAACGAAATCATGGGGATGAATGATAAACTGGTTAACGCTACTCTCCTGGTGTACAAAAGGATCTAGGAAGACCTCAAGCCCACACCCCTCAAAAGTCATTACACTTTTAACTTAAGAGACGTCAGCAAGGTCATCTGTGGAATCTGTATGATCGAGAAAGGCGCGCTCACCAACTCAGACGTCGGTATTAGACTATGGGCCCATGAGACTGTCAGAGTGTTCGGAGACCGTCTAATCAATGATAAAGATCGACTTTGGATTATGACAGCTGTTCAAGAGTGCACAAGGGCACCTTTCGGAGCCCAATTTGACATGTTGTTCAAGCACCTTGACACGAATGGAGATAATAAAGTAAATTGCCTGGATGAGTTCAGAGGGCTACTCTTTGGTGACATTTTCACACCCTTTGGAATGCTAGACAGAGTTTATGAGGAGATCGCTGATCCTGCCAGACTGAAAAGCTGTGCTGACAACGCTCTCGACTAGTACAACGGCATAAGCGATAAGCCCATGAACCTAGTGCTCTTTAACTTTGCCGTTGAGCATCTATTACGAATTGCTAGAATTATCAAGTAACCTAGCGGACATGCTTTACTGGTCGGAGTTGGTGGCTCTGGCAGATAGTCCCTTACGAGGCTGGCCTCCAAAATCCCCGATTATGACATTTACCAGATTGAAATCAAGAAGACTTACCGTATGATAGAGTTCAGAGAAGACGTAAAGACCCTGATGAGGAGCGTTGGTGGCAAAGGCTAGCCTACTTCCTTCATTTTCAATGACAATAGTATTAAGGAAGAGGCCTTCCTAGAAGACGTCAACAACATCCTAAACACGGGCGAAGTCCCTAATATTTTCACCGCCGAAGAGAAAGTTGACGTGCAAGACTCTGTCAGACAAGCTGCTAAAGAAGAAGAGAGATGCCCTGAGGGAACTCCATCTTAGTTATTCAGCTATTTCGTTGAAAGGTGCAAGAAGGGGATGCATATTGTGATGTGTTTTAGTCCTATAGGAGCGGCCCTGCGAACGAGAATTCTGAACTTCCCTTCTCTAGTAAATTGTACCACGATCGACTGGTTCTCTGAGTGGCCTGCAGATGCTCTCTAGAGTGTGGCTGACAGCTTCTTGGCCAAAGTTGAATTGGAAGACGAGGTTAGGAAATCTTGCTGTGAGATGGTCCAAATTTTCCACACAACAACGTCCGAGCTCGCCAATAAGTTCCTTCAAAACGAGAAGCGACACTACTATGTCACACCTACCAGTTACCTTGAGCTGATCACTACCTTTACCAGTCTACTTGAGCAGAAGCGTGCCAGTGTCAGGAAGTAAAGAGATAGGTACTCTAATGGCTATGATACTCTCATCAGCACCGAAGATAAGGTTGGAGATATGCGTCGCTACCTAGAGGATTTACAGCCTAAACTTGTTGTCAAAGCTAAGGAAGTTGGCGAACAAACCGTCGTGGTGGAAAAGGAGGCGGCAGATGCTGAAGTTATCGCTCAAGCCGTGGGGGCTGACGAGTAAATTGCTCAGAAATCAGCTGATGCTTCCAGCTCTATCGCTAACGAGTGCTCCGAAGCCCTAGAGGAGGCTATGCCTGCCCTCAGAGCTGCTGAAGAAGCTCTCAAGTCGATCACATAGAAAGATATCACTATGATTAAGACAGTGAATGTGCCCACAACGGACACGCTTATGGTGCTCTCAGCCGTGATGGTCTTGCTCAGAATTGAACCGTTAGTGAAGAGAGACCCTGCCACGTAGAAGAAGGAAACTTTCTACTGGCCTCCTACGTAGAAATGCATGAATTAAGCGAATTTCCTGTAATAACTGTTGGAGTACCCCAAGGATAATATTGACTTACCAATCATCAACAAACTCAAGCCTTTCGTTGAACAGCCAAAGTTCAACAAACAGGATCTCATGTCTGTGTCTCCGATCGTAGCCAATATCGCTTGTTGGGTGCTCGCTATGTTCAAGTACTATCATGTGAATTTGATTGTCATTCCAAAGAAAGCTGCCTTGGCGAAGGCTCAGGGAGAGTACGAAATAGTGGCTGCTACACTCAAGATCAAACAGGACGAACTGGCCATCATCATGGGAAAAGTCAACAAGCTAAGGTAGGCCCTATAAGACTCTCAGGACGAGCTGACTAGTCTAGAAGAATAGCTTGAGGACTGCAAAGCTAGGCTCATCAAGGCCGAAAGTCTGATCAATTCCTTGTCGAAAGAAAAGGTGCGCTGGAAGGCTCTTGCTGGAGTTCTGACTGTCGACCTGGTCAACTTGACCGGAGATGTGCTCATTTCAGCAGGAATGATCGCCTACTTGGGTGCATTCAACTCTGTGTACAGAGATGAAGTATCACACATCTGGGTGTAAAAAAGCACTGAGAGAGCCATCCCTAATTCTGGCACATTCAGCCTCAAGAGAGTGCTTGGAGATCCTGTAGAGATCAGGCAGTGGGGCTTGTGGCAACTCCCTTCAGATGACTTCTCTGTCGAGAATGCTATCATTACTAAGACGGCCAGAAGGTGGCCTCTGTTCATCGATCCTCAGGGCTAAGCGAATAAATGGATCCGCAACTTGGGCAAAGACGAAAAGTTAAAAGTGTTAAAATTCTCGGACAATAACTACCTCAAGTACCTTGAAGCCTGCATCCGCCAGGGCATCCCTGTCCTGATCGAAAACGTGGGTGTAGAGCTAGACCCAGCTATTGAGCCTATCCTCCAAAAGTAGATCATCAAGCGTGGAGCTTCTTACAACATTAAGATAGGAGACTCTATCATCGAATACGACATGAAATTCAAATTCTACTTGACAACTAAGCTCAGGAACCCTCACTACCTTCCAGAAGTGTCCACCAAGGTCACCTTGCTTAACTTCATGATCACCTATGAAGGCCTCTCCGACCAGCTTCTTGGCACAGTCGTGGAAAAGGAAAACCCTGACCTCCAGCAAAAGAAGGAATAGCTCGTCATCGATGCGGCCAACAACAAGAAGAAGCTGGCTGAAATCGAGGAAAGTATTTTGAAAACTTTGTAAGAATCAGACGACATCTTGGGAGACGAAGCAGGTATCAACGTGCTCTCTAACGCCAGTGTAGTGTCAGTTGAAATCAATAAGCAGTAAGAGATCGCTACCAAGACTGAAGAAGATATCGATACTGCTCGTACTGAGTATAAGCCCATTGCTCTGAGAACCTCAGGTCTGTTCTTCTGTATCTAAGACTTGGCGTTCATCGACCCTATGTACCAGTACTCCCTTCCTTTCTTCGTGCAGCTGTTCAACATGGCAATTGACGAAGCTTAGCCAAGTGAAGAGCTAGATGAGAGGCTGCAGTTCCTAAACGATGAGTTCTTGAGCTCTCTCTACAGGAACATTTGCCGCTCTCTGTTTGAGAAAGACAAGCCGATTTTTTCAATGATGTTGACTTTCAAACTCCTTGACATGAAGGGTGAACTGAACCAATAGGACCTACGATTCTTGCTGACTGGTGGAGTGTCGCTAGGAGAACAGCTGCCTGACTGCCCTGCTATCTGGATGAGCGCATAAGCATGGGGTGAGTGCTACCGCATGTGCAACCTCAGATCCATGGCTGGTTTCAGAGACCATTTTACTAAGGAAGCGAACGGCTGCTATAAGGAACTGTATGACATGCCCGACCCAGCACTGTTTGTCTGGCCAGCCGAAGCAGAGGCTCTTCTCAGTGATTTCACAAAGCTGATAGTGATTAGAGTAATCAAGCCTGATAAACTAGTGCCAGCTATCATGAGATTCGTGGTAGCCAGCATTGGTGAGGAGTTCATCAACCCTCCCTAATTCGACCTATAGAAGATCTACAAGGACTCCACCAACATAACGCCATTGATTTTCGTGCTGTCTGCTGGATCTGACCCGATGAAGGCGCTTGAGGCCATCGCTTCCAGTAAGAAGAGAGAGCTTAGATCTGTGTCTCTGGGAAAGGGACAGGGGATTAAAGCTGAAAACCACATTACTGAGTCTCGCAAGTGTGGTGATTGGGTGGTTCTCCAGAACTGCCATTTGGCTGCTAAGTGGCTTGGCACTCTAGAAAAGATATGTGAGGAATTGAGAGAGTCAAGCACGGACCCCACGAAGAAGTTACACAGAGATTTCAGGCTTTGGTTAACCTCCTACCCTACGGAAGACTTCCCGATCGCTGTATTACAGAACGGAGTGAAAATGACAAATGAGGCACCTAAGGGCCTCAGATCCAACCTCATCAATTCCTTCTAGGTCACGCCTATCTGCGAGCCATCCTTCTTCAACGGCTCCTAGATGCCCTCTAAGTTCAAAAAGCTCCTTTTCGGTCTGCTTTTCTTCCATGCAGTCATCTAAGAGAGAAGGCTCTACGGGCCCCTCGGCTGGATTAATCGATACGAATTCAACGAACCTGACCTACGCATCTCCGTCCAGCAACTAAACATTTTCGTTAATGAATACCCAGAGAAGACCCCCTTCGACGCCCTTCACTACTGCATTGGCCACTGCAACTACGGCGGCAGAGTGACCGATGCCAAGGATCGCATCACCCTAATGTGCTTGCTCGAGACCTACTTCACTGAGCAGATTTTCGATAAGGATTATAAATTTAGTCCCTCTGGCCTGTACTTCGCCCCTGAAATGGGCAGCATGGAGAGCTACAAAGAGTACATCATGACCATGCCACAATTCTCTGAGCCTGAAGTCTTTGGAATGCACGCCAACGCAGCCATCACAAAGGAAATAAACGAGACCAACGACACACTCGGAGCCATCCTCTCGACTATGAATGCTGGAGGGTCTGGTGGTTCGAGCGACATGGACACCATCGCCACCAACTTGGCTAACAGTATTCTCAGCGACGTGCCTGCTCCTTACGACGTCAAGACGGCTGAAATTCAATACCCCGTGTCCTACGAGTAAAGTATGAACACTGTTTTAACACAGGAATTATCTAGGTTTAACAACCTTATCAGGACTATTAAGTCTAGTCTCAAGGATATGAAGAGAGCTATTGTTGGAGAAATCCTGATGTCTAGCGACATGGAAGCGGCGATGGTCTCCATGACTGACGGACAGATCCCTGGCATGTGGCTCAAAAACAGTTTCCCTTCGCTGAAGCCTCTGGGCAGCTACATTAAGGATTTGAAAGACAGACTTGAGTTCTTTGAAGTATGGGTGAAAGAGGGCATCCCTGACGTGTTCTGGATCAACAAATTCTACTTCACTCATGGGTTCCTAACAGGAGCGATGTAGAATTACGCCAGAAAGTACTCTATAGCTATCGACACGCTTGAGTTTGACTTCAAGGTGGTCCACGATGTGCCCGAAGATGGTAAGGGAATTGGCGCTCCTGAAGATGGAATCCACGTGGTGGGTATGTACATTGAAGGGTGCAAGTGGAACGCTGATGCCAGACAACTAGGCGAGTCCGACCCTAAGATTCTGTACACTAAGTGCCCCATGATCTGGTTCAGGCCTTGCAAGAGCGGTGACATCTCTCTGACTGGCTTCTATGCTTGCCCTCTGTTCAAGACTGGAGACCGTCGTGGAGTGTTGATGACGACGGGCCACTCCACCAATTACGTGTGTGATGTGAAGCTTCCTTCTGCTGACCTCCCCAGCCACTGGATTAAGAGAGGTGTCGCCATGCTGTGCGCACTGTCCCAATGAGTAACTATAAGCAGCCACTGAGCTGACTACAAACTGAATAAAACAAGAGTTGATAAATACGTTTCCTA
>Ga0138261_1037233_pt1 | contig 12976 bp, 1 predicted proteins | sample RNAA_720151113_FD_105266 | JGI IMG/M metagenome (GOLD analysis project Ga0138261, IMG submission 105266) | Metatranscriptomics of polar marine prokaryotic and eukaryotic communities from Palmer Station, Antarctica after 72hr light incubation -... | ecosystem: Environmental > Aquatic > Marine >...
ATGAATTATAAAGTACTATTTTGTATTTTAATAGTTTTATGTGTTCTCTCAGCTTCTAGCTGTGAGGCTAATATGAGCTCCAGATATCAGGCTGGAAAAGATGGAAAAAATAGAAAAGAATCAGAATTAAAAGGATCTCTCAGCCCTAAACATCAGCAATCCAAGCATAGGAGAGAAGTAAATGATTCCCCTACTAATGACGGTGATGATAATAAATTACAAAAGAAGGAAAAAAAACCAAAAGCTAAAAAACCACGAGCTGGAGGTAATGCTAATGCAACAACTCCTGCTGCAACACAACCAGCTTGGTTTAACGCAAACAAAAATGATAAGTGTGAACTTGAACTTCACCCAAAATATCCTACTGGATATCAAACTTACTATGATTACAATAGAAATTGGAAAATGTGGGATCTTATTTGCTCAAATTCAGTAAACAATGTTAGATATTTCCAAAACTGGTCCTTAAAACCTATTTATATTTGTACCTATTCAAGAAATAGAAGCAAAAAACTTATTTTTACCGGAAAATACACTATTACCGGTTACGGATCAACAACTCCTTATACAGGTACAGGTATCAGATACTTTATGTATGGTTGTTCAGACATCTCATGTCCTCTTCCTGAAGATGAAGATAAAATCTGTAAGATCGAATGGATGGATAAAGATAAAAATAAAATAACACCTGCAATTCCCGGAAACCAAAATTTTCAAATTATCAACGTCCCAGCTGATCAACAAACATTATTATCAGGATTTAAAATCAAATGCAGAATGGAATACATTCAAATGTGTATCTATAGAAGTGATACTGATAGCAATCCATTAATAATAAGAAACAGAAAACACTGGAACGCCATTGTTAATGTAGATGAGACTGTTAGTAATATTTTTAAATTTGCTTATAAGTGTACTGAATTCCAAGAATACATTTATTGTCCTCCTCAAGCACAAAAAGATTGTATTATTGCACAAAAAGAACCTGGAGTAGCCAATAAGACACTTACAATTTATGATGATATCAAAGGTTATCAATATATAGAAGCAAAACTTCAATCCTATACATTTGTTTCCTTAGTGAACAAACATGTTTCAGTCTGCCTTTATGATGGACTACAAGACAAATACCCATATTATTTAGCCTTAGATGAATTCGGAAAACCAAGAGAAGCTAATAAAGATAAAATAAGATTTACTAATATTAAATATACATGTAATCATATTTATGAATGTGAACCAGGATTCAGTCCTACTGATGATTGTGTTATAAATCTTACTGGACAATCAAATGCTAATGTTTATGATAGTAAAAACTATGATGGTAAAAACATGACCCCTCCTGCTGCAACAATAAATAAAAGTGATATGATTTTAATTACTAGAGCCTACACTGAATATTATAAATCAGTTAAATCTTTAACTAGTAAAAAAGTTAATGTCTGTCTCTATGATAATTTATACCAAAAGATTACTCCTACTCCAATTGTAATGACATCCATTGACCAAGTTCATCAAATATCTTCATCCTCTAGATTTAACTATATGTACTTCTGGTGTAATGATAGTGGACAATGTCCTGAAGTTGAATGTACTGGACAATGTTGTGTAATTGAACAATATAATGATCAAGGATTAACTTACCAATACGATTCTCAAGGTTCTACTGTTGTGGCAATTCCTTCTTACTATCAAACCTGGTTAAACTTTAGACTTTATAGAGGAAACTTCCAATACGCTATGGTTTGTGTCTATGACAATATGTGTAATCTATTAGATTCTTTCACCTTTGGAATGGGAGCTAGTTATAAAGTAACTAAAGCTCAAACTGTTCACAGAATTAAACACGAATGTGGTGCTTCTATTTATACAATTACTCAGCTGACTGAATATTGTAAACTTTCTCAAGACGAAATTAATGTATGTCCAATTCCACCTTCTTGCGAGCTTAACTTATCAAGATTTATGACTGGAAATAGTTCTACTAATAATGATAACCAACTTAACCTTACAAAAAATGGACAATTTATGACTCTTCCAACAAGCTGGCAAAAAAAATTTTAAAGAAATTATCAACGCTTATCCAAGAACGTTTATGGACGTATGTTTTTATGATGAAAACAGAAAAAAACTCTCAGGTGTAATCAAACTTGATTTAACAACACCTAAAAAAACTGAAAACTTCTTTAATAAAGCAGTCTCCTATTTCTATTGTTGTGGTTGCACTTTGAATGAATGCCCACCGCAGGAAGATATATGTAAAATCAAAGTTACTTCTGATGTATCAACTCAACTTAGCCATGAATATACTAGTTACAATTCTAACATAACTTTACCTAATCAAATAAGTTACAGAACATTCCATGCTTTTTCTAAAGATGTAAAAATATGTATTTACTATTCTGATTTTACAGTTGAACATAAGCTAATCATTAAAAATACAAGCTATACAGCTCTAAAGACAACAAATATAATTAGTATTTTATTTATTTGTCATGGAGTACAAATCACTAGACAAAAACAAACTTCAACTTCATCAGGTACTATGTGGACTACAGTAACAGAAGAGATGGTAGGACAAGCATGGACTAGTTACCAATGTAGAGATGATCCAACTCCACCAGATCCATGTAAGGTTGAAATATATAATACCGATCAATCTGGACTTAATCTAAACCCAAATATGTGGACTCTTACTGAAACTACAAGAGGATTACCAGATGCAATTCCTGATGGCAATCAAGTACAATATAATTTAGAATATTTAACAAAAATAATAAGTAGATCTAGTAAGGAGACTACTTTATGTATGTATTCAAGAGATCCAATAACTATGAATGATACTCTTCATCAATACAATATAAGAGCCGGAGCAACAATGACTACTAGTAATAATACTCTTTTCTATAATCATTCAACTAATATTAATCAAAAATATCGTTACTATTACTTTAGTTGTGAAAAATTAAATAGATGTCGTGAACCTCCTAGTCCAGCTCCTGAAAAATGTATTCTTGCTCAGTTCTCTAGTGGACTCACTCCAGCAAATTATAATTCCGAAACAATTATAACTGCAAGTTACGGATACTCATATGGAAATCAATCATTTTTTATACCAAATAATGCTTATATTCATTCTAAACAATTTAAAATAAATCAAACTAATGCACAAGATAAAAATTCAATGATTGTATGTGTATATAGTTCTAGATATGATAAAGTCCCAGAACAAATTCATATGGCAAAGAATGGTACTTACCATACTACTAAAAGTAATATTTATTCTTTTACATTTGTTTGTAGTAATACAACTGTATGTATCGTTATCGATCCCCCCACCCCCGTTGATGAATGTGCTATTGACTATATGTACCAAAATAGTAGTCAATGGGCTTCCTATCAAGTCCCAACAAATCAAATGACTGGTACCATGTTAATTTCAGGTAATAATTTAACAACACAAATGAAATCTCAATATGAACAATATACTATTGTTTGTCTTTATACCAGTAGTACAGAAACTTCAGGTTTTAAGTATTTATTTTACAATAAATTTGATGTTTACCAAGGTATCAATCAACATAGAAGTTCTCAATATTCACTTGTTATAACTTGTTTAGCTGCTAATACTGTTAATCGTACTTATATGAATAATTACGTATGTAGTACTAATCCACCAAATAATTGTAATGATTTCCAAGTTAGACAATATAAACATTTCCCTAGTGACACTAATAATAGTCATATTTATACTACACCCGACGTTAGCAATATGGTTCAAGTACAATATTCACTATCAACTTCCAGACTATTCGAAAATATGAGAGCAAATTATGTTGGAGTTTGTGTTTATTCATGCAATGATTCAAATCCTGAAAAAATAAAGTTACCTCCTATGTCAACAGGTTATGCTATTTATAAAGCAACTATCAAATATGTAATGTTTATTTGTCCTAACGTAATAAGCAATCAAGCTAAACAAACTTATATTGATAATTACGTATGTCCTCCTATACAAGATAATCCTTGTAATGAATGTCAATTAGATATTATAACAAGTAGTAATAATAGCTTAAATTTTTCAAATTCTCAACAAGACCAAATAATTTCAGGTCAATCTTTTAGTTCAGGAACCTCATATAAAGCAAATAGTAAATATATTGAAATTTGTCTTTATACATCTTCAACTGACTATTACGGTTATCGTCGATCAATTTCACCAAACTCAGCTTTTAGTTTAAGTTCTGGTTCTACCTACACAGAATTCAAATTTATATGTTATGATTATCATACTACTTATGTAAATTGGTCTTGTGCTAGACATCAACCTCCTAATAACCCTTGTGAATTATATCAAACAGATACCAATAATAGTAATAAAATAACTTACAGAGTTTCTTTCGAATATTATCAAATTCAGAGTAATTATGTAAATTATAATACCTTTTCATCAGGATCCTCTGCAATAGTTATTTGTTTTATGTCTAATCCACAAAGTAATCAAGTTCATCTTAAAGAACTTGGAGCAAATCAAACTTATAATCAAAATGTATTTCCAAACCATGCGCTCAGATTTGCCTGTGCTGATAATACTGTAGAGTATAATTATTTAAAAGAGAATTGTAAAAAAATTTCACCAACACCAATATGTGATGATATTTGTCAAATGACTGTATACCAAGTAAATGGTTCAAGTACTGGTGTGTCATTCACATCTAGTATTTCTTATAGTGAACCTGAAAGTCTTATTGGTACAAACATTAATGGTATCATTCAATCCAAAAAAAATAATATGATTATTTGCTTATACAGAACAAAATATGATGCTAGTCCATATAAAGTATATCTTCAAAATTGTAATGAAAAAACATACAGTTCTATTACTGGTTTTTACTTTTATACTCTCAATTGTGGTGGTTATAATTTTAATAACTCATTTGAATGTAAAATTTATCCTGAACCATACCCCACTTGTGATAATACTTTAAGAAGTCAAATAAACCTTTCAGTTTCTAGTAGTGGTTATAATAATAACTTTTCCCAAGTTTTTAATTTAATACCACTTAAAATGCATACTCTAACTCAGCAAATGTCATCAAGTAATTACATATACAATCCATCAAGTCATACTGTAGGAGTTTGTGTATGGACAAATAATTGTTATAGAGGAGTACAAAAACTTAAATTATTGCCAGGTCAACAAAAGCAAGTCATGGGAGGAAATATATATGCCTTCTATTTTGATTGTGTTTATGATAATGCTTTGAGATGTGAAGATTTTACTCCTAATCCTCTTCCAAGTTGCGATTGCTGTTCACTTGAAATAATGAATGGGACCACAGGTGCTAAAACTACAGTTACAGAAAGAGATTTACAACCTATTCAAAATCCTGTAGATCCTAATTATAGAGGAATGTTCACCGTAAACCATCAAATTAGTCAATTAATTAGTAAGAAATATGCAGTTTTTGTATGCTTATATAGAACTTATTATGATAGACAACCAATATCTTATTCATTATCAGCATTTTCAACATATAAAAGAAGTTCATATGAAAAAATATATAAATATCTAAATTTCAATTGTCCTGAATGTAGCGGAATTAGTCAAACAATATGTTGGTTACCTCCTTTACCAATTTGTAAAATTAAACAATTAGATCCTTTCTGGTCAGCTGCTTATAATAGTGATAGAGTATATGAAGCATCAGAGTCTAATAATTGGATCCAAGTACATCCTAGACAATGGTATTCTTACTGGTTCCAAAATTTTGCCACTACTCAAGTAACAGTTTGTGTCTATGATAGACTCTGTGATAAATCACCACAAAGAATAACAATAGATGCTAATGGTCATATGCCAACACCCCTTAAAAAAAGAATTGAATATATTATGTTCTTTTGTATTCCTGTTGTAAGTTGTCCAATTAGAGATAATTGTATAGATGATAACTGTGAAATTGAATATAGTACAGCTGGAAACACATCACTTATAAAAGTAACAAATCAAAGGGTAATATATAATGGACCCAATATTACATCTGTAAAGGCATCTAGTAATGTGTTGGTTTGTTTATATCAGGTAAAATATATGTATTCACCACAATCTCATCATATGAATAATGGAGAAGTTATATCTGTTGGTGGTTCATCAAATATTGGTGGAGCTCCATTCGATTATATCTACTTTGTTTGTCCTAATAGCGTATACTCAATCTCATATTTACAATGTTGGAGAGGTCCTATTCCAGACCCAAACCCCATACCACCCAATAATCCTACTTGTGAAGTAACTGCTAGTTTCAATGGTGCTGGTAATGTTAAATATGCAACAGAATATAATTACTATTATTCCAGATATTTTGAAATCAATCAACAATATACATCATACAATAGATTCAATAATACTCAAACAAAAAATGTTAAACTTTGTCTTTATAGTTATTATTACGGTAGTTATAGTGCCAGCCTTGAAGAATTAATAGTACCTGCTGGAGAAGCTAAGAATATGATAAAATCATCATCTTACTATCATATGATAATGTTTTGTGGTTATAATTTCACATATATTAATAATTCAGAATATATGAAATGTCCCCCAATTTATATACCACCTCCCCCTGATCATGGTTGTAAAATTAGAGTTTTCTCTAGCTCTTCAGATGTTACAGGAACAAAATATACTTTTGATGGTAGTAAATCATTCCCTAATGATTTAATACCCGTTATAACTAGTACTTATAGTATTAGAAGTGAATATAGTAATGGATCTGTTAATATTTGTTATTATACTAATACTACAACACTCCAACAACCTAGTCCAATTTTTATATCTAGCTATAGACAATCTGTTTACACATCTAATATTGCTAATTTTGTAAATTACACTCAAATGTATTTTGTTTGTGGAAATACTCAAAATATTAGTTGTAATCAAACACCACCACCAACACCAGATGATAAATGTAAAATAAGTCAATCATATTTTGGTTTATATCCAAGAATATATGAAAATACATCAGGTACTTTCATTGCAGTTTATCAATCACAATATACTTATAGAACATTTTACAACTATGGTGCTACAGAAACTGCAATTTGCTTATATACTAGTGGAAATAGTTATAAAGGAATAAAAGTAATAGTTAGTGCTTATACACAAATACAAGTAACTCATTATTGGATAAGTTGGATTTATTATTATTGTGATACTAGCACAAGCGGCAGTACCAGTGGTACTTCAGGTAATACTACTACAATAACTAATTTTGAATGTCCAGATAGACCAGGACCAAACCCTCCTCCAAGGCCTCATTGTGAAGTCCTTATTTCCCAAGCTGGTAATACACTTGCGGATAAGAGTTATGAAACAATTACTGATGAAAATCAATTCTTCCAACAATACCAATTAAATGGTTCTACCGCAAATCATTTAAAGATTCAATCAAGAAGATCTGCTTATCTTAATGTTTGCTTATATACACATAAAGAAGATACCTCTCCAGAAAGATATACTCTAGGTAATCAAGCATCTTATACAACTAATATTAATGACCCGAAAAAGTTTAATTGGTACGCATTTATTTGTGCAAATGCACCATGTCCATATAACCCTCCTCAACCTAATCCTACTGGTTGTGTTATTGTTCAATCAAATTCAAAATCAGCATTAACAAATTATGTTTATCCTTCAACAGGTGTGGCAGTAAATACTAATTTCGGAGGTAATAAATACGTCTGGACCTCTGCTTATTCCTGGAATAAACTTACAACTCCATATTCTTCATGGAAAGAATTCAAAAATCCTTCATCAAATCATATTTTAATTTGCCTTTACAGACATTGCGCTGACAGTAGTCCTGAAGAATTAAAAATTATTCCACAAGGAATGGGTACTTCTAATACTACATCTTTCCAATTCATGTACTATTATTGTGGTACTTCAGTTCTTATCACATCTATGACTTGCCCACCTATTCCAAGACAAAATGAATGTATTCCTACACCTAAATGTTCCATTACTTTTAATAACTATAGTAATGGTTTTGTCAACACTAATGGATATCCTGTAGCTCACGTAGAAGATTTTTATAAACATCCTCTTTCTGCAATCAACAATATTGTAACAGCAATAACTTCAGTCGCGAGTGGTTCAACAGTATGTTTATATAGAAACAGTGATGACCCTGCACCTTTACGTATTAACTTTTCGATGGCTAATAATGTATGGATGCCTGCCGTTAGCGGTAATTACGAATATGCCAAATTTGTCTGTACACCTTATCAACAATGTCCATCAGATAGATGTAATCCTGCTTCTAAGTGTAGATGTAGTCTAATGCAATTAGGTGAAACTGATAATCTATCTAAGAGTTATTCTCAATTGGAAAATAATGCAATGATAAATGTTCCAAATTATTATATGCAATATAGAAGATTTAAAAATCCATGGACAGACGGTACAATCAGGGTCTGTATTTATACTCAATATGACGATCAAACTCCAGAAATGATTGATATTGCTCCTAATCAAACAATATATGCATCACTAACGAATATCATTCAATATATTTACTTCGTTTGCAGTACCTCACAAATTATAAAATGTCCTATATTCCCACCAATATGTCCAGAACCTTGTCCTCCTCCCTATGAAGTATGTGAGATTGAAGGATGGAGCTCGAGTATGAGAATATTCAAAAAACATTCAAACAGACAGTTTGAATGGCATATATTTAGTGACTTAAGTTTAACTAGTTTCTATTATTTCAAAAATTTAGCAAACTTTACGAGAATCTGTGTATGCTATGATCATATTAGTAATGCTAGTTTGAGTATGCAAACATCTACAATATACATGAAAGACTCTGGTAACACTTGGATTCCTAGTGTTATTAATAATTATAAGAAGTCTAAATATGCCTTTATATGTAATCAAGACGAAAATTTAACTTGTCCTCCTTGTGATGAAACACCACCAAAATGTGTATTACATCAATACAAAATTAATTACAATTATACATCATATAATAAACCATATACTGGAATTATTACTCCTGCAGCAAAAAATTTTGCATCAAGAGATCCAATTGTTGTTGAAGTTGACAACCTATATGCTAATGCTTGGACTTTTAAAAATTTATCTCCTGGAACTATGAGAGTTTGTTTATATAATAAATATGCTGGAGGAAATTCACTTTTTTCATTTATATTGACTCCAAATGCACAAATGTCAAAAACGACACAACAATTTACTACAATAACTCATTTAGCTTTTACTTGTACAGGTTTTCCTTGTCCAATAATTGAAATTCCACCAAAGGATCCACTATGTAAAATTCAATTTATTGGTGCAAATCCTAGTGAAACTGAACTTATCCCAGGTATTAAAACAGTTAACAATGTACAAGAAAATAAATTCAAACCAATTAACGAGTTTTATAAATTAACTGAATTAACAATTACAACTTTGTCAACAATTAAATTTGATTTAGTAAAAATGGCTGCTCAAGTATGTCTTTATAAAAGCTTAACTGATCAGACTCCTATGGTTGTAACACACGAATTTTATAGTACAATTACTTCAGTTCAGATGCAAACAACATACGAATATTTTGCATATGCTTGCTATGATTCTGCAAGTAGATATAATACTCAATTGAATATCAGTGGTCAATATTCTGATGGTCATTGGTATAGAGGTTGTCCTCCAATTGATAGAAATTGTCTCAATGATAACTATAATTTAATTCAAGGATTAGATGAAAATTATGCTCAAAAACACACATACAATCATTTTGATATGACAAATAAATGGCCAAATGCATTGACAGTACCTAATAATTATCATTCATATAGAAATTTCAAATTAAGTGCAACATGGAATGTTTCAGTCTGTGTTTTTAGTAAATTAAATGATTCAAATCCTGAATTATTAAAATTAAGCGGACAAGCTTCCCAACAAACTGTTAAAACAGTTGTTAAATATGTAAAATACAAATGTGGACATAATATTACTGCTGAAGATTGTTATAAAGGAGAACCTGAATGTGAATTACAAGTATATGGTGCAACTGGTAACAATCCTTTCACCTTTACTACAGAATCAACTATTTTATCAAAAGATAAATTAATTCATATTGATAATCAATTAGAAGTTGAAATTCTTAGATTGAAAAACTTCTATTACTACATGTGGATATGTCTTTACATAGATGAATATGATCAAAACCCACAACCAGTATTTACTCAATACAAAGGGGCTACAACATTTTTATCCAATAATAAATATAAATACCTATTTTTCGGGTGTTCTTCTTCATATCCCAGATGTCCAGTATTCCCAAAACCTAATGAAAAATGTGAAATCGCATTTAGAGCTAAAGTAGACGGTGTTGATATAGTTGCTAATTATTCATATCCAGATTATAAATTAAACGTAGTTCCTGCTATTTACAGACAATTTGGATATAAAAATGTGAACACAGTCGATATTAAAATTTGTATTTTTGGATTGAATAGAAATCATTTAGGTACAAAGATTCTACCACCAGGTGAGGTTTATGAATTGAATAGTGATGCATATTATTTCTGGTACTCTTGTAGTAATTTACAAGGTGAATGTACTTCATACGATACTTGTAAAGTAGGTATTTCAACACATATGAATAATACAGGTGACACTAACTTTTTTACATATTCTAATCCAGCAATGGGTACTTGGGATAACACAATAGCTAGTTCTCATAAAGTAGTAAAAACAATTAAGAACTTTGGAAATCCTGTTAGAGTATGTTTATTCAGAAACGAATATGATCCTTATCCATTAGAAACAGTCTTTTATCATCAATATCAAATCAGTAGTATTTACAGATATACCATAATGAAAGAATTTACATTCATCACGTTCTCTTGCGCTTATAAATATTTATATCAAAATGAAAGTGTTACAAAAAGATGGTGCTTCCCTAAACCAAATCCTGGATCATGTAAAGTAAGACAATTTAGTGTTAATAATACAAGTCATTATCAAGAATATACTTCAGTTAACACTGAATATCTTGTTGAATCTTCATTTAAATATGTCAAAACTTTCAATAATACTTCACAATCAGAAAATGCATATGTTTGTCTTTATAACGAAAATAAACAATTAACGGTACCAATGCTTGCTCAGAAGGGTGGTCAATATGCCACATCTACAATAAGTCATACTCTTGGATTAATTTACTATTGTGGTGAATATACAAATTGGCCAACTTCCATGAATACATGGCTAACTTATTACTATAATACCTATGATATATATGGAGTTCTTAGAATTGGAACTGGAACAGGAATAAATAATATTTATTGTCCTGAAATCCCTCCTCCTCAACCAGAGCCTTGTAGAGTCGAATTCTTTACTAAACAAGGAGAATATTCAGAAACATTCTATGGAGGAGTGATCGGGCATGCTGATGATTTTTCAAGTCAAAATGTTATACCTTTAAATACAGTCTTCAATAATAATTTAAATAAAATATCAAGTTTCTATGAAAGTCAAATTGTAGTCTGTATTTACAAAAATCAGTATGATCCAGTACCAGCACAATACAAATTACAATCAACTAACAAAGTAGTTGGTGATATAATGTCTCATCAAGCAGATAAAGTATGGGGATATGTTATCGGATGTAATCCACAAAATTTGGTACTAGAATGTCCTAAACCTCCTTCTAGAGATTGGTGTAAAATAGGAGTATCATCATTGGCTACGGGTGTTAATTTTAAAAAGAATTACAAAATTGCCACTGACCAAACAAGCCCAGTTATTGCAAAAGTTTCTAATGATCAACTCATAAGACTTGCAACTACCTTCTATACACGTACCAATATTATATTCCAAAATTTTTCTTATGGAGAAATGGAAGTTTGCTTATACAAAAATGCAGAAGATTATAATGGTAAACATGTAAATATGAAAAAGTATTTAGAATCTGTACAACAACCTACCGATATGACAGTAATAAAATTCATTTACTTCAATTGTGGAAAAATTGATTCATGCAAAAGAACTCCTCCTGAACAACCATGTCAATTGAAAGTTACAAAAAATACTGGAACTGATGCTTCAGTTACACTTAAGGATTTCCATAGTTTCCAATGGTTCTCAGTGTCCAATTTGGCAGCTGGTCAAACAGAAATGCAATTGAAACTCTTTGAAAATAATTCAAACACTTGCAAAATAACAGTTTGTTTATATAAACAAGGTGAAACAATTTCATATCAGAAAGTCTTAAACCATAAGGGATTGGCCGGTGATAATTGGAATTTAGATGAAACTCAAAAGCAAAAACAATGGACTAGTATTGCATATGTTTGTGCAGATGTTTCAACATGTCCACCTATTCCTTCACCTCCTGATCATACTTGTAAACTCAACTTTATTACAAAAGAATGGGAAACTATAGTTATGACTAAGAGATATAGTTTTGGATCAACATTTAGAATTTACAGATTGTTACATTGCTCAGGTGAATATGAAATTAACAATTTTATAAGTGTTAATGTAGTTACAGTTTCAATGAATATCTGCCTTTACAGAACTGTTAATGATACTAATCCTAAATCTGTTTACGTACCACAATCTAGTAATGCTGGCGCCGATGCTTCCCCCGCAAATACAGATTATAAAGATTACCATTATATGTCCTTCTATTGTGGACCAACAACTACATGCCCAATATTCTCAGAAGGAATAATTGCTACTGCACATCAGGGAAATACAAATCATGCTTTTATTCAGACAAACGAAAGAAGATTAAGCAATCCCTCTGATGATAATCAAGAAGAAGAATATGAAGAAGGTCGTGCTCATGATGATATGTAATCTATATAAGACCAAATAAATTAATTTTAAAAATATTAAAGAAAGTAGTTATTTGAAAAAAGAACATTTAAAATTAAAATATTCAATTGCTAGTTTAATTAAAAC
>Ga0138261_1442315_pt1 | contig 12966 bp, 20 predicted proteins | sample RNAA_720151113_FD_105266 | JGI IMG/M metagenome (GOLD analysis project Ga0138261, IMG submission 105266) | Metatranscriptomics of polar marine prokaryotic and eukaryotic communities from Palmer Station, Antarctica after 72hr light incubation -... | ecosystem: Environmental > Aquatic > Marine >...
TAAAGAGATTGGCGCAATAAGTATGGAACAAAAATTAGATGAACTCCTCAAGCAGCTGCATCGGTACCTCTTTGCAGACTCTGAATAAGTAGTTATTGAATTGAGACTGTACCTCCTCGACAGGTCCCTCAGTGAAGCAGAATTAGCCTTTATCTCCTCCAAAATATTCAACTCCACCGACAGTTTGTTGGAGTTTTTGCGGTAAAACTCTCAGCTGAACGACAGACTGCTCTCCACAATGAAAAAACGTATATACGAACTCATAGTTGACTACATCGACTTGCGCAAGTAAGAGGTGAGCCACTACGTGCCCTAGGTCAAAGAAACCTGCATGCTCAGCTTCATCAGCGACCCCAATTCTCTCGTCAAGGAATCGGCCCTTCAGCTCCTGATCAAAATGATAGAGAGTTTCAATCACAAAGAGATCGAGGACATCGTGAAGCCAGAGAAGATGCTGACCGACCTCCTGGATGAGATTAAACTCAGAAGGCCCTCTGCTTCAGTCAAGGGAGCTATTTGGCAACTGGTGGGCCTACTCCACGTACACTACGACCATATGGTTAACCACGTCCTCGTAGAGAGCCAAGACGTCATGTATATAATGATAGACGAGCAGGTGAGATTGGACAAGCCAGAAATCAAGAGCATGGTGGGCCTACTCAAAGGCCTCTCGTCTACGTTGAGTGTGGGCTGCACTCTGGACCAGAAGCAGCTGGACGGGCTCTTCCTCATTCTCCGCACCACTGTGTAAGAGTTGAAAAAGCAGAATGCTGGACAGAAGGTCAACAACTAGGGCGTGATGAAGGCGGCCATGAAGCTGCTAGCTTAACACGCCAACTTATTTACCGACCAGATCCTCAGGAACGCCCTTGATCTGATCAAAAAGTCTTTGGAGCTTTGCATCCTAGAGAACGTTGAGGTCAGAGACGTCGCTAACGAAATGCTCGGCAGCCTCATTTAGTAGATCGCAGAGACCCTCCAGGCTAACAAGGACGACCACCTCTAACTATTCCGTAGCATAATGGACCAATTCGATGACATCCTTGACGCTAACGACCCCAAAAATATTTAACTTCTGTCAGCTATCCGAGCTGTTGGAATCTTCTCGAAAGCCATCCAGACTATCATGGGTGACGAGCGCCTTGAGCTCTACCTCCGCCGTTTGACTGAAATCTCAGAGCAAAAGCTAATCAAAGAGTTCATGGAGTAACAGAACCCCCACAGCGACATGCACAACTTCAAGTACATTCTGAAGAAGCAAAAGCAATTGATTGCTTACATCGAGTCCTACTCGTTCATTATTAGAAACCTAAATCGTGAGCCCAGCGACAAGCTCCTGCAGCATTTTATGAAGGTTGGTCTAATCGGAGTCAACAACCACCGCAAGCTCTACACAAAGTATAGGATTAGGTTTTACGAGAGCCTTGCTTAGCTCACCATGAGCCTGGCGCACTTTAAAGACCCGTTTGTTCAGTGGATAAACAAGTTCGTGAGACAGAGTTTGATTGAGACTCTCAAAATCCCAGATTCAGTCACCTTCGGTGGCGAGTCGCCCTACGAAAGTTTATAAGACGCCGTTATGTTCTGGCAGCAGTTCTTGAATAAAGACAAAGTCTGGTCATCTGAAGCGTGTGGACAGGTCCATGATTAACTCATCCAAACAGCCGTACAAGACATCGAAGGCTTAAATTTGACCTACAAAATTTAGAGAGTCCAACCTCCGACACAAGAGGAAGATGCGGACTTAGGCTATTAGGACAGTAGCAGGAACTGTGTAGAGTATATTGCTGGCAACAGCAATGACCAGTAGTATATGGTGAGACTGTCAAACTTCTTAGAACTATTCTTGCCTAGCTGCAAGCCTGAGATGGTTCTTAAGTGGGTGCCCACTGTCTGCTAACTCCTTGTCAAAAAGTCCAGTGCCGCCCCCAGGATTTCGAAGCTCTACTCCCTCCTGAAGACCATGCTCAAAATTTGTTCTAAAAACAAATACTTCTAAGATCATTCAGCTAAGCCATCGGACTAAATGATGGTGATAGATTCAGAGTAGGAGGATGAGACTGGCAAACAGAACACCTACAACATGCTCCTTACTTTTCTGAAAGAACTAATTGGCAAGTCGGAAGAGTTCTAGGACGAGCTGCTCATAAGCACCATGCATTTGCTACTACACGTGCCAATTGAGATCCTCTACAGACCTAGTCTTAAAAGCCCAGAAGCTTCCACTGAAAATGTGCACCTGTGGAAGGGTGTTATGATTAAGGCTCTCGAACTAGGATATTTAAACAATAACTTAGCGATGACGTGCATCAAAATGCTCGAGAAGTGGTTCAACCTACTGCCTCTCAGTATCACTGCTGAGCTCTACTCTGACGTGCTTCCCAAGCTTTCAGACTTCCTTTGCATAGATGCCAACCAGCAGGACAACGTGGCTGGCCCCTCTCTAGAAAACGTGAATTCAGGAGGTATTAAGCTTGACGAGAACTATTATTTCTAAGATTTAATCAAAGATGACAAGGAGAAGAAGATCAACAGGCTTCAGATAGCCAACAAGGTCTTAGACTTGCTCGGCAAGATAGGTGGTCACGCTCACTAAATCATTAACAACGACTTAGCCAAGAAGCACGCCAAAGAGAACTTCATCAGGTGGGACCCTGAGAAAAGACTCAAGTTCACCATTCCCCTCAACAACAGGAAGGTAGATATTTACCTAGACTCGTGTCTGCCCAGGATAGTTGACTTAGCCTAGAATTCTACAGACAAAGAAACTAGAATAGCGGCTTGTGAGCTACTACACGCGCTGATAATCTTCATGATTGGTAAGAGCGCCACTAAACCAAAAGGCAGGAAGGCTAAGAACGAGGATGAACTAGCCAAGAATGCTGAGGACATGGCGGCTTTCGCCAAGCTTTACGCGAAGCTTTTCCCTGTCATCATCAGGCTGGCCACTGAGATCGAATAAATTTCAAGACAGTTGTTCGAGCCTCTGTGCTTCTAAATCGTGAGATGGTTTTCTAGTTCTAAAATCTACGAGCACCCTGAGGTTGAATCGCTTCTGGACGCCCTGATTGAAGGAGCCTAGAGTCGCAACAACTCGACCCTTAGGGAAATGTGTAGCAACGCCATCGCTGAGTTCGCTCGTTGGAGCCTGAAACAGATGTCTGAGCAAGACTTGAAGGACAATCCAGCCAATATAAAGTCACTAATCAGAAGAATTGAGAGCAACTCCAACCATCCCTGCCCCTTCAAGAGACTGTCGTCGGTGCTATGCTTCACCAAAATATTTGAAGTTATCAAAGACTACGACCCCCTGATTAACACTTTCTGCTTAGAGATCGCTAGGTGCGTCTTGGCATCTCTGAAAATGTGCCATAATAGCCTCGAGTTCCAATAAGAGGTAATCGAGAACTGTTCTATGTTGATTTAAACAATAAAAACTCAAATCATTAAGCACGGCAGTATCCTCACAACTCCCAACCCCCTGAGGTCAGTACACGAGTCATTGACTGACTTCATCCACTTCTTATTTAGTAAGTTCAATGCAGTGGAGACTGTTTTCAGGTAGGAGAGTCAGCAGCTCTGGCACAGTCTCGTCACACGCACCAAGACCAAAAAGTAGGATGCTAAGGCCGTGATCTAAGCCTGGATAAAGAAGCACTATGTATCTAACGAGCCTCAGAAGAACGCTATCTTCTGGAATTTCAATGAAATTAACTTTAAAAGAGAAGTCAAAGAAGGCGTGTAGACCAACGAACTGAGGAAAGTTCACCTTCTCGATACTCAGAAACAACTCGACACCTTCACTGCATAGCTAGAATTCATCAGCTGGATGCTCACCGAAGCTAACTTCAACTTCCACGACCTCAGCGACAAGCTTAACATCGATGTTGCTACTATCTCTGCTAACGTGAGAGGTCTCGTTGAAGACTTAATTGAACCTAAGTTCAGAAAGATGGTCTTCAAGAGTCAGACCAGCATTTAAAAGCTACTCGTCTGCAGAGAGGACAAGGAGCCAGTAACCAAGTCTAAGATCAGAGTATTGACTTAGCTCTTCTTGTTGCTCAGTCACTTGGACGAGACTACTAATTTAGATGAGTTCATCTTACTGTCTCAGAGTAACATGATAGATGAGAGGGCAAACTAAGACCTGAAAGAGAGAATAGAATTACTAGCTCTATAGGTGTGTTTAGTACCTGCCGCTCACCAACTCTAGCTCTTAGTCTAAGACCCTAACCTTGAATCCAAACTGCAGAAAGCATGCAAGAAGTTCATCATTAGAAGCTTTAAGCAAGAGCCCAAGAAAGTTGAAGGGGAAGATAGCGTACTCCTGTAGGTTTTGCAACAAAAAATCATTCCTGACCTCAAGATCGCTGACATGACACAACTCACTGTAGGCAGAAGTGGGTTGTACCAGACTAGAATTCTGGATAAGCTTTGCAAAGGCTACCTCCGCTTGACCTAGATTGACACTGTTATGCAAAAGCAATTTATGACTATGGTTAAAGAGGGCAACCTCACAGAAGTGGTAGACGAGCTGGCTGCTAGCTCCACTCCTTAAGACATCGAGTCATGCAGGATTCTAGTTAATTTCATATGCAAGCTTAATATGCCTAATGAACTCTTGTTCAAATGGCTCACTAATCAGTAGATATACTAGAAGACTAGTGATATCCTCTTGGCTTATATCGCCAAAAACTGGTCACGCAATTAAGTTATGGTGGGAGAATATCTTATCCAGAAGGCAGGCAAACAGATGGAGCTGCTAGCTATCTTCATCCCAATTTTACAATACGTGAGTCAGAACTAGGAGGGCTATTCTAAGATCTTATTGAGCGCCATCCCTGAGAATTGGGACACCGCCAACAGGGTAGCAGAGTTTGCTGAAAACAAAGTTAAAATATTCTCTCTGATTGTTTCGAAGTGTAAGTGGGCTCTCGAAGAGGCAAATGATCGTACTGCCAGACAGTTCGTAAACTATGTCTGCAACCAGAGCAGACAGCTTCTGCACGAATAGAACTTCACTGTGTATTTGAAAAAGCAAGTGATCCATCTCATCGGCCTCATGACTTAGCTCAACCTCCCGGCCTCTGAGAAACCAATTTTCACTCGTCTGAAGGATAGTCTTTAAGAATTACAGAGATCGTTCTTCCCAATTAACACACGAGAGCTGCAGCGAAACTCCAATGAGTCAATTAACTTCTAACAACTATTTGAGGCGTTTATGGACTTGGTGGACTTCTCCCGCTGTCCAGATATGCTGAGGCTGCTCTACAGATTTTTAAGAGAGCATAAGCCTTAGTATTTCGACGGCCGATTGAAAGCGACAGTTAACAATGTAATCTCACAGAAGATTAACACGAGTGAAACGTACGAAGAGTTCAGTCTCCTTGTATAACCGTTCATGGACGAGTTTTTGGATTCTCAGACTGACGAGAATATTGACGATAACCTAAGGTGGGCTATTGCCAGTAAAATCTTAGGCAGAATCTACGAGACTTGCTCTTAGGACTATTTGGTTCAGCTAGTCATCTCACAGTTTAGACGGATGTAAGAAGTTCTCAAAAAGCCCTTCGATCTGCCCGCTAAGCAAATATACTTACTGGCTAGGGAAAAGACTCACATATTCTTGCTTCTTGAAATAGTGTTACGAAGACTCGACAATGACACCCTTCGCTACAAGGTGGACAAGGCTTTATTCGGAGAGGAAAGTGGAGGCAAAGAAATTATAAAATACTTAATTCAAGTATCGAGAAGTGCTGCGATGAAACCAGCTGAAGGCCTTCTAGAGAAATGCTTGCTGCCCGCTTTCCAGACACAGATCCCTGCAGTGAACTCTGTGTCTTAAGTCCAAAGGAGGTTAGCCTGCTCTGCTTACAATTTATTGGCTAGTGTCATCTGTAAAACTCAAGTGAACTAAAACCTCTACTCTACTTACCTGTTCAAACCACTGACAGAAGTGGGTGGATCGGTTTGGCAGCACATCGTGGACGTGTCTTCCGATCAAATCTACAATTTCCCAGTGCAGACCAACTTCAACTATATCAATCTACAGAGCATCGAACATAAGCATGAAGACGGCAAGGACGTTGCCAAGACTGACATGGCCAAAGTCAGAGCCAACAACCTACTGAGCGAGTACGTGACTACTTCCTTCATGTCCGCTAATGAAAAATTCAACTCCGCCATGGTATTTGAAACCTAGCTGGACGAAGTCAGCATCTAAAGCTAACAGAAGAAGATCAGTGCCCTTCTTGATAGAAAGATGCGGGCTACAAGTAGCCAGCCTGACCATGAGGACGGGGAGTAGTACAACCAGTAGGATTTAGAGGAGCAAACCACCGATGGCTAGAATACCCTCGAATTAGACCAGGTGAACAAGCACGAGTGCATGAAGAACATCACTCGTATCTTTGACAGGATGACAATCCTCTTCTCGTAGCAGTGGGCTGAGCTTCCTAAAGCTGAAGTCCCTCCCTTTGTAGAGGCCTTGCTGAAGGACATCAGCGATCCCAGCACCCACCAGAACATAAGGATTTTCATTCTGAAGCTAGTCATCAACAACGGCGACCTTCTGAAGCCCTATGCTAAGTTATGGTTCAAGCCAGTGTGTAACTTCATCGTCAGCAAGAAGAGTGGTGGCAAGGGATTCCACTATTTCCTTCGCGACCTTACTACCCTGCTTATTTCCTGGAGTGAAGAGTGGGTCCCTGACGCTGATGATTCTGAGTCCGCCAAGCTCTGCTCTAATGTCTTAAATTACTTAATTATGCTGGCAGCTGATAAAAGTAAGTTAATCTTCAACATCAACATAGAGATCTTAGCTACCCTCATGCTTAAGTGGAAGCACTTGCTCACCATCGACAAGGACTTAGTGTTCAAGATGCTGATGAACGAGACCAAGGACATCAGTCATCTGTGGAAAATGACTGGAATTTAGGTGCTTGCATTGGCTGTAGCCTTCAACGTGTCCATTCTGTCTAAAGATGAGATAGAGAATAAGAGGAGTGAAGGGAGTGCGATAGCTGGACAGCTCTGGATTAATGAAAAGGAAGATAAAATATTTAAAGCATTGATCTCGCTTCAGGAATTACGCAAGAAACAACTGATCTTTGCTTCCAGTGAAGCCCTTGGCAAAATACTTCAGCGCCAGCCTCAGCTTCTTGCCAAAGCTCTGCCAGCCTTAATGACTAACGAAGTTAAGGAGCAGCGTCACGACATATTTGTGAATGTGATTGAGCGAATCACCAGAGAGTTCCCCGCACTACTAAAAGAACGCAAAATCCTAATGAAGCTGACCTCTTTCGTCAACTCTATGACTGGCTCCATGAGAGGTGCCATTTTCAAATCATTTGATAGATACATAGAGATCTGTGAGGAGCAGGATTTAATTGAAATTTCAAAGTCAATAGAAGTTGTCTATGACGATATCCTAGGAGACATCAGTGACGAGAACCAGCAGAACTTCCTCATCTTGATCACGAGCATCGTCAAGAAAGACCGGAAGATTGGCTCTGAACTACTTGACAAGGTCGCTCGCAGACTTAAGAGCTTGTTTGCTGAGAACAAGAATGACATGTCGAGGGCACTTTTCTACGACCTGATGGTATACCTATACTAACAATTCGACCAATATAAATTGATAGCTAAGAGCTCGCTAGTTAGGGGCTTAGCGGACCCCTCCAAGGAAATCAGAGAGAAACTCATTGATTACTGGGATAGAGCCGAGAAGCTATCCAAAGACCCTTACGTGAGACTGTAGTAGATTCTCACTGATCTCTACGACCCTGCCGAGGAATAAGTGTGGCTGAACAACGCCTCTTACCTACTGCTACAAGTGTCTAAGACTGCGGATGATTTCACTAGAGTCATCTTTGAAGAGCCCCTTACTAACTGTAAATTTGATCCTCTGTACATTAACTAGTTCAGCAACAACATCAACAGAAGCCAACCGGTGACCCCATCCCTCGCTCAGATGGGTTAAATGCTTTTCTCAGCTTCACAAGCTGCTGCCCACCACTCTCTTAGACAGAAGAGGGATGTTAACGCCAATGCTAAGAGAGCGACCTTGCAGACTGTCAGGGAGGAGGACGAAGATGGCAATGCCCCAGAAATGATAATTGACACCAAGAATGGCAAACCTCACCAGAATAGCCTTGGCTAGTAGTCAAGCTAAGTGTTTGGCAGTAGTTCTCATGGCGATAGTAGTGGTGAAAGCTAATTAGGCGCTATTGTAGGCAGTCAAGGAAATATTAACGGCATCCGCTCAACGCAGCAGCAGCACCTCTTCACACCATCTCAACAAGCTCCTTCAAGTCTGGTAGCTACCAACTTTTTACAAAGTAGTTTCGGCATCCAGCACCAGCAGTCTAGCTAGAAAATCAATTCTCAGTTCGGCGCTGGTGACAAGAAAAAGTAGGTCAAGCTGGGTTTCACTCTACTTAAGCCACCAGTGTTTGATTAAGATTAACTAGGGGACAGCCAATTCGCTACCCCTGGCGATAATGATAACGCAATCTCTAGCTCATTACCTGCATAGAATGCTAGCCAGTCTAAAGGTCAGACTGAGAGAAGGAAGTTTTTGGAGAGAAATGAGTTTGTGTATAACCCTCTCAAGTAGGACGGACCTGGGCAGAACATCAGATATTTGCCCAACGGAAGCATGCCCGCTCAGTTGGCTAAGCAAGAAGAAGTGAAGCGCATCATGACTAACCAACTGATCAAACGTCAATTCCAGCAAATGCAGAAAGCAGTGCCTATGTATCGTGAGTACAGAGTTGGAGAGCTACCTGACATCTAGATTTGCTACAAAGACGTGCTACTCCCCTTGATGGCTCTGGTACGCAAAGACTAGACTATCGCTACTGAAGTTCTGGTCGAAGTGTTCAGCTAGTTGTACAAAACTATGCAGAGTGAAGAGTCACGCCAGTAGCTGGGAGACGGCATTCATAGCATGCTCAGCTAATCTATTAGATTTGACCACGGTGCTATCAACTGTATGTAAAGGATTGGTATTGAGCTGCTCAAATTCGATGGCTTCTCAATCGATGCTAATTTAATAGCTCACACTGGTAAACAGTCCTTGTCGCTCCAAACTTCGCTCATTTTACTCGAAGAGACTATCCTGAATGGACAGGCTCTGAAGGATGCAGAGTTTAGGAATACTCAAGAGAATAAAAAGCCTAAGGGCAGGAGAGATAAGGTGGAAAGTAAAGACACAACTGTCAATCAGTTCTAGTTTGGCAGGATTACAAGCTACACGAAGGAGTACTGGTTCAACCTAATTTAGTTATACGAACTCATTGGCAACCAAGATGCTCTGGTGGGAATCTGGGGCAGCATGATCAACTCAGGCGATGTGCTCCTTAAAATCCCTCAGGACTTATCGGGTGCATCCAAAAAGAATAGCCCTGAATTCCAACAGACTGTCGAACTGATCAGACAAGCGCAGTCTCTTAGGGCTAGAGGAAGTATCGCTGCTGGTCTCAAGGAATTGGAAAAGGCCTTGAACACACCCATGCTCAACCATGAGTTTGAGGAGTAAGTCCTCCTTGAACTGCGGAACAAGAAGCAGGAGTCTATGGCCAGTCTTCTAAAGTGGGACAAGATTGCAGCTGAAGGCTTGGAGTTGAGTAAGGGCAAACAGGTTTACGAAATGGCTACCATCCAGACAGAAAACCTTATTAGATCTCAGGTCAGGATTCCTGAAGAGTGGCAGAACCTGGCCAAGTAATTACAGCTCTGGCAGAACGATCCAACTTCCAAACTCTACCTCAACCGAAGCTTCAACTTTGAGCAGGCCCTGGTATTTATCACTGCCAGAGATTTTGACCGAGCCCGATTCTACATAAATAAGGAAGCTAACGATCTGCTGGTGCAATGGAAGGATCTCACTAAACTATCACAGGTAGCTCAACACATGCTGGTCTAAAAAGTACAAAAGATATATGAGATGAAGGAGTTCCTCTCCACTACTAAGCTTGAGGCCCTTCAGAGCCAAGACTAAATCGTGCCTCAAGTGCTCTCATAGATTTCTAACTGGGTGCAACGACAGCCTAGTTTCTCCTTTGACAAGTTGAGTGTATGGGACGACATTCTGACAAGCAGGCTGCTCTACATCGACACTTACAAATTCCTTTTTGGGGCTAATGAGTAATTCACTAGCTAGCTGAGTGGCAAGAGTGCAGACTAAATCGCAAATGTGGCGGACTTGTAGACCGTCCTTTATTCGCAGACAGCTAAGGGTGCACTGAAAATGGGTATACTTGACTCTTGCGAGTGCTATCTGAAAGAAGGTCTCAAGCGTAGGGGTGACTAGAGTAACTCCAAGAGCAACTTGAACATCAGCATTCCTATCATCAAGCTCAAAACCTAGCAATTCAAAATTGATACTCTTAACCTGAACATCCAAGAGAAGTTTGATTCAGCTGGTAAGATACTCAAGGTACTCAACGGCAAGATGTAATTGGCTCGTAGCCAAGACACTCCGATTGACTAGATCCTTGAGATAAGAGCCCTCAACCTAGAGTAATTCCTGCACAAGAAGCTATTGTCGCTATCTATTAAAGACATCGACTCCACTATTGACCAGAACTTAAACAATCAAAAGGCCTTACCCACCGACCGATTAATGGCCAATCTGGTGTAAACTCTGAAATTGTCTTTCAACACACACGAAGAACTGTACAGCCTGACCAACTCACTTAAGAGTTCAGATAAGAAATCAGACTCTAAGTACAGCAGCAGCTATAACAACCTACACGCTAAGACCTTGTTTAAGTTTAGTAAGCTAACAGACAACCTCCTCAGGAAGATTGAAAATAGCGATGGAGAGCTAGAAACTTATATCGTCGAAGGCCTGTCAAAACTAGATAAAAAATACAACACTGAGGAGCTAGCCCGTATGACTGTTCACAACGGTCTGTAGTCGATTAACCTAGGGTATATTTAGGCCAGCGATATGATACCACGTCTCCTTGATGTAGTAGGCAAGTCCAATTCGCAAGAGCTAATGCAACAGGAATTCAAGAGCAGCTCTAATGAAACTCCCGCCTGGGTCTTCCTGAGGTGGATCAGCCAGTTGGTGGCAGTGATTAACAGACCCGAGTCTTCCATCATAGACAACAAAGTCAAGCAAATTGTCAAGAAATACCCCCATGCCCTCTACTACCCCTTCAAGGTGGTTGAGAGCAATATCTCTGTGAACATGCATGACAACGAAGTGCAGCCAACACGGCTGTTCAACAAGATTTAGGATTACTACAACAAAAGATTCAAGAACCTCAATGCTTGGACACTCGCTCTAGACGGCTTAGTCCACCCTGAGTAGAGACTCAAGTACTGGATCACTCTTATCCTAGATGTTTACAAATAGAGGACCGGGTAAAAGCTAAGCGATTAAGCATCGGTTAAAGCAAAGATCGAAACACTTTTAAATTTCATGCTAGAAGACGTGGCTTGCACTGATAAACCTCTTATTGGAACAGAGTTGGGAGAGTATAATCGTCTGTTCAATCAGAAGTGGGGCAAGTATCTCAGAGACAAGCGAGTGACGGAGCTGGCTCTTCCTGACCTGGTCAAGGAGTTGGATAAAATATATCAGAAAGTGAGCTAGAGTGTCCTAGGCACAGGTAGGCAGAAGCTCGCACTCTTCTCTGAGTACCTTAACAACCTAGACAATAACGACTTTTACAACCCTGAGGTCTTCATTGAGATTCCCGGCCAATACGAAGGCGTTCATAACAGCGAGCCCATCCCCGGCAAGAATGTGAAAATTGCTAGTATTCGCGCCGCCCTAACTACTATGGCCTCTAACCGAAGGCCCAAGTGTCTCACAGTGCACGGCAGTAACGAGAAAGACTACTTACTCCTGATCAAAGGAGGGGAAGATCTGAGACTGGACTAGCGAGTGCAGCAGTTGTTCTAAATCATGAACAAAGTCTTTAGTGAGGACTCCATCTGCCTCAACAGAGACCTTTATTTAAAGACATTTAACGTCGTGCCCATCACTAATAGACTGGGAAGTCTGGAGTGGATTGACAACACCCAGCCCCTCAAGAGCATCGTAGACAGGGAGCACCTCAGGACGGAAAATAATTAATCTTTGAACCAAGCTAAGTCCCTGAGAGCAATTCAAACGTGGCTTAAAAACCTCAAAGGCAACGAGAACCCCAACATGCACATCCAGTCCCAGCACATAGCCGCTCTTCACCTAGACTCTGACACAGTGAGCAAGGCATTTGTAGAGCACAAGTCTTTGATGAAGTGGAATCTGCTTAGAAATGGTATTGAGAACCTGTGCCTAACCTCTTCTGCGTTTATCACTGTCAAGGACTAGTTCATCAAGAGTATGGGTGTCTTCTCTGCAGCCTCCTACTTGTTGGGAATCGGAGACAGACATCTGGAGAACTTCTTGGTAGACACCACTGATGGCGAGGTCCTTGGAATTGACTTTGGTATTGCGTTCGGAAGTGGAGTGCATTTGTCGATACCTGAGCTGGTTCCTTTCAGGCTGACTCAGTAGATTGAAGGAGTAATTGCTCCTCATTCCCTAGAAGGCACTTACAAGTAGACTATGGTGCACGCATTGAATGCCCTCCGCAAGAGGAAAAGTTTGATTTTAGACACCTGTGAGATCTTTGTGAAAGAGCCACTGCTCGACTGGACCAAAGAGGCCAAGCAGAAGCTCAAGACGCAAGGATAGGAGATGGCTAATGGCAACCAGGGCGTTGATATTGAGTAAGAGCAGGAGCTTCTCGCATTCTTCCCAAGAAAGAAGATTTAGACTCTCAAAGAAAAGTTGAACGGATATAACCCAGCGAGAATTCTGGCTGGTGAGCTCAAGGAATCCAGACATGCCCGTTAGACGTACTATAAGTAGCTGTTGAAAGTTATTCAAGGACCCGAGGGCAGTATGCGCAAAGCATCTCTCGACAAAGAAGTGAACACGTACCTATCTGCCTAGCATTA
>Ga0138261_1137720_pt1 | contig 12933 bp, 21 predicted proteins | sample RNAA_720151113_FD_105266 | JGI IMG/M metagenome (GOLD analysis project Ga0138261, IMG submission 105266) | Metatranscriptomics of polar marine prokaryotic and eukaryotic communities from Palmer Station, Antarctica after 72hr light incubation -... | ecosystem: Environmental > Aquatic > Marine >...
CTCGTTTGGTGGAATTGGTAGACACGTCAGACTTAAAATCTGATTCTATTTAGAAGAGTATCGGTTCAAGTCCGATAACGAGTAATTTTCGCCAAAATGATGGAATTGGTAGACATGCTAGGTTTAGGTTCTAGTTCTTTGAAGAGTAGGGGTTCAAGTCCCCTTTTTGGTAAAAATTCTTATTTGAGATTTCTATATGGTTACGATTAATCAACTTTGTAAAAAACAAAAAAGCCGAAAAAAAAAAAAAAAGTTAAACAAAGTGCCAGCTTTAAGTCAATGTCCTCAAAAAAAAGGTATTTGTACTAAATTAGTTCTAAGAACTCCTAAAAAACCAAATTCAGCTTTGAGAAAAATTGTAAAAGTTCGCTTAACTAACGATAAAATGGTTTATGCATATATCCCCGGCGAAGGTCACAATTTACAAGCTTATTCAACAGTCATTATTAGAGGAGGCCGGGTTAAAGATTTACCTGGTATAAAATACCATTTAGTTAGGGGTAAATTAGATTTTGCAGGTTTACCATCAAGACGAACATCTAGATCTAAATACGGAACAAAAAAAGCTAAAAAATACGTATGATAAAATTAAAAAAAAAGAAAACAATAGTTTTAAGAAATAAGATTATTAACGTGCTTATGAGAAATGGAAAAAAGTATACTGGTGAAAAAATTTTATTAAAATCTTCAAAATTACTTCAAAAATCTTCAAAAAAACCTTTTAGAAATTTAGTTCAATTAGCAGTCATTAATACAACATCAGCTTTCAAATTAAACGAACAAGTCATGAAGAAAGGTAAACGAAAATCTACAAAAGTAACTCCGTCTTTCATTGTTAAAGATTCTCTCCGAATTATGACTGCTTTGAAATATATAAAAATTACGGTTTACAAGAACAAAAGTTCTATTAATTTCCATAAAAGTTTAGTAAAAGAAATCTTGGCTTCTTCTTCTTTAAAAGGTCAATCAGTTGAACAAAAAACTAAACTTCAGACCCAAATTTTGTTAAATAAACGTTATTTATCAAAATTTAAATGGTAGTTAAAAAGATTTACGTTTAATAGGAGTTGAACCTATAACCTTTGGGACCGAAATCCAACGCTCTATCCAATTGAGCTATAAACGCAATTAATTTTTGTTTTCAAAATGATACAACAACAAACTATTTTAAAGGTAGCTGATAATTCAGGTGCTAAAACCGTTAAATGTATAAAAGTTTTGGGTGGTTTTAAAAAACGTTACGCTCGATTAGGGGACATAATTGTTGTTTCTGTTCAACAACTTCGAAACAAATCCAAAAAAACATCTAAAGTTTTGAAAGGAGGAGTATTTCGAGCTTTAGTAATTCGAACAAAGACGCAATATGAAAAAAAAGATGGTTCTTCATTTATGTTAAATGAAAACTCTGTAACTTTAATCAGCAAACAAGGTAACCCTATAGGTACTAGAATTCTAGGACCAATACCAAAAATATTAAAGAAAAAAAAAATTTATGAAATTCACTAGTTTATCAATAGGTTTAATTTAAAAATGAATATTTTAGAAAATTATTACAAAAAAGTAATCAGACATGATTTAATAAATAAGTTCCTATACCGCAATTTAGATGACATTCCTGAACTAAAAAAAATTATTTTAAATTTTGGTTGTAAAAATTTCGCAATTAAGAATATTGCAGCCTCCCTTTTAGCATTAGAATTGATAACTACTAAACAAGGAACAATTACGAAAGCTAAGCAGGCAAATATTTTACTAAAGATCAGAAAAGGTCAGCCCGTAGGTTGCGTTGTCGTATTGAGAAAAATTCAAATGTATCATTTTTTTTTGAAACTCTTAACACAAGTTTTTCCAAATTTAAAAGATTTCAAAGGAATAAACGTTTCTAAAAAGTTAAAGGGTAATAGTTTTTCCTTAACTTTGGTAGATTTAATCAATTTCAAAGAATTAGAAAAACAATTTTATTTGTTTACAAATTTACCTCCGTTAAATATTATCTTGATAACGAACACTAAGACCCAGAAAGAGTTAATTTTTTTATTAAATTCTTTCAAAGTACCTCTTATTTGAACATATGGATTCAAGCATTTGTAACTCAATTGGTAGAGTGTAACCTTGCCAAGGTTAAAGTCAAGGGTTCGAATCCCTTCAATTGCTTATTGTCTAAACACAGAAATTCAATAAATTGATATTTAATTTCAGGATAGATGGCCGAGTGGTTTAAGGCGATAGTTTTGAAAACTGTTGTATTTAATAGATACCGTGGGTTCGAATCCCACTCTGTCTTCTCACTATTTTTTGAAATAAATGTTATTGTCTAATAACATTTACTTTAGAAGTGATAATTAATATTTTTCAAAAATATAACTTGTTTCATTCTGTATGAAGGTTTTCAAGGCTGAATAACATAACGGTAATGTGTGAGATTGCAAATCTTTAAATACTGGTTCAAATCCGGTTTTGGCCTTAAAATTTACCAATGTCAATTCTTATAATTTTACTGAAAATTCTTAGTATTACTGTTCCACTATTACTTGCCGTTGCATTTTTTACAGTAGCGGAAAGAAAAATTATGGGAGCGATTCAAAGGCGTCGCGGACCTAATGTGATAGGCTTTATTGGTTTAGTTCAAGCTATAGCTGATGGGTTAAAATTACTTGTAAAAGAAACCATTTTGCCTAGTAACTCAAATCTTGGAATTTTTTTATTAGCCCCCGTTCTCTCTTTTGTTTTAAGTCTAATAGGTTGGGCCGTAATTCCATTTTCTCACACGATAGTTTTAGCAGATATTAACCTTGGGATTTTATACCTATTCGCTATTTCGTCACTGAATGTCTATGGTTTAATTCTAGCAGGTTGGGCAAGTAACTCAAAATATGCTTTTTTAGGTGCTTTGCGTTCAACAGCGCAAATGATTTCATATGAAATTTCTATTGGTTTTATCGTTTTAAGTATAGCTGTTTGTGTAGGATCACTAAATCTTAGTAAAATAATCTTAGCACAAAAAGAAGTTTGGTTGCTTATACCATTATTCCCATTATTTGTTATGTTTTATATTTCTATGTTAGCAGAAACAAACCGGCACCCTTTCGATCTACCAGAAGCAGAAGCTGAATTAGTATCAGGTTATAATGTTGAGTATTCAGCTATGACTTTTGCTTTATTCTTTTTAGGAGAATATTCAAATATGTTGCTTATGAGCGCATTATCTTCCGTTCTCTTCTTTGGCGGGTGGCTCCCACCTTTCAATATCTCCCCTTTAACTTTGGTGCCAGGAAGTGTTTGGTTTTCAATTAAAGTCGGTATTGGAGTAGTTTTTTTCATTCTTACTCGAGCAACGTTGCCACGATACAGGTATGACCAACTAATGCATTTAGGTTGGAAATGTTTTTTACCTCTTGCAATTGGGTACTTAATGTTCACGGTTGGTATTCTTATCAGTTTTAATTGGTTACCTAATTAATTTTTTACGTACTTTGAAAAAATTAGTAGTTCATAAATAACAATTAAGCTAAAGCTCATAATAATTTGACTAAAAACGTCAGGCGGTGTTGTTATTGTTGAAAAAACTATAAATATTAAATAAAAAAGTTTTCTAAATGTTTTAATTGTCCCAACTCTATCACTCACACTATTCAAAAATAAAATCGAGAGTGTTAAAAGTTGACAGTTTATTACACAAATGTAATAAAAATTCGTAAAATAATTGAAATATTCGAGAATTCTAGCTTCAAAAAAAAAAGAAGCGGGTTTTAAGTGATTACTTGTCTCTTGAAAGCTTAGAAAAAAAGACCAGCTGAAAGGGACGACGAATTTTTTCAACAAAACTACTGAGCAAACCCAAGTAATAATAAAAAATTTCAATATTAATTTAAGTTGTACATATTCGGAATAATATAATCCTAATGTTAAAAACATCAAACTATGATATAGTAACATTAATCCGGTAATTTGATTTGTAACAAAAAATGTTAAATGTAAATAAACATAAAAAATTTCATCAACATTTGTAAAAATGAAATAGGGTATATCGTCAAGATTGTTGTAATATTTGTTTGAATCTATAAAAACAAATAAAAGGGGTTCTTTAAAATAATAACAAATTGCTAAAAGACAAACCCAACTAAAGAGCAATAATAAAATTCTATTTTTTATTTCTAAATAATATTTGTAACAGGGAAACATTTTTTTGTAAAAGGTGGTTTTCAAAACAGGTTCTGCATTTCATTTAGGAAAATAGCTCAGTTGGCAGAGCAGCGGTTTCCAAAACCGAAGGGCAGGGGTTCAAATCCCTTTTTTCCTGGCTTTTTTTTCTTTCAAAAATATTTTTATTTTTTGGGGGAAATTCTTTAATTTTTTTTTCAAACTCTCAACGTCACCAAATAATAAAAAACTTATTGTTAATAATATTAAGATTTGTCCTATACTAATTCTCATTGAAAAAAATTTTTAATTTTTCAGGCTTATAGTTCAGTTGGTAGAACGTGCTGCTCATGACGGCTTTGTCGTAGGTTCAAGTCCTACTAAGCCTAGTTTTATAGATATTGTTTTAAAATGGATTTTAACTCAAAAAATTATCAAAGTGTCAAACTAAAAAAATTTTTCAAAAGCAACGATTTTTTTTTTTGGTACCATTCCGCTAAATTAGATTTGAATCAATGGATTCACACAGAACAAAATTTAAAAAAATTAAAACTAAATTATTCAAAAGCTTTAAATGGTATTACATTAAAGTTATTTAAAAATTCAATTTTCACAAACATAAGGCCAATCGTTTGTAGTTTTATCTTATTTATTAATTCAAATTTTAAAACAACAGAATTGCAACTTAGTTCAATTAAAAAAGATTTAAAACCTTCGTTTGAGTTAATTTCAGTAAAATTGAATAACAAAATATATTCAACGTCTCAACTAAAAGGGTTGAACACCTTTTCGTACAGAAAAAATGTATTCAATTTGTACGGATCACTGGATCAACATTTAAAAACGAGTTACTTATTAACGAAAAAAAAAATTTCGAAATAATGTGACTTGAACACATGACTTCCTGCTCCCAAAGCAGGCGCGCTACCAACTGCGCCATATTTCGAATTTTAATTAAGGAGAAAGTAGGATTCGAACCTACGATGAGAAACTCAATAGATTTACAATCTACCGCTTTAAACCGCTCAGCCATTTCTCCAATAAATTTTTAGAAGTTTATTTAAATCGTTTCGTATATTTTTTTCTTCGCAATTTTTTTTTCCGACAGCCATTATAAGGCGTCTGATTTAAGACTTTAATTAGTTTTATGTATAAATTTCGCTTCAATTTGCGGACAATTAAATTTTTATAAAAATTTACGTTGTTTAAATGAAGTGCAATTGGTCTTTGATTTAAAAAAGTAGCTCTTTTCAAAACTAAAGAAATTAATTTAGAAACAGCAATCCTTCGTTTTTTCTTCTGTTTGCCACTAAGCTCTACTGAACCTGCAGAATAAAAGAGTTTTAAATTCCCTTGAGTATCAGAAACGTGAATTGTCGTATTAGCTTTTAGGAAAGAGACACTTATTATGTAAGTAACCATAAAACTTTGTAAATTAGTTTCTTTATTATTAGAAATAAAAAACTCTTTTGCGCTTAAATTTTTAGAATTATTTTCTTTTAATTTCTTCAAGTAAGTAGCTTGATTTAATAAATTTTTTACATAAAATTTTTCTTTTTGAAGTAAAGAAGTTTCTAATTTCAGTTTGTTTGTTAGAGTGTCAAATAACGTGTTTGATAAAGTCATGTAAAAAAACGTATTTATTTTATAATATTAATGATGTTACAAAAAGTAAAACCAACAACTGCATCACGTCGGCAATTAATCAAATTGAATAACAAAGGTTTAAATATCAGTAAAAAACCTTTGTTGAAAAATAAAATTACAGGGAAAAAAAACTCAAGTGGCCGAAACCATTCAGGCAAAATCACTGTTTTTCACAAAGGTGGCGGGGTGAAACAAAAATACAGAGAAATAAATTTTAATAGAAAAAACAATTCTACCGCTATTGTCTGTACTATAGAGCATGATCCTAATAGAAATGCATACATCTCCTCAGTGTTTGATTTCATGAACAAAACGTTCTATTATGTTTTAACGCCGCAAAATTTGCGGATCGGAGATATTGTTAAATCAGGGTTAAAGGCTGAACCACGCTTAGGAAATTCTATACCTATTGCTAATATCCCGATCGGCACTCCAATACATAACATTTCTCCTACCTTGTCGAGTTCCGGGCAAATATCGAGATCAGCTGGGACATTTTCAATTATAAAAGAAAAAACGGAACAATACTCTATTATAGAATTAAGTTCTGGAGAACAACGATACCTCTCATCTAATTGTTTTGCTACTATTGGAGAAGTGTCTAAAGAATTGTATTTCTTAACACGACTCGGAAAAGCAGGACAATCGAGATGGCGTAACAGGAGACCTACTGTTAGAGGAGTTGCAATGAATCCTGTTGACCACCCGCATGGCGGTGGTGAGGGTAAGAAATCTGGCAGTTCCCGCACACCATGGGGTAAACCTAATCAAAGAGGGAAAACTAGTAAATCTAAAAACAAGTTTATTATTAAAAAGAAATAATCTATGAAAAGATCAAAATGGAAAGGCCCACTCTTAAAAAAACTTAATTTTACTGAAAGACTTGTTGTGTTACCTCGAAATTATGAAATAACTTCTAAACTTGTTGGTTTAACATGCAACGTACACTCAGGGCGAACCTTCATAAAACTTAGTATAACGGACGAAATGATTGGTCATAAAACCGGCGAGTTCGTTTTTACAAGAGAAAGATTCGTTTTCAAAAAAAAAAAAAAAAATAATTGAAATTTGAATGGGGCAAAAAAATTAATCCGACAATTTTTAGACTTGGTTTTAATAAAACTTGGAAGACTGAATTTTTTGAAAAAAAAAAGGGCGAACTACCTTTATACGTTTTCAAAGACCTAGAAATAAGAAATTACATTGAACGGGTTTTAGAAACGTATGGGATTCTTTTACATGATTATAAACATCAGTACAATGGTTCAACATTAAATTTATATATTTCTTACTTCATCACGCCCGATTTTATATTAAACAAAAAAGAGGCTAATGATAATCTTATAATTAAGAATACTGCTGGTAAAAGAAAAATTGTTAAAAATCAATATAATAACACCAAACGATTAGCTTATTTCCCGCTAAACAAAAAAGTAAGTAATTCACTTAAGGATTTCTCCCGTTTGTACAAAATAAAACAATATTTGAAGCTGATGTCTCATAGTAAACTATTTTCGGAGATTTCTTCGACACAATCACAAGAGTTTTCTACGTGTCAAAAGGAGAGTTACATGAAGCCTCTTTCAAATTCCAAACTCAATGGAGTTTTTTTTGAGACTTTCAAAGTGTTAAATTTATTTAGTAACGATAAATTAAATGTAGTTTTTAATTTTTGTTGTGTAAATAAAGATTTACATTTTCTTAAAATTACACAAGAAAAAATCTTTATATCTCTTCAAAAATTTAGGAACACACCTTTTTTGAAAGAAGGTATTGAACTTTTATTTCATGTAACTTACAACTTAAATTCGGCTAATTTATTAGCTAAATTTATTGTTTTTCAATTAAAAAAGATTAAACGCCATAAATTTTTCTTGTCTTTTTTAAAACAAACTCTAACTATTTTACTAAATTCAAACTTGTCTAAAATTAAAGGCGTTAAAGTGATTATTAGGGGTCGTTTGAATGGAGTACCCAGAGCGAAACAAAAGATAATAGTAATTGGTGAGGTTCCAGCTCAAAGTATTTCTGCTAAACTAGACTACTCTCAGGCTACAGCTCACAGCTCCAACGGTAGCTACGGGATAAAAGTTTGGGTAGTTGAAAAATAATTCTAAAATTGCATTTAAAAATTAAAAATGTTTTTACAACCAAGAAAAACAAAATATAAAAAAACAAGAAAAGGGAGATTAAAAAAACTTGAATTTAAAGCTAATAGGGTACGATTCGGTGAATTCGGTTTAAAAGCGCAGGTCTCTGGTATGATTACTGCTCACCAAATAGAAGCAGCTCGACGAACAATAGCTCGGAAAGTAAAACGGAAAGGTAAAATTTGGATCTGTATTTTTCCAGATTTACCTATAACAGCTAAACCAACTGAATCTCGAATGGGAAAAGGTAAAGGATCTGTCTCTTATTGGGTTGCAAGAGTCAGAGGTGGTAATACTTTGTTTGAAATTTGCGGCATTCCAAAACACATTGCGGTCGAAGCGTTAAAAGCCGGTAGTAAAAAATTACCTGTTAAAACTAAAATATTTGACTAAAAATAAAATAAATGTAGATGAAATTCTTAGAAAAACTAAGCTGCTTTGAATTTTCGAAATAACATAAGTTATCTTCAAATAACTTATGTTATTACAAGCAGCTAAATTTATTGGAGCAGGAATTGCGACAATTGGACTAGCAGGAGCTGGAGTGGGTATCGGTGTTGTTTTCAGCGCACTAATTCTAGGTATTTCTAGAAACCCTTCTCTGAAAGACGAAATGTTTAAAATGGCGATTTTAGGTTTTGCCCTAACAGAAGCTATTGCATTATTCGTACTTATGATTGTTTTTTTATTGCTTTTTGCAGTATAAAATGATTATTTGAGTATATAGCTCAGTCGGTAGAGCATTGGACTTTTAATCCACAGGTCCTGGGTTCAAATCCCAGTGTACTCAAAAAATGATGGTTGGAATTGAATTAAATTTTTTGTTATTAGGTACTGCAATAGCACTTTTTCATATAGGAATGCTTGGTTTAGTATTGAACCGAGGGAATATTTTAAAAACCATTATGTCTCTTGAAATTTTATTGTTATCTGTAAATCTTAGTTTTATAACATTTTCTTTGTATTTGGATGACATAGTTGGTTATATCTTTGTATTTTTTATCTTAGTTCTTTCTGCAACAGAATCTTCTGTAGGTTTAGCTATTTTGTCTGTTTTCTACGAACAAAGAGATGACATTGCGTTAGATCCTATAAAAATACAAAATCAAAATCTAAAAATTTAAGATCGGAAAAGATGGGACTTGAACCCACAGTCTCCGACGTGACAGGTCGGCGCTTTAACCAATTAAGCTACATTTCCCTATAATTTAAAAATGTCAAAAACAAATTTAACAACGTTAAACAAAGTGTCCCTACTTGCTTACTTAATAAATTTAGGTATATCTGTCCCTCATTATTGTTATCACAATAACTTATCTATCGCGGGAAACTGCCGAATGTGTATAGTAGAAATGGGTAAAATGAATAAACCAATTGTTGCTTGTGCAGTCAGTGCAGGAACGAGTTTATTTAATCATGAAATTTATCATAATAGTGGCTTGGTGAAAAAAAGCTCGAGAAAATGTAATGGAGTTTTTACTTTTAAACCATCCTTTAGATTGCCCGATTTGTGATCAGGGAGGAGAATGTGATCTTCAAGACCAATCTTTATTTTTTGGTTTTACGAAAAGACGGTTTTATAAATTTAAAAGAATTGTTTCTGATAAAAATTTAGGGCCAATTGTTAGGACCGTTATGACAAGATGCATACACTGTACAAGATGTGTGAGATTTAGTGCTGAAATTGCTGGCGTAGAAGAACTTGGAGTTTTCGGCCGCGGTAATGCTAGTGAAATTGGAACCTACGTAAACAAAGTATTACTATCAGAATTGTCGGGTAATGTTATTGATTTATGTCCAGTTGGAAGTTTCACTACCAAAATTTTCCATAGATAAATTAATAGTACAATAAAACAATATTAAAAATGAATTTAATAATTATTTGGATTGGCTTCATTATTTTTATAAGCATATTTCAAGAATTAAATTTATTACATTATTTGGTTTTCAATATTTCAATATTTTGGTTTACCTATCTATATAATTTGATTAAACCTTTGGAAATGTCTCCAAAAAATTTTATTTTGTTTTTAAATGTCCCAAATATAATTATTTGTTATATTACTTTTATCTATAATAATTTTTTACTAATAACATTTGTCGAGTAATTTTTACAAAGCTGCTTTCACAAATTTGCATAAATCGTCACAACTGTTGTCTTTAATAAAGGTAATAACTATTCGTAAACGTTGAAAGACGTTTTCGTCCGTTGTCGTTCTTTGACTACCAGCTAGATTTCCGCATTCCACTAATATAACCCGATTGCGCAAGCTTTAAAAAAACTGTTCTTGAAAAATTCGAGAATTTATGAAATGTTTTTCGACTTATGGTTCGAACACATCTATTTGAAATAATTGTTTTAGAATTCTTTTTTGAAATGTTTGAAAGTTTATACAAAGCGTTCCACCTAGTAGTTTTTAAAAAGTTAGAATTTGTTGAAATTTGCTTTAATATAAAATGTTTCAATTCTGATTGTTTTATAGTTTTCCGATTTTCTTTGTCTTTAGCAAATAATTTTTTCATATATTTTCTAATTCAACTCTAAAGTTTCCCAAGGAGATGTAAATTTAAAAGCTCGATATTCTTGACTTAACTCAACACGCTCATTGGTTACTCTTTTCCGTGTGTAATCATAACTTGATTCAACAAAACCACTTAACGGAAAGTCTTTTCTTAACGGGTACCCTTCAAACCCGTAATCTGTAAGGAGTCTAGTTAAATTTTCATGGTTTGCGAAAAATATTCCGTACATATCCCAAGTTTCTGATTCGTACCAGCCCGCAGCTGGAAATATTTTACAGCATGATTCAATAGGTGTCAATTCATCTGTTAATACTTTTACTCGTAACCTTGTGTTATATTTAACGCTAAGTAATTCGTAAACAACTTTAAATCTATATTTTTGAGAAGGGTAATCCACTCCTGAAATACAAGTAAGGATCTTAAATTGATATTTTATATGATTCTTTAAAAAAACTAATACAGGTATTAAATGGTTTCTTTTAACAATAAGACTAATCTCTTTTTGGTGCATTTGAATTTTTAATATTGGTAAAACTTTTGTTATAACCTTAAGATTTTCAGCAATAAATAAATTGTTCATGTAATTTCAAATAAAACTGTATGTTTAAAATTAGTTGAAATTTTTAATAATAAAAAAATTTAAAAACGTCTGTTTTTCTTTGAAGATTTTCCATTAGTATGTGTTCGTTGACCCCTAACAGGCAACCCACGAACCCTTCTTAACCCTCTGTAACATTTTATAGATACCAAATTTTTTAAAGTTAAAGATCTTAATTTTTTTAATTCATTATTTAGTGTCAAATTTAACGAGTCAATCAGTTGAAGTATTTCTATGACTTGTTCTTGAGTTAAATTTTTTGTTTTTAAATTCATAGAAAAACCTAATTTTTTACATATGAGAAAAGCGGTATTTTTACCTATGCCATAAACGTTAGTTAAAGCGAAAAACACCGATTTATTCTCAGGTAATTTTGTTTCTAATAAATAAAGCATCAAATTAAAAATACATGTTTTCTATAAGATTGTTAACACTCATGTGAATTGAATTCAAATAAGGGTCAGGTGTTAACCCAAAAACTATCGTATAAAATATCAAAGGGATAAAAATGAAAAATTCACGTTTATTTATATCCAAAGTTTGTTTTATATACTGGCTTTTTAAATTACCATATGCAATTCTATTGAATAACCATAGTGCGTAACAACCACCTAAAACCATTCCAGTAGCCCCAAAAAAGGTTACACTAGAATTTACTTTAAAGGAACCTGCAAAAATTAAAAATTCACCTATGAATCCACTAGTACCTGGAAAACCTATGTTAGCAATAGTAAAAAACAAGAAGATAGAAATATACAACGGCATTGTGTGAACTAGACCACCGTAATATTTAACAAGCCTTGTCCTGTAACGCTCATAAACAACTCCAATAATTACGAAGAGAGCACTCGCAACAAACCCACGACTTAAACTTTGTAACAAAGCCCCTTCAATACCAACATTATTGAAACTGAAAATTCCTAACATAACAACGTTCATATGTGCAACGGAAGTATATGCAATTATTCGTTTAAAATCAGTTTGTCTGATAGCAGTTAACGAAGCGTATACAATACCTATTAATGAAATTGTGTAAACAAATGGTGTGAAATAAAATGAAGCTTGTGGAAATAGCGGTAACGAAAAACGAATAAATCCGTAAGTGCCTAATTTTAAAAGCACACCAGCAAGTATCACAGAACCTGCAGTGGGGGCTTCCACATGGGCTTCAGGTAACCACAAATGAACTGGCATCATCGGAACTTTTGCCGCAAAAGCTAAAAAGAAAGTAAACCATAATAGTTTTTGTTCTAAATCTGAGAATGCAAAAGTTAACAAAATTTCATAATCAGTGGTTCCAACTTGGTTATAAATATATAAAATTGATAATAACATTACTACTGAACCTAAAAGTGTGTATAAAAAAAAATAATAGGATGCCCAAATTTTTCTCTCTCTTGAACCCCAAATCCCTATTACTAAAAACATAGGAATCAAAATACTTTCAAAAAAAATATAAAATATTAATACATCTAGTATACAAAAAACACCAATTAAAAAAAATTCTATTGCTAGAAAAGCAATCAAATAGCCTTTTAAATTGAATTGGACAGTGTTCCAACTAATCAAAATGCACAACGGGATTAACAAAGTGGTTAATAATAAAAAAAATAGTGAAATTCCATCAATACCTAAAGTTACATTTAAATTTAATACTGGAATCCAAAAAATTTTTGTAACGAATTGAAAAGTGCCTATTGATTTTTTAAATCCTCCCCAAATAAACACGAAAATAAGAAAAGGGAAGGCTGAAAAGTTCAGAGCAACTATTTTCAACAATTTTCGTTGTTCTGAACTAATAAAAGTTAATAATAAAATTCCTATTAACGGAATAAAAGATGTGTAAACTAAAATATTCTGAAAATAAAATGTAAA
>Ga0138261_1019277_pt1 | contig 12908 bp, 10 predicted proteins | sample RNAA_720151113_FD_105266 | JGI IMG/M metagenome (GOLD analysis project Ga0138261, IMG submission 105266) | Metatranscriptomics of polar marine prokaryotic and eukaryotic communities from Palmer Station, Antarctica after 72hr light incubation -... | ecosystem: Environmental > Aquatic > Marine >...
CTAAATAATAAATACTGGGAGAAATACCAATATATACCTTAAATAAACGTTGAATTTGACGTTTTCCTAAGCCTGCATAACCACTTATTTCAGAAAGAGTTAAAGGTTCATCAATGTTATTTTCCATTAATGACGCTACTTGTTGTAAAGAATTAGGCCAGCCATAAGGGCTAATCTTATTGTCTAAACGATGTTCTTTAGGGGTGCGCAACATACCACAATTCATCTCTTCTGCTACGGAAATAGCCAATGATTTACCATGATGGAGATGAATAATATGTAGCATCATATCTAGGCTTGTACTCCCACCCTGGCAAGTAAAGCGATTATTATTGACATTAAAAATGGCACGGTTTGGTGTAGCACCTTGCTGGCGCAGATTAGTTAAGTGACGGTGATCTATGGTCCAGCGACAATCATCTAATAATCCGGCACAATAAAGATAGTATGGGCCAGTGCCGACACCACCCATTAACGTACCATTTTTTGCTAGACGCTTTAAGGGCTTAGTAAAGCCTTGAAGAGGGAGTTGATAAACATCCTGACTTGCACAAATAACTAATGCGTCAAGTTGATCTAAAGCTAGGTCAGAGGTCAAAGGGAGAGTATCAATCTGGATACCGCATGAAGACATTACAGCCCCCCCTTTCAATGAAAATAATTTCCATCGATAAAGAGGATCACCAAGGCGGTGATTAGCAACTTTTAATGGCTCAATAATATGACTCATTTCAGCCAAGTTATAACCAGGTATTAATAATGCGCCTAACTGCCAATTTTTATTTTTTATTATATCTAGCGGCATAAAAACTCACCAATTTAAATATGTTTTAAATACAGGTGGTGTCTGTATTATTTAAACTATATTAATCTTAATTTGTCGTTTTCACAATATATTTCAGCTAATTTGTGTCGCTCTAGGACAATAATGTATACAGGTTTACATTAATTATAAACAATAATATTTTATACAAAGGATATGTTTTAAAATGAAACACTTGGGTAAATTATGTTAATAAAATAAACATTAGTTATTTGATTATTCATCCTATTAATCAGCTATCAATAAGGTTGCCTAGAAAATTAATAGCGCTAAGCGATGGCAAACTGAACCCATTCGATCAAAGGTGTTGGATATATTCCCAACCACAAAGTAGCCAACACTAAGAGCATTAACAGTAATTTTTCACTAGCACCAAGAACCCAATGGTGGTCACTAACTGGCGGTTTGCATAGCACCAATATTACCCGTAAGTAATAATATAGCCCTAGACTACTCCCTAGCACTAGCAAACCCAGTAACATCCACAGCTGAGCGTCTACCGCAACTAGAACTAAATAATACTTACCAATAAAGCCTGCTGTTAAAGGCATTCCAGCCAGAGCTAACATGGCCAGAATTAACGAGCCTGCTAATAAAGGTTGCTGAAACAGAAGGCCTTCGTAATCCACTAAAGTGCCACTCTCAAAACGTCTATCCTTTGCCGCTAGCTGGCTTATTACTGCGAACGCTAGCATGGTCATACAAGCGTATGTGATTAAATAAATGGCAGCTCCTTCAAGTGCGGTTGATAAGGCAGCAGCCCCATGGGGTGCCGTGGCTGCTAGGGTTACAATAAGGTATCCCATATGGGCAATACTGGAGTAGCCAAGCAGACGTTTTAAATTGTTTTGTCGCAAAGCCAATAGGTTGCCCATAACCATGGACAAGACCGCCATTAGCGTTAAGCCTAAAAGTAGCACGTTCAAGTACTCTCCTTGAGCCATCATCAACCAGCGCATAACGAAGGCGAATACAGCCACTTTAACAGCTGCTGCCAAGAAGCCAGTAACGGGGGCTGGTGCGCCTTGGTAAACATCTGGCGTCCACATATGAAAGGGTACCCAAGACATCTTAAAAGCTACACCTACGAGCATCAGGGCAGAGCCAACGACTAAGTACCCTGACTGCAAGTGTGGCCCACCTGCAACTGATTGCAGGTCAATCGTTAGGGTGCCTGCATAAGCGTATACTAATGCCACTCCAAAAAGTAAGAAACTTGAGGATACGCCAGAGAGCACCATGTACTTAACTCCAGCTTCAAGGGTCATATTGATCTGCTGTTTACTGTGAGCCATATAACCCACCATGGCAAACAAAGACACGCTCATAAGCTCTAGGCCAATAAACATGCTAGCAAAATGATTACTTGCGACTAACACGCACGCACCTAAAGCCGCCAGAGACAGCAATATATAATACTCTTCACATATTTCATCAGCAGTTTCTAAATAGGCGTAGGACACCCAGGCACAGGCTAAGCTTACTAGCAACACCACTGCTCCCAGTAAGCGGCTAAAATCGTCTATGATCAATAAAGGGGTTACTTGTTGTGTCGTATTACCCATTTGCGTAAAGGCCCAAAAAGCGGCCAAAGCAAACCCAATACAAGTGACCCAACAAGTAAGTTTGTGGCTGCGTGCAAAGGCTATTAGCAGTAATAATATGACACTAATTGAAGCTACCAGTAACAAAGGAATGAGTGATGCTAATTCGACCCAATTCATATTAACCTCCTTTGCCTAAATGTATCAGACTATCCACTGGTGCGGCGGTTACAGTAAATATGAGATTGGGCCAGAACCCTAGAAAAACCAGGCCAACCACTAATAAACCCAACATCAATAGCTCACGGGCGTTAAGGTCCAGCGCTTTAGTTTTGTCACCCACAGCCATACCAAAAAACCCTTTTTGCATAATAACCAAGGCATAAACTGGAGCGAGAATCATAGCCAAGGCCGCCAGTGAAGCAGCCCAAGGCTCTATTTGGAATACCCCTAGCAAGATCATGAACTCACCAATAAAGTTTGCTAGACCAGGCAAACCTAGAGCGGCCACTGCAAACACCATACTTAAGGTAGCCAGCTTAGGCATGAGGGCCCATAAACCACCCATTTGATCCAAGGCGCGGGTATGCAAGCGCTGTTGCAACAAACCAGCAATGGCAAATAGTCCTGCAGAGCTCAACCCATGCCCCACCATTTGCATCAAAGTACCCTGTAAACTGAGCTGGTTCCAGGCAAATATTCCTAAGCTTACAAAACCCATATGGCTAATGGAGGTGTAGGCAATGAGGCGTTTAAGGTCATTTTGGGCAAAGGCTAATTTGGCTGCATAGAGCACGCTTAACACCCCTAAACCCATGGCAATGGGTGCAAAAGCTAGCGCGGCATCTGGAAACAAAGGCCACACAAAACGCAACAAACCATAAGCCCCTGTTTTTAATAAAATACCGGCTAACAATATGCTGCCTGGCGTGGGTGCTTGGGTATGCGCGTCAGGTAGCCAATTGTGCACTGGTAGACCAGGCAATTTGACTAAGAAAGCCACATAAAAACCCAGCATCAACCACATGCCCATGCTGCCACTGGTATCAGTTTGGGTTAGAGTGAACCAAGAAAAACTCCATAAGCCAGTTTGCTGCTGGTTTAATAATACCAGACCCACCATGGCAACCAGCATTAATAAGCTACTGGCTTGGGTATAGATAAAAAATTTGGTGGCAGCAAAGCGTCGCTCTTCATGACCCCAGATGGCAATAATGAGGAACATAGGCACTAGCATAACTTCCCAAAAAACAAAGAAAAGGAATAAATCTAAGGCACTAAACACTCCCACAACACCGGCTAAAGTAAAAAGAAAATTAAGATAAAACAAGCCGCAACGATGGTTGATTTCATGCCAAGCAGATAATAACGCCACATAACCCAATACCAGTGTTAAGCCAATGAGGACTAGGCTTAAACCATCAGTGGCCAACAATAAATGAACACCAAAGCGCTCAATCCATGGCCAGTCTGTATGTATTATCCACAGTGAGGTAGATAGTGAGTTTGTGCTATCAAGCCAAAGGCTAGTGTAAAATATGCTGGCCACTAGCAAGCTAGCCAAACTAAGCCAACGGCTGGCAACCGGGGATTTGTGCCCCATCATCAAGGCCAATACCCCCCCACCTAATAAGCTAATTATAATGCCAAGAAGTTGCATCGCGTTTATTCCCCCATAGCCTTATTTACCTACCGTACTGATTGCCAAGGCCAATATAATAATAGCGGCACTAGCTAAGGTGGCAATATAGACGCGTAACTGACCATTTTGTAATTGGCTAAAAAATCTGTGTAAAAAGCGGCTTAGCTGTATCAACAATGTGGGTAGTCCATCAATAATATCGTTGCGGTTCACCTGTGCCAAGGATGTAAAAGGGGTTAAGAAGAGACGTCTGTAAAGGCCATCAAACCCCCAACCTTGGAGCCAGAATTGGCGGAGTCTTTGCCAATGGGCTAATCGTAAAGCCTGCCATTTGTGGCGCACATATACTTGATAGGCAATACCAATGCCCAGCAATGGTAATCCAATAGCCACTACTATAGTCCACATGGGTGGGTGGCCCGCAGGTGAAGATGGCAACACGTCACCTGCGGGTAATACAAACCAACCAGCGATCAAAGATAAGGTGGCCAAAATAATTAGGGGAGGATGGAACTGCCAACCTTTGGGTTCGTGGGGCTGCGCTTTTTCAGCCCCAAAGAACACTAAAAAGAATAATCGAAAACTATAGATAGCGGTAATAAACGCCCCTAAAACGCCACCAGCCCAAAACCAAGGGCCATACCTAGGTAATTGCCAACTGGCATTGAGTATGGCTTCTTTGCTAAAGAACCCCGATGTTGGTGGCAGGGCTACCAAACAAGCGCTGCCAATGACAAAGCACCAAAAAGGCACTGGCAATTGGCGCCGTAAGCCACCCATCAAGCGGATATCTTGCTCATGGTGTAGGGCTAATATAATTGAACCGGCGGTCATAAATAACAACGCTTTAAAAAGAGCATGGGTCATCAAGTGAAAAATACTCTCACTCCAGGCGCCCACACCTAAAGCAAAAAACATATACCCAATTTGGCTCATAGTTGAGTATGCAAGAACCCGTTTAATGTCAGTTTGGTTAAGGGCGGTGAAACCAGAAATTAATAAGGTAAAAAGGCCTATAAATGCTACTGCCAACAACACATCTGGAGCTTGCAAAAAGACACCATGAGTGCGGGCAATAAGATAAACTCCTGCCGTTACCATGGTCGCTGCATGGATTAACGCGCTCACTGGCGTGGGGCCGGCCATAGCGTCTGGCAACCAAATATGCAGTGGTAACTGTGCCGACTTACCCACAGCACCAGCCAGTAAAAGAGTGGCAATGAGAGTGGGTTGGTTAGCACCCATCACAAATTTTTCAGGGGCTAACACCATGATGGAGGGTAAGTCTAAGGTGCCTAACTCACGGTATAATAGGAATAAGCCTATGGCAAACGCTGTGTCACCGACTCGCGTCACAATAAACGCTTTGCGAGCGGCATAGCCATTAGCTGGATCTTGGTACCAGAAGCCAATGAGCAAAAAGCTACAAACTCCCACACCTTCCCAACCTAAAAACAACAATACCAAGTTGTCTGCCAAAACCAGCATCAACATGGCGGCTACAAATAGATTCATATAGGCAAAAAAAGCGCTGATAATCAGGGTCTTGCCACATGTAACCAGAGGCATACCAGTGGATTAAACTACCTACACCGGTGACCACAAACAACATACTTAAAGACAGGCCATCTAAGTAGAGCCCAAAACTCACCTCAAGCTCCCCTGCAGTGAACCAAGGCCATAGTTCTACTTGGTAGGTTTGGGCTGCGCCTGGGCTATAAAAATCAAGTGCCACCCAAAGCGTAACTAAAGCCGCTATGGCTATCGAACCCACACCAATTAGTCGCGCTAGTGAGCGAGTAAAACGGCCATGCCCCAGAACTAACAGGAAAAAGCCAACTAAAGGTAAACCCGGGATAAGCCACAATTGATGCATCACCTTCTCCTAGCCTCGCAACTTGTTCAATTGATCTACATCAACGCTGTTATGGTGACGAAATAGCAGCAAAGTAAGGCCCAAACCCACGGCAACCTCTGCTGCACCTAAGGTAATTACCGCAAGAAACATAATCTGCCCTTCGGCCTGACCCCATGCGGAGCCAGCAGCAATAAATGCAAGCGCAGAGGCATTAAGCATGACCTCGATAGAGATCATCATAAACAACAGATTACGCCGCACCATAACACCCACTAGGCCTAGGCAAAATAAAATACCGGCTAATATAATTGCATGATCTATGTATTGATTATCCATTACCAGCCTCATCTAAGGTGTTCTGATCCATATGAGAAGGCATTTTACGTGCGATATGGAAGGCACCAATAAGTCCAGATAAGAGTAGGAATGACGCCAACTCTACTACCAGCACATAAGGGCCAAATAGGGCTATGCCAACATCTTTTACCGCCACACCGTGGACACCATAGGGTTGCAAAGGGTGCTCGCTATTCATCCCTAACAACAGCAAAGTGAGTAAGATAAATGCCAGTATCGAAGGTATTATCCAACCTCTGGCTGGCAGCCAAGCCGCTTCAAGCGCTGCAGACCTTTGGCCTTGGTTGAGCATCATGACAACAAATACAAATAGAATCATCACGGCACCAGCATAAACAATGACTTCTAAAGCAGCAGCAAATGCTGCACCTAAGAGGTAAAAAATAATGGCTAAGGACAAGGACGAAACAATTAAATATAACAAAGCATGCACGGCATTGTGACGACTAATCATAAGTAGAGTGGCCACCACAGTGACCCCACAACTTGCATAAAATACAATATTGTAGAGGTAGGCCCAGATCATGTTCATTCTCCTGGCTGATAAGTTAATGTGGGGTTATGGCAACAAACTTTTTATATTCACCGGTTGTGCTTCTTGGCTACCAGCCCCTTTAGCGCGACCCGACACGGCCTTGCCACACATCTCATAAAAATTGTAATCAGGGTGTTTTCCGGGGCCATCAATCAGTAAATGTTGTTTTTCATAAACCAGACTTTGGCGGTCATACTCTGCCAGTTCAAAATCTTGAGTAAGTTGAATAGCATAGGTTGGGCAGGCTTCTTCACATAACCCACAAAATACACAGCGAGAAAAGTTAATACGGAAGTATTCAGCGGACCAACGGCCACTCTCATCTTCGGTTTTTTGTAACGATATACAATCTGTTGGGCAAGCACTTGCGCATAAGTTACAGGCCACACAACGCTCTTCACCTGTGGGGTCTCTAGTCAGTACAATACGACCCCGAAAGCGGGGTGCCAAATAAGGCATTTGTTCTGGGTATTCAACCGTATCGGCTTTGGTGAAGGTATGGGAAGCCACCTTCACTAAGGTTACAATATTACTGTAAAAATAATCCCAAACAATATATCCACGGTGGACAAGACCTGTCTTTTGTTGCATAAAATCTTACCTCCTATATTAGTATTAACGCACCAGTAATAACCAAGTTGAGTAGTGACAAGGGCAGCATGAATTTCCAGCCAAAAGCCATTAGTTGGTCATACCTAGGGCGTGGTAATGATCCTCTAATTAAAATCATCAGTAGCACTAAAGTAATAGTTTTAAGCAAAAACCACGCTAGTGGAGGGAGCCAGTGTGGCCCCAACCAGCCACCAAAAAATAACACTGTGATCATCGCCGCACTCATGAGCACACTGACATATTCACCGATAAAAAACATAGCAAACTTCATGCCTGAATATTCTGTATGAAAACCTGCAGTGAGCTCATGTTCTGCTTCTGGCAAATCAAAGGGGGTGCGATGGCTTTCGGCAATGCCTGCCATAAAAAAGATAAAGAAGCCGATTATTTGTGGCCCAATAAACCATCCATCAACTTGAGCCAACACCAACTCACGTAAGTTAAAGGTGCCAGCAAGCATGACGACACCCATGAGAGATAGGCCCATGAATACTTCATAGCTAACCATCTGTGCCGCCGCCCGCAAGCCACCTAACATGGCGTATTTATTATCTGAAGCATATGCACCAAACATGACTGCATAAACTCCCAAGGAGGTCATGGCAAGGAAGAATAGTAAACCAATGTTTAAATCTACTATGCCAACACCTGGCGCCATGGGGATTACCGCGAATGCTGCCACCACCACAAACATTGCAAAGGCTGGAGCGACAATGAAGACGAGTCGATCAGCAAAAGGTGGTACCCAATCTTGTTTCATTAATAACTTAATCATGTCAGCGACAATCTGCAAGGTGCCAAAAGGACCAACACGGTTGGGGCCATAGCGATCTTGCCAGATTCCTAATAAGCGCCGTTCAAGCCAGGTAAGTAAGGCCGCCCCAAACACCACACATAAAAGGATGAGCACCACGTTAAGTAAGCTATTCACCAGAGGGTCCATATTAAGTCGCCTCTTCTGTTACGGCGCTAAGCTTCACTGCTGCAGGTAAATGACCTACGCTGATGGGCGCTTGGTAATGGCCAGGTAACAATAGTAAATCCATTGCCATCGACGCGTCCAAGGTTAACGGCAGGCGCCACTGTACTTGTGCTAATTCAACACAAACTTCAAGCACTTCTGTTAAGCCCATTTGAGCAGCAGTTTGCGGGTGTATACGGGCGCTCAGGATGGCACTACGTTGCCTTAGGGCGGTGCTTAAATGACTTGCTTGGTCGCTTGCAAACAGATGACTCTGGCTGTGAGCCAGAATTTGCCCAGCACCAATAGTAATACTAGGAATAGGGGTACTTGAGATTAAAGGCAAACCTTGCAGACCATCAAATAGCCTCAGGCCCGCTTCACCACCCTTGAGGGGACCATTTATTTCTTCCTGAAATTTGTTGATAGCTTCGTTGGAGTTCCAGCCTGGGCTCCATACTTGTGGCATCAGTGCACTTGGTTTATTAATGGGCGTGCCCTCCATGGTATAGCCCAAAGCCGAATCTAAGTCCTCTGGTTGTTTGGCTTCACTAACGCTTTCATGAGCATGCAGACTAGTTCGCCCAGACGCTCTATGACTTTGGCGGGGAATCTTCATTCCGGCAACTCGGAAATCTGCGTTAGGTGCAACGTTACTCCAGTGACTAAAGAGGCCCCCTTGCTGGCTAACTAGGCTGCACACATGATCGAACTTTGTGCAGTTGGCTAGTTGTGTAACAGAAGCGCTAGGGTCTCCGGTTTGACTCACCATTTTTGCTAAAGTTGCCAAGCTGCGCCAGGCATCTGCCCGTCCCTGCTTGTCATGCACGGCAAAGAAACGCTGGGCACGGCCCTCATTATTTATGTAAGTACCTTCAGTTTCAAACGCATTAGCACAGGCGATAACGACATCGGCTTTCTTGCTGGTAGCGCTTGGCAAGTGATCCAGCACAATTAAATGCCGCAAATTGTCGCACATAGCCCCAGCCTCAGTGGATAGAGCAAACAGATCAGCTTGTAAAACGATCAGAGCGCTGGCAGTGCTTTGTTGCTGTAATCGAAGACTCAAATCACCCACGTGCTTAGCGTTTTGATTGAGTATGCCTAAACCCATACTGTTAGCGGCCTCTAAACAATAACTTAACCAAGCTTGGGTGCCACTATTTTGACCCAAAGCCAAGGCCAATTGTGCTGCCCTATCAATTAATTCAGGACTCTGGCTGCTGGAACCACTGATCACCAGTGGACGTTTTGTGCCAGCCAGCAAAGTGAGGCTTCGCTGCACTTGGCCGTGCAATTTGGTAGATAGTTTTGCACTATCCAACGTGCCATCAATAGCACTCGTTAAGGCCTGAGCATAGCCACACATTTCTTCTGGGGTAAGTTGCAAACATAGGCTACTAATATCGTCTAACCCCGTAGATGCCGTGGTAACACTGATAATAGGGCTAAGTTGGTTTTGTGTATGAATGCGGACTGGCTCGTCTTGCCATCTGGGAATACCAATGGCAGCAGCCCTGGCAAAGCCTAGGTTACGACTTGCTTGGCGCACACTTAAGGCCATACGTGGTGCTGTATGTAATAGGTCTTCGCCAATAATAATAATGGCATCGGCTTGTTCGATTTGCTTTAGGCTTGGGCTATGAAGGTTGGTCTGTGTGAGGTGATGCAGTACATGAGTTTGAATAGCATCTTGCACAGCATTATGCCCAGCATAAAAATTAGCCTTGCCAACTAAACTTTTCAACCCAAAATTCTCTTCTACCGAGGCCCGAGGTGAGCCCAAACCAAAGACATTTTCAGCCCCTAATTCATTAATAATTTGGGCCACATAGTCTAATGCATCAGCGTTATCACAAGTCACCTTTTCAGATTCACCCAGCGGCTGCACTTGGGCTTGATACAAGCCTTGTTCACTATTGCTGTGGGCAAAACCATAGCGGCCTTTATCACAGATAAAATATCCATTCACTTGGCTATGGTAGCGATTAGTGACCCGTTTAACTCGACCTTCGCGTTCACCGACGGACAAGTTACACCCTAAGCTACAATGGCTACAAATGCTGGGTGCTGATTGTAAATCCCACTTACGAGTGTAACTGTCACTCAATGCTTTGTCGTAAAACACCCCCGTGGGACAAACTTCAGCTAAATTGCCACTAAAGTGACTGCTTAAACAACCGTCTTCATGGCGTCCAAAATACACATTTTCCTTGCTGCCAAGGACCACTAAATCATCACCACCAGCGTAATCTTGGTAAAATCTCACACATCGATAGCAGCTAATGCAGCGGTTCATTTCATGGCCAACACAAGGGCCTAAATCTTGGTTATGGTAGGTTTTTTTAGCCCCTTTATAGCGTCTTTGAGTGTGCCCAGATTGCAGTGTCATGTCTTGTAAATGACATTCGCCACCCTCCTCACATACGGGGCAATCGTGGGGGTGATTGGCCATGGTAACTTCAATACATTGCTGGCGGAATTCGCTAGCCATAGGTGCTGACAGGCTTACACGCATGCCTTCAGTAACTGGGGTCATACAAGCCATAACCATGCGGCCCCGCTGATCTTCAACATCTAGATACAGCTGCACTGCGCACTGGCGACACGAGCCTACTGAACCTAAAGCTGGATGCCAGCAAAAATAAGGCAGATCTTTGGCCAAGCCAAGGCACGCCTCTAGCAAGTGGCCTCCAGCCTTTACCTTGTAGGCAGAACCGTCGACATATATGGTGACAAGATTATCTGTTGTGGCGTTCATAATATGGCCTCTTTTTTTAACCCATTAAGAGGCTTAGGTGAATTACCATGGGGGCAACACGCCTGGTCAATATGGGCTACAAAATCGTCACGAAAATACTTAAGAGCACTCTGCAACGGTTCTGCCGCACCTGGAGCTAAGGCACAAAAGGTGTTGCCAATACCAATGTAGCCACACAGTTGTAATAGATGCTCAAGGTCTTCATGCTGGCCCCGACCTGCTTCTAAGTCAGTTAGAATTTGTCTAATAAAAGGTAAGCCATTACGACAGGGAGTACACCAGCCACAAGATTCTTGGGCAAAGAATTGAATTAAATTAAGTACCATGCCCACCACGCATGTTTGGTCGTCGAGTAAAATCATTGTGCCAGTGCCCATACGACTGCCAGCGTGTTGAATGGTGCTATAGTCCATAGCTAAGTTTATGTGCTCTTCTGTGAGGAAATCTGTGGAGCCACCCCCAGGTAAAAAGCCTCGCAATTTAACGCCGTCCTGCATCCCTCCAGCCATGGCAATAATATCGGCTACCTTGGTGCCAATAGGCAACTCCCAGCAGCCTGGATTTTTTACCCGGCCACTAACCCCATAAATTTTGGTGCCATTGTCATCACCCAAACCTAAGTTGGCAAACCAATCAATGCCGTGATAGAGAATATGTGGCAAGTTGCATAAGGTTTCGGTGTTATTGACCACAGTAGGCCGACCAAATAAGCCACTAACCTGGGGAAAAGGTGGCTTAAAGCGAGGCTGCGCACGCCTCCCTTCAAGGGAGTTAATAAGGGCAGTTTCTTCACCACAAATATAGCGCCCTGCGCTAGTATGTAAAAGCATGGTTAAACTAAAACCTGCCTCATTAAGTTGCTCACCAAGTAAACCAGCAGCGTTTGCCTCATCAATGGCATGCTGCAAACGCTCAGCACACAAGTCATAATCTGCACGTAGAAAAATAAACGCCGTGTCTGCCTGTACTGCGTAAGCTGCGATAGCTAGGCCTTCGATCAACTGGTGGGGATCATGTTCCATTAACCAGCGATCCTTAAATGTGCCAGGCTCCATTTCATCAGCATTACAAATGACATAACGCTGGCCTGGCAGTTTTTCTAGTGGCGGTACAAAACTCCATTTTAGGCCAGCCGAAAACCCTGCCCCACCGCGGCCGCGCAGATTTGCATGTTTCACCCAGTCCACCACCTCACTGGGGCTCATAGATAAGGCTTTGGTAAGCCCCTGATAGCCATAATTTGATTGATACTCAGCTAGAGTTGTGACACTACCATCAGCTTTAATGTGTTGGCTTAAAGGTTGGTTTATCGTTTGAATATCGGTCATTAGGTCTGCTCCTGTGCCCGACGCACCAGAAGAATGAGCGATGCAGGGGTTAATTGACGCGTCAGTTGATCGTCCACTATTGCCACAGGCGCATGATCACAAGCCCCTAGGCACGGAGTTGGCAAAAGTGTGATAGCGCCATCAGGTGTGGTCTCACCTAAGGCAATGTTTAATTCTTGGGTCACTGCTTGGGCCAAGCCTTGATAACCCATAATCCAACAACTGACACTGTCACAGATAGAAATTACTGTTCTTCCCACAGGTTGGCGATAAATTTTATTATAAAATGTCGCTACTGAATCGACCTCATCAGGGCTCATTTTTAGACGTTGAGCAATGGCTTTTACCTTGCCATCAGATACCCATCCTTGCTGTTGTTGGACAATTTTTAAGGCCTCAATCGCAGCCGCTTGGGGCTGTGGATAATGATGTATTTGCGCAGCGATAGCGGTTTCCTCATGCTCGTTAAGCGGCTCAATTTTAAGCC